>Ga0134095_1000403_pt1 | contig 45025 bp, 45 predicted proteins | sample 6_2taG_FD_94449 | JGI IMG/M metagenome (GOLD analysis project Ga0134095, IMG submission 94449) | Switchgrass degrading microbial communities from high solid loading bioreactors in New Hampshire, USA - 6_20_20_110_A2 metaG | ecosystem: Engineered > Bioreactor > Semi-continuous > Anaerobic >... | reverse complement strand
GCCGTTGAGCACGTATTCATTAACCACCTGGCCGCCGCCAAAATCGCCTTCAATGGCAAAGGCCCGGAAACCGTAATGCTCGACCAGATGGGCCAGCACTTCCTTGCGCAGGGTCACAAATTCGGCGTTACCGTGGGTCGCTTCACCAATGCCCACCAGCGTCACCTCCTCCGGCAGGGTGAGCGACGTGACGGGTTGAAAAGCTCCCCGGACTTCTTCCGTGGAGACTGTGGAGACACAGGCGCTGAGCACAAGGCAGGCGCAGATCAGCAGAATAATCATTCGATAATTTTTAAATTGATTGTTCATGGTTCTTCTCCTGCTGGTACAGGCGGTTTGATTTGAAAGCAAAGGCCAGGTAGAGGGCCAGCGACAGCGGAAAGCTGTATACCAGTACGGCACGGAACAGGGCAAAGGGGGTCTCGAACCAGAACGCATCCCAGAAAGCCGCGCCGCTTTTTTCCCACAGGCCCTGCGTCAGGTAAAAGAGCTTCGGCTGCACCAGGGCGCGCAGGTCGATGGGCCCGGTGAGAGCCAGCAGCAGGAGCGCTACCAGCGACACCACAGACATGCTGATCCACATACGTGAAAGACGCCGGTAGCGCTCCGCCCGGGAAAGGGCGTCAGAGAAGATATCTTCAGAGCTGCTCGATGACATGCGCTTGAAATACTGTGCACCCGAAGTGCGGCTGCCGGCGATGTGCTTCCAGCCGCTGTCTTCAAACAGGGCGCGATAGTTGAGAAATTCGTCCTGGCTGGCGAAGATGCGAAAGTCGATGCGGATCACCGTATCCTGTGGCTCTGTTTTCCGAAAACGATATCCAAAGCCAGTCCCGGTCAGTTCCCAGCCCTGGCGTATCATTTCACTGAGCCATTCTTCTTCTTTAGCGAAGTCCAGAAAAAACCGGTATCGTCTCATTTTCTACCTCCATCCGCTTCTTTCAGCAGGTTTTCGGCCTGGAGGACCATATGTTTCATCCGGTTTACGTCCATTTTCAGGACCTCCCGGCCTTCTTCAGTCAGCCCGTAAACCTTGCGGCGGCTGTCGTCACTGGCCAGCGACCGGATCAGGCGCTGCTTGAGCAGGTTCTCGAGCGCGCCATACAGCGTGCCGGCTGCGATGCGGACCTGCCCGTCGCTCAGCTCTTCCACGCGCTGCATGATGCGGTAGCCATGCGCCGGTTCGCATAAGGCCAGCAGAATATAAAAGCTGGTTTCCGTTAGTGGGAGATATTTGTTCCTGTTCATTCGTCCATCTCATATACAGTTCAACTATATAGTTATCCGATATACAGGCATTCTATACAGTTAACCTGTATATGTCAAGGGTTTATCCGGGAGGGGCAGGGTGGAGAGCATATTAAAAGCGCAGGACGGGGGTCTCACTACTGAGCGTACGAAGTATGTACACACTTCGTACGCTGCTCGTGAAACCGCCCGCCCCGCGCCTATCTGACAATCGCGGACCGCCGCGGCCCGGGTCTTCGTTCATCACCCGGGCCTACATAGATTACGCGGCCATGATTGAGCCGGCTTTATATTTCTTCAGCCATCCGTCCGGGTCACATCGCCGCCCAGCCAGTACTTTTCCCCGCCGCGCTCGCGGCGTAGATAACCCATATCGACCAGATCGCGCCGCAGTCCGACGTAGTCTTCGGCATAGACGCTTTTCAAGACCTCGTTCACTTCCCTCTCGGTGTACAGCCGGTCGGGCTCGAACAGGGTGGCCAGCCAGCGCAGGATAACGATCAGCTTTTTCTGCTTCGATGGCAGACGGGTGATCTTCTCACCGCGGGTGTACTCGCGCAGCACCTGCTGGTCGGATGCGCTCCAGCCCAGCCCGGTGATCCAGGAATCGTTCTCATCCTGCGGCTCAGGGATGGCAGGCGCCTGCTCGATCTCAGCTGCCATCTTTTTGAAGCGCTTCAGCCCGGCCTCGTTCAGGCAGTAGTAGCGCTGGTTACCGGCCATCCGCAGGGTGACCAGCCCGGCCGCGCGCAGCCTTGAGAGGTGATGTGATACTGTGGGTTCACTCAGGTCAACTCTGCGCGCCAGATCGCTCACGGTGATCTCCCCTTCGCTCAGGATCCGCAGCAGGGTCAGGCGGCTCTGATCGGCCAGTGCTTTGAGCATGTCGAGCAGCCCGGCCTGGTTTTCATACGGCTGGTTTTTCATACGCTTTCATCCTTCTAAAATTCGATATACATCTAATTTGATTATCATCGAATTTCTCGAATTTGTCAAGCGCGAATGGAAACCCAGTCAATAGATCCTGGCTACCCGGTATTTGGAATACACGGATAAACAACGGTAATAAAACCGGCGTGCTTCCGCGGGCTCAACGACTGAAATGGACAGCGTCACCTGTGTCCCCGTTCAATGTGGCGGAGAAGGGTTTCCCTCAGGCCGTTTCGAGGGCGGGGTTAAAAACCCCTCCGCTAAATGCGCCTGCGGGGCACAATTGGAAGAACTTGCTGCCCGGTCATCCAGGCCCGAGGGAATGACAAAATACAAATAATCAGCGTTCATCTGCGTTCCCATCGCTCTCCATATCCCCTATCCGGCTGTGATATCATACAGAACGGCCCACTTCACGACCTGCACCGCCAAACCTCATTCCAGCGAGCCGCACCTTGGATTCCCTCTACCGCACCACCTTCACCGTCCCACCCCACGAGATCGATTTCTCAAACCGCCTGAAGATCAGCGCGCTGTTCAACGCCATCCAGACCACCGCCGCCGACCACGCCGAAGGCCTCGACCTGGGCTACAAAGCCCTGCACCCGGCCGGTCTGTTCTGGGTGCTCTCCTGGGTGCGGCTGGAGATCGAGCGCCTGCCCCGCTACCAGGACACGATCACCGCCGAAACCTGGCCGCACCGCCGCTACCGCATCTTCTCACTGCGCGATTTCCTCTTCCTGGACGAACAGGAGCAGGTTTATGCCCGCGCCCGCTCGGCCTGGCTGCTGATAAACGCGAACAGCCGGCGAGTGACCAGCCTGGACAACCTGCCCCACCCGGTGCACTATCTGGAGGAGCGCAGCGCCCTGGAGAGTATGCCCGATAAAATCCACACCATGTCAGATGGCGAACTGCTGCTCGAAAAGGAAATCCGCTATTCCGACCTGGACCTCAACCAGCACACCAACAACGCCCGCTATGTGGAGTTCATGCTGGACGGGTATTCCGAAGAATTCCACCGCCGCCACCGCATGCAGTCCCTTACCTTCTTCTTCCGCTCGGAGAGCCGCTGCGGCGACCGCCTGCTGCTGCACCGTTATATCGAGCCAGAGCGGCCCAGCCGCCACCACTTGCGCGCTGTGAAGGCCGGCGAAGATGAGAAGACCGTCTTCCAGGCCGTGATCGACTGGCTGGATGATATAATCTGACCATTCAGGTAAGATTTTTACCGGTGCGGCAACTAAGGTACAGGGGGACAATAAACCAGAGGAAGGAAATGATGGAAAGCAGAGTGAAGTTATTTGGTCATCCAGTGCACCCGATGCTGGTCGTTTTTCCATTGGGTCTGCTGGCAACCGGCCTGATTTTTGACGTTCTCTACCTGCTCACCGGGACTGAAGGGTTCCCGGTCGCTTCGTTCTGGATGATTACGGCCGGTATCATTGGCGGGCTGATCGCAGCAGTCTTCGGGCTGCTCGACTGGCTGAACATCCCCGCCGGCACCCGGGCGAACACGCTCGGCCTGGCGCACGGCGTGGGGAATTTCATTATTGTGGTGTTGTTCGCCATCAGCTGGTTCATCCGCCGCGGGCGGGTCGACTATGCCCCCGACGGTCTGCCGTTTATCCTCGAGCTCGTTGGCGGCGGCCTGGCTTTGATCACCGGCTGGCTGGGCGGCGAGCTGGTGTACCGGCTGCGTGTGGGCGTGGATGAGGGCGCTCATCTGGACGCACCCAGTTCACTTTCCGACCAGCCCGCCAGCGCCGGCGACCGGCGCAGCGCCGCCCGCTGATCATCATCCGGATCGATCTCAACGGGCTGAATTACGGTCACAGGCAGGGTTTACCGGCACACGAAACGATGCAGAATCACAGCGATCAGGGGCTGAAGCAGCCTCTGCCCTGACGCTTCCGGTTAGAAAATCACGCGGGGGAGCGAAGCAAGTGCGGGTGGGAGAACTCCCACCCGCACGCTGTTTAATCAAAGCCGCTGTTCGATTCTGCCAGATCAGGGATCCTGGATCTCGGCAGCATGTAAGGTATTCTTCATCAGCATGGCGATGGTCATTGGCCCCACACCGCCCGGCACCGGGGTGATGTAGCCGGCCACTTCCTTCGCCTCTTCAAAGTTCACGTCACCAACCAGACGGCGCCCGCTCTTCTTGGTCGCGTCGGGTATGGCGTTGATGCCCACATCGATCACAGCTGCGCCGGGTTTGATCCAGTCGCCGCGCACCATTTCGGCGCGTCCGATGGCAGCAATCAGGATATCCGCCTGGCGCACGACGGACGGCAGGTCGCGTGTGCGCGAGTGGCAGACTGTGACGGTAGCGTTGCGGCTGATAAGCAGCAGCGCCGCCGGCATACCAACGATGTTCGAGCGGCCCAGCACCACGGCATTGGCGCCCTCAATCTTCACGCCGCTTTCCTCGAGCAGATAAATACACCCGTAAGGCGTGCAGGGGACGAACAGCGGTTTGCGCCCTTTCTGGGCCAGGCGGCCGATATTGAGCGGCGAGAAACCATCTACATCTTTCTCAATGTTGATCAACTGCAGCACGCGCTCCTCATCAATATGAGCAGGCATGGGGAGCTGCACCAGGATACCGTGAATTTTCGGGTCGGCGTTCAGTTCTCTGACCCTGGCTTCGACCTCCTCCTGGGTGGCATCGGCGGGCAGGGGGCAGTGCACAGAGCCCATCCCCAGTTCAGCACAGGCTTTCTGTTTCGATGCCACGTACGCGGCTGAATCAGGCCGGTCGCCGACCAGCACCGTAGCCAGTGTAGGCTGCGATTTCCCTGCAGCGATCCGTTCGGAAACCCGGGCAGCTACTTCCTGGCGGACTTTTTGTGCAATTGCTTTTCCGTCGATTATTTGAGCTGTCATATTGTATTCCCTTCAAATTTTGATTTTGCCAGCACGGAACGCACTGGTGTATTTGCGGCAGAAACGATCACGCCCCAGGACCAGCTCGGTGGCGTACAGCATGTTGCGCAGCCCCTGATCGAGCGGGTCGATAATCGCTGCATCCAGTCCGGCTGCCAGCGCCTGAGCCAGGAAGGCCTGGTTAATCAGGCTGCGCGCCGGGAGACCAAATGAAATGTTGCTGAGGCCGATACTGAATTTTACCTCAGGGTACTCGCTGCGTATACAGCGCATCACATTAATCGCCACCACCGCCCCGTCCGTTTTGGTGCTCAGGGTCATCGCCAGCGGGTCGATGAAGACCTGATCATCGGGCAGGCCGGCTTCCCGTGTACGGTCGATGATGCGCCGGGCAATCTCCAGCCGTCCATCCTCACCACCGGGGATGCCGTTATCGTCCAGCAGCAGAGCGATCACCGGGCAGCCGCGTTCTGCCGCCAGCGGCAGGATCCCCTCCAGCCGGCCGGCTTCGCCGCTGATGGAGTTGATCATCGGGACCTGATTCACCCGCTCCAGGCCTGCCCGCAGGGCGGCCGGATTGGCGCTGTCCAGACAGAGCGGCACGTCCACGACGCTCTGCACCACTTCGATCAGCCACACCAGGTCTTCAGGCTCACGGCTCGAGGCCGTGCCGGCGTTCACATCCAGATAGTCGGCGCCTGCTTCCACCTGCCTGCAGGCAATATCTTTAATAAAGGCCTCATCGCGTGCAGCGATCGCAGCCGCAGTTTTCTTTAAAGTGCCGTTGATTTTTTCGCCTATAACCAGCATCAGATCGCTCCTTGCGGGGATCTCACCGCTAAACGGCAGAGGGAGAGGGCTGCCTCTCCCTCTGTCTGTGAGTTCATTACGAGACCACCTTATCGTGGGAGTGAACGGTATCGACGATCGCCTGCATGTTCTCCGGTCTGGCGTTGATAGGCGCATCGCATCCCGGACACACCAGCAGGCCGGTGCCGCCAAAGGTCTGGATCAGGTCTTCCACATAGGCGTGCACGTCGTCTGGGGTACCTGCAGCCAGCATGGAGGCCGGCACATCGCCCATCATCGCCATGCGGTCGCCCACCAGCTCTTTGAACTTCTTCACATCAGTCATGCCGTCCGGGTTGAGGATGCACTTCTTCGCCGGCAGTTCCTGCAGACGCACCAGGTCGCGCGTCCAGTCCTGGTCCCAGTGCAGCACGGGTGTGATGCCCTGGTCCACCAGGGCCTCGACGAGCTTGAGATAATACGGCCACACGAAGCGGTCCCACAGTTTGGGAGCCACCATAGCACTGGCGGCGCGCCAGCCGCCCAACCAGGTGCCGCCGATCCCCGCCGGCCGCGGGGCTGCTTTGATCTGGGCAAGCAGGTCTTCCAGGATCACGTCCATCACCGCCTGAACCTTGTCGGGCATACGGTACAGGTCGAAGAAGAACTTCGTCATCGAGCGGCCGCCGCACAGGTATTCAAAGGGGATGGTGACGTTCACTGCGGCGTCGCAGACGATCACATAGCCTTTATCCCGGTAGAGTTCCCAGCGGCGCTGTGCGTTCTGCATATTCCAGTGGACGAAATCCATGAATTCATGCAGATCGATTACCCGGGGAAGGTACTCCTGCAGGAACGCGCTCCAGCCTTTGTTGAGGATCGTATCGTAATCCTCAACCGTCAAGACCTCGGCTTCCTTCACCTGCCACAGGCTGTCGGAGGGCAGGTCGCGGCCGGGGACGAGCAGGCGCGAGAGCCACATAGAGGTCAGGGCCGGGGTGATGCGGCCGCCGCCGGGCAGGTTGGCGCCGTCCCAACCACCCATTTTGTCCATCGCCGCCAGGGTTACATTCAGTGCTGCTTCCGGGTCCTCACAAAAATCGGCAATCGACATGCCCATGTAGCGGGGGGCAAAAGCCACACCCATGTAAATCACCGGAGGCCGGTCGACGGGTTCCAGGTTGATCGCCTTTTTAATACGCTCAAAGCGCTCCTGCCAGAGAGCATGCATTTCTGTCGTTTTCTCTACAGCGGTCATCATGCCACCTCCACAGACTCGATCCAGCCGTTGCACAGGGTCACCGCGGCCTGGGCATCGGCTCCCATCGCATCAGCGCCCACATAATCACGCACCTGCTCGTTGACAGGCCCGCCGCCGACCATCACCTTGACTTTCGGCCGCAGCCCGGCAGCATCCAGCGCGGCGATGGTATCCTTCATCGCATCGAAGGAGGTGGTCAGCAGTCCCGAGAGACCGACTACGGAAGCACTGTGCTCAGTAACCGCGTTGACGAATTTCGCCGCAGGCACATCAACGCCCAGGTCAATGACCTCATACCCGCCTGCCTTCAGCAGGCCAACCACCAGGTCCTTTCCGATATCGTGGATGTCGCCTTCTACCGTACCCATGACGACGGTTCCGCGCTTCTTGCCGGTGTCCACCTGAATCTTTTCGGACAGGATCGCGTTCGCCTGCTTGAAAATTTCACCTGCCATGATCAGGTCGGAGACGTAGTATTCGCCGTCTTCATAGCGCTTGCCGACCTGAGCCATCCCTTCTCGACAGGCGTCCAGAATTGCCAGCGGGTCATCGCCGCCGTCCAGGCGCTCCTGAACCAGTTTCAACACCAGTTCCTCTTCCAGATCGGATAATGCTTTAATCAGTTGATCGGTCATTGCTCACTCCTTCATTATGCGTAGTTCCGGTTACGGTCAGGGCAGCTCTGATGCTCTGCTGCAAACAGGTTTGGATGGGTCTCAGCTCGATATGTTTTTCACCTCCAGTCCCCATTTTTGAGCCGTAAAGAAAGCGGCCTGCCGGGTGATCTCTTCAAGGAGCGATCGAGGCAGGCCGTACACAATGACATTCAAAGTCAGATCCAGCGCCGGGCATTCTGGATCCTTTCCACTGGTGCTGGCCGGGATCCCGGGGGCCACCACGCTGATGCTCAGGCAGCCTCCCTCCGCGAAAAGGGCCAGCGCCTTAATATGACCGATCAGGCTGTTCTCATGCTGCGCACAGGCCTGCGCCAGGCTTTCCAGATATTCGGACAGAATCCGGGCCCAGTGCCCGCTGCCGCTTTTTCGCTGCCAGCGCTGTTTCAGACTGTAAGGTTCCAGGGTCAACTCAGCCATGGCACGACCTGTGAAAGCAGCTCCGGCGTCAGGCCGGCGGTTAAATCTGCGCAGACCACATCTACGAATGGGTTGTGTGTGCGGGCGATCTGCAGGGCAGTCTCCAACTCCTCAGACTGCGCCAGGTCGCTTTTACCAATCAGGATGAAGTCGGCGTTCTGGATTTGGGAGTGGATCAGGGGGGTCATGACTTCGATGAGCACGTGCAGTCGCAGCGGGTCGAGGATGGTCACACAGCGCTGGCTTTCCAGCGGCCTGCCGCGGTAATAAGGAAGGGCATGCAGAACACTGTGCGGATCCGCAGCGCCCGATGGTTCGATGAGGACCAGGTCGGGAGCGTAGTCCGCGTCCAGCTTCTGCAGGGTGCTCACCAGATCGGCGCTGAGGGTGCAGCAGATGCAGCCGTTGAGCAGTTCCCACACATTCAGGTCCAGCTGGCGCATGAGCTGGTTGTCAATGCCGGCCTCCCCGATTTCGTTGACCAGAATAGCCACTCGCTTGCCGCGCTCAACGACAGCCTGAGCCACCTGAACTGCAAGCGTGGTCTTTCCGGATCCGAGGAACCCGGAAAACAGGAGCAGATGCATGACAAACCTTTAAGAATAATTCTTCGAAAGGCTGGAACTTCTATAGAGAAGTATAGAACAGCCGTCGTGCGGAGTCAAGTTAAGTGGACAACAGCTTCATATTAATGGTTATAAAATCCAATTTATCTGGTTTTATATTACCCGCAGCAGGGAATGATAAAAAGAACAGGCAGAGCTTTTCGATGCCCTGCCTGACCGGTCTTTTCGCCGGCGCTAAAGATTGGTCCTGGTTATTTGAAGTTCTGCTAACTTTCTCGGGTGATTTCAGTCGAAGTTCAGCGTGCGAAGACGGCCACCTGCCAGACAAGAGTCTGCCGCTTTTGGATCAGATTCAGGCCGTGCCGGGCGAGCAAATCTTCAACGGCTTTCGTCGGGTGCACGAAAGCCCGGTAAGAGCTGCCCCGCTGGCGAAACCATATATTTTCGAGCCCGAATCCAGCCCGGGTCCACCAGGTGTCGCGGGGATAGACCAGGCCGTAGAGCTTGCGCGTCCGTTCGGCTGAAAGGCTGACCAGGCTCTCCATATCGGGATAACAGCAGATCACACGATCCAGGGTAACGATATCGGCTGGCGGGATCTGGCCGGCGATGTCGACGAAGTCGCCGTGATAGAAGCGAACCTGACCGGCATAGCCGCGCCGCTGCATCTCAGCCCTGGCGGCGGTCAAATAAGCTGAAGAGGCCTCTACGCTGGTAACCTCACGCACCCCTGCGGCGAGCAGGTCATGCGGTATGGCGCCCAGGCCGCCGCCGATATCCAGCAGGGTCAGCCCCTCTACGGGTATGGTCCTGAGCGCCGCGGTGAGCATGCGCGTGGTGCGGTCAGGTCCCCGCGAGCGGTAAACCTGCAGCTCTTTCTCCACATAAGCCGGGCTGAACAGCTCTTCGATTCCCTGACACTGGGAACAGCTCATAACCCCCTCCGTAAACCATAGACTCAATATTACCAATTTTACTCCAGTGTGATTTTCGTGCTTGACAAAAAAGTAAAAATCCGCGAAAATGTAACCGGTTGCAAGAAATAGGGAGATCGATGAGCAAGAAGTCCGTCCAGACCATCGCCGATATCGCCCGCCTGGCGAAAGTCTCAAAGGCCACCGTCTCAAGAGCGCTGAACGACAGCCCGCTGGTGCGCGCAGAGACCAAAGAGCGCATCCTGCGCATCGCCCGCGAGCATAATTTCCGCATCAACGCACCTGCTCGCCAGCTCAGCATGCGCCAGAGCCGCACGGTGGCGTTCGTCACCCACGCCCATCACAAGGACTTCTCCGTGGCCGACCTCTTTGTGCTCGAAATCATGGGCGGCATCGCCAGTGGTCTGCACAGCAGCGGGTACGATATGCTGGTGGTGCAGGTCGATCCCCGTGATACGGAATGGGCTCACCAGTACCTCGACACCGGCAGGGTCGACGGCTTTGTCCTGATGACTTCCAGCCGCAAGCAGGTGCACATCAAGACGCTGGTCGAGATGGGAGCGCCGTTTATCGTGTGGGGCGCGCCGCCGCCCGATGCCAGCTACTGCTCCGTGACCGGCGATAACATCACCGGCGGCCGGCTGGCTGCGGAACATCTGCTGCGCCGGGGCTGCAAGCGCATTGCCTTCCTGGGCGGCCCGGCGGATGAAGTCGAGGTGCAGCACCGCTATAAGGGCTACCGCATGGCGCTTCAGGCTGCCGGCCTGAAAGCCGACCCTGCGCTCCGCTTTCACGGCGATTACTCCAGCGCTTCAGCCGAGGCAGGGATGCAGCGTCTGCTCGACCAGTCCCCGGATCTGGACGCCGTTTTTGCTAACAGCGACCTGATGGCCATCGCAGCCATCGAAGTTATCCAGCGCAGCGGCAGAAAAGTCCCGGAGGATGTTGCCGTGGTGGGTTACGATGACCTCTCGATCGCAGCCTACAACAACCTGCCCCTGACCACTATCCGCCAGAACATCCCCCTCGCCGGGCGGCTGCTGGCGCAGAACCTGATCCAGTATCTGCAAACGGGCGTGGTCACAAACGTGACCCTCCCGGTAGAGCTGGTGGTGAGGAAATCCGCTTAATTTTTTTTACACCCAGATGTAACCGGTTACAAGAAAAATAAGGAGGAACCGCATGAATCCGGCGATTTTCACGGTTTTGAAGTGGGAAAAAGAACTTGAACTGCAGCGCCAGAGGCATTACCGGCGTCAGTACTATGTCTGGCAGGAGGACTCAAATGAACCCTCCGGTAAGGTGCAGCCGCGATCGCTGCTCGCCCGCCTGCTTTCATTCCGCGGCCAGTCCCAGCCGCAGCGCAGCTGCCCCACCTGTGAAACCACCCAGACGGCCTGCCGCTGACCGCTGCAGGTATGCAGCAGGCGCGGCCTGGCATCCGGCGCATGGAACTGCGCCGGATGCTCATATTAATGATGGTGGTCTGGGTGTCGGAGGGTACGAGCACCTCCCCCAGACCACTACTGCATGGATTTACCTGCTCTCACTGGCTATCCGTCAATACAGCGGATCTCACTGCATACACCCGTAGTTGACAAATGATCCTTTTTATGCTTGTATAGTCGTTAACCGGCATCAAGCAGCAGGGGGACCCTCCGGCCCGGTTTCCCGGTCCAGAGCGAAAGGTTACGGTATTTTATTGAAAAACAGAACAGGAGCACGTTTACCCCTGGCAGCCGGCGAACTCCTCGGAATGACCTTTCTGGCTGCTGCACGTCTGCGCGCCGGCCTTGCTGCCCGCCACCCACCGCCCGGCAGACTGATGGACACCGGCGGCTACCGGCTGCACATCGACTGCCAGGGCAGCGGTGAACCCACCGTCGTCTTCGAAGCCGCTGTTGGCAGCCCGGGGTTGAGCTGGGCTCTGGTCCAGCCGGAAGTCGCTCGCCACACGCGCGCCTGCGTGTATGACCGTGCCGGAATCGGCTGGAGCGACAGAAGCCCGCAGCCGCGCACCATAGACATCATGACCGCTGAGCTTCACGCTCTGCTGGCCGCTGCCGGTATCCCCGGTCCGTATGTTCTGGTTGGCTACTCCTCGGGTGGCTGGCAGGCGCGCTATTTCGCGCACACCTTCCCCCAGGATCTCGCCGGTATGGTGATGGTGGATTCGGCTCACGAAGATCAGCTACGCCGCCTGGGGGCTCAGGGTGCGCCCGCGCAGGCCCGCTTAATCCGCGTGCTGCCGCTGATCTTCAAAACCGGCCTTCCAGCGCTTTTCTACCGCCGCCTTCCCCTCCCCGGATACGGCCACCTTCCCGCCGAAAGCCTGGAGGCTTACCAGGCGCTGTTCGCTGCGAAGAACCAGTTCAGCGAAGCGATGGCGGCCGAAGTGGAAATCGTCTGGCAGAACATGGAACAGGTGCGGGCGGCCCAGATAAGCTCTTTTGGGGATATACCGCTGAGGGTGCTGGCACACGACCGTCTGGATGTCATCCCGGGGGTCCGTCTCTCTCCGGAGGCAGGCCAGGCCTGGCTCGAAATGCAGGAGGAATTATCCCGCCTATCAACAAACGGGAAACTGGTGATCACCCGCCAAAGCGGCCACGATATCCTCTTCGAGCAGCCGGACCTGGTCATCGAAGCCATACTGGACGTGGTGCAGGCCGTGCGCTCTGCCGCCGGCAAATAAGCGCCTGCCGCGGACAGCACCCGCAAACTCTTAAATTGATCACAACCTGCGGTCCGAACGGTACATCTCGCAGCGGGAGAGATCGCATTGGAAAATTTTTCTTTCGACTTCCAGCTCGCCTTTGCCGATTTTCTGCGCGTCGGGATCGCTTTTCTTCTGGCCTTTCCCATCGGGCTGGAACGCGGCCGCAGCCAGCGCAGCATCGGGCTGCGCACCTTTCCGATTGTCGCCATCGCGAGCTGTGGATTTTTCTTAATTGTCCGCCATGCTCCAGACGCCTCTGCGGAAACCTCAGCCCGGGTAATCCAGGGCATCATCACCGGCATCGGCTTTATTGGCGGTGGTGCCATCATCAAGGAAGAGGGGAATGTGCAGGGGCTCGCCACCGCTGCCAGCATCTGGAACACCGGCGCCATCGGGCTGGCCGTCGCTGCCGGCCGCGAAGAGATAGCGGTCGTCCTGAGCCTGATCAACTTCATCCTGCTGCGCCTGCTCAGTCCGATTGCCGAATCGCAGTCTTAGAAACAAAAAGCCTGCCCGGAGCGGCAGGCAATAAACAGCTCTTTCCGCCGGGCTATTCCAGCAGCCTGGCCAGAATATCGCTGCTTTCTACCAGCAGGTATTCACTACCGTTCAACTGGATCTCGGTGCCGGTGTATCTGGCAAAAACAACCCGGTCGTCCACCTGAACCTTAATATCCTCATCATCTCCCACAGCGATGACCACTCCGGTCTGTCGTTTCTCTCTGGCCGTTTCAGGTACGTAAATCCCCGAATTCGTGCGGCTGCTTTCCCCTTCGAGCGGCTGCACCAGCACACGAGAACCCAGCGGCTGAATGGATGGCTTCGATTGCTCCGCTGTCATGTTCCGAACCTCCTGTGTCACGACTTGATTCCCAGCAGATGGTTGATTTTCGGCCGGTTAAACCCGACCACAATTTTCCCGCCAATATCGATCACCGGAACCCCCTGCTGCCCGGACCGGCGCACCATGTCACGTGCGGCAGCAGGGTCACGGCTGACGTCCACATCTGTAAAGCGGATGCCCTTCTGGCGAAAATCCTGTTTGGCCTGATAGCAAAATGCGCACGTGGGTGTAGAGAACAGGATTACGCGCGGCTGTTTCTGATCGGTCATACATGCACTCCTCGTTAGAATGGTGATCCTGCAGTGGTTCTCATTACTCTTTGATGTATGAGAGCCGCAATGGTTGCAGATAAAACAGCGATCAGCATTCACACACTGTAAACAACCAGGGTACGGCAGCAGAAACGGCACGAAAATATTCGAGAAGGCTTTACAAAGAGCTGAACAGGCAGGAGCTATCCGGTCTTTTGCAGAGAATGCAGGACCGTCTGATCTGCAAACTGAATTTCAACAGCAGGAAAGGATTGGTAAATATGGCCGAACCAAAGACGAAAATGACAGAAGCCAGTGTTGAGGCGTTCATCAACGGCATCCCCGACGAGAAAAAGCGGCAGGACACCTTTCGTGTTCTCGAATTGATGAAAGAGGTGACCGGAGAAGAACCGAGGATGTGGGGTGAAAGCATCGTCGGGCTGGGGAGCTACCGCTACAGGTATGCCAGCGGACGTGAGGGCGATTGGATGCTCGTTGGTTTTTCGCCCCGCAAGCAGAACCTGACTCTGTACATCAACTCCGGATTTGACCGTTACCAGGACCTGATGAGCAGGCTGGGGAAGTACAAAACCGGAAAATCCTGCCTGTATATCAAGAAACTGGAAGATATCGATCTGAATGTATTAAAAGAACTGGTGCGTGAATCCGTTGACCATATGAAGCGCACCAACCCATCTGTCGAGACGTAAACCGGAGGAAAAACTATGAACCCCCACAGCGACCTGAAAACCGCTCTGGATGAGGTCAGCGCCAGTTCAGCAGGCGGCTCGCCCTTTCTGATTGCTTACGGGGCAACGTTCATCATCACCGCCATCCTCTCCCTGGTTCTGCCGCGTACAACTGCAGCGCTTATCGCCATGTTTCAGGGCACGGTCGCACTGCCCCTGGCTTTCTGGCTCGAACGCCGGATGGGGTCGCAGCGCATGAGCACCGGCAACCCGCTGCGGGATCTCTCCGCCCTGATGGCAGTATCCCAGGCACTGGGGATCCCGGCATTAATTGTCGTTTTCAGCCTCAACCCTGCTGCTGTCCCGGTGGTGCTGGCCGGTCTGGGCGGCGTACATTTCTTACCCTATGCCTGGCTGCACCGCACCCGCCTGTATATTTTCCTGGGCGCGGCCGCTGCCATTGGCGCATTTGTCATCCAGATTATGCTGGGCGCACAGGCTTTTTCGGTTATTCTTTTCTACGTGGGAATCGTTTACTGGATTTTCGCTCCCCTGCTCGTCCGGCACGCATCTCAGATCGTGCGCGAACAGGCTTCCCTCGAACCGCAGGCATAGCTACTGCCGGTAGATGCAGTGAGCCTTTGATCAGGGATACGCTGCGGAAAGGAAGCTGCAGGGTCCGTTCAGGTTCAGGGCTGCGGCAGCGATCCAGCCGGTCTCCGTTGTGCCCGTGTTGCCAGGGGTGAAATCCACCCGCGCCCAGTTTCCGTCGGTGCTCAATCCGGTCACGGCCGGAAATTCCCCCTCATTCAGCACCGTCACCACAGCCGAGTTTTCATCCGGCCCGGCATAGACACTGGTGTCCTGCAGCGGCATTTGAAAGCAGATGCCCGCCGGTGGGCCCCAGATCGCATCCACCGCACTGCAGTCACCCGAGAGTTCGCCGCGCGCACCGGGTGCGATCCACCGCAGACGAAAAGGCCCCACGTTGTCCGCCTGCGGAATTCCCGGGTCAAATCCCAACCAGCCGCCGCTGGTTTTCGCCTGGATGCTGGCGGCGAAACCAGCCTCTTCGGTCAGAAATACCTCAGAAGCCGGGTCCGGCCGCAGGTACAGCGCCGTTTCTTCCAGAGCCGTGAACGTACAGGCCCCCACTGCAGCCGTCGGCGTGACAGTGGGGGGTGCGGCTGTAGGCGCCGGCAGCACACAGGCAGCCAGGATCGAAATCGCTGCCAGCAGCACCACTGGAATTCGTCTGGCGGCCGGAATGGGTTGTTTTGGGTTGTTCATCGCCGCCCCTGTCTTCAACCTGTTTAATAAACCGCTGAAATAAAAGCAAATTGAACCAAATGCCTTCCCTGTATCATACAGGGAATTGCCGCGCGAATCAACTCCCCCGCTGGGCTAGAGAGAATAGTACAGCAGACGGTGTGCCCGCTGAGCTGCCTTGATCGAAGCGGTGAGACGAAACATCGCCCGGTAAAACCAGTTTAACCGTGAAAGGTCTGGCGACTGGCTGAAAAACCATTCTTCCTTCAGGCGGATGCCATCCGCCCAGTGCTCGATTTCGTGCGGGTCATCGATCCCCCAGTGGATGGTCGCCCCGGTCTTCTGCAGGGAGGGGTGCGCCCGGATTCGGTCCACGGTCTGTTTACTGAAAGCATCGAAAACGAGCTCGCTGTCCAGGAAGCGCTCCCGCAGTTCTAAAATCAGGGTCTTCACCTGGTGTTCCTGCAGGTACATGAGCAGCCCTTCTGCGACGATAAAGGTGGGGCGCCCTTCCCGCGGGACCTGATCCATCCAGCTCAGGTCGGTCACCACCGAGGGGATCATCCGGTAGTTATCTGTCTCAGGATAGAACTTACGCCGCAGTTCGATGACCTCCGGCATATCCAGGTCAAACCACTGTGCTTCCGGGTGAGGGACACGTACGCAGCGGCTGTCCAGCCCGCAGCCCAGATGCAGGACGAGCGCCTGCGGGTGCGCGCGGATAAAGGCTTCCGCATAGACGTCCAGCTGCCGGGCGCGCAGGCGCAGTGTAACCGCGGTTTTCTGGGGCACTCTCAAACGCTGGAAATCATAATCAACGCTGTCCAGGATTTCCCGCGCTCTGGTGTCGATAAAAATAGGGTTATCCTGCGCCTTCGCATACAGCGGGATAAGCAGCGTCTCTTCTTCGCGAGTCAGGGTAATTTTTTCTCGAGTTTTCACAGGATTCTCACATCGTACCCGGGCTGAAGTTGATCCAGACCTCCCGTTCACCGGATGCTGGTTCCAAACAGCCTGATCATACCTCTGCTGTGACGTGAGGGAAAGAGGATTGGCTGGGCAATACAGAACACTGGCATCCTCGCAAGGATGCCAGTGTGAAGGGCTTGCATGTTGAAAAGTGATAGGAAGGCCTGCAGCAGATCAGCGCACCATGCCGCTTTCGGGACCCTTATCGCCCGGTTCAAGGTAGCGAACACTCTGCAGCAGATGCGAGCTGGCCCGCGCCACAAGGATGCCGGCGATGTAGGAGGGGGATCCACTGCGCGGCAGGTCAGCCGACTCCAGCTCCTGCATCAGACAGCGCAGGTATAAAGCGAAATTCTGGTTAGGCGTATTACCACCGCTGGCCAGTGCACGGCTGAACAGGTTCTTCTCAACCAGCAGTGCTGCCGTTATCGACAGGCTTTCCATGAGAATGAGATCGTCATAAGCACCGAGCTCGGTACCACAGTAAGAACAGGTTACATAGTGGATGTCAATGGGCTTGCCGCACTGCGGGTTTGGGCAGTGCCGGATCGTACTGCTGCCGGCGGCACCCTCCCGCTTTTTATTCCAGTTAGGTCGATTCTTACCTGTCTCAAACATACCGCTGGATGTAATCATTCAACTTCCTTCAAAATACCGTTCGAACCCGGGGGCAGCAAAAAGTGGGGAACAGTGGCTGAAAAATCCAACCGCTGTTCCCCACCTGCGGTGCCTGTTCAGGGCATTGGCTGTTCGCTGCCTGACCGGTGGTAATTGTCAGTTCAGCAGCTCTCCCTGTCTGGCGCGTTCGACGATGGATTTCCGACGGTCCGGGCCAATATAAGGCGCCGGCTTCACACTTTCCGGGTCCTTCACCTGGATTTTCACGTCACCCAGTTCGAAGTTCGCCACCAGTCTCTGCAGTGCGCGAGCGGTTTCTGCCAGTTCCTGGGCTGAAGCGCTGACCTCTTCCACCTGAGCGCTCATCTCTTCAGTGCTGGCGCTGACCTCTTCGATCGCGGCGCTGTTTTCTTCGCTCACGCTGGCGATGTGTTCGATCGACAGGCTGACCTCGCCCGAACCGGCGGACATTTCTTCAGTGGCGGCCGTGTTTTCCTCCACAACCGCCGAGACATTGTCCATGGCGCTCACCAGCTCATTGGACTGGACGTTCATCTCCTGAGCCGCGGCGGCAATGGCGTCCACTTCCTGCTGGACTTTTTCGGCCGCTTCCAAAATTTGCAGCAGCGCCTGGCTCGACTGGTTCGAACGCTCAACACCGAGCTGCACTTCCTGAGCGCCGTCGTTCATCGCCTTCACGGCTTCAGCCGCGGCTTTCTGAATCCCGGTGATCAGGTGACTGATTTCTTTTGTTGCCTGAGATGATTTCTCAGCCAGCTTACGCACTTCGTCTGCCACGACCGCGAATCCCCTTCCGTGTTCGCCGGCCCTGGCGGCCTCGATGGCAGCATTCAGGGCGAGCAAATTCGTCTGCGAGGCAATCTCATCAATCGTCTCGATGATCTGGCCGATCTCATCCGAGCGCCGGCCCATCTCCTGGACTTTTTCTGCCGAGAGAGAGACCTTCGTCTGGATGCTGTGCATTCCGCGGATGGTCTCATCCACAGTCCTGCCGCTGCTGGAGGCTGTCTCAGCGGCATCCCTGGCCATCTGGGCTGCTGCACGAGCCTTTTCCGCAACCTGCTGGATGATCGCCGTAATCTGCGTGGTGACTTCTGCAGCTTTGGCAACTGAGATCGCCTGCTCCTGGGCGCCGTTCGCCACACCCTGGATGGCACGCGACATCTGCTCCACTGCGGAGGCTGTGTTCGTGGCCGATTCAGACTGCTGGGCTGCACCAACGGCCACCTGCTGCACCGCCAGCACGATTTGACTGGTGGCGTTTTCAGCCTGGCGTGCGGTTTCCAGCAGCTGTGCCGAGGCTTCATCCAGGCCGGAGGCGCGCTCGGCCACCTCAGAAACCATTTCCCGCAGCCTGACGACGGTCTTATTGAAGTCGTCGCCAATTTCCGCCAGCCGTGAGCTCATGGCGTTGAAAGCCTGCCCCATCTGGCCCAGTTCATCCTCAGTCGTGATTTCGATGATGCGCTTCGGGAAGGAAACACTGCCCGTCAGGTTGCCTTTGGCCAGCAGATCCATCTCTCTCGCCAGCGCCGGCAGGTCCTCTTCGGCAATTTGCAGGGCGCTGTCGCGCATCGAAAACACCGGGCGGACCAGATTGCGGCCGAACCGTGCCAGCAGCAGTGCGCCCACCAGCGCAGTTACCACCCCGGACCCGATCAGGATGAGGATCATCCGCGTGCGGATGGCTTCCATTCGCTCGATGTGGTCGTTGACCTCTTCCACATATGCCCCAACGCCGATCACCCAGTCCCAGGGCTCGTAATACATGAGCTGTGCGACCTTTTCACGAGGTTCAGCTTCGCCCTTGTTCTGCCAGTAATAACGGAAAGTGGTCGACCTCCCACTCTCCAGATCCAGGGCTGCCTTCACCATATCGCGGATAAAGTAATTGCCTTCCGCATCTTGAGCATCCCACAGGCTCTCGCCGTTGCGCTGTCCTTTCTGCGAGATGATATATCTACCTCGCTGCTCACCATTTCCACCCAGGACAAACACATAACCGGTTTTACCGACAACGATATTCTGGATGGTGTATGACAGGCTGTCGAACCGCTCCTGCTCGATCCCGATCAGGATCATTCCAATAATTTGGTCCTTGCTGTCGGTCAGGGGGTGATATAAGCTGACGTACTTCTTTCCCCTGAATTCGATTAACGAACGGTAGCTGTATCCCGTTAGCACGGTGGCGATCGCCGGATGAGACCGCCCGGAATCATCCACAGCAGGAATCAAAACCCCGATCTCACGCTCTCCGCCTGCCTTTGTTGCACCGCTGGCCACCGCCAGCATATCACCCGCTTCGTTCACACGCTGATAAATGGTCACCAGCCCCGCACCCATGCGCACAACGTCGTCCACAAGCGGGGTTTCTACCTGTGGATCGGAATTCTGTCCCAGCCATGCGGTTCCCACCATCATTCGGGGCAGGGATAATTTCTGAACCTCCCCGTTCTGATAATGTACCGCCTCCCAGTCGACCGTTTTTGTTGAAAGGTAAAGGCCCCCTTTCTGCTCGATCAGATGCAGGGCAACGGTAAGATTATTACTCACTACCTGCCGGATGGTTTCGTCCTGCGTCCGGATCAGGTTATAAACGCCTTCGGCAGTGTGCTTCAGGTCCTGGGAAAGCAGTTGATCGGCCTCCTGCCGGGCGGCCTCATTCAGCACCTCGGTCTGCCAGTAACCCACTGCTGTGGTAATCAGGACGGCAGTCGAAATAAAAAACACACCCATTACGGCGATCTTCACCTGCAAACTGGCAGCCTTCCACCAGCCTGGACTGGCGATGCGCGCAGAGCCGTTCGGGAGGCGCTCTCCGAGGGCTTTCCGGCCGCGCTGCCAGAAGGCTTTGATTTTGTTACCCGTGGATGACAGCCACTTACCCACACCACCAGCCCTTTGTTGAAAATTCGACATACTTCCTCCACATCTTAGTGAACCGCTGAGATGCTGATCACCAGGCAGCAATTTACTGGAGATATATAACTGAAATGGGGTGATTTCCTGGTAAGAATCGAGTAAAAAATTAATGAAGATAATGTAAAGCGGGCTTGAATTTCCTACTCTGCATCAACAACAGGTGACCAGCATGTGCCCTCCTGAACGCAGCGGGTGTGAAGCCTGCATCCTCCCTCCAGAAATCATCAATAGACTGCTGGAGCCATAGAAATGGTGATCAAGGAGCTGGATAATCGTTTAAAATAGCCCTAACCCCATGCACAAGCCGCAGATCCTGACAACGAAACTCCACCGGCCGGCGCTGCCTCCCAGGCTTGTGCCGCGCCCGCACCTTGTCCGCAGGTTAAACGAGGGCCTGCAGGATGGGTGCCAGGTCAGCCTGATTACAGCCCCGGCCGGTTATGGCAAGACTACCTGTGCCTGTGAATGGCTGCAAAGCGTAGAACTCCCTTCTACCTGGCTCTCTCTGGACGCCGCAGACAACGACTCTGCACGGTTTCTCATCTACTTTCTCGCTGCGCTGCAGAAGGTGGACGGGAATATCGGTCGTGAGATCCAGGCGGTTCTGCAGACCGGGCAGGCCCCTCCCCTGGAAATCACCGCTGCGGAACTGGTCAACGACCTGCTGTCTGTTAACAAAAAATTATTACTGGTGCTGGATGACTTTCAGATCATCCAGGAGCCATTCATCCTCAAACTGCTGGAAAAACTGATCGCCAACCAGCCCCCTGCCCTGCACCTGGTGATCGTCTCGCGTGAAGATCCCCTGCTGCCGCTGGCACGCTTGCGGGCCGGCGGACGCCTGACCGAAATCCGCCTCGCAGATCTGCGCTTCTCGACTGCCGAGACCGCCCAATTCTTCTCACACACGCTGAAAATGGACCTCGGTAAAGCGAATGCCGCCGCCCTGGAAGAACGCACAGAGGGCTGGGTCGCCGGGCTGCAGCTCGCCGGGCTGTCGATGCGCGGCCGGGGCGATCCCGGGCCGTTCATCGCGGCGTTAACCGGCAGCCACCGTTTCATCCTCAGCTATCTCACCGAAGAAGTGATCAACAGACAGCCCGAAGAGGTGCGCTCCTTCCTGCTGCAGACCTCCATTTTGAGTAAGCTGAACGCTGCTCTGTGCGATGCTGTGACCGGCCGCACCGACAGCCGGGAATTACTTGAGTATCTCTACGCGGCCAACCTGTTTCTGCTACCGCTGGACAATGAAGGCAGCTGGTACCGCTACCACCAACTTTTCGCCGACCTGCTGCGCAGCCAGCTGAGCCGCGGCGATGCCGCTGTGCTGGCCCAGCTGCACCGGCGCGCCAGCGCCTGGTTCGAGCAGGCCGGTCAGCCCGCCGAGGCCATCGGGCATGCCCTGGAATCCCACGACTATGCGCACGCCGTGCAGCTGGTCGAAGCGCACGCCATGCCGTTCATCACCGCCGGATTTGCCCGCACCGTTGAAAGCTGGATGCAGGTGATCCCGCCCGAATGGCATGCGCACAGCCCGCGCGCCAGCCTGGCGCTGGCCTCCATGCACCTGCTGCGCGGGGGCTACCGCCAGATTACCCCCTATTTAATTCAGGCGGAAGCCGCGCTTACCCGACCCGGCCAGCCGGAATCCCCCATCTTACAGGCCGAACTGTGCGCCATCCGGGCCAATTTGCACAATGTCCTCGGCGATCCCACCGCGAGCATCAGCGCTGCCCGGCAGGCGCAGGAGCTCAATGCAGGGCGCAGCCCTTATGTCGACAGCATCTCCAGCCTCGCACTGGGCGGCGCTTACCGCTTGCTGGACGATTATCCCCGGCTGGTGGAAGCATACCGTCAGGCAATCTCTGCCAGTCGCGCGGCCGGCATCCCTCTGGCCGAAATGATGGCGGTTTCTGCGCTCACCCTCTCCGCTGTCCGCCGTGGTCAGCTGCGTCTGGCATGGGATACCGCAGCGGAAAGCATCGACCGGCTGCAGCGCCAGGGCCAGCCCCTGCCACCGATAGCCGGACCGGTCGCAGGCGTTCTCGGCCTGGTTGCGCTGGAGTGGAATCAGCTGGATACTGCTCACGAACGCCTGGAGCAGTGCCTGCGCCTGAGCACGCTTGCCGGCCACAATGCCGGGATCGTCTTCGCCCGGGTGCTCCAGTCCCGGCTGCTGCAGGCCCGGGGTGAACTGAAAGCGGCGGCAGAAGCCGCTGGCGAAGCCGCTGCACTGGCATCGAGCGGCCTCCCTGCCTGGCTGCAGCCCGAGGTTCCCGCCCAGCTGGTGCGCACAGCCCTGGCCCAAAACCAGCCGTACAGCGCAGAAACTGTACTCCAGAAGCAGGGTCTCTCGCTGCAGAACCCGTCTCTCGAGCACGGCGAGCTGCTGACGCTGGCACTCCTGCGGCTGCTGGTCTATCGCGTTGAGAACCACGAGGATGTGGATAACAGGCAAAGCTCTTTCAGGCTGGCGAACAGCCTTGTCGAAGCCTCCTCCGGCGGTGGAAGGATAGGGATCACGCTCCCTGCCCTGCTGCTGCGCGCCCGCCTGCACCTGTCTGCGGGGAAGCTGCAGGACGCACAAAACGACGTGCAGCAAGCCGTCGAACTGGCCCATCCCGGTGAATACCCGCGTACGTTTCTGGACGAAGGCCCCGCCATCCGCCTCCTGCTGCAGCGCATCCCGGGCGGCAGACATGCGGATTATATTCACAGGCTTTTAAAAGCCTGGGGCGCTCCCGGGGATAAGCAACAAGGCCTCAGGACGGACAAAGAGACGGACGATCTGGCGCCAGTTGAGAGCCTGTCGGATCGCGAGCTGGAAGTGCTGCGCCTGATTGCCGCCGGCCATCAGTACAATGAAATCGCCGGTCAACTTTTCATTACGCTCAACACCGTGCGCTTTCATGTCAAGTGCATTTACCGCAAGCTGAACGCGAACAACCGCACCCGGGCTGTTCAGACGGCGCGCCGTCTGGGCTGGATCGAGTAAAGGGTGTTTCCGGGATGAGCGCTCTTAAGCCAACCCCCATTCCATAGCTAACCTGACCTTTCCTGACCCATCCACGAAAAAGCTGCATCTTAAGTTACCAGAGACTACATTTTCATGTAGTCCGTTTCTCTGCGCATACCGGTATATTAGCCCCATGATAAACGATCAATGCACCTATCAAATCATTCTGCACGGCCGGGTGGAGGCAGCTGATCTGCTGCCTTACGCCCCACCCGGACTGACCGTGCACCAGGATGAAACCGGCCGGGCAATCCTCACCGTGCGCACCGACCAGTCCGGGCTTGTCGGTCTGATCCGCCTGCTGCACGGGCTGGGTCTGGCCATTCATTCGATAATCAGCCGCTAAAAAACTGACCAAAAATCAAAAAACGGAGGAACAAAATGAAAAAAACGAAAAACCCGACCTGGATGATCATGCTGATCGCAGCTCTGTGCCTGATCGCCGCAGGCGCCGGCCTCTTCTGGCCCGCAGACGGCCAGCCCTATGAGATCACCTCTCACCGCGGTGAGACGGTGATGATTAACGGCCGCGGCCTGTACCGCTACGACAGCGTCAGTTCCGCCGCACAGATGCAGGCCAACGACGCGGTCACCCTGACCCTGGGCATCCCGCTGCTCCTGCTGTCGGCCAGGCTGGCTGCGCGCGGCTCACTGCGGGGCAAACTGCTGCTCACCGGCACGTTAGGTTTTATCCTCTACACCTATATGTCCATGTCCATGCTGACCGCCTTCAATCCCCTGTTTCTGGTCTATGTGGCGCTCTTCTCCCTCAGTCTGGTCGCATTTGTACTGAGCATGATGTCCTATGACCTGGCAGAACTGCCGCGTCATTTTTCTGAGCGCACACCCCGTAAGGCGATCGCCGCGATGCTGTTTGCTGCCGGCGCCTTCCTGCTCATGGCCTGGCTGGGGCGCGTTGTGACGCCGCTGCTGCAGGGCACACCCCCACTGCTGGAGAACTACAGCACCATGGTGATTCAGGCCATGGACCTGGGCCTGATCGTGCCCCTGACCTTCCTGAGCGCCGCGCTTCTTCTGCGCCGCAGCGCCTGGGGCTACCTGCTGGCTTCTGTGTCGGTGATGAAATTCCTTACCCTGGGTATCGCAGTCAGCGCCATGGCGATCAACATGGCTCGCTCGGGCGTAGCCATCAGCCCGGTGGAGCTGGGGATGTTCCCGGCCATCACGCTGATGAACCTGATCCTGGCCGGTCTGCTGCTCAGCAGCATCCAAACACCCCGTTCCGGCCTGCAGCCTGCATGATCCCGACTTCCACCGGCCGGCCCTGTCCACCGCAGTGGCAAGACCGGATGAACGTGGAAGGTGCCGCGGCCGGACGGTCCGGATCAGGAGCCTATGATCCGTAGCGCCGGGATGACATTTATCACGCAGCGAATGTGCACAACAGTCATTATGCCGTCCGGGAAAAAACTCTACAATGAAACCAACTGTACCGGCTGGTCTCCTCTCCTCTGCGCTCTGGGTCAGCAACCTGCACGAACAGCAATCCGCCCGGGTATAAGCTCGCAGCTCAGGTGCTTACCGGCGTGATGGTGCATACAGCAGTCCAGGTTCAGGCCGGTCTGGCGCAGTCGAGGGAATAACGCAGGGCAAAAAATATCACGTGCATACCGGCCTGCGGCAGCAAATAAAAGCAAAGCAATAAGGAGGAAACCCATGGAAAAGAAAGTTCTCGTCGCCTACGCGAGTAAGTACGGCGCAACCGCTGAAATTGCCAGCCGTGTGGGAAGCGTGCTGCAGGCAGCCGGGCTGCCTGTCGACGTGAAGCGCGCCGGCGAAGTCACCGATCTGGCGTCTTACGACGCTGTGATCCTGGGCAGCGCCGTCTATGCCGGTCAGTGGCGCCAGGAAGCAGCTGACTTCCTGAAAGAAAACGAGCAGGTCCTTAAATCGGTGCCGGTCTGGTTGTTCTCCAGCGGCCCTACCGGTGAGGGCGATCCGGTGGCGTTAATGCAGGGCTGGCGTTTCCCCGAAGCGCTGCAGCCCATCGCAGACCGCATTGGGACGCGCGATGTGGCCTTCTTTGCCGGTGCTATTGATATGAACAGACTCAACCTGGCCGAGAAGCTGATAGTCAAAGCCGTTAAAGCGCCAGACGGTGATTTCCGCGACTGGGCCGTCATCGAAGCCTGGGCTTCCGGCATCGCCGGCGCCCTGCAGATGACGGCTGTCTGACGCCGGGGCTGATGAAAAAAAAAGGTGGGCGCTGTATTCATACAGCGCCCACCGGCAGTTTAACAGCCTGGATGGATGGCTGGGATCAGGGCCGCCGCCCCAGGGTGAGGGGGATCGTCAGTTCTTCTCCATCGCGCAGCACCGTCAGCTCAATCGTCTGCCCGACCTCGGCTTCAAAGATCAAATAGCTGTTCAATTCGGTAAAGGTGTTTACCGGCCGGCCGTCCACAGCGATCACCAGATCGCCGCCCCGCCCGGTATTGAGATTGGCCCCCCGGATCCCGGCCCGGTCCGCTGGCCCGCCCGGGGACACATCGATCACATAAGCACCGCGTGTCTGAGGTACGCCGTATATATCCTTTTCCGCCAGGGTAATTTCGTTATCGAAGCTCAGCCCCATATAAGGATATTCAACCTCGCCGTCCTCGATCAGAGCTGGCACGATCCTGGTCACCGCTTTGCCGGGGATGGCAAAACCAACGCCCGAATTCGTGCCGGTGGCTGTGGCGATGGCCGAGTTCACTCCTACGACCTCCCCCTGCAGATTGAGCAGTGGACCACCCGAATTGCCCGGGTTAATGGGGGCATCCGTCTGGATGACCTCGGGGAGCGAATACGAGCCGCCTGATTCCAGGACCCGCTGCGAGCTCAAACTGCGCCCCAGACCGCTGATAATGCCCATGGACATGGATCCCTGCTCACCAAAGGGGCTGCCGATGGCGATCACGATCTGTCCGACCATCAGAGTGTCCGGGTCCGCCATGGGGAGCGGCTCAATACCATCCGGCAGGTCAGCGACCTTGAGGACCGCCAGGTCGCTGTCCGGATCTGCGCCCACCAGCTCAGCCCAGCGCTGCTCCCCATTGGGGAATGCCACTTCATAACGACCTCCCCGTTCGACCACGTGGTTGTTGGTAACAATATGGCCCTGGTCATCGTACACAAACCCACTGCCCGAACCAGTCTGCGTCAGTATGTACACCACAGAGGGGTTGGCTTTCTGATAAACCTCGATCAGCGCAGACTGCAGGCCGGTGTCATCCAGCTGCAGCAGTGGTTTTGACTCTTCCAGTGCAGCGTTCTTCACCTCGGCCGTTGCTGGCTGCACTGGCTCCTCCAGTGAAACATCCTGGGCTGGTGCGGCAGTTGTTGAAACGGCCACAGGTAAAGTGAATATCGTACAGGCCGCCGATACCATCAACACCACGAGAATCAATCCGCTCAGCAATAGTACTCGCTTGTTCATGTAGGTTCATCCTTGTCGTTTATATCCGGCGATGCCGTTCAAAAAAGAGAACAGTCAGGAAGGGTTCACAGCCACTGCTGCCCCTCCGGCTGCGCTAAAGCTAAATATAACAGAAGTATGTTAAGAAATAATGAAGAAGCGGTTTCAATCCGGTTTTGATATAACCGCGTGTTTCAGAAACATCAAGGAACTGGGGTCAGTTCCGCCGCAGCCTTTCGTAAAAATAACTCTTCCCGGTCTCCGCATTGTCGTAAGTCAGCACTTCCTTCTCACGGTTCTCCCATAAATAAGAAAGCAGAGCCCAGTCGCCGCTGCATCCACTGACATGGAACAACAGCACCGCCAGGAGGTATGGGCGCAGGTCTGGTAATATAAAAATCAACGCCGCCAGGAGTGCGTTGATCACCAGGAAGGGGGCCAGCGCGACCCACGTAAAGCCCCTCTGGTTGACCACAAAGTTGTGGGCGATCACATAGGCGTACAGTTCGGGCTTTGAGAGCCTGAAGCGCACATCCTGCGCGCCGGTCAGCCGGTAAACCAGGGCGTGCAGCGCCTCGTGCAGGGGGACGATGAGCAGAAAAGCCGCGAAACCCAGGGCCAGCGACTTCAGAAATAAACTCGATCCTTCGCCAGCGGCGATGACCGACCACCCCCAGGCCGCCACCAGGGCCAGGGAAAGCAGATAGTGACTCACCGTTAACCAGTTCCGGCGGCGGAAGTAGTAATGCAGGACGAACTCCCCCACGCTCTCCTGGTCGAGTTCGATCAGGCAGCGATAGCGACTGCTGTCCTGCAGTTCTGCCACCGTCACACGGTGACGTCCGTTGGCGCCTCCTGCTGCCCGATTCATCCTGACCTCAAGCTCCCTGCGAGCGCAGCGCGGCGTGAAATGTGTCCGGCATGCCGGCTCCAGAGCGAGAACCACAAACTCTCTCGATTATGAATTATAATTCTTCAACAGCACGAAAAACAGGTAGAGAAGAGCGGAACTGCCGCTGTTATCTCCTGGATTGTCTGTACAGGCCTGCGGGTTCGGGTGACCGGAAGGGAAGAGACAGGCCGTTCATGCTCGGAATGGGGGAGAGTGAGACAGCAGGCGCGAACGCTGCGCTCACAGAGCAGAGAGGCAGAAAGATCGTCGACATGCAGCAGACATCCGTCAGGATCGCCTACTGGGTCTTTAATTTTGCCCCGCACTGGGAAGCAGCTTCCAGAGAAATTAAGACCCTGGTCAGCCATTTTGAAACACAGTACGACACCCAGGTGATCAGCCAGAACACGAACAGCCGGAAGATCCGGCTGACCGGCCGGTTTAAATACCTGCCGCTGCCCTATTCGCTGGTCATGCTACCCTTCCTTTCCAGAATAGCTTCCGCCTACCACATCAACCATATTTTTTCATCGCTGGGGGAGGGGCTGCTGCTGCCGCGCATCAACAGGCAGAACGCCCTGCTCACGGTGACCAAAGACTCCGGTGCTCTGAACGCCTTTGAAAAAAATATTCCCCAACTGAAGAAGCTGCGCTGCATCGTCGTCGAATCGGAGCGTCACCAGGAACTGCTCCTGCAGGCAGGCCTCCCGGCTGATTCGGTCCGCCTGATTTACCCGGGGGCGCAGGTAAAACCTTACCAGCCCGCCAGCGGGCCTTTCAAGATCCTTTTCGCGACCAGCCCCATGAGTGAGAATGACTTCCTCACACGGGGCATCTACCTGATCCTGCGCGCTGCTGCGCGCCTCCCGGAGGTACAGTTCATCTTCGCATGGCGCAAGAAGCATCACCAGAAACTGCGCAGGCTGATCGACGATTCCGGGGTACGTAACATAGAGGTATTAAACGGCTATATCCCCGATATGGAACGCGTCTACGATTCGGTTCACGCCGCGATTCTGCCCGGCCTCACGTACAGCAGTTTAAAACCTAGCCCCCACAGCGCACTCGACTCTCTGGCTCATGGCAAGCCCGTCCTGATCAGCCGCCCCACGTCGATTTCCGGTCTGGTGGAACGGGAGCAGTGCGGTGTGGTCTTCGAACCACAGGTAGACTGCCTGGTGGATCGCATTCAGGAATTGATCAAGAATTACCCCCTGTACCAGCAGAACTGCCACCGTACCATCGAGCGCTGCTTTTCGGCTTCCGGGTTTACCAGCAGCTACCAGGAAATTTATTCGGCCATGCTGGCGAATAAGGTGAACCGGTTGTGATACAGAAGCTGCGGAAATCCTGGCTCAACACCCTGCTTCTGCTGGCCATTCTCCTGGCGCTGGTCTTTGTCGTCGATCTGCCGGCTGTGCTGCAGGCGGTAATCACGATTCACCCGCTTTCGCTCGTCGCCGTCCTGCTGCTGGCGACTGCCGACCGATTCCTGATGGGGATGAAATGGCGCCACCTGCTTCAGGCTGCCGGCTGGCCCGTGGATTTCCGGCGGGCTGTCAGCGCTTACTACCAGTCCGGGCTGAGCAGCCGGTTGATCCCCGTGCCCATCAGTTCGGAGGTGCTGCGCGGGCACCTGATCGCACGCACCGGGATCCCGGCTGCAGTTGTTTTCAGCTCTATGGTGGTAGAGAAGCTGATCGCCTGGCTCGCGAGCAGCCTGCTCGGGCTGGCCAGCCTGGTTTTTCTGCTCTCCAGTTTTCAGGAAGACACCGCCGGGATGCTGCTGCTGGGGACCAGTCTGGCAGTGGCGTTCGGCGGTCTGGCACTGGGCCTGATTCTCTACCGGCCGGCCCACCATCTCGGCAGCCGGATTTTCGAGAAATTTCTACCCTCCCGGCTGAACAGCCTGTACACGAAGATCTCGCAGGCCGTCCTGCAGTACCGCAGCCGGCCGTCGGCCCTGGCGGTAAACCTGCTGCTGGCTTTTGTCGAGCAGGGAATCCAGTTCACCAAATTTTATGTCCTGGGCCGGGCCCTGGGAATCAGCCTGCCAGCGCTCAGCTTTTTCGCGGTCATCGGCCTGACCGTGGTCGTGCGCCGGGTGACCTCTTATATTGAGGGCTGGGGCCTGGGGGAAGCCAGCACCGTGGTTATGTTTGCGCTGCTGGGCGTCGACCAGGAAACCGCGGTGGCCTTAAGCTTCCTGAACTACACCACAACCGTGGTCGCCTCCCTTCCGGGCGCGTACCTGCTCTACCGCAGCGGCGCCAGTCTGCAGGGCCTGCTGACGAGAACCAGAGAAGCTGGCCTGCAGGAGGAAGCGTAAACCAATCCTCCCGGCCGGCATCTCTTAATAAGAAGGGCTGCAGCGGCTGATTGAGCCTGCAGCATTCAGGATCCCACTGCGCCGGAGAGAGCCTGCATAAAATCGGGGCGCCATACGGCCCAGATGGTCAGCCAGGGCGGGGTAAAGGACAGGAAATGATCCCACGATCCGGGCTCAGCGTTTTCATCTGGCATCAGTGCTTCCCACAGTCCAAGCAGCACAAAGCCTCTTTTCACCAGCCCGTTGATCACCGTGCTCAGCGTGTGGTTAAACTCCCGCGGCCCCTGAATCTTCTCGACCCGGCCGTCCTCGTGTTCAATATCCCAGACCTGATACGGCGATTCTGTCCCCTGCCGGTACGGCAGCCGCAGCAGATAGCCCTCGCCGGTCCAGTCCGTCTCGCTCATGCAGAACTGCAGCGGGTTCGTCCACTCAATGCGGTACAGGCCGCCCGGCCGCAGCACCCGGCAGACCTCGTCGAACACTGGCTGTGCATCAGGGATGAAGTTGATCGAGAAAGCATGCCAGACCAGGTCAAAGCTGCTGGCTTCGAGCGCCTCCAGGTTTCGCATGTCTCCCTGAATGGTGCGAATATTAAAACCATAATGATCGGCAGCCTGCTGGTCGCGTGCTAACTGCGCCTCGGAAAGGTCGAAGACCGTCACCCGGGATCCCAGCATGGAGAAGGCAGCCGACTGCTGGCCGCCCCCGCTCGCCAGGCAGAGCACATCCTTACAGGCCGGCTGCCATCCCAGGGAGGCGAAAACGCCCATGGGATCCACTGTTTTTAGCGCCTCTTCCGGCGTCAGGTTGGTAAACGGCCGTGAAAACTGGACGTTCGCGTTCGCCAGTGCTTCCCACCGTTCTTTGTTGTACCGTGCGATTTCATCCATAACCTTTTCACCTTTCTGACCAGTTCTTTATCCGGATTCCTCTGCCGGAGCCCTCAGCGGATGCGGGCCTCTGGCAGCCGGGCGAAAGTATCGTGAATGCGCTCCCGGTGGTTCTCCATCACATCCATGCCCTCCATCTCCTGCAGGGTGAAGAAGCCCACCTGGGTGGTTTCGCTGCTCAGTCCCAGTTCGCCGCCAGTGACCTGTGCTTCAAAGTGCAGCGCCAGGACCTGAAAGCGGTTGCCGTCTGCGTATTCAACGATCACGTCCGGGCTGCTGTATACCCCGATCAGCCGTGTCACCTCCACCTGTAGCCCGGTCTCTTCCCATACCTCACGCACACAGGCCTCCGCTGCGCGCTCTCCCGGGTCCATCGCCCCGCCCGGCAGGCACCAGCGGCCGTTGTCGCTGCGCCGGGTGAGCAGCAGCTTCTCCCCCGTGGGGTCGAAGATCGCTGCGCTGCAGCCGCAGCGCAGCCGGGCCTGCCTTCCGATGCGTTCTCCGTAAATTAATTTCGCCATCTCTGCTCCCCAGCACCAGCCGGCTCAGCTGCCGGACTCTGCGATCCGCATCACCGCTTCCATCCCCAGGAAATTCCCCAGGCGCTGCACCTCGTCTGTCAGAGCCGGAACCAGCTCTTCTGAAAGCGGTTCGAACGGCTCGATAACCACCTCAACCTGCCGGCGGCGGGGTTTCATGTTCCACGCACCGCGTACCACGCCGTCTACAAGCAGCGCTGTTAAAATCATGCCCCCGCCCGGATGAACTCGTTTCGCATACTGCGCCTCCAGGACCAGGCTGCGGTCTTTGTATCCGAGTAAATACAGGTCGAAGCGCGGCAGCAGCCGCACCACCGGAGCAGGCGGTTCAGGCTCATCCAGTCTGGATAACTGATTTTCCAGCAGGACGGCTTTCTGTCCGTTGAACGCTGCCTCGATACAATCCCGTTCCAGCGCCTGAAAGGCGCGGCGCGCTTCCGCCAGCGGCAGGCCAGACCAGTGGGCAAAGTCGGCAGCGCTGGCAGGAGCATAGGCGTTCAGGTAGCGCCGCGCAAGTTCAACCACAGCCTGCTCGCGCGGGCCCGGCCGCAGCAGTCCAGCCCACGTCTCCAGCCGTGTGTACGCGACCTGGCCGTCCTGATCTGGAGCACAGCAGAGCATCCCTTCCAGCGCGGCGCGATAAACCAGATGCACCGGCGCCTGGCCTTCGTGCGGCAGTCCGGCCAGACGCAGCCGCTCCGCCAGCTCGCGGCGTGTCAGGGTTTCCTGCGTTTCCAGAGATTTTTCCAGCAGGCGCAGCCCGCTGTGCAGGCGGTCGTCATCCCATCCCAGCTGCTTGAGGCGCCGTTTCCCTTTGTGGATCAGGTCCGGCGCCAGCAGAGGCAGCAGCCAGGCGGCATCTGCGGCCGTGGCCAGGTGCAGAGTCCCGCGCAGCAGCCAGGTGCGCAGCAGCCGGCGCCCATCCTGCAGCGCCCGGTAGACCGCAGCCTGGTCGAAACCGCTCCCGCGCAAACCCACCCCGAGCACGGCCTGCGGCAGGTCCTGCGCCTGAACGGCCAGGAGTTCGCTCACCACCGCATCGGGGGTTTCTGGCGGCGATCCGTTTTCCGGCGTGACCAGCCTCTGGGAGAACTGGCGCAGCTTCAGCGCCTTGCTGACCGTAAGCGGGATGCTGTTCCTGTTCTTCACCCTTTTTCCACCCAGCTTATCAAAGGCATGCTAAAGAAAAAACTGCTCCAAGTTTACCTCAAACCGCATGCCTGTTCACCGCTCTACCGCTACCCGAAAAAAAAGAGCCCCGGGCGGATGCCCGGGGCTCGCGCTGTGATGGGTCGTACTGGCCGGTTGAATGCCGGCTCAGGGCATCAGCTGCCCGCGAATGGCCCCGGCCGGGAAGTCCGGGTCGTGGACGTTCACGTAGTAGCCAGCAGGATTCGCCAGGATGTCTGCCACTAGAGCCGGATCGGCCGTAGTGCAGGCTGCTGAGGAGCCGGTCTCATCGGGGGGTTCCAGCGGAATGACAATGGCACCGGCGACGTCAGTGGTACCAACATGGATATGGGCTGCTGCAGCCGGTAGAATGATGTTCTGGGCGGTCAGGGCGTAGCAAACCTCACCGCTGGAGGGGTCGAGTAGCACCCGGGCGCTGCCGTAGCCGTCCGGGTCTCCCGGACCCGGCACCTCCGCCGCTCCGGTCATAATGGTCGTCAGTACGCCAGCCCCTGTATCCTCACCCCGGAAGATCTCGTAGACTGCTCCATTGCTCAGAGAGACCACATACAGGCTGCCGTTCGGACCGGTCTTGATATCGGTGACAATACCGAAGCCGGTGCCGATCAGGAAGGGTTCGCTCTCCTTGAGCGAGTTGAAGGTGTCGTTGTCGGCCACCCGGTCGGTGGTACCAGGCACATTGGTCTGGATCTGCCGCCGGTTCGGTGTCAGGTCAAAGTGGAAGAGCGGGCCGTCCAGCGGGATAGGCACCGAAAGCCCCATAAACATATCGCCAGCAAATTCGAGGCCCAGCGCCTCGCTCTTCACAAAGCCGAGGGCAGCTGGAGCAATAACGTACGCCCAGGCGTACTCCGGATCCGAGAACTGGGACCCGGGCAGGGCGGTCAGGCGCCGGCGGGCCTCATCGGCTGAATCAGCGATGTTCTCCGGCGGCCAGCGAAGCTGCTGCAGGTTCGGAAAGGCTTCGTTGTGCAGGGATGTGGTTTCGATTTCCTTGTATTCGCTCAGCCGCTCCAGCGGCCCCATAATCTGAATCCAGCCCGAGTTGTGGCCGGGGAATGCTCGGTTTAGCTCGTCAAAGGCATCCTCACCGTTCTCCGTGAACCACACATCGCCCGACACCGGATCAACATCCATACCGAAGCTGTTGCGCACACCGTAGGCGAAGGTCATCTGGATATTCTCGCCAATTTCACCGCCGAAGGCTGCACCAACGTCATAGAAGGGATTGTCTTCCGGAATAGTCCCGTCGCCGTTCAGGCGCAGGATCACCCCGGTGAAGTGAGCGTCATCCGGAAGCGGGCCGCCAAACTGGTCACCGGCCATCGGGCGCTCGTTGAAGAGATTCCGCTGGGCAAACGATGCGCCCACGGCGTCACCGCTGGATGTCAGCGGTGTGGTGGGGCCAAAGGGCAGATTCTGGAAACCGCTGCGCCGGCCGGTGTCTCCGGTGATGATGTACAGTTTTCCGTCCTGGCCAAAAGTGATCACCCCGCCGTCGTGGTTGCCGAGGACGGGCTGGTCCTCGTCTCCCTGACCGCGTGGAATGGGCGCGCTGTCGTTCTGGAAGGCGCGCAGTTTGACCAGGTTCAGATCCCAGGTCAGGCTGCTGCCGTCCCATATAAAGCGGTCCACCCGGTTTCCCAGCAGGGGGACTGACAGGGTATCGTCCGTGTCTTCTCCCAGGGTGGGCTCATCGGCACACTCGATCTCAACCGGAAAGTAGGGCGAATCAACTGGCGCCGTTGAACGGCAGGTCCAGAACAGATAGACGTAACCGTTGTTATCAAAATCGGGATCGATGGCAATCCCCAGCAGGCCGCGCTCTGAGGCAAAGTTCACCCCCAGGTCGAGAGCCGTTCCCACCACCGTCCCGTTCATTACGTGCTGGACCATGCCGGTATTCTTCTCCAGCACCAGAAACTCGTTCTCGTTCAGAAAACCCATAGTGGTCGGAGTGTTCAATCCTTCAACCACGGTGCGTACATCCAGCTGTGCGTCGAGCATCACCGGTCCGCCCGGCCCGTCCTGGGCCAGCGCCAGTCCAGGGATCAGCGCGATCACCATCGCCAGAGCCACCAGAAGTGCAGCCGCTCGATACACATGAACTTTTTGTTTTGACATCGTACATCCTCCCATCCTACCAATTCCACCTGTAACTGAAAAAATATAGCCGGTACACACGTTCAACCGGCAGACTGATCCATATGCATCAAGAACACGGCACCTCCTTTCTCCAGAAGCGGAAAACAGCGGTCGCCTGCAGCAGCGGCGGCCGAAAACATGCAGCCCCGACAGGTTGGGCTGCCGGGAAAGCAGTCCGTTACCGCATGCGGCGGCTGATAGGCAGTATGGCTGATTCGATAGAGAGATATGGGCGGGCTGTTAACTGGCGGCGGCGAAACATAAAGCAGCGCTTTGTGTTTGCCCGGGGATTTTCGATGCACACGACAGCCATTCGCACTCGAGCATCCTGCCCAGACATCTGGCTCCGGCATCGACCGTTTTTCCGGCTCACCTCCCTGTTTCAACCGGCTGCGAATGAATACGCAAGGGACGGCTCCCCTTACATACGATATTACGTCAATCATTCGAGTTCGGATTGCCCAAATCCGGAAAAGAACGCTAAGATCAGGTTAAATCATCCCTGAAATCACCCCTTCTCACCCCAGCCGCTGGCTGGTCGTGAGCGCGGCAGGCGCGGTACAATCTGTACCGGCTTATTCGGATACAATTTATACAATTCAGGAGGGAAATACTGCCGGGCGGCTTCCCATATTTCCGGTCCGGCTGCTTTTTGAGAAATTCATGATGTTCGGCCAGATCATTCCTCTCTTTTTCAGCCTGTTCTTTCTGCCTGGCTTTTTTATTCTCAGTCTCTGGAAGAGCAGTAACCGCAGCCGCTTCGAGTGGCTGCTGCGCGTGGTTAACGCTGCTGCTGTGGTCCTGTTTATCTTCATCATCGGGCCCTGGGACTGGTTCAGCTACTACCTGCGCTACCTGCTCCTGGTCTTACTCGCTGCCGCGGCGCTGGTTTCCTACCACAGCGCTCAGGGCCGCCCGTTTTTCCTGAACAGTCTGCGCGATACCCTGCGCAGCAGTTTCTTTGGCCTGCTCGAGGCTGTTGTCCTGCTTGGCCTGCTGATCTTCGTCCTGACCGGTCACTTTTATTTCGAAGAACCGGTTGAACTGGCGTTCCCGCTGCAGGATGGGTTCTATTATGTAGGCCAGGGCGGTAACAATGTACTCGTGAACTATCACAACGTCAGCCGCGCACAGAAATATGCTCTCGATATCGTAGCCCTGAATGCGGCCGGCCTGCGCGCCCGGGGGTTTTATCCCGCGGAGCTGGAGCGCTACGTCATCTACGGCGCCCCCCTGTACTGCCCCTGTGATGGCGAAGTTGTGGCTGCGGTGGATGGACTGCCCGATCAGATCCCACCTGCGGCCGACAGCGAAAACGCAGCCGGCAACCATGTGGCGATCTCCTGCAAAGGCGTCATCGTGCTGCTGGCCCATCTGCAGCCCGGCAGTCTCCTCGTGCAGGCGGGAGACACGGTCACCACCGGCCAGCCCCTGGGACGGGTCGGAAATTCTGGAAACACCAGCGAACCTCATCTGCACATCCACGCCATAAAAGGCGGTGCCGGGGATGTGCTGGCGGGAGAAGGCGTGCCGGTGATCTTCGATAACCGCTTCCCGGTGAGAAACTCCGTCTTTATCCGCTAGAGCGTGCAGGTCCATTACCTGTTCAGGAAGGGCGAGATGAAAGATCAAATTTCTGCAGTCCCACAGGTTCAAACCACAAAGCCTCACTGGCGCTGGCCGCTGGTCATGGCTTTTATTCGTCTCCCCCTGGTCCTGGCAGGCAGCGCGATCGCCATCCTCGCCTATACGCAGGCAGGTCAGCCAGTCGGTCCGGCTGCCGGACTGGCCTGGTCGACGCTCACCCTGACCGTGATCAACCTGCTCTGTCTGGGTCTGCTCGCCTGGCGAGCGCGTGTCGAGGGCTTCAACCTGTGGGAGCCGGTCGGGTTCAGCGCGCAGCGGCTGCTGAGAGATCTGGGTTGGGGGCTTCTGTGGTCTTTTCTGCTGGGCGCCCTGCTGCTGGCCGGCATCTTCGCCGTCATGCTGGCCATCTATGGAGGAAGCGCGTTTGAGAGCTTTGAAGAGATGTTCGTGGGCGAGGCTGATTTTTCAATCGAGCTGCCAGCCTGGCTGGCTCTGGTCAGCGCGGTGGCCTTCCCCCTGCTGAACCCGCTGGTGGAAGAACTCCAGTACCGCGGCTATGCGCAGCCGCGCCTGATTGCCGCCTCTGGGAGCACCTGGGCCGGGATTCTGATCACCTCCGCCGGATTTGGGCTGCAGCATATGAGCTTCGCCGTCACCCTGCAGGCTGTGCTGGCATATGCCGTGGGCTTCTTCCTCTGGGGCCTGGGCGCCGGTTTCATCGCCCACCGCCATGGCCGCCTTGTGCCGCTCATTTTCGCCCATTTCATCAGCAATCTTTCCTTTGGGGTTATTCCTCTCATTTTCGTTCTGGGGGGCGCGTAAGAAAGCCGCAGCGGAAATAGAAATCCGGCGTTCAAAAAATCGTACGGGGGCATTTCCTGTCCTGCTAATAGGATATAATTCATCGACTATGTCCTTTATACAGCGCTGGCGCAGCACAGCATTCTTCACCCTCTGGGCCTTATATATTGCCCTCACCCCACCCGGCCTGCCCCCATGCTGGCTGCAGGCCGATCCCTGCCGCGAGCACATTCATTTCAGCGCCGCGCATGCCCGTTCACCGCATTCCCACGATTATCTTTTTGATCAAACCAGCAGCGAGCCTGTACCCTTACAGGCCGTGGTGTTACTGCCTGCCAGCGTGCTGCTGGCGGTGCTCTTCAATGTGCAGATCTTCCTTCCCTTTGTAGAATCCGGTCCTTTTTCCAGGGGCTGGCAGCAGCCTGTTGAACCTCCGCCTCCAAAGCGCTTCGCTCACATCTAATTCCTTCCACCCATCGTACATAAGAATAACTACCAGACAAGAAAGGAATGATCAATGAAATCCTGGCGGATTTTGCTGTTTGCCTTTGCATTACTGCTGATCGCTGCCCCTACCCTGTCTGCACGCGCACACGGACATGTCCAGGCAGGTGATTATGAACTCGTGATTGGTTTCCGTAATGAACCCGCCTATCAGGGCGAGCCGAACGGACTGGATCTGCGCGTCACACATGTCGCCAGCGGTGAAAGAATCACCGGCCTGGAGAGCACCCTGCGCGCGGAGATCATTTTCGGCGGACAGGTGAAAGAGCTTCCCCTGCAGCCCCGATTCGGCGAAGAAGGCGCCTACACTGCCGATTTTCTGCCCACCGAGGCCGGCGATTACACCTGGCATATCTTCGGAATGATCGCAGACACGCCGGTTGACGTCTCCATGACCAGCGGACCGGAAACCTTCAGCTCGATCCAGCCCAAATCGGTGGTCTCCTTCCCGGGTGCGGAGCCGTCCGGCAGCGAGCTGCTGGAAAGCAGCGCTTCCGCCGCCCGCATGGCCCAGATCGCCCTGCTGGTTGGAGGGCTCGGCCTGCTGTTGGGGCTGGCTGCGCTGCTGGTAGCTCTGCGCAGTCTGCGCCCTGCGCGGCAAAACCCGTCCTGAAACATACGACTACCCCGCTGGTCCTGCAGCCCGCGGGCCGTACCGGATCATGAATCCTTATACCAAAAGTCGATTTCGAAAGTGGCTGCGCGCAGTCACCGGGCTCCTCCTGTTCTGCTTCGTCCTGGCGCCCACTCTGCCGGTCAGGGCGCATGCCAGCCTGCTGCGTTCGATCCCTGAGACTGGAGCCGTACTCGACCAGGCACCCACTCAGGTACGGCTGGAATTCAGTGAGCCCCTGGACCCCGGTTTCACGCGCGCCCGGCTCGTGGACGCCCACAACCAGGTGGTGGTGGAAGGTCCCGGCCGTGTGGCAGAGGATGACCCTCTGGTGCTGCTGTTAGACCTTCCGGTGCTGCCCGCGGGCGCTTACAGTGTCATCTGGCAGGCTCGCTCCACCGTAGACGGGCATATCACCCAGGGGAGCGTCACCTTCGCCGTAGGCCGCGGCCAGGCTGTGGGTTCACTGCTGCCCCCGCCGGGCGCTCCCAGCCCGGCCCAGGCGCGCCCGCCCCTCCCCGACACCCTGCTGCGCGCCCTCAGTTATCTGTTCGCCGCACTGCTGGTGGGCAGTCTGACATTCGCTCTGCTGGTGTGGAGGCCGGTATTCCACAGTGAACAGGCGCCGCCAGCCGCTGCCGACCAGAGTCTGGCTCTGGTTCTTCGCCGGCTGGCGCTGACAGGCGCCCTGGGCTGGCTTCTGATCTCCGTATTGTTTATCATCTTCCAGGCCTGGCAGGCACGGCAGGGTCCCTTTGGTCAGTCTTTCCTCTCCGCCCTGCTCCAGCTTGTCAACCCGCACAATGCATCCATTTTTTACGCCCGCCTGCTGCTCCTGGGGCTGGTCCTGCCGCTTGCCCGCAGACTGTCTCCGCCGGGTGGCGGACCTGTGCGGCCGTGGATCGAGTGCGCGCTGTTTTCGCTTGGCGCGCTGCTTACCGTCAGCCTGAGCGGGCACAGCGCAGCCGCCGGCGCGGCCTGGGCCGTTTTACTCGACTGGCTGCACCTGGCGGCAATGGGTATCTGGCTGGGCGGCCTCCTGCCGCTGTTTTTTGCGCTGCGTACTCAGACCGTGCCCGCCTGGCGGCTGGTAGGTCGCTTTTCACTGATCGCCGTCTCCTGTGTGCTCGTCCTTGCCGCCAGCGGCCTGGGAAGCGCACTGCTGCATGTGGGCGGCGTTGATGCCCTGCAGGGCACGCTTTACGGCCGGACTCTCATCATTAAGCTGGGCATTTTCTCGCTGCTGATGGTTCTGGGCGCGCTCAACCTGCTGGTGCTGCGCCCGCGGCTGAAAGATCAACTGGAGAAAGCCGGCCGCTTCCTGCGGACCAGCATCCGTCTGGAGCTCGTTCTCGGCTTGCTGGTGCTGCTGGCCGCTGGTGTGCTCACCGGGGCAGCGCCGGCGCTGGAAGCGCTGAACGCCGAACGCCGTCTGGGTTATGTCGGCGCCTTCGAACAGGACAACGTACGCCTGAAGCTGTGGGTCGCTCCGGCCCGGGCCGGTGACAATGAGATCGCCGTAGATGTGCAGGGAGACACAGGCGGCCAGGGAGAAGTGATCCTGCGGTTGAGAATGCTCGACCATGAAATGGGGATCGCCGAGGTTCCCGCCCGGGCGGACACGGACGGCCGGTATCTCGCCCGCGGAAGCTACCTCTCCATGGCCGGGAACTGGCAGATCGAAGTCATTCTGCGCCGCCCCGGCCAGAATGACCTGCGGCAGACGTTTGACCTGCAGGTGCTGGCCAACCCGAATGAGTCCACCCGGCCCAATCCCGTGCCTGCCAGTGCTGCCTCTATACGCACGGGAGAGGCGCTTTACAGCCAGAACTGCGCGCCCTGTCACGGTGTGCAGGGCAAAGGGGATGGTCCCGCCGGCATGGCCCTGAACCCGCGGCCGGGCGACCTGACCGTCCATGCCGCCCCAGGCATCCACACCGACGGGCAGCTTTTTGAATGGATCTCCGGCGGATTTCCCGGCTCTGCCATGCCTGCCTTCGAAGAGCTGCTCACCGAAGAGGAGCGCTGGCATCTGGTTAATTACATCCGCTCACTAGCGGCCGCATCGATGGAGCCTTGATATGCCGCGTATCATCATCACTGCAGCACTTATCGTCCTTCTGCTGGCGTCCTGCACACCCACAAACCAGGGTGCAGCAAATTCTCAGGGGGATGCCCTCCCCTCGACCGGAGAAATCCCGCCCTCCCAGCCCCCCGGACTGAACCAGGGTCTGACCGGCCGGCTGGTTCTGATCCAGTACCATCCGGAAGGCAACCGGCTGCTGGAGCTCAACCTGACCAGCGGACAGGTGCAGGAGCTGTTCAAAGCCCCCAACCGGAGCTGGCTGTCTGAGGCTGTGGTCAGCCCCGCAGGAGACCAGATCCTGCTCACGTATGCCGCCCCACCTCCGGATAATACGCCCCAGTTCGGTTTCACCGATTTCTACCTGCTGACTTATCGCGGCGTCCGGACGCCGCGCCCCTTCCTGCTGCGCACGGAAGCGGAGGAATCATTTTTCCATCCGGCCTGGTCGCCCGATGGCCAATCCATCTACTACACGCGCCTCTACCGCCAGAACCCGGATGAACGCGTTCCCAGATATCAAAATGATATCGAACAGATAACTCTGAACGGAGATCGCAGGACCGTGCTCCCGCACGCGCTGTGGCCGGCGGTTTCGCCCGACGGGACAACAATTTCTTACCTCACCGCCGACGAGACCGGGCTGGGGAACGATCTGTATATCGCTTCCGCTGATGGCAGCAGCCCCACCCCCGTTCTTAAACCCGGCGCAGCCACACCAGTGGATGCCCATCTGTTCACCGCCGATGGGACCTCCCTGGTGTTCAGCATGGTCAATCCCCCGGAAGAGGCGCCGGCTTCCTGGATGCAGCGCTTTTTCGGCGTTCAAACCGTTCGCGCGCACAACGTGCCCTCCGACTGGTATTCCATGCCCATCCAGGGCGGTGAGCCGCAGCGGCTGACCAATCTGAACGACCTCAGCCTGTCTGGGGATATATCACCGGATGGAAAATATATGGCCTTTATCAGCGCAACCGGCCTGTATATGATGGATCTGGAAAGCGGCGAGGTCTTCCAGGTCTGGGCAGACATGATGGTCGGGACGGTGGACTGGATCCCCTGACGGTAACCGACCGCTGGTAAGCTCACGGAAATAAGGGGAAACCCGCAAGAACCACATAGGGTTTTCCCTTATTTCATCAGGAGATCTCCCTATTGTGCCTCCCGCCGCTCCCCTTTATAGTAATTCCGTACACCCCGCTTGACGATCACGAGAGCAGATGGGCTTAAGGCAGTGCAAGCTGGGATTGGATTCTGAATTGCTGGTTTACAGCAAAAGGAGGGAGGGACATGCGTAATATGAAGAGATGGCTGTGGATTACTGCTGTGCTTGCGCTGCTTCTGGCGGCCTGCTCGCCGGGCGACGGCCCTGTTCCCGGTACGGGTGGTGAGGGGACAGCCCTTCCCGGGGGGACAGATTCTGTACCATCCGAGGCCGTTCTTGCAGCCCAGACATGGCTGGCAGGCGAGCTCGGCGTTACCCCAGACCAGGTAGAGATCATAAACGCCCAGCAGCAGGACTGGGCTGATTCCTGCCTGGAGCTAGGTCAGGCTAATGAATCCTGTGCGGCAGTGATCACACCAGGATGGAGAATCACGTTTTCTGTTGACGGCGACGAGTACGAGGTGCGCACCGATGACACTGGAACGGTTTTCCGCAGCCCACAGCTCCTCGTACCAGCCAGCGGAACAGACCCGCTGGCTGGTACGCGCTGGGAGCTGGTAAGCTTCGGGCCGGAAGGAGCGGAAGAACCGGTGATCGAAGGTGCAGCGCCCATTCTCCAGTTTGAAGAAGGCGGACAGGCATTTGGAACCGGAGGATGCAACTCATTCAGCACATCCTATACCGCCGGTGACCAGCTCGCTTTCACAGCAATCGCCGCGACCCGGATGGCCTGTATGGAACCGGAAGGCGTCCAGGAGCAGGAACAACGCTTTTTCGAAGCTATGGAGGCAGCCGGGGAGTTCGAGCTGACCGACGATCAGCTGGTGATCCGCTACGACGACGGCATGGGTGTGCTCACCTTTAACCGGGTGGAGGAGGAGAGCGGTGTGAGCGATACGGAACTAACCGGTACCCAGTGGGTTCTGGAGAGCTTTGGTTCCGAGCAGGGTGAAGAACCCGTTGTTGGAGAGACTCCTCTCACGCTGAGGTTCAACCCCGACGGTCAGACAGGCGGTGAGGGGGGCTGCAACATCTTCGGCGGCACGTATGAAGTACAGGGCAGCCAGATTTCTTTCAGCCAGATGTTCAGCACCCTGCGTGCCTGCACAGATGATGCCGTCAACCAGCAGGAAACACGCTATCTGCAGGCTTTGCAGAACGCCACGGAGTATGAGCTCAGCGGCGACAGCCTGGTGATCCATTATGCCGGCGAGCAGGGAGAGGGCACCCTCAATTTCACCCCTCTCACAGAAGGTTCATAAGCGGTTCCCGTTGAGGGCCGGTGAACTTACAGGTAAATTGAGCGGAAAGGACCAGGATAAGATCATGAAGGGTAGTGAAGATGTCATGGAAGGGAAATGGAAGCAGCTGCGCGGCCGGGTCAAAGAGGCCTGGGGCGTGCTGACGGATGATGAAATCGACCAGATTGGCGGAAAACGCGACCGCCTGGTCGGTTTGCTGCAGGAGAGGTTAGGCTACACCCGCATGCAGGCGGATCGGGAGATCGACCGCCTGCTGGATGACCTGGACCGCAGCGCATGAGCAAACAGAAAGGCGGAGGGAGCAAAAACTCTCTCCGCCTTTCTGATTTTAACGCCGCTGACCGTGCCTGCCCTTGAAATTGTTACCCTCAGGGTCCGCCTTTACGCGGTCCGCGCAGCCCGCCGCAGGACAAGGGCGCCGATCAGAGCCAGTGCGCCAAAGCCGGCAGCCAGCATCAGAGGGAACAGCGCTGTCGAGCGGCCTGCGGATGGGTTGGTGTCCGCTAAGGATGGTCGACCGGCTGCGGGCATTCCCTTATCCGGCGGCGCCGGCGCGCTTGCCTCCTGCTGTGCAGGCATTTTGTCAACTTCCAGCGCTGCGGCCGGCACCAGGGTGACGTCGAAAGATGCGAGGATCTCCCGGAAGGCGGCCGCCGTGGAGGGATGCGCAGTGAGCCACTCGGCATTGATCTCCCGGTTTATTTCCGGATCAGGGCTGAACACCGTGCCAAACACCCGCTCCTGGTGAAAAATATCGTTCTCCCCGTCTGTCTGCGGGTAGTACTGCACCCGCATGTATTCTTCAGGGCCTTCCCCGATATCCATAAAGATTGTGATCTGGTAACCGGTCATGTTAGAGACATCTGGCGGTGTCTCCAGCATCGATCCGCGCGGAAAACCGATTTCCATTAGCGCCAGGTTTGCCGATAGGTCGTCGATGCGCAGCTCATCATCGATCCCGGGCCCGCGGATGATGATATGGGTGATCCCTTTCGCAAACACCAGTCCCGTTGGAATTACCAGCAGAAACAGGGCTGCCAGCACCGCCAGCCAGTAGAAACGCTTTTTTTCGTTAATCATCTTACCTCCTCGAACCTGACTACCTGTTACGCCGCATTCTGAAGGATATACACCGCCTGCTGGATTGGGGTTCCCAGAGATCTCCGCCCATTAAGGGCGGTCAAAAAAACCCCCTGTGCGGATCACAGAGGGTTATTGACTGGAAAGTGGTTTTAATATTCAGGGGATGTCCTTTTCGACATAAGGCAGGAAATAGGGCGTTGCGGTGACGAACGGAATTTGCGTCTCAGTCGGATCAGGAGGTGGATAGGGGTTGTAAGGGGTTGGAGTAGCGCATCGTCCCGGGCCAGGATAGGGACCGGGGTTACAGGTTGGCACCGGTCCACCGCCATTCTCGATTTTATTTAATAGAATTGGGATATAAATGTGGTAACCAATTTAAACAATTGAATAAGCAGTGAGCAGCAACACAGCAACAACAGCAATCACGACCATCGTCCTGCGTTTCATAAGTACCCTTTCTATGTAATTATGATGAAGTGAGTGGGCAGCATTATTATACAGCATTACCCTTTTGTTACATTTTGCAATGGACCACAGATAAATAACAAGACACCCCGCAGTTATGCGGGGTGTCTTGTTTACAAGGAAAACGGGGATTACAGCGGCGGGATGGAAACGACCAGGTCATAGCGCGTTGGTCCTTCCGGCCGGCCCCTGACGTGGATGTAATAATCCTGGGTGGCCGGCAGTTCACCGCTGAAGCGCGTTGCCTCGGCATGATCCGAAATCAGCACCGTACCATCCGCACCCCATATGGACAGGATCGCCTTTCCTTCAGCGAAGCCCAGTTCGACCGTCATGGTCTGCCCTTCCAGCGCCCGGATGACATAGAGGTCCGATTCAGAGGCCCCCAGGCGGCCGGTGACTTCAGCCGAGGTTGCTCCGCGCTCAAAGGATATGCGCTCCGGAACTGGCGTGGGCTGGCTGCCCGACAGCGGCGGGATGGAGACGACCAGGTCGTAGCGTGTCTCGCCGTCCGGGCGGCCCTTCAGCAGGATGTAATAATCCTGAGTGGAGGGCAGCACGCCGCTGAAGCGCGTGGCTTCGGCGTGATCCGACAGCAGCACCGTGCCGTCTGCGCCCCACACAGCCAGGATGGCTTTACCAACGCTGAACCCCAGTTCGACCGTCATGGTCTGCCCTTTCAGCGCCCGGATGACATACAGGTCTGATCCGGAAGCCCGCAGCCGGCCGCTCACTTCGGCAGACGTAGCGCCGGTCCGGAACGTGATGCGTTCCGGGGCGGGTGTGCTCTCGCCGCCCTGCAGCGGGGGAATGCTCACTGTCATGCGGTATTTGGTCTCTCCGTCTGGACGACCTTTGACGTGGATGTAGTAATCCTGTGTGGATGGAAGCTGCCCGCTGAAGCGGGAGGCTTCGGCATGGTCCGACATCAGCACCGTACCATCCGCGCCCCATACGGCCAGAATGGCCCGGCCTTCGTCGAACGACAGCTCAACCGTCATCGTCTGCCCCGCCAGCGCCCG
>Ga0134095_1000389_pt1 | contig 45503 bp, 58 predicted proteins | sample 6_2taG_FD_94449 | JGI IMG/M metagenome (GOLD analysis project Ga0134095, IMG submission 94449) | Switchgrass degrading microbial communities from high solid loading bioreactors in New Hampshire, USA - 6_20_20_110_A2 metaG | ecosystem: Engineered > Bioreactor > Semi-continuous > Anaerobic >... | reverse complement strand
TGTTTGTGTCCAAAAAAGCCTTTGAAAGGTGGCTGGAGACCAAAGATGAGGAGGAATTTAATGTATACGAAAGTTGAGAGTAAATTCTGGCAGGATGAGAAGATACGAAACATATCCGAAGATGCCCGGTATTTAATGCTCTACCTCCTCACTTCACCCCATAGAAATATTCTCGGACTCTATTTCCTTCCCCTTCCCTACGCTTGTTTTGACTTGGGGTGGGACGAGAAACGGTTTAGGAAAGGGTTAGGGGAACTGTTAGATAAAGGGTTAGTAAAATATGATTTTGAAACCAACGTTATATTTATCTGTAATTATCTTAAACACAATCCTTTGGAAAATTCTAATCAAGTAAAAAGTGCAATTGGTAAACTTAGTGAAACACCTACAACCTCTTTATTCCAAGATCTCTTAGCTATTTTGAAACAGTTAGATAAACCCTTTATGAAACCCTTACAGGAACGGTTACGGGAACGGTTTGCTAAACCATCCTTAAACTCTTCCGAAACGGTTATGGCAACAGTTTGGCAAACCAGTAACAGTATCAGTAACAGTATCAGTAAAGAAAAGAAAGAAATAAATAAAGAAAGAAAAGAAATTGCGCCTGACGGCGCTGTTGGTTCATCAGAACCAACGTCTCAATCCATTAAAGAAGTTTTTGATTACTATAACGAAGTATTTAAAGATTGTTGGTCTAAGCCACTTCTATTAACTCCTCAACGGAAGAAGAAAATTTCTGCTCGATTAAAGAATTTTACCCCTGAAGAGTTAAAAACAGTTATACGTAATATTCGGGCTTCCCCCTTTCACTGCGGGGAGAATGACAAAGGGAGAATTTATGCTACTCCAGAATTCATTTTCCGCAACGACGAGATCGTGGATAAATGGCTGAAGGAAGAACCTAAGTATGGTGGAATAGGAGGATATAACCCTCCCCAAGTGGTAGAAGTATAGATTCTCCTCCTTCTGGTTCCCCGGGAGGGTTGTTTCCCCCCGCTCTCCCGGGGGCGGATAGGGGGAAATGGAGGTAAAAAATGGAAATAGCTCTTGAAAGTTTAATAGGTAAAGATGCATTCACAGAGCGCAGGTGTACAATTTGTGGCAAGTTGCTTAAGCCTGTAGAAATAGAGGTTGTAGGTAGAACTTATAGGGTTGTGCCTGCCTGTGAGTGTGAAGTTAAGCAATACCAGGAAGAAAAAGAACGTTTAGAGCGGAAGGAACTGGACGTATATCTGGAGAGTTTCTTTTCTCTATCTGACGCTGAAAGATATAAAGATTGTTCTTTAGATAATTTTGAACCCCGAGAGGGAGTAAAAGAGGGCTGGGAGAAAGTTAAGCAATATATCGAGAACTTAGAAGAAAACCTGAAAACTGGTCATAGTCTTTTCCTCTTTGGAGACGTAGGAACTGGTAAATCTCACCTTGCTTTTTCCATTTACAATGAGGCCAAAAAGAGACATTTTTCAGCGATATTTAATACTGTTTCGAACTTAATGAATAGGTTGGATAAAGCTTTGGTCAGCAATAAAGAGGCAGAATTTGATTTACTGGAATTACTTAAAATTGCTGACTTACTGGTACTGGACGATTTAGGGGTAGAAGTGGAGAGTAAACGCTCTAAAGAACGGCTCTACGAAATTATCGGTGGAAGGTATAACAGTCGAAAAACCACGGTTATCACCACTAACTTAAAAACTCAAGAGGAAATGATTAGGTGGTTAGGGGCTCGGATATTTGACCGCCTCTTAGAGAGTGGCACATTCATCAAGTTTTCAGGAAAAAGCTACCGGTGGGTGAAAAGAAATGGTAAATGAACTTATGCCAAAAAAGGTAGCTCTATACCGGCAATTTTTAAGAATATTGAGTGATAAGAAAATAAGGTATAGTGAGTTTACTGAAATAATAAATCTTATCGACAAGGCGAAAAATTCTGATGACTTGGATTGTATTTGTGATAAATTCCAAGTTGCGCCGTTTTAGAGAGGATGGGTAAATTGTTAATTATAGCCAATGCTTTCTCATTGAAAATGATAGAGCGGAAATTACACGAGATTATCATCGAACCTACTTCAGTAAAAAGCATCAAAACCATGCTGAACGCTCAACCTTGGATTTCGATTGTGGGACATGAGAGCACAGCGAAGTTATTCTCAAAAATCCTGGGTGTTCCCGTCCCTTATAATCGTTGCACTTTGGAATGGAAATTCCCGGACAAGTTGATTGTGGGACTCCTAAATGGTGATAGATTACCAGAAGGGAAATTCCTTAGCGATGATGAACTGGTGGATATAGAAGTGGATTGGCGTTTAATCAAGTGGGCATAAAGAGAGGAAAAAGGCAAAGGGAATGAGCAGGCAGGAAAAACAGAGAGGTAAAAACTTTGAATACCGAATAGTAAACCTGGCTAAAGGGCTTGGTTTACCTTCTCGCCGTATCCCTCTCTCTGGTAGTGCCCAGGAAAAGCTGGATGTGGAAATAGCCGGTATGAGATTTGAATGTAAGTATAGAGGAAGAGAATTTGTTCAGATATATCGATGGCTGGAGAAGGCAGTTGAAGAAGGAGGGGAAGGGCTTATTATTTCTTCTTACAGGAAAGAACCATTGGTAGTAGTTCCGGCTAAAGAGTATTTTGAATTTCTTAAGTTTTTTAACAGTAATGTAAATGGCTTTATTACCTCCAGAAACGTTAAAGAGTGAAATTGAACATTACTGTAAAATAAGAGGTTTGAAATATGGTTGTCTGGTCTTTAAAATTGTGGATGGGAGAGTAAGGAAGACAGAGATAACCGAATACTTCTTAGAAGACGAGACGAAAAGTCAGTCTTCCGGGGAGAAGTAGATAAATAGCTTAACGGTGGACCTTGGAGTGAAGGAGCCGTCAGTTCGAGATTTAACCTCGGCTGGCGGCTTTTTATTTTAGGGAGGTGGGAAATGCTACTACACGAAGTTTTAAAAGTTAAGCAACCGGCAGAATTTGTTTTACTTTGCACTTTATTTGGTATTGATGAGAAGGACTTACAGAAAAGCTCTAATGAAATGGATTGGTTTGACCCTGCTTGGGAGATGACCCATGACTCTGAAGGCCGGTATTTAAATTATTCTTCCCGGGGGTATAAACTTGGTTGAGAAAAGATACTGGGTAGAAATAGTTCTTGGGCTTCTCTCTTCCTATCCCAATAGAGGGGTTTTTACCTCTTGTGAAGGATATCTGGGAGACCCAGCAGAGAGTGAAGCTTTAAATGCCAGGATTGATTTGTGGAGAGCTTTAAAGAAATGTAACAGTGCTGAAGAAATAGTAGATTTCTTAAATATGGTAAAGGAGGGCTGGTTCTATGAAGAGAAAGCAAAATTTAGACAAGAAATCGCTTACTTCCTGGGAGAAAAAGCTCCGGAGTGAAGGTCTGTATCCTGAACCGTATTCCCAGGGTGGTTTAAGTTTAGAGGGGTTGGAAGAGGAAATTTGTAATATTATCGATAGCTCTGATTGGAGCTTTGTGGATAGTATTATTGCCAGTATTACCTGGCTTACCGAGAGGCAAAAAGAAGTATTGACCTTGAAATGCAGAGGTTACTCTATAAACCAGATTGCTGAGGCATTAAACATAAAAAAAGAAACCGCCAGAACAATTTTAAAGAGGATAAAAAGGAAAATAAAGACACATAAGAAATAGGTTCAATTTTACAAAAATATTTCAAAAATATTTTTAAAGTTTTTAGATGCTTAAAACAAGAAAGTATTAGAAAGCACTCCAGAGTATAGGATTTTTCATTTTTCCTCCCTTTTCTATTTTTTTTAAGTTTTTTACACCCCTCAAACCCTCATGAAATAAGGGTTTGAGCTAAAGTGTCCCCCTATTTTGCACCATATATATAGAGGGTGAATGATGGACGTAGAAGAGTTTGAGGAAGAGATACGAGCTTTTAGGGAGGAAATAGAGGGGGTAAGAGGAAAGAAGGATTTTGAACTATTAAAGGCTATAGCTGGGGATTTAAAAGACTTCTTGCATTTTAATGCCCCTAAATTTAAGTGGGAATCTGAACTGTGCGAGAAGAAAAAAGGCTTTATGAGTGAGAGCTATAAGATAGTAAAAGGGCGAGCTAATGGAAGATGTGAGCTCTGTGGAAAAGAAGGAACTGAGGTTCATCACTTAGCGGGGAGAAGTCCACTAAAGATTTATCATCTTTCGGAGTTTTTGATTTTCTTATGTCGAGATTGTCATCGGAAGTTTCACGGAGGTTGAAAATGGGAGAGAAGGTTTGTTCATTTTATGCTTCATTGCCCGACATCCAATCGGCAATTAACTTTTCAGGTGCGGGGAATGGGGCGAGGATTAAGCTTGATGTCTCTGAAACAGAAATAGCGGAAGTAGTGAAGCTTATGTTGTTGAGAGGGAAAATATTTAAGGTGGATATATGGGAAGAAGAATAGATTGGGTAAAAATAAAACGAGAGTATGTTGAAAGTAATATTACTCTTGAGGAACTGGCAAAAAAACACAATATCTCTCTTTCAACACTCAAGAAAAGGTCTGCACGAGAAACTTGGTCTACCGAGAGGAACTTGTTTGGAACTAAAACAGAACTAAAGCGCCAAGAGAAACAATCAGAACTTCTGGCTTCCGAGGCTTCTAGTTTTGATAATCTTTGTTTGCGAGTTGCTCGTTCAGCTATTGGAATTATTGAGAAGCAAATCAATACACTGCAGGAGCAAATGAAGAATTCCAAAGTAGACGCTTTTACAGAAAGGCAAGTTAGGTTGTTGGAGAAGCTCTCTAATTCACTTAAACAGTTGCAAAGCGTTGGTAAAGTTGCTTTGGGAGAGAATCCAGAAAATCAATCTCCATTAAGAGTTATTGTAGAACGGGTATACAGTGGCAACGATTAAGATTATCGGAGAATTTGATGAGTTTTTTGTTGATAATCGAGATAAAGAAGTTTTAGTTTCCTACGGTGGGGCTGGTTCAGGCAAGAGCTTTTCTACTGCTCAGCATACCATTTTACGAGCTTTGGAAGAAAACAATAAAAGAATTCTGGTTACCCGAAAAACATTGCCTGCCCTACGAGTAAGTTGTCTGCAGTTAATGAAAGACTTACTCAATGAATATGAAATCCCTTACGAATTGAATAAGTCTGAGTTGGAAATGAATGTAGGGAGCAACCAAATTTTATTTAAGTCTCTGGATAATAGCGAAAAGATAAAATCGGCTGAATTCAACTACGTTTGGGCAGAAGAAGCCACAGAGCTCACCCATCAAGATTATTTGCAATTGCGGTTGAGGTTGCGAAGAAAGAACAATTTAAAGAACCAGTTAATTATGACTTTTAACCCTATCGACCAATTTCACTGGATTAAGACCAAAGTTCTGGATGCACCGAATGATGATATGGCAACTTTCCAGAGCAATTACAAACTTAATCCTTTTCTCTCCCCTGAATACGTTAAGCAGTTAGAGCAATTGGCAGAAATAGACGAAAACTATTACCGGATTTATGCCCTGGGGGAGTGGGGAATATTACAGAACCTGATTTACTCCAACTGGGACGTAGTAGATACCATCCCTGAAAACTGTGACGAAATTATCTACGGTTTGGACTTTGGCTACGTCAATCCTACTGCCCTAACAGAGGTTTGGGTAAAAGAAAATGAAGCTTGGGCTCAAGAGTTGATTTATCAATCTCACTTAACCAATAGTGACTTGATTGAGCTGTTAAAGAGTAGGGTAAGTAAGGATACTCCCATTTATGCTGATTCTGCTGAGCCCCAGAGGATAGAGGAAATCTATCAAGCGGGCTTCAACATATATCCTGCCCACAAAGAGGTGAGGTTTGGCATAGATAAACTTAAACAGTATAGGCTTCATATTTTAAGTGATTCAGTAAATCTCATCAAAGAGATTCGCTCCTATAAGTGGAGAGAAGACAAAGAAGGAAGGATATTGGAAGAGCCAGTTAAGTTTAACGACCATGCATTGGATAGTTTAAGGTATGCCCTAGGGAGCAGGGCTGTTTTTGCTGAACCAGAGTTGAGAATCTTATAGAGGTGGCCAAGAAAAAGTTATGAACATAAAAAGTTTTTTCCCTTCGGTATGGAAACAGAAAAAGACCAATACTGAATATTGGACTTTTTTGAACCCTATTTCCCCCCACCGAGGGTTACCAGATTATATAAGCCTGTATAAAGAAGTGGGCTGGTTATTTGCTGTGGTGTCCAAAATTGCCGAAGGGATTTCCCAAACCGGGTGGATGATACTCCAACAAAAAAATAAGGAATGGGTAGAGATTTCTGATGAAAACAACCCAGTTATTAAGCTTTTAGATAAGCCCAATCCTTATTGTGATAATTTTGATTTATTTTTTCTTACCTCTTGCTATTTAGACTTAATCGGAGAAGCTTTTTGGTATCTCAATTTTGTGGGTAAAAAGCCAGTGGAAATCTGGGTTTTATATCCTCAATTTATGAAAGTTAATCCGGGGAGAAGCCAGTTAGTGGAAAGCTATGAATATATTACCAATAAAGGGAGTGTTAAGTTCTCTCCTCAGGAAATCATTCATTTTAAAAGACACGATCCAGCTAACCACTTACGGGGAGTCTCTCCTCTAGCTGCAGGAATAGACGACATAGATAGTGAACGATATTCAGCTCGTTGGAACAGAAACTTCTTTCACAATTCGGCTCTGCCCCCAGCAATTATAGAAGCTCCGGGGAAAATGACTGACGAATCCGTAAGGCGCATAAGGTATCAGTGGGAGGGAGAATATGGGGGAGTGGAGAACGCCCACCGTCTAGCAGTTTTAGACGGGGGGGCGAAGTTTAACCTGGTAACCTTAACCCGGAGAGATATGGAATTTATAGAGGGGAGGAAGCTTACCCGAGAAAACATTTTAGGCCTATATGGAGTTCCACTGGCTATATTAGGAGTTACGGAAGGGTTTAACCGAGCCAATATGGAAACTGCGGAATATGTGTTTGCTAAATATGTGTTAAGACCACGACTTAGTTTATTGGAAATTAAAATTTCTGAGTTTCTTCTTCCCCATTTTGGAGAAAACTTATATTTTCAGTTTGATTTTAGCGCTCCCCGGGATAGAAACACTGACTTAGCTGTGGCAGAAAAAGGATTTGTTTCTGGAATTATCACCAGGAATGAAGCCAGAGAGCTACTTGGCTTTGGGGCGACTAAAGACGGGGATGTGTATTCTACTTCTTTTAATGTCCTTTATGAGCCTCAGGAGAAATCAGTTAAGAAATCTTTTGTTAATCGAAAGTTAGCTCATATTTTCCCAGTTAATGATATGCCCATTATATGGGAAGGCTGGAGAGAGAAATGGGATAGGACTGAAGGTAAATGGATTAGAGAGCTAAAGAAGTTTTTCCAATCCCAACAGGATGATGTTATCCAAAAGCTCAAGACTAAAAAAGGCATAATTAAGATTATGCCTGATGAGGTCTTATTTGAAAGAGCATTTTATGATGAGTTAATTATGAGCATTGCTAAACCCTTACTTATTGAAGCGTTGGGAGAGGGAATAGAGGCATCTGGACTTCTTACTCCAGCTTTCCAAGTTTCTGACCCCTTAGCTATTCAATGGATTAAAGAGAGAGCAGGAACAAAAATCAAAGGGATTAACACCACCACTTTACAGCAACTCAGGGAAACGCTGGCTGAGGGGATTATGCAGGGAGAGAGTATTCCGAAGCTTACGGATAGGGTTAGCGAAGTATTCAAAGTAGCTAAGGGAGCAAGGGCTGAAGCTATAGCAAGGACAGAAACACTGGAAGCATTCCGTAATGGTCAAATTCTTACCTGGAAAAAAGTGGGATATAAATTAGTAGAGTGGTGGACGGCAGAAGATGAAAGAGTGTGCCCGGAATGTATGCCAAGACATGGGAAAAGATATCCCCTAAACGGTATTCCAGAACGGCATGTTAATTGCCGATGTGCATTGATAGCGGTGGTGGAAGAATGAAGGAGTTGATAATATGGAAGTTGTAAAGAAGATCTTTGAATCTAAAATTAAATCCGCAGAAGATGGTTCAATAGAGGTTACTATATCTACCAAAGCAAAGGATAGATATGGGGATATAGTGGAACCTAAAGGCTGCATCTTTGAAAACTTTCTTAATAATCCAGTAATAACTTTTGCCCATGATTACCATTCCATCCCTATTGGGAAAGCTGAAGGTATAACAATTAACGATGAGGAAGTTCTTTCTAAAGTTAGATTTGCTCCTCAGGAGGTTAATCCTATTGCTCCTTATGTTAAAAATGCCTACGAGCAGGGGTTTATGAAAGCTTGGAGTGTTGGTTTCTCTCCAATAGAGAAAGAGCCCCTAATTGGGGAAGATGGGGTTCAAACAGGGTGGAGATACACTAAGTGGGAGCTGTTGGAATTTTCTGCTGTGCCTATTCCCGCTAACCCAGAAACAGGTACTCATTTGAAGGGATTATTAAAAGAGGTGCAGAAATATGAAGATGGGGAGTATCAGGAAGAAGAGTCGGAGAAAGTTCTTGATGAGAAAAAGATAACAGAAGAGAAATTAACCTTAAAAGAGCTTTTTGATAGGGTTATAAGTTGCTGGGACGAATTACAAGTGATTGGTGAGAAGCTGGATAACGTTTTACTTTTTTTAAACAAGGAAGATAAGCTAAACGGAGAAGAAAATGAACCTACAAAAACCACAGACGAAGACATATTAGAAATGGATGTTGATGAATTAGATGTTGAGCAAGTAGAAGAGATAATGCAGAAAGCTGCAAAACAAGTACACAAAAGTTTATCTGAATTACATCTATAGGAGGAAAAGGCAATGAAAGTTAATGAGCTTGTAGAGAAATTAGTCAATGAGCAGATACAAAAGTTAACGGAAGAAAACAGAAAAGACATTTTTGGGAATAGAGAGAGTAATAAAGAGGACTTCTTGGTTTCTTTAGTTAGAGCTGTGAGCAATCGGGATTACAGCTGGTTAGAAAAGAAAGCAGTGCAGACTTCCAACTCTGGTGGCTACTTAATACCTCCCCAGCTATATGATGAGTTAGTTTATTTAGCATCAGAGCGGGAGATAGTGAGACCCCGAAGCGTTGTAATCACCATTACCCCGGGAGATAGCGTTTCCGTTCCGGCTCTTTCTCAAGAGAATGGACAGTTTGGTGGGATAGTGGGTTACTGGAAAAAAGAAGGGACTGATGTCGACCCATCAGAGCCTATATTCAAGCAGGTTGTTTTAACAGCCAGGGAATATGTTGGGCTTACTGCTGTATCTCAAAAATGGCTCAACTCTGTTCCTGAAGGAGACGTCTACTTGAGAAACTTGTTTGCTGAGGCTGTGGCCTATGCTGAAGACGTTGCTTATCTTACTGGAAGTGGAGAAGGTGAACCTATGGGTATAATCAACTGCCCGGGGGTTAATGTGGTTAATAGGAAGACTGCTTCTGTGGTTTCTTATGAAGACTTCCTGGAAATGGAAGCTAAAGTAGCCAGAGAAGGACTATCCCCTATTTGGGTAATTTCCCGTTTAGCTATGAAATCAGTAAAACAGTTAGCCGATGCCAACAATAATCTGATTTGGGTGCCACCCACTGCTGCTGAGCCAGGAACAATCATTGGATACCCTTACGTAGTAACCGATAAATTACCTGCTTTGGGAAATAAAGGTGATGTAATATTTGGTGATTTTCGATATTACTATATTGGAGATAAAAAAGCTTTGGCCATTGCTATGTCCGAACACGCCAGATTTACCAAGAATGAGGTGCTGTTGAGATTTACCATTGAAGTTGATGGTTCTCCAGTTGCTCCTGGTGCTTTTGCGGTTCTTGATGTTCCTCAAGGTTAAAGGAGGTTAGACGATGATTAGCTTAAAAGAACAAATAGAAGTTATCAAGGTTTTACCGGTAGGTGAAGTAGCAGTGGGCAATAGCAATGTGGTGTTAGACTTGGAGAAATATGGCCACCCTGCTGACCTTCTGACTGCAATTTTTGTTGAGGCTGTTGGGACGGGTGGGACTTTAGATATTGTCATTTCCCAGGATAATAATGGAGAAGGGGATTTTGCCGACGAGGTAGATGAAATTACCATATCGGAAGCGGGAGACTTTTTATTGCAGGTTACCCCGGGGAAACGCTACTTGAAGGTTGATATGACTGTTGCCACGGCTGCCGTTACTTTTGGGATAGTGGCCATAGCTGGGAATAAGAGGTTCAAAAAGACCAGGGATAAGGTAGCCACTATTACCGGAGAATAATATGGTTAAAGTTAAAGTCATATCCCCGTTTTGTGATAAATATACTGGAAAATACCATTACCCTGGAGACCTTCTTGAGGTAGAAGATGAGCGAGCGGATGAACTCCAGTCAAGGAGTTTAGCTGAAAGGATTGAAACAAAAAAGAAGGGGGTCAAACGACCCCCTGAAAACAGAATGATAGAAGAGGCAGAGAATAGATGAACGTTACTCTTGAGGAATTTAAAGCTTATTTACAATTAGAAAATGATGAGCAAACCCCGGAGGAGTTAACTCCAGAGGATGAGCTATTATTGTCTCTTCTTAGTTCTGCTGAAAAACAGGTAATAAATTACATAGGATACGATTTTACCTATGGCTTACATAAGGAGCTTTTGACTATTCCTGGAAGTGGATACGTTTATCTATCGTTTGCTCCAGTGGAAGAGATAATCACTCTAAAAGTTAATGGAGTGGACACAAAAGGGTATGAACTCTTTACCCGGGATGGAGTTATCCATATCTTTTACCCGGGATGCTTTTTAGATATTGAATACACAGCAGGTTTTGAAGAAATACCGGAAGACTTGAAGATAGCCATATTTATAATTGCAGAATCCCTATACAATTTGAGGGGAACAGCAGGGATGACTTCTGAGAAGTTATCTACTTACTCTGCCCAGTATATTAGTGGGCTACCCCCAGTGGCTGAAACTATTTTACTTAACTATAAAAGGATAGTGATTTAGTGGTATACACTCATTACCTTGAAGAATACACCAAAACCATAAATACAGATAAATACGGGATAAGTCACGAAACATTGGCCTTGGTATCTAAATTCTGGGCTTACCTGGAGAAATTGAACAAAGAAGTAATCCAGGAAAGATACGGAATGGAAATACCAGAAGGCTATTTCTTTGTTTCTCGACACCAACCAGTAATTGGGAACGTGGTTAAAATAGGAGATGACAATTACGCTGTGACTTTGGTAAAACCTGTTTACCGAAGAGCTAATATAGTTTCTCACTACGAAGGATTGTTAGGGAAATGAAGATAAAAATAGGGATACAAGGAGAAAAAGAACTATTAGCTGAAATAGACAGAGTTACGGAAGAGGTAAAGAATAAAGTCTTAAAGGTTTTGGAAGATGCTGCCCACGTGGTAGAAGGGGAGGCAAAGAAAAAATCTCCCATTAATCTGGGGGCTTTAAGAAACTCCATACACATTGAAAAAATCTATGAAGGAAACATGAGGGAATTTAGAGTGGGAACAAATCTGGAATACGCTCCCTATATGGAGTTTGGAACGGGGTTACTTGCTGATTATCCTTCAGCAAATAAAAAAAGGCATGCGCCATTCTCTCCTAAAGCAATAGCCAATTTAAAGAAGTGGGCATCGGATAAAGGCTTTGAAGACCCAGACAGTGCGGCTTGGGCTACTGCTTTTTCTATTTACCTCCGAGGTGGGCTACATCCCAAAGCGTTTTTGAGGAATGGATTTCAAAAAGGTAAGGCATACTTACTTAAAGAGCTGGATAAACTTTGAAATTACTTGATACCAAAGAAGCTATTTATCATTACCTTACTACCGACTCAGGTCTGATTTCCCTTATGGGAAGCGTAGAAGCTTATTCTACTTTCCCCGGAGATATAGCTAAGCTACCCCGGATTACCTTTACCAGCATTAACATTTCTCCAGATATTACCGATATATGGGAGATAACTTATCAAATAGATATTTGGGGAGAAGTAGATGATTTAAAAGTTGACCAGATAACTGAAAGGATAATTGAAATCTTTAACAAAAAAAGATTAAAGATAGATGGAGATACTCGGGTTATTTGGTGTGTGGTGACTGGCCAGAGAGAAATACAAGAGCCAGACCGGAAAAGAAATGAGATAGATATAGATTGCAAAATATTATGAGGAGTGAGACTAATGGCAGTCAGAAATATCAAAGATTTACAGATAGGAGAAGGAACACTTTACCTTAATAACCGGGATGTGGGAGCATTAACTGATGCTCGATTTACGGCTGAAATTTCGAAAGTGGTGCATCAATCGGGTATGCCACTAAAGATAAACAAAGTGGCTATTACTTCCCAGCGTTCGCTTATTGCGGCAAATTTAAATGAGATTAATCCCTCTAACTTGGCATTGGCTTTAGGAGTAAAAGATAGCGACATGACGAGCACTACTGGAGAGGTTAAACAAGTTACAAATGAAATTTTAACTATAAGTGGAACAAACTGGGTGGCACTCCAGAACGGCAGCTTAGATGAAGCTACTCCACCGACTGTAAGGCTGGCAACTTTACTTACCCAGGTAACTGAACCCACCGATACTAAAATATACGTAGAGGATGCCAGCGAGTTTACCGCTGGTGATGGGGTTACTATAGGAGGAGTAAGTAAGACTATTCAAGGCATAACCGGGAATGAAATAACACTTACTGCTGCAGTTGGTGTTTCTGCTAATATAGGTGACCCAGTAATCAATACTACTGTTACTTATGCAGAGAATACTGATTACCAAATTGACTACATAGATGGAAGAGTTAGAAAGTTAAGCGGGGGAGATATTCCCGAGAGCGGATATTTAGCAGTAACTTATAAATATCAACTACCTTCCTCGGTTCAAGTTCCTTTAGGCGCAGTTTCCTCGCTACCAGTAGTGGTTGCCGAGTTTGTGGTTCCGAGAGACGATGGAGAAATGAGGATACATTTATACAGAGCACAGGTTTCCGGCAATCTGGAATTTGCTTTTAATGCTACGGATTGGCATAGTATACCGGTGGAGATAGAAGGGTTAGGAGACCCAGCCCACAATGGTGAATCCGGTTACGTTAGATTTGTTTATACGGTATAAGATATGAGCAAAAATAAAGACTTTTCCTCAAAAATATTACCAAGAGAGTTGGAGGTGGATGAATACACTATCCACCTCCCTCTTTCTACAGAAGGTTTTATGCACTTTGCCCGGTTTTTCTCTAAAGTAATGAGTATGATACGATGGGATATCCTGGCTGATAAGCTAGAAAAAAGTAACGACATTTCCTCTACCGTTTTAGCCGGGCAGATAATCTTTTTAATTCCTTACAATAAAGAGGACTTTTACCAGTTCTTAGCTTCCCTATTGAGGATTGACGCTAAAGATGTAGGAGATATCCCAGCTACCACGATGATAAAGCTGGTAAATGCTATTTTAGATGAAGAAAGTCTTGGGGTATTGATACGGGATTTTTTCGACCTGTCCATCAATCTGATGGGAAATCTATCGAAAGAGAAGACTACCAAAAAAGCTGGGAAGAGTTAATGGACCGTTTTTTTCATGAATACGGGTGGACAGTTAATGACTTCTTACAAGCTCCCTGGGAATTAGTTCTTACCTTATCGGAGAGGATTTTCCAAAGGAAGATGATGGATTACGCCTATCAGTTATTGATTGTTTCCAGTGCTTTTAGTGGTGAAGCTCAGAAGCTGTGGGACAAGTTTTTGGATTTAGCAGGGATAAAAAAGAAAAGTAAAGGGAGCTTGAAAGAATTGGAAGCGATGTTTAGAGAAGCGGGTATGCCTATACAAGTAGAGAGAAGGAAAGGCGATGGCGGGAGAACTTAGAAACCTCTTTGTGTCTTTGGGCGTGGTTTTAGAGGACTTTGACCAGAAGATAAGACAGGCTAAAGGTTCTATAAGTGGTTTTGTGCAAGAAGTCAGTGCCCAAAGTAAAAAAGTGAACCAGTCTACTATAAATATAGGCTCTATGGCTGAACAGATAGGTATTGGTTTTAAGGAAGGCTCTAAAGGCACTGAGGCGCTTAATGAGGCATTAAAGAATACCGGGGTATCGGTAGAACAGATGGCTACTAAGTTCCAGGTAGCTGGTGCTGCCATTTCTGCTTTTGTTGCGGGTTCAACTTATTTATTAAGTCAGTTTGAAGCTAATATGAGAAACGTAATGACTTTAATTGACCCTTCTTTAGCTGAAGAAAGAGTGGGAGCATTTTATAAAAGCTACGAACAAGGGATAAGGGAACTGGCTTTAGAATATGGGAAGAGCACTCAAGAGCTGAGTACTGGCTTGTATAATATACTTTCTGCTTCTATTGAAGCGGGAAAAGCGATGCAGGTTTTAGAAGTGGCTACTAAAGCTGCCACCGCTGGGGTTTCAGATATTGGAACTGCTACTAAAGTTATATCTTCAATCTTAAATTCCTACAGCATGAGTGCCGATGAGGCTTCCCGGGTGTCTGATATTTTATTCACTTTAGTTAGAAAAGGTGTGGTTACCTTCCAGGAAGTGGGGACGAGCATCGGGCAGGTTACTTCCATTGCCGCAAATTTTGGAATACCCTTAGAAGAGGTGGCAGCTATTTTAGCTTACGCTACGAGAAACGGCATAGAATTTAACCGAGCAGTTACCCAGCTGAGAGCAATAATGACTTCTTTGGTTGCTCCAGCAGATGAAGCAAGGAAAGTTATGGAAGGGTTAGGGATAAATATAAACGAAAGCACTATAAGAAGTGAAGGACTAATCAAAAACATAGCTAAACTTCAAGGGTTATCTCAGGAGCAGATTGTAAGGATTACTCAAGTTAGAGAGGCATTACCTTTGGTTTCTTCTATTTTAGGTGATGTAAATGCTGCATTAGGAGATTATTCTATAATGTTAAATTCCTCCAATGCAGCAGAAGAGGCTTTTGCTAAACAAGCGGGGTCTCTGGCTATGGATTTAAATAGATTAAAAGAAGCCAGCAAGGATTTAATGATGTCTTTTGCTGAACCGTTTGCTGGGGTAATACAAAAAGCAAGCGATGTTGCCGCAAACATGGCAGATGCTTTTTCTCGACTGCCAGAAGGATTGAAAAGTACTATATCTTATCTTACCCTTGCCGGGGGAGCGATATCTCTGTTTTTGGGAGGAGTGCTAAAACTTTTGCCTTCCCTGGGGAAAATGCGAGGGGAGTTGGTAGCTTTAGGTGGAGTAATGGGGTTAATGAAAACAGGGATGGCCAGTTTAGCTTCCTTTTTTACTGGTTTACCTGGAATCATAGCTACTGCTACTTTTGCTCTAGGAGCGTTTTATACTAAAGCCACTCAGGATATGAGCAAAACTACTGACGAAGTAAGAAAACTGATACTCGCTTTTTCTGATTTAGATGGCCTCTCTTTAGAGGAAATATATGAGCAGTTAGCTAAAATTAAGTTAGGAGTAGAGGATATGCACAATACTTGGGTATCCAGATGGTCTGATATCCTTATCCATACTCAGAACATTACTTTGCAGTTAGCTGCCTTAATTTTGAAGTTAGTGGAGATGAAAGAGGAAAGAAAGCTATTAGAAGATTTTGGACAATATTGGGGAGAAATCTTACAGAGAATACAGAGGGAAACTGAAAACGTAACTTTAGGAATAGCAGATGCTGAAAATAGACAAAGATTATTAGACATCCTTAATATTTACCAGACTAATGCGGAAATCGTTGAAGAGTTAAGTGGAGAAATAGACAAGTTAAGAATAAGCATCCAGGCATTTGAGGAAGAACCTCCAGACTTCTTAGGGCTGAAGAATGAGAAATTATATACTCAATACTTAAATAAGTTAAAAGGAGAATATAGCACTACCCAGCAGGCTTTAAACGATATATTAAAAAAGCAAGCTGAATTACGAGCTAAAATTGAAACTCTATCTGGGAAAGATGCTGCTGAAGTATTAGAGGAATTACATAAAGAGATGGAGGATAAAAAAACCAATGCTACTCAAAACGGGGCACAGGATAGAGCTAATGCGGAAATTGAAGGATACCAGAAAGCTTTATCGGTAAAGGAGGCAATGGAAAAAGACGCCTATGTTAGGGTTCTGGAAATGGCCTATCAAGCAGGGGCTACCAGCGGGAAGGAGTTTATCCAGAGGTTAGAAGCCTATATGAAAGACACAGAAGATATGAGCAATGAAATAAAAGAATATATAGAAACCAGGGTAAAAGATATAGAAGGGAGTATTACCTCTATTACGGCAAACGAATTACAGGCCATAAAATCAGCTTATATATCCGGGGAGACAGATGCTGAGACCTACCTTGATAATCTTAAAAAACTTTTGGATGAGGTAAGTGGATACATTTCTCAATCTCTTACCGTAGATTTAAAGTTAGAAATTGAAAAAGCAGAAGAGGCAATAGCAGAAAAGACCAAGGCAATAAGTGAGAGCATTAGGAATCAGTTTTTAGATATTCAGAGCAGTTGGAAGGCTGAGGGAATAGGGGTTGATGAATATATTAGCTCCCTTAATAGTTTATTAGATAAAAATAAAGACGTGGATAAAAGCGTGAGGGACGATATCAGCAATGCTCTAACTGAAGCTAAAGAAAGAAGCCAAGAGCTAACCGAGGCAATAGAGGAATCCATATCCAGCTTTGACGATTTGCATAATTTTCAATTGATTACCACCCAGGACTACATTAAATTACTAAACGAATACCAAAATACCCACCAGATGACTGCTCAAGGTTCTGAAGCATTAGCTAATAAAGAGAAAGAGCTTTATCAGACGATATATAGTGAGGCATTAGGAGGGTTAGAAAGCGTAAGAGATAGGATAATTGAACTTCAGAAAGAATGGACGGCTATAGAGATAGAAGAATCACTGCGAAGAGGAAATGCCCAAGCTCAATATGCTCAATCTATGTTTAACACTTTATCAAAGGTAATAAAGACCTCCAGTTTGAGGACCCAGGAAGAAGTTTATCAAGTGCAAACCCAGACAGCTACCGAAATGGCCTCATCTATCCAGGATATTTATAACTCCTTAATTACAAGGCATGAAGAAGCTGGGGAAACAATGATAAGTTCCGATAAAACAATAGCCGGAGCGATATTTAATGTTTACCAAGATTTGAACAATAGATTACAGGATATCTATAAACGGCGAGAGGATATGGTAAGAGAATATACCCAGAGAGAAGCCGACGCCCAAGATACTTTACGAGATAAATTGATAAGCTACCTGGATAAATATTATGACTTTAGAAAAATCATTTCCTTAACTACTGATGAACTTGTAAATATGTATAAAAGTATTCAAGGGATTAGTTTACCAAAAAGACCAGAGACTACCGCAGAACAAGTATATAGAGAAAGATATTATCAGGAACAAGATATAGAAGCCCAAATACAAGCAGTAGAGGAAATAAGAGAAGCAAGGGATAAAGAATTGGCAAACTTAAAAGAGGAAGAGCGAGAAGTTGAAACCATTAAAAATGATTTTAATCGTTCCTTAGTTGAGCTCACTCAGATACTAAAAGACCAGATACAAAAAGCCAATGAGTTATATGGAGAGGAAGCCCAAGTAGTTAAAAACATACTTACCCCGATTTATGAAGCGCTGCAAGAGGCTACCCAGGGATTAGATAAAGTTAACACCCCGGAAGCACTGGAAGCATTGAAACAAAGTATTCTGACAGAGATTAAAAGTTTAGCAAGCGGAGCATCAGAATTGAGTGCTGAGGCGAGACAAGCATTGCAAGACCTTTTCCCTACTCTGGAATTAGAAAAGTTACCCCAGGACTTCAATTCTCTTATAAGGAGTATAAGCTCCGGGATTTCCGATTTGGGGTGGCAAATGGGAGATTGGGATAACAGTTGGTTAGCGATAAATGAGAAGATAAGCCAGGAAATTGACCAAAGAATAGCAGGAATGAACGAAGCTGTAAGGAAATGGGGGAGCTTAATTGAAAGCTTCCAGGGAGAAGCAATAGAAGAGGTAGTCTTACCTACCATTGCGATACCAGACACCAGTAAGATAATGGTTGAAGCTCCTGAATATTTAGGGAGGATTAAGGATACTTTATCAGATATCTCTTTACCCATCCAATCTTTAGGACAAGATTTTAACAATCTTAACTTACAGGTTCTTGAGCTTACCGATAGTGTAAATAGTTTATCTCAAGCATTAATTTCTATTCCTTCAAACATTAAAACCCGAGTGAACATTGAAGGGGATACGGCTGAGGAATGGTTAGGGAAAGCGTTAGGATTGGGAAGTATGATGGGAATGGGGGCAAACAATAGATGACGGTCATACATACTGGGGACTTACAAATCGGAGGTGGAACTCTTTATATAAATGGCACAAATATTGGGGCTTTTACTGATAGTAGATTTTCTTTTATCCGAACCTTGGAATGGAAAAAGAAGAAAATTGGTGAGGTAATAAAAAGAAAGCTGATGGTGACTGGGCAATCAGTTTCTTTTAGTTGTCTTTTGCAGGAGTTAAGGAAAGAGACTTTTGACCTTACTATTGGGAATTTCCTAACAACCACCTTGCCATCTGAGGAATTTGAACCAGAGAGGTTTACGGTTAAATTAGTGTTAGATAAAACAATAGGAGAAGGAGAAACCGGGGAAACCTCCCCTATTGAGATAACGATAAACAATGCCTATTTAGATAATTTAAATATGGATATTACTGAAGATAATTGGAATGCTTTCCCATTTGCCGTAAAGGCTGACTTGTGGGATACCGATGCATTAGAAGAGTTGGAGGACGATGCTCCCGGAGTAGTGAACTATTCCAGATTTGTGAGACCTTATGTATCAGTAAGACATACGATAGAGGGAGAAACCATATTCACTCATTTTTATGATAGACCAGTGGTGCAGATAAATCAAAGGATGAGTTCTGATGAAGCAGTTGCTCTCGGTAATAGTATGGGGGGAATGATTACCGTAACCCCTCCTAAAGGTGGTTCAGTTACGGGAGTTTGCACCAGTTTTTCATCACAGGTTTACGATGACGAGAAGCAATTATCTGAAGTATCTTACACAGTAGAAGGAGAAGCTATTTAAATGATTTTAACTGGGGCTATAGCTAAAGACAGCGAGAATGTTCCTATAACAATAGACATTATAGGAATAGGCTTACCATTACAATTTTCTACTCGGAGCTTATTGACTGCATTCCCTCCTGGGACTTTACCCCAAATTATCGTGGAAGGTTCACCAGCTTACTCAGGGATACTGAGTATAACCATAAATAAAATAGCCAACGGGGTAAGCACTTGCACCATTGAGAGCAAGGACAGCTCTTTACACATAGGCTCTCACGTAAGCGTTTCAGGCTTTTCTGGAATAGTAGAAAGACACGAGAAAAGACCCCACGGATTTGCTACTTCCTATGCGGCAGGACGGTCTGCTGTATTAAGGGACGGGGAAGTCACCCAGATTTTATCCCAGTTTATACCAAAAAGTGCTTTTAATCATATTGGAGCAAAACTAAACCCCGAAGAGCTACCAATAGGCAGTATATTAGGGGCTATCTTTTCTGGCGTGGAATATACAGGTACTATTCCCGGAAGCATAAAAAAAGAGTTGAGCTTATCGGGAAACAGGATGTCATTATTAAAAACTCTCTGTGATGAATTTGGTTATATTTTCTATGACTCTGGAGACAGTGTAAAAATAAGGAAATGGGAAAAAAGTGGGGGATTTGATTACAAAGTAGAAGACTATAAAGTATCTGCAGAAAAAGAGCTCTATAACGGTGTAATAGCAACTTACGAAGAGGAAAAGCCAGTAGAAGTTATCTATTACGAAATGGGGACGGAAGGATACTCGGATCATAGCATATCTTATATAAGAAACTTTTTCCAAGATTACTTAATTTCCTGCCAGGAGTTTTATAACTGGAGTATACCAGTAGAGAATGACTTTATCGATTACTACGATATGGATAGCTCAGTATCAGTTGCAGGATGGATTGAGACAGAACAAAATTATGCTTTATACCAATGGGATAGAGAAGAGCTCACCAGGAAATGGAAAGTTAGGATAAACACAGAAGGGGAGAGAGAAGAATATAAAAAATCTTATTTAAATAAGATTCACGAGGTTAGTGATGGCTCTTTGAAAATGCAGGAGAGAACTGAAGAAACCATCGAAGAGAACGACAGTATAAGCTGGCAAACATTCGGTAGAGTAGTATTCCGAAAGCAGGAAAGATGGGTAAACGGAACTTACTATTATGAGATTTGGAGGATGAGAAGCGAAGTTGACCCAGATTATCATCCTGCTTTTGACCCAGAAAGCGATGAATACATTGGAAATGTTCCCGAATCTGAGCAAACCCGTAATTACTTAGTCTTATCAGAAAAGGGCTCGCAACCTTATGATAAACCGCCGGAAAGCGGTATCCCGAGATGTGATATAAAAAGCGAGGTAGGTTATGGGGGCTCAGGAGGGAGCAACGCTAAGGTAATAAATACTGTTTTCTGCTCTAATCAAGCACAGGCAGAAGCTGCGGCAAGCCATCACAGAAAAGTTGAGCTGAGTGGAAATGAATGTTGGGTCCAGTTCCCAGCTTTTTTACCTTCCCTAGAGCCAGGAGATACCTTTAGCATCGATGGGATATCTTTTGTAATTGAAGAAGTAAAACTGACACTTGACTACGACAGCTTGACGGCTTCCACCGAGATTGCTGGGATATCATAGGAGGAAAAATGAGGAGTTTTGATAGGTTCTTTAAAGAAGGAGATAGACAAAAAGAGGTGGTAGAGGGGAAAGTGGTTAGTGTTAATCCTTTTAGAAGGGTAACCATAGAAACCCCCACGGGATTGATAAAGGCAAAAGGTTATTCCAGTACTTACTACCCCCGGAGAGCGGTTATTGCCAACGTTGGTGGTAAACAGTGTAAGTTTGAGATACTGACTTTTTACTCTAAAGAAAATGCTTAATCGGAGAAAGTTTAGAGAGTTTTTTATACCAAAAAAGAAAACCATAGTTCCAGTAACTATTGCAAAAGAAAGCCCATTTAAGCGCTCCATTGCCCAGTTACCGAACGGTGAATACTTAATGAAAGGGGAGGCTTCCAACTTATCGGCAAACATTGCAGGCGTTAAACTTTACACCATACCCCCGGAAACCCCGGGAGAATGGATGGAACATCCTTGGAAACCACTATTGAGGCGACCAAAACCGGAGCTGAATTTATTTATAAGGATAAAATACGGAGAAGATGAACAGTTGGGAATTTTACAACCTCACAATTATAGGATTGTTGCTTTACCTGACTCTAACTATGTTTACGATGAGTTTAGCTCTGGGTTTACCCCAGACTACGAAAGCACTGGTTTCTTCAGAAAACTTGGCCAACTGGGATTTGTAACTGGCAATATATTTTTTGATAGCTCTAAAAAGATAATAACCCAAGCATACCGGGAACAATTTTGGAATGAAGAGACTCAGGATTACACAGTATACGAAAGCACAGAATACGACGATGCTCCATTTTACCGATTTTTAATAGAGACTCGGGATGCAAAATTGGATAGAAAAGAGAGCAAATATGGGCAAGATATGATAGTTTTCCAGGATGTAACTGGCTGGACGGGCTCTTATGAGGGAGAGCTATATGCTTGGAAAATAAACTTCCTATACCAATACTTCTTGGGTTATCCTTTTGACTTGGGAAGAGATGAAGAGGGGAATTTATATTTGGTTTCAGCGAGAAAACTTATCTTTGAAGAGGATTTTACTGATGAATATCCTTTTACAGCAATAGAAAGAGACCAGTATTTAATTGAGGAGATATACAGACCACCGAAGGACTGGGGTTACGGGACTGTCCACGGTTTTTATCACAATACAGTTGACTTCCGGCTATACGTTTATAAAATTGACAATCAAACTCTTAAAGTAGATACTGAACCGATTGTAGAAGTCCCTTACTATCAAGCTGACATATATAAAAGCTATGCTGATTGGGAGAATGGGGACTATGCTTTGGCGACAGTGGATACAATTCGATGCTTTAAAAATTTAGTGTTAATAGCATTTTCTCATGTAGGGTTCACTAAGAATATACTTTTTATTTTTAATTACCTTACTGGTGAGAAGATATATGAAGTAGAAGCACCAGAAGATAAACCAGTTTTAGTGATTACTACAGATAAAATTGAAAAGTTTATTACCTTTTACTTTCATTCCCCGTGGGGAGACCAAAATTTTCTTTTTGATGAGTTTGGGAATTGCATTGACGTAAGTGGTTATAGGAATGAGCCCCACTGGGACGGCTATTTTATTGACAAGCAAAAGAGCGATAGCAAGGAGATTTTTATAATAAGAGATACAGATAAAAAGTTGATAAGAATGGTAACTCATGATTCAGAAAAAGAAATCCTTGCTGAGATAGAAGTTAATTGGGTTAATGCCTCTACTAATTTTGCAGTAAGTAAACTCCTGTGCTATAAGGGAAGGATATTTTACTCAGACTACAAGTACAAAGACATTTATGAGGTTTTCCCTTACTTTGATGAAGACACCCAGACCTGGAAGTCCTTCCAACAATTGCTCTATGACAAGAGGGACGGCTCACCAGTTAAGATTTTAAACGGTTATATGGTTATGACTAATATGAAAACTTTTTTTGTAGGTAGTAAAAATGGATTTGAGGAAAGCAAGCTACTTCTTATCCCCGAGGGGATAAGCTCATTTTCAAATACGCTTGCCACCCACAGAAATCACCAGTTTGAGGATATTGTTAACTATACTTTGGGGTAAAGGGGATAAAAATGACTGACCCGATTTTAAGTATAAGAGATTTAGAAGGTAATTTGCTAACAAGTCTGGACTTTGGCACCATAAATGCTGGGGAGTATTCCCCAATAATAGAATGCAGGCTATGGAATGACTATGAGGGTATAGGCTCTATAGTAGCTACTAATGTCACCATTAAATTAGTTAATGAGGAAGGTTTAGAAGAGGGACAAATAATTGAAGAAGCACTTGCAGAATATAAAGTGGGTAAAGAAGGAGATACGGCTACCCCGGAAAGGATTGATTCCAACTGGAAACCATTGGGGAGAGGTTTCCCCTTAGAAGCAGATGATATCCCATCTAATACATACAGGACTGTATTTTTAAGGATTAGAGTTCCGGCAGGGGTAGAAACAGCAGGATTTTCCCTGGGGCTATCAATTTATTACGGGGGAGTAATAAAGACAAAAGTTCTACCCTGCATAGAAAGAGATGGAGTGATAAATGGCTTTGATGCTACACTAGTTGGTTCTTCTTTGACAGTTACCCCGGGGAAGGCATTTTTATCCCCCTATTTAATTGAGACCGTAAACCCAGCTACGTTAATTTTAGCAGAGGATAATTATGTTTACCTTTTACCCTCCGGGGATATTATAAAAGATGCAGCATTATCCGAAGGTTGTCTACCACTATATTATGTAGATAGCGAGTTTAATGTCTTTGATTTAAGAACTTTTTTTAACGACAATATAAAAATACCTTTTTTGAACACCACCCAGGAGATTATACGAAAGGGGATGGTTGTATATCCTTTTGAAGGCGGTATTTCCCTAAACCAAATAGAAAAATCTAAAAACTGGGTAGGTATAGCCGAACACGATATATTGCCAGGCCAGAGTGGGTTTGTGGTTATAAGGGGTAAAACAGAAGCATTGGCAGTTGCTCCTGTGAACCCCGGAGATATGTTAGTTTGTGCTCCTTCTTTTTCTATATCAGATATTACTGGGAAAGAAGGGTTGACTGTTGGGGGAGTGTTTACTGGAGAAGAGGTTAATTACATTATAAAAATTACCACTGAGGGCGTTCCAGACGAAACCCCTGACTTGTTTAAATTCAGTAATGATGGCATAAATTGGAGTGAAGAAATGGGAGTTTCTACTGATTGGGTAGAGCTAAATAACGGGATAAAGGTTAAGTTTAGCTCTCTTACCGATTGGGTAGTAGACGATACTTGGGAGTTTACTGCTTCTTCCACTGGGGCTGCTGGGTATTTAAAGAGTGAAATTGAGCCAGCATGTGGGGAAGTAGTTGCTAAATCCATTAGCGATTTAGATACTAATGGCTTGGTTGACGTAGTTATTTAAGAGAGGTGAGCGCTATGAGCTGGGGAATAGACCAGGATGGAAATCTTAGAAGGTTAAGAGTAGATGAGGAAGGGAGGTTGGTTATAAGCTGTTACCTGCCAGCTTGGGAGGCACCAGTGCAGTCTTTAGAAGATTTGCCTATTGATGACCCAACTGGGACGGTAAGAGTAGTATTAGATGAGCCAGCTCTTTACTTAAAATCCGATACCGGATGGGAGAAGGTAGGAATATCCACATTTTTATCTTTAAAAGATACCCCGGATAGTTACGAAAACCAGGGAGGGAAAGTATTAGCAGTAAATGCCAGTGAAGAAGGAATAGCATTTGTAGATTTAGAAACCGGGGCTACGACTTTTATAGAATTGAGCGATGTTCCTTCTTCCTACGAAGGGCAGGGGGGTAAATACCTGCGAGTAAACACTACCGAGGACGGGTTAGAATTTGCCACCGTAGAAGGTGGTGGCGGAGGAGGAGAGCTAACCTACTTAACTGACGATTTTGGAGGGATGTAAAATGGCAGTGGTAAACAAAAAATTAGCAAAAGGAACATTTGGAAGTTCGGAGGCTACAATATATACCGTTCCAGCATCCACAAAAACATATATCAAAGCCATAACTTTTTGCAATATATCGGCAACGGCCAGGAACATAAGTCTAAAATTAGCTGGGGTAAATGTTTTGTATAATTTCCCATTAAGTGCTCAAGATACGATTACTATGCCGTTTTTAGACCATATACTTGAGGGCGGAGAAACAATAACAGGAAGCGCTGATGAAAGTGATGGCGTTGCTTATTATATAAGTGGTAGAGAGGTATCATAAAAATGAAGCACTTTTTTTATAACAGGCTGAAGTTTTTAACCGTAGGGTTAAAACCAGTTGGAGTTTGGAATTTAGGTAACAGCCTAAACACAATGAGACAAAGTTCGGCTGGTTGCGGTAAACAAAATGAAGGTCTTTGTTTTGGAGGATACAATAGTGATTGGTTAGAGTTAACAAGCACTGAAGAATACAATGGCTTAACTTGGTCTAGTGGTGGTAACTTAGTGACAGCAAGAGGCGACCTGGGTGGTTGTGGCTCACAAAATGCAGCGTTGTCTTTTGGGGGAGCTATAATGACTGACCCTACGAATAAAGTAGAATCATATAATGGGACATCGTGGAGTAACGTTGCTGTTTTGTCTACTGCAAGACAAGGGGCTGGTGGCTGTGGTTCACAAAATGCGGCATTGGCTGTTGGTGGTCTTGACTTAAATTATATGATTGTTGATACTTCAGAAAAATTTAATGGGACAACGTGGAGTAGTGCTGCTGGAACACTTAATGTTGGAAGACAGAATTTTGGATGTTGTGGATTACAAGATGAAGCATTAGCGATAGCTGGTTATAGTGATTATGGTTACCCTATGAATTGTGAGGAATACAATGGCACAACTTGGACTATAGGAGGAGAATTACCTTATGGAGTAAACTATATTGTAGCTTGTGGGCAGTTAAATGAAGCATTATGTTTTGGAGGAAGAGATGACTACGGAAACCCTTATAACTCTACTTTTGAATACAATGGAGCTGCTTTTATAGAAATGGGGGCAATGCTTATAGCTATGACACATCATAGCGGATTTGGTATTCAATCACAGGCATTATCATGTGGAGGTAAGGGGTTAATGGATTTAATCTCTCAATGTCAAGAATATAGTAAATTTTTACCCTGGTGATAATATGAATGATTTGACTATTTTTGAAATTGGCAATGATATTTTGGACGAGATAGATGAAGTCTTACGGTATGCACAGATATTTAGAACCAGGACGGAGATGGAAGTATCGGTTTTAAATGATGTAAAGTTCCCCACCCCCGATTCTAAATACTGGCAAGCGATGAGAGAAGAAAGAGCGATGATAACTGAGCTCTATAATTTGAGCTTTGAATACCGGAAGAACCTAATAAACATAAAGAAGCTACAAAAGAAAATAGAGGAAGAGAAAGACGATTTAGAGCAGGAACTATTAAAAATTGAGCTGGAACAAAAGCTCTGGCTGAAAAAAGAAATGGAGCTGGTAGCTCAGGATAGGATAAGAGAGATACAAGAGTGGAAAAATATCAAGGAAAAATTATCAGAAAATCTTGAATTTTCTACCACCGACCCTAATGAGCACCAGCTTATTTCTTATACCAGACGGTGGTTAAATCAAGCATTGACAATGGGAAATAATGGTACGGCTGGAGAAAGAATGAATATATTGGGACAGTTGGATAAAGGGCTAAAGATGTGCAGGGAAAAAGGTTGTTTGAACAAAGTTATAGAAGGGTATCCCGAGGAAGTTAAGTCTCTGATTGCCAGGGATATGCTAAGTGAGAACAATGGATAATAACCCTTTGTTATATATACGCTTCTTTACTAATTAAATAGAGTAGCTCTATGTAGTTGGTAATTGGCTTGATAACGTTGATGCTGGTGCTTATTTTTTTGTAGTTAATACTATTTAATCCCCTTACTTATTTTTACCCCTATTGTTTTAGTAATTTTTATCTTCACTAAATTCATTTTCCTCAAATATATCTTATGGAGTGTGAAAGATAAAGTGATAGAAATCCTGGCTGTCCTGATTGCAGTCTTGGGAGTTTTAGTTGTCTTAGGAGATAGTGGGAGGCGAAATAATGGATGAAAGAATGTCTGAGCGAGTGGTAGCTCTGGAGGTATGCTATGAAAATTTAAGTGATGACATAAAAGAGATTAAAACCACCATAGAGGTTATCAGCAAGAAAATAGATAGGCTAGGGGAAATAAATGGTATGCAGAACGAGAATATAGCCAAGTATTCGGCAACAATTTACCATGAAAGTAAAAACCTCTCTTGGCTTATGGGAATTATTGCTGGCATTGTCTCAGGGGTGGGGACGGGATTGATAGTAAGTTTTTTGAGGTGATTCTATGTGGTCTTTAAACTGGATGAACCTTTGGAAACAGAGCAAAGAAAAGTTTTGGCGAGAATATCCTCTGATTCTCGCTCTCGTTGATGAATATAGTGAAAAGTATAGAAGTGTCATTGAACGACACAAATACCTCAATCTTTATGCCCTCAGTTTAGCTGTCAGACGTCAAGAAGATGGTCCCTCAGGATTGGAATTCGGGGTTATGGCAGCCAAAGGAACAGATTTAGAGGAGCAAACCCGCTGGGCAGCAGTAACATTTATAAAGAACATCCAACGCTGGGAAAGGGCACTAGAAAATAACAGTTGGAAAAGAACAGACTCTAACCCTGAGCTGGACTACATCGCTTTTTTGGGTAAGAGATGGGCACCCATAGGGGTAGTAAATGACCCTTTGGGACTTAATCGGCATTGGGTGCCCAATGTGCAAAAGCTTTATCAACTCTACCAAAAATAAAGAGAAAGGTGATGAAAGGATGAGCATTTTAAAGAAGATAGTGGAGTATATGGAGATAGCCTTGTCAATTTATACCTTCGTTATAACTCTAATCGAGGAACAATATGGTAGTGGAAATGGTGATGCTAAGAAAAAGGAAGCCATAGCCAAGATTAAAGAGACAGTGCAAAAAGCGCAAGATGAAGGACGTATCCCTGGATGGATAGCTTGGTTACTGAGTTTTGATTCCTTGCTTTCTTTTGCCATTGATATTATTGTAGCTGTGCTCAATAAACTTGGCGTATTTGAGCACCAGGGAAACGAATCTGGGGTCCCATCGAACGTCTGATAAGAAATAAGCTTATCGATAGGGGCCTCCTACCACCCCAAAAGAAAGGAATATATGTATGGAGGGATAGAGAAGGAACAACATGGCTAATTTGGAATCTCACAGATAGAACCACTACTCCTCGCCCAATCCACGATGAAGAATGGAAGTATCGGATTTCTATTGACCCCTCAATAGAAAAGAATAGTAAAGAAAATATTGAAGGAGCAGTTAAAGATTGGCTGAAGAAAGAAGCAGTGAAACAAGAACCACCAGAAGGTAATGGGCTATTTTACCTTGATGCAGCTGGTAATATTCATAAAAATCCTGAATCTGGAGGTGAAGGAAGTTGAGACATATTTGGTTCTGGGGGATAGTGATCATCACAGTTCTTGTAATTACTAAATTCGGTTTGAAACTATGGTGAGGAGGTGAAAGAATGGGATTAAGAATATTGGGAGTGTTTCTGATTGGAATACTGTTAGGAGCAATTTTAACCTATCAAATTGGATGTAAAAAGTGCAAATGACACACCTGGCATTGGGACAATTTTAAAAGGTCTCGATATCAGGTTAACGCTATATTCTATTTGATTCAATTCCCCTCTTATGCTTCACTCTTCAGTATCCTTAATAAGTGGATGGCCTCCTTTCTGTAAAATTTTCTATAAAATGTACTTTACCATAAAGGCCATCCACTTTTTTATTTTTACAGGAATTATAGGACATAATCCCACCTCTAAAGCTATTTCAGCTTTTACTGCTGCACCATATTTCTTTCGAATATAACCCATTTTTTCATCTTTCTCCTTTCCATTTGCGGGTTAACATCACTTATTACTCTGTCCAGTTTTCAGGGTCCATTGTAGTTATCACTATTTGATGAAAATAGCCCATTTCATTAATGAGCTGATAACTCATAGTGAATTATTGATAGAGAGGGTAAGAAAAGTAGGAGTAAGACAGTTTATAAAAGACTTATATGAGACCTTAAAAAACACCGAGCTTGACCTATCCAGAAAATACCAATGGAGACTTATCTCTTCTGAGTTTACCTGAGATAAACAACTGAGCCATATACTGCTATATTCCCTCAGAAGCTGTTTAAGAGGTAGAGGAAAGAACTGTATAATACTGTCCATTAATAGCTCTAAAATAATAATCAGGTCATATATAACCCCCAGTAAGGATATGATTTTACCTAAATAATAGAAATAAAGCTAATTATTTTGGGTAAAAAACAGATATTTGGTATATATAAGCTGATAAAGTGCTTTTTGTAAAATTTTCATTCTTCACCTCTGAACAGCCTCCCAGATACTTGACTAAAATGAAAATCATGTTATTATATATAAAGTATGATATATTTGTCATTATATGTATGAGAATAAAAACATGCCAAAAAATAGGCCTAAATACGAAATTGTAAAAGAATATTTAATTAAATCTATTGAAAATAAAGTTTTTCTACCTGGACACTCTATTCCTTCTGAATATGATCTCTGCAAAATTTTCAATGTCAGTCGAATAGTTGTAAGAAAAGCAGTTGATGAATTAGTTATTCGAGGTTTCTTGTATAGAATACAAGGTAAAGGAACTTTTGTTGCTGAAAATTTTGAAGGTCAGAAAAATGGGATAAATGATAATGTTAATACTATAAAAGTAGGAATACTTGTTCCTTATGTTGACTCCTTTTCAAGAACAATATTATCTTCTGCTGAAAGAGAATTGGCAAAACAAGGAGTACTTACCTTTTTAGTTCAAACCTTTAGTGATCAAAACCTTGAGGAGAACAAGCTTTTTCAATTGTCTTCCAATGGTGTGAGTGGATTCATATTATTTTCAACTACAACACTGGAAGACAATAAAAATATCGCATCTTACATTAATGTTGGTGTTCCTATTGTTTTTGTCGATCGATTTGTTAAAGGATGGCCTTTCGATGCTGTAATTGGACAAGATTATGAAGCAGGATTCGAGGCTGTGGAGCATTTTTATTTGAAACATAATATTCGGAAGATTGGATTTTTTGGAGCAGATCAATGTGTTGTAAGCTCTGTGCGTAACCGCATTGAGGGTTTCAAAAAAGGGTTAGAACAATACGGCTTATCGTTGCAAGAAAAAAGCTTAAAACCTGTACTTTCTGCAGATATTATTCAATTAATTAAGACCTATCTCGATGATAATCAGAATCTTGAAGGTGTAGTTGTAGCCAACGATATTGTTGCAGCAAATTTTTATAGTGTTTGTGCTAAAATGGGTATTGGTATACCAAAGGATTTAAAAATTATATCTTTTATGAATGATGAATATGCCAAGTTTTTGAACCCTCCTCTTACCTCTTTTGATCAAAACCTTAGAGAGCTGGGGAGAGTTGCTGCTCGCACTCTTTTAGATAAACTTAATGGAACGACGAATAAAGGACAGATAATTAAAAAGGTTTCTTATCACTTAATTATTAGGGAATCATGCGGGTGTAAACCTGATGATCTAAATTGAAATTAATTTAAGAAGGAGGACAAAGGAAATGTCAAGAAAAGCGAGTGTTTATGTATTGGTAGTTTTAGTTGTTTTTTTGATAAGTACTTTAAGTGTAGGAGTATATGGTGAGACTAGTAAAAAACCTTACGAGGGACAAAAGATAACCCTCTTCGCTGCTGATCATCCTGATATTATCGATCCAATCCGTGATATGCTGCCTAAATTTGAAGAAATGACAGGTATAAAGGTAAACATTGAAACTGTGCCAGAGGGTGAGCATAATGCAAAAGAAGAAATGATCCTTTCTACCGGATCGGACGCCTATGACGTGTTTAATACAGCTAGTGTTGGAGCGATGGGTCGCATTAAGGCTGGGTGGTATGTTCCGATTGGTGATTTGCTTGGTTCGGATTTTGATTACAGTGATTTTCCTGAAAAGTTACTAGATCTGTTAAGTGAGGGTGGGCAATTGTATGGCTTGCCAATTCGAGCAGAAACAATTATTTTGATGTATAACAAGGAAATATTAGATAAGTATGGGGTAAACGTTCCGACAACACTCGATGAATTTGCTGAAGCAGCAAAAAAACTCACTATTGACATCGATGGAGATGGAAAATTTGATCATTTTGGAACAGCAGTCCGAGGCGCACAAGGGCAAGGTGGGTACACATTTACTTTTTATTTTAGGAATATGGGCGGAAAGTTTTTCGATACAGACATGTCGCCTTTGGTTAATAGCTCAGAGGGAATTAAGGCGCTTGATTATTATGTTGATATGGGAACAAAATATGCTCCTCGTGGCTCGGCTGTTTATACCTGGGAAGACGTTTTTAATTCATTGCAATTAGGTCGATCTGCGATGATTATTGAATCATCTATTCAAGCAGGTATAATCGAAGATCCTGAGAAATCAACAGTTGTAGGAAAATGTGGATATGCAATACCGCCAAGTGGGCCGGAAATCAATCGTCCCGATCTTAAGTGTTATGGCTATTTTATTTCCAATTTCTCGAAACACAAGGAAGCTGCTACTGAATTCATTAAATGGGCAACTAGTAAAGAAGTTCAGCAGTATGCTTTTGATAGGTATAAGTTTTCTGCTCTAACTAGAAATAGTGTATTAGATTATGCTTATGAAAAAGCCCCTTTTTTTAAGGCAATTAAAGATACAATGGCGATTGGTGATATTTATTTCCTTCCCCCAATTCCCGAACAACCAGCCTATTACATGGCAATAAGTGATGCTGTTTCTTATGCACTTGCAGGCACAAAATCATCGAAAGACGCACTTGATGAAGCAAATGAACGTATTAGAAAAATTTTAGATGATGCTGGATATTTCTCAGGAAAAAAGGAAATCCCAGAATTTATTCGCAATGGTCAAGGTTAAGTAGCAATTTGCTATTTATGCCGTTGTAAGTTATTTCTTATAAAAAGGAAGGTGGATGGTTTCGGAGATGACTATTTTTTAAAGAAATTCAAAAAGGGAGACCATCCACTTTACAAAAAGGAATTTTATTTGTAGTAGTTTATTACTGACTGTTCTTAATAAGAGATTTGGGGTAGTGAAATGAAACGGAGACAGCATATATTTTTAATTTTACCAACTATAGTAGTATATTCAATTGTAACCATTATTCCCTTTGCTTATGTTTTGTATTTGAGCGTCTGTAAGTGGATTTTGTACGATCCAACTATAAGAGGCTTTTGCGGCCTTGGCAACTATATAGAAATTTTAACTTCTCGGTCTTTTTGGAAAGCGGTACAGGTTACCCTTACCCTAACTATGGGGAGTGTTTTAGTTGAATTTATAATTGGCTTCGGAATAGCATTATTGCTTTATCAGCCTTTTAAAGGAGCCAAATTTGTAAGATCGATTCTCATTTTTCCGATGGTTATCGCTCCTATTGTTGTTTCTCTTATTTGGAGGACAGCTTATGATCCAGATTTTGGTCTAATAAATTATGCATTGAGCCTAATTGGGATTAATGGACCAAATTGGCTTGCTAGTCCACAAACAGCATTATTATCAGTTATGTTAGTTGATGTTTGGCAATGGACTCCATATATGTCGCTAATCCTGATTTCGGGCCTTCAATCCCTTCCTCAATATTTTTATGAAGCTGCAGAAATAGATGGTGCATCTAAAGTGCAATCTTTTTTTTATATTACTATTCCTTTGCTTAGACAAGTTATACTAATAGCTATTATTTTTAGAACTATGGGGGTCTTTAGATCTTATGATTTAATTTATGGCCTTACTTCAGGAGGCCCAGGAAGTGCAACAACAAATGCATCTTTTTATGCCTATAAAGTTGCTTTTTTGGAAGGCTCGATTGGAAAGGGTTCAGCTGCTAGTGTCATTCTGGTTATATTTGTAATGATCATTTGTTACTATTTATCTGAATTTATGGGAGAGATGTTAGGAGTTTATAAAAAATGAAAATGACCAAAAAAAGTATATGGTTTAAGATAACGTTTGTTGCTCTTGTTATTGTTGTAGCCCTTTTTTTCCTTATGCCAATATTATGGGCAGCGTCAATCTCCTTTAAGACCCGAATTGATGCTCTTTCTATTCCACCCAAGCTGGTATTTAAACCAACTTTAGATCATTATAGGTCAATTATTAAAAATAGTAATGTAGTTCATGGATTTTACAACAGTATAATTCTAACATTTTCAACCTTATTAATTAGTATGATTGTTGGATTACCCTCCGCATATGCTATGGCTCGGTATAATTTTCCGTGGAAACGAGTTTTTTTGTTGTGGATTCTCATTGGTCTCATGATACCACTTATGGCATTAGCAATCCCTTTCTATATAATATATCAGCATTTAGGATTACTTGACACTTATGCTGGGATGATAATGGTTTATCTAATTATCGATTTGCCATTTGTTGTTTGGATGATGGGAACCTTTTTTAAGCAGATTCCTCGTGAAATTGATGAAGCAGCAATGATTGATGGATGTTCACAAATTCAGACTATTATTCGAGTTTTACTTCCTATTGCTAAACCTGGAATTGCAGCCGCTACTATATCATGTTTAATAGCTACTTGGAATGAGTTTCTTTTTGCTCTTATATTAACTCAAACTAAGGTAAAAACAGCACCTGTTGTTATGTCTGGATTTCTATCTACTTCAGGAGCAAGATGGGGGGAGATGGCGGCATTATCAGTAATCTTAATGGTTCCGGCTATAGTATTCGGTGTTACGATTCAAAAATACTATATTCAAGGACTTACAGCTGGTGCAATAAAAGAATGAAATTAAATAAGGTTTTTTGGAGGGATTCTAATGGATAAAAGTAAAAAACTTTTGTTTGTTTTAGGAAAATATTCTCAAAGAAGTAAAAATGCAATAGCTGCGACGTTAGCTTGGATTACTGAAAAAAAGGGGTACCTTCTTGAAGTGTATTACGACTCTTATCGTTCAGGCCGACATTATTGTGGGGAACCATTTCGTTTCAAGAACAACATTATTCCTGAGGAAGATTATTTTGGGGGGACTGTGCTTGGTGGTTTTCACCATGAACAGTTTTATTTTTTAAACAATTATTTTGATGTTGAATATGTTTTACTCAATAAAAATCTTCTATTTGAAAGCTCAATCCGTAGTTTTGGTAAAACAATAATTAATGCTGGTTTGGATACGCCTGAGGTGTATCAATCTTTGTTAGAACATTTCAGCCTTCCTTGCCCGCAAGAGGCAACAATGGTTAATTCGGTTATTTCTTCTCAATTCAGATTTGGGCTTGATTCATTGTGCTATCCAGATATTTTTTATTCCCAAACCCTTGGTATAGATAATAGTTTGAGTAATAGAGATCTGTTTAAGCTAAAGCTGATGGGCATACAAAAAATAAATTGTGTTTTATTACCTTCTGATGATATTCAACGACTAGAAAAAAATGGTTTTGAAATAAATATTATTGACAGTTTAAAAGAGGATGATAACTATAAGACTATCACTAGAAGAATTTGTAAACGTTGGAGCGATAAAGCTCAACAAGTTGCATTAAGCGACCCCGTTCTAGCTTCTTTCTGGTTGCCTTGGTATTGTAGACATAGGTGTATTTCATTGTTTGATTTTGAAGTTGAAAAAGTGATTCCAGATGTTATTTCTGTTGCTTCTCAAAAAAAGCAACGTGTTGTTTTTGGGCGGCAAAATAGTGACCAAGATATCCTAGCTCTTTCGAAAAAAAATATTGCTATTCAAATTATTGATCCTAATCGGCCTCCTTTTTCTATCATGGAAACAGTTGAATATAGTTGGTCGAAACAGGAAAAAAGTTATTATGAAGATGAACCTTCTGATGAACAATTGAAGGACTATGCCAAAAATGGCATAGTCCTTGGCACAATCCTTTTTCATTCTGGTGATGTACGCCATTCGGATATTATTCCTCGTGTCTTCGATTTTGTTGCTATGAATCGTTTAAAGATTGGGGTTGGAATTACAGCTCAGTGGTATCAATATGTACCAGAATTATTGGAATTAATAAATATTCCAATGGAGTCTGGAGGTTTATTTCCACATGTTGAGCCTTTATTATATACTGGAGGCTTAGGGATTATTGCTGAAGGAAATGGATATGTTGATATTGATGTATTGATAAATAACCTCAAAGAATCAAAGCAGATTATCCAAAAAACTTGTGGTTTAAACAACATTCCTCGTGGTTATTACACATTTTTAGATATTCAGCTTCGAGATTGGACGAAGGGACGGCCTGAGTTATATGAAGCAATAGCCGATTTAGGATTTGATTATATGATTTGTTCTTTGAATCCTGGTGAATCAGCTGTACAGTACCGGAAAGATCGTTTCGTTGCTCTTAATTTATCAACTCCTTTTTTTAGTTTCTATTCGAATTTCATTCGAGCTAATGATATTAATGAAATTTCTCTTTGTGAAGATCGGTGTATTGAGAGAAAAAAACCAGGTTGGGTTATTGCCGCTCTAGATAGTCCTATTTGGGGTTTTGAATATGCACCATGGGAATCAGGAAATAAATTGAAAGAGATCGCAAGTTATATGACAAGTGGTGGTAATACTGGAAAACTAATTAATGTAACTCCATACACTATTTCTCGCTATGCAAGAATTTTAAATGATCAATCATTTGCATAAATAGCAATAAAAGTAACTAATAAGGGGGGCTAATCTCGTGAGAGTTGTTTTAATTGCCAACTTAGAAGGAGACATAGAAGTAGTGAATAGCGAGCAGCAGGATAAGCCCGATGTTTCTCTCTATTATGAGGTAAGAAATTATTTGAGTTCTGATGACATCGTTAATTTCTCCTCTTTGAGGAAGGAGATAAAATGGCAAAATTAGGGAATAAATATTTATGGATGCAGTCTCACACTGATGCTGCGTGGCTCTGGCAGTGGCCAGAAACGGTATGGGTAGTGGATAAAACGTTGAATCACAATATAAAATTTATGAATCAATATGCTCAATATAAGTTCCATTATAGTTCCCCTCAATTCTATGAATGGATGAAGGTAATTGGTAAATACGCTATTCCCTCAGCACAGGGAGAAATTTTTGATAAAGATATATTTAATCAAATAGCGGAAAAAGTAGCACAGGGTCAATTAATACCAGTAGATGGTAACTGGATAGAGCCAGACTTAAATAACGCTTCAGGGGAGGGTCTAGTAAGGCAGCGCCTGTATGGAGTTAGATGGTTCAGGAAGACATTTGGAGATTTACCCTATTATAAAGTGGTCTGGATACCGGACAGTTTTGGTTTCCCCCACTCTCTACCTCAGATATATAAAAAAAGTGGTGCGGAGTATTTCACCACTACAAAGCTCATGTGGATATCAGATACTGATAAGGCGCATTTTCCTTTTTATGTTTTTAAGTGGAGAAGTCCTGATGGGTCGGAAATCCTTTCTTATCAAACCCCCTTGGGATGTAATCAAGACCCTCAAAATCTTGAAGATTCTCAACTTAAAAGGGAATTCGATTTTGATAAAGCCAGGTTGCTGCTGCCGGGATACCAGAACAAAGTATTTAATACCAGAAATAGTGTTAACATAGGTAAATATTTTGATGACCAATACATAAATGATATAGCTATTCTGGTGGGAAAAGGCGACCATGGAGAAGGTCCCACCGAAGAGGAAATAAAAGCAGCCCTGGCTTTAGTGGGAAAACACGGTTACTTTATTGCTACAGCAAATGACTTTTTTGACGTCCTGGAGAAAAATTATGACACCAGTTTAATACCGGTGTGGGATGATGAACTATATGTGGAAACGCACCGGGGGACATATACCTCTAAAGGCATCATCAAAAAGATGGTTAGAAAAGCAGAAAATATGTTGATAACCTCTGAAATCTATTCTGCCCTTGCCCGGATGCTGGGCTATGATTATCCAGATACAAATTTATTCGATAAACCTGAGGTAGGCTGGGTTGAAGGAGCCAGATTGAGCAGTTTTAATCAGGCATGGAAACTGGTGTGTTTTAACCATTTCCACGACATTTTACCCGGGAGTGCAATAGCTCCAGTCTATAAAGATGCCCAAGACCAATTAGATGAGGTGATAAATTTTGCTGACAATATCACCAATGACGCATTAAAGTTCATTGCTACTAAAGTAAAAACTCAAGGATTTGGCGATGGCGCCCTTGTGGTATTTAACCCTCTTTCCTGGGAGAGGAAGGATATCTTGCACTTCAAGTGGGAAGCAGGTCCGGTAGAGGTATTCAATTCTAGGGGAAGAAAAGTCTCCTCAAGAATTGAGGAAGAAAATGGAAACAAATATTTAACTTTTTATGCCGATTCCTTACCTTCTCTGGGTTATCAGGTGTTTTATTATAAATTTAGTGATGGAGATGAAATTACAAAGAGCACCGATCTAAAGAGCAAACAAGCGTTTGAAAGCCCTTTTTACAGATTAGAAGTTGATAAAGATGGGTCTATTATCGGGCTGTTTGATAAGGAGCTCGGTTATCAGTTTATCCCCGATGGGGAGGCAATGGGTGTGAAGGTGTTTATGAACAAGCCGAGCCACTGGAATGCTTGGAATATCGGGAAGGATTATATTAATAGAGATGTTACCAATTTACTCGTTCCCGAGAGTGTTCAGATAGTTTACGATGATTCTTTTTCCACTCAAATTGATATAGTTTACACGTATTTCAACGAAGATTTTGATGGCCAAGGTAAGCCAGACCCGAAAGTATCAAAAATAAGAGAAAGCATAATATTATACAAAGATATTAAAAAGATAGATATCAAATTCCAATATAGCTGGTATGGGATGGATACCCTGGTTAAGTTAAGAGTCCCAGTCAACTATAATGCCGAGTCAACAAAAGTATTTGGTGAAATACCCTATGGAGTTTATGAAAGACCCCCTGTGCCTTCTAATGAGTATGAAGAGAGTAAATATGAATGGCCAGCCCAAAAATGGGTAGCTATAGATGATAACCACAATCAAATTGGTCTCGTCTTAAGTAACGATGGTAGAAATGGATTTGATTTAAGGGAATGTAGCTCCGGGATGGGGAAAGATACAGGGAAAAGAGTTTTGAGGTCAAGTTTAATTAAGCACTCCTATTATCACATCAAAGCCGGCGATGGATATCCTACCTATGATACTCCGGAGAACTTAGGAATAGAGGAAAATCAGGAAGTAACTTATAGCATTTATACCTATAAAGGTGACTGGAGAGATTCCAAGGCCTGGAGAAAAGGCTATGAGCTAAATTATGCTTTGAGTTCTGTGATAGCAGAGCCCCACGAAGGAATGTATGAGGAAAGTAATTCCTTTGTAGAAATACATAATGCCAGTTGCGTTTATGCAGCAGCTCTTAAAAAAGCGGAAGATGATGATGCCTACATCTTACGATTGTTTGAAACCGGGGGAGTACCTTCTCCGAATACTATAATATATTTTCCCATGGATATAAAAAGAGCTACAGAGGCCAACTTATTGGAAGAGGAAATGGGAGAAGAAGATATAACCGTAGAAGGAAACTGCTTGCGTGTAGGTATCAGCCCTTGGGAGATAAAAACTATCAAAATATTTATTTAATTGTATCTGGGCAAAAAGAGATGATTGTTTGAGAGTTTTTACTCTTTTCTCTTTTTATCATGTGAGAAATGCGAAGAGATCCGTGATAGTCTGGCTCTTTTGGTCTGGACAAATATCAAAAGGGCCAGTTACGTTTCTTTCTCGTGCTAAGCTATTATCATTTTGTTGAAGAATAGTAGTTAGTTTTTTTTGTAAACCATCAATAGATATGAGAAATTTCACTCAGTTATTATTGCTTTTGCTTGTTTTCCATGTAGCCATGATGCCTGCTTTTGGCGACCCTGGTGAGGCATTGTCTGTGGTTTGTGGTGTTGTGCCTCATCACTTGCTGGCTAAAGAAATTATGGTGGATTTTTTTAGCTTTATTGCCAGAGAAAAACAACTTCCTGATACCATCATTCTATTAAGCCCGGATCACTTTCATAGTGCGGCTCTGGAGAGAGGAAATTCCTTTATCAGTGTTAATTGGGAATCGGGCGATGTTAAGCTGGGTAATGTAGCTGTTGACAGTGAATTGTTAAAGTAACTACACAGCCTATCCATCAGGTAATAAAAGAGTTCCTGCTTTAGATGACTGAGTTTACTTAAACTGAAGTTACCCATGGTAGTACGAAACCCAGTATTGATGCGGGTTGTAGAGGTTGTTGTAGTTAGTAAGATATTAAAATTACTTCTTGATAAAAACTTTGGTAAATTGATATAATGTAGCTATGAAATTGAGAGTAAGTTGTGCTAAACGCCGCTATAAAGATAAGGTTTATATAACATGTGTTTGGCAAGAGCAATTTGCAACATTCCAGGGGTTAATTTTCGCAGCATCCTTAATCTCAGAAACATTGTAGCAATTTTGTAGCAACCCAGAGAAAATTTGGTAGATGCCAAAATAAAGAATTCAGATTTTAAGCACCTTAGAAGCACTTGAGAGTATAGCAAAATACCTATGCTTAAGTCTTACAAGCAAGGGGTCGGAGGTTCAAGTCCTCCTTCGCCCACCACTATTATCAAGGCTTCCAGCGATTGTTCTCTCTTAAAAAAGTTTATTTTGTAGCAATTTTGTAGCAATTTCATTTCTCCTCTTTGGGAAGTACTTCTTGGAAGAAAGCGTCAAGCTTTTTTACCGCTTGCTCCTTCAGTCCTGGCATAACTTTAGAATAAACGTCTAGAGTTGTAGTAATAGAAGAATGCCCTAGTAGCTCTTGGACTACCTTGGGGTGCTCTCCTTGGGAGAGAAGCATAGTAGCGTAAGTATGTCTTAAAGAATGAATGGTAACGTCTAAAGGTAAGCCTGCCTCTTTGAGAATACCTTTTAAAGTGCGGAGAAAATTACGAGGGTTCATTGGCGTGTGTGCCTCAGAAGGGAATACTAAATCTGTATTTGGCCAATCTGCGCCCAGCTTTATTCTCTCCTCCAACCATTTCTTCCTCCATTTCTTAAGAACCTTAAAAGCATTATCTGAAAGAGGAATAGTGCGGTAGCTTCCCTTGGTTTTAGGTTCTTCAAAACGGAATTTTCCCTTAAGATATACCAGATTTCGCTCTACAGTAAGAGTTTTCCTCTCCCAGTTAATATTTTTCCATTCTAAACCTAAAAGCTCTCCTCTTCGTAGGCCAGTGGTGAGAAGAAGCAAAAAGGCAGGATAAAGACGGTGGTTTTTGGCACATTCCAGAAAGCGCTCTATTTCTTCTTGATTTAGTACTTTAATTTCCTTCTTTCTTGCCCGAGGACGAGTAGTAGCTGAGGAAACATTTCTGGGAATATAACCGAGACGCAAAGCTTGTTCCAAAGCGCTATGGATGAAGTTGTGGAGAATTTGCACCAGCCGAGAATATCCTTCCTTCTCGAGTTCAAGATAAAGACGTTGTAAGTCTTCAGAGCGCAATTTCTCAAGAGGCGCTAAAGCCAGAGCATTAGGAAGGTGATTATTGAGAATTCCCCGGTAGAGTTCATAGGTTGTTTCTCTGATGGTGGGCTTTTTATAAATATTTAGGTAAGTCCAGAGCCACTGACCGAACTGTAAATGTTCTCCATGAGGAGAGAGAAGCCCAAGGTGATACTCTCGAAGAAGTTTATTGAGTTTTTCTGCTACTTCTGCACGTGTTTTCCCATAGGCTACCTTGCGGATTAGTTTTCCAGTTTTATAATCCCGTCCTAAAGTTACTGCTCCACACCACACCCCGTCTTTGCGTTTATAAATTGAACCTTCTCTATTTCCTCGACGTTTCATTCTTCAAACAAGTCTTCCCACCCAAAATCGGAAAGATATGGAGTAATGGCCTCTTTTAACCCCTCAAGATTAAAAACAGCAGTTTGTTCAGCTTCATTATAAGGTGTTATGCCGACTACTAATTTCTTTGCATTAAGCAACTTCTTAACAAAATCCTTTAACTTCTTGCTACTTGGATAAAATAAAGCAGTTTTATTTGCGGATTGTTGCCAATGGCTCTTTTGGACTTCTCCATCGTCAAATCGGTATCTAATGAGAGTATTATCCCCTAAATATTCTTTCCAGACGATAAATAATTCTGGTTTATCTTTGAGTCTAATAACCAAAGATTTGGCATCTATAACCTGTTCGCTACCCTCATCAAGAGTAAGCATATTAATTTCTTTCTCATCGGTAAGGGGATTAACTTTTACTTGAACAAACCAATTACCTACTGCTTCTATGTCTTCTGCTTCTTGAGCAAATACTACAGAACAGAGAAACATTAATAGCAAAGGCAATAAGATTTTTATGTCCCTTTTCATATCTATTCCCTCCTATTCTTCAATTTCTACTTCCCAGCTACCACCGCCAGTAATAGTAAGAAAGAACGTGCCTTTTTCATAGACATAAGTTTCCCCTGTTCCCTTGTCTGAGGTAGTAGCAGGTATGCTTATTATTTCACCATTTTCAGCGTTGAAGAGTGAAATCATAAGAAAGTCACTTTTACTATTCCATTTAATTTTCCAGGGAGTAGAGGAAATAGCAAATGGCTCGGTATTCTTTGTGCCACTCCCAGACCAATGTTTTCCTGACTTTACAGATGTTTCTACAAGTTTAATTTGGCCTTTACCAATATAATTGTCATATAGAGTAAAAACTGCTTTTTTAAATTCTTCTATATTTCCTTTTTCATAAGCAGATTTAATTTTTGCCAGGTCATCATCAATGGATGCAAAAACAACGGTGGTAGAAAATAATACAAAGACCATAATTAAACACAAAATAGCTGAGCGCTTCATAAAAATACCTCCTCAATCAAGTTATTAGTTAACTATACAAATACCACTCTCCCCTATTTTTTATTAATGTCATAGTTCCTAAACCTGTATCGTCGGTAATACACCCTCCTTGATAACCTACAATACATACTTCTGTATGAATATTCACTATTGTTGTTGCCTCATTACCTTCTATATTTACTGAATACACGGTGGTGTTTACCCAAATCGTATAAAGCGAAGAATAAGGAGCAAGCGTAGCCTTAAGTTGTTCTGTTGTTGAATATGCTGGTGACCCAGGATAACAACAACTTTTTGCTAATTCCCAATTTTTGGCAGATATTGCTGCACTCCATTGTCCTATTTTGTTTCTTATTTGAGTTTCGTCTGATACAGGTGTTGTTACACCACCACAGCCAGCCAAAAAGATTACTAAAAGAGCTAAAATGGGTAAAAGTTTTTTGATGTTACCATACACCATCCACACCTCCTATTTCATTATTTCCTTAAGTCTTCTAAGCTTTTCTTAACACTACATTCCCACTATAAATAGAAAAGAAGAAGCGATATAGAAGAATATACTCACTGTAATTTACCCCGCCTCCTTCATTCCATTTTATGTCCTCTTTATTTGCCATATTTTCTCCAATATGAACCACACGATGGGCATGGTTGCTCTTCGTTATATATTCTTCTTCCACATTGTGCACAGTAAATTACCTTTGGTTCTGATGTTGGCTTTAGCTCACTTCGACAATAAGGGCATATTTTTGCGTCTTTATCTATTTCCTTTTTGCAATAAGGACATAAAACAGTGCGAAGTTTCTTAATATTATCCATTGCTCTATCGAAAATAATGTAAAGTAAAATGACAGCAATAATTATCAATAGAAAAGCAATTAAATCAAGAACCAAAACAACCCCCTCCCATCTTTTATAATGGAGATAAACTTTGGTTAATAGATAAATACTCTTCTTTTAGTCCTTCACTCATTAAACACCAAGCGAAATAATCTGCTTCTCTTTCTTCTCGGTTAAACATAGTGTGCCAATCAGCAAAAACAGGCTTAAAACGATTATCGTCGTGTAAAACATAGTGGCCTATTTCGTGTAAGATACTTTTCACCCGCAGTACTTCAGGAAGTTCTTTATTTATCCCTACAATTACTTTGTCATTGGCTTGAAGCAAAAGTCCCTTAAGAGAACAGAAATTCAAGTAATAAACAGTAATACCAAATTCACCAGCAAGAAGTATTGCTTCGTTTTCATTTCGCACTTTACTGAATTGGTTAGCTTTAGCCTCAACCAGGGGAGACAAACTAAGTGGGAATTGAAGCAATTTATTTCTTCCCCTCCTTTTCCTCCTTCTCTTTCTCAATTATGAAACGCATAAATTTTATTACGTCCCGCATAGCATCTTCGTCCAATTGACCAGTGGCGTCAACAAATTGGTCAAAAAGAATACGGTCAAAAGACTTAGCCAGTTCTCGTAGTTCTGCTTCCAGCTCGTCTCGTTCTGTTAGCTTAGTGGCTCTTTCTGCTAATGTAGAAGTTTTCATAGTAATCAACTCATCTTCAGGAGTATCAAAAAGTTTAGCAAGCTTTTTAATGTGTTTAAAAGCAGGTTCAGATTTGCCACTAAGATATCTGGAAACAGCAGATGGAGTAACTCCCAGATACTCTGCAAGTTCTTTTTGTGTCATTCCTTTTTCTTCTACTTTTTGCTTAAGCCACTCATTAAGTTTCATAACTTAATTATACCGTAAAGTTTAGAAAAAAAATATAAAAAAATCTGAATTTTTATCTAAAAGAGTATTGACTTTCAACTCAATTCAATTTTATAATATAGGTGGTGATGAAAAATGGGAATTAAGGTATATCAAGATATGCTTAATCTTGCATTAAAAGAATATGGTGAGGGGAAAATAGCTATATTAGCTAAAAAGATAGGCATTCACCCTTCATATATTTACAAAGTGCGCAAGCATGATGTCTCTGTTAATAAAAAGTTTATAAAAGGGATGATGAGTCTTATGAATCTTGGCTTTTCATCTCTTTTTTATTATTCTTATGATGAGTTGCAAATCAACTCAAAAAGTAAAGAGGAGGAAAAGGAAAATGGAACAGCAGTTTTTTTATGACAGATTCACTTGGCAGGGGTGCAATCACGAGTACTCCATTTGTGTGAATGAGGGGGGAGAAATTCACAACCGTTGTGAGATCTACAAGTATCATTCTAGTGAACTTGTAGACAAGTGGAGAGAACCAATTAGCTACAAAGAAGCAGAAATACTTCTTCGCAATTTCTCTTCCCCTAAACAATATCGAGAATTTAAAGAACTTTTTGAAGGGGGGAGTGGCAATGGGACGTCAACCAAAGGTGGAAACGCTACTGGTGGAGGAAATAATGGAAACTCAATCACATTTGATGAACTTACCGCTACATTACTTACAGCATCCCAAGACTAGGTGGACAATGCAGCAGTTATACAGAATTAATAAGTACTTAGAGAAAGAAGAAACGAGAGAAAAGAAGATAGAAAGTGGGTCTTTATTTGGGGAGGAGCAAAAATGCCTTGGTGGAAGAAACTAATTTATCCGTTTGCCTACGTTGCAGTGATGGTGTTAGTGCTTATTTTCCGTTTTCTTGCCTGGCTAAGGGTGGAGGGCGTTCTTCATAACTGGGAAGAAATTCCCTACCGCTGGGAAATAGTGGGGGTTCAGAAGGGAAAAGTGTTTGTCAGGGATTTAGATGAGAATAAGCTTCTCGAAGGGGGTAAATAGAGTGATTGAAGGAAAAGAATTAATAGAGTTCCAGGGTTCAGCAAGGGATATGGAGTATCGCCTTGCTGAAATGCAGGAACAGTTGGATATAGTTCAAAGATTTTTTCAGAAAATAATGGTGAAAGGCCAGGATTATGGAATTATTCCGGGGACAGATAAACCAACGTTATTAAAACCAGGAGCAGAAAAGTTATGCGAACTTTATGGCTTTGCTCCCATAATCAAAGACATAAAAGAGGAAAAGGATAATGAAACTGGATTTTGCCATTATTTAGTAATATTAACTCTTCTGCATAAGCGCTCAGGCATAGTAGTAGCTGAAGGAGTAGGAGAGGCAAACACCAGCGAGGATAAATTCAGATGGAGATGGATACCAGAATGGAAACTGTCTCCAGACATTGATAGAAGTTCTCTACAGTTCAGAACCGAAACCGCTAAAGACGGACGTCAATATCGTCTCTACAGAATAGAAAATCAATCCCCCCACTCTCTATGGAACACAGTTCTAAAAATGGCTAAAAAGAGAGCTTTGATAGATGCTACGCTTTCCGCTACTCGTTCTTCAGGAATATTCACTCAGGATATGGAAGACTTACAGGATTGGATTGATGCAGAAGTAATAGAAACTGAGCCACCTAAACCTCAAACCAATAATACTAAAACCACAAATGAAGTTCAAAAGCTTTCTGAAGCCCAAATACGACTTTTATACGGCAAAGCAAAAGAAAAAGGGCTAACCAATGAAGCATTGCACAAAATGGTAAATGAAGTCACAGGCAAGGAAAGCGTGAAAGATATTGACCGCAAAGACTTAGAGGTCTTGCTTGATACAATCCAGCAAATGTAAAACCCTCCTCGCCCTGGGAGTGCTTCGTGCCTCCTGGGGCGAGAGACAAAAGGTGATAGCGATGGAGAATGAAAAGCTAATTTTAAGCCCTAAAGACATTCAGGAACTCACTGGGTTTGGTAGGACCCAGGTGTATGAATTGTGGCACCGATCTGATTTTCCCGGAAAGCACCTCGGTAGGCGTTTGTTTGTGTCCAAAAAAGCCTTTGAAAGGTGGCTGGAGACCAAAGATGAGGAGGAATTTAATGTATACGAAAGTTGAGAGTAAATTCTGGCAGGATGAGAAGATACGAAACATATCCGAAGAT
>Ga0134095_1000388_pt1 | contig 45516 bp, 39 predicted proteins | sample 6_2taG_FD_94449 | JGI IMG/M metagenome (GOLD analysis project Ga0134095, IMG submission 94449) | Switchgrass degrading microbial communities from high solid loading bioreactors in New Hampshire, USA - 6_20_20_110_A2 metaG | ecosystem: Engineered > Bioreactor > Semi-continuous > Anaerobic >... | reverse complement strand
GGTTTTTAATCCTGCCATATCACACCTTTCCTGTCGTCACTAAAACGCAGAGACTCTGGCTTCGTATCCGGCGGATTTCACAGCGGCCACCAGCGTTTCGGCTTTCACCCGCTCCGGGTCGTGTTCGACCTCGATGCGGCCGGTGTTGAAATGCACAGTGGCTTCCTGAACGCCGTCGAGATTCTTCAGCGCTTTTTCGATTTTTGCCACGCAGGACGGGCAGGAGAGTTCCTGACTTCGTAAAATGGTTTTCATCTCTACATCCTTTCTTTGAAATGATTGATGATTTACGACCAGAGTTTAGCCGTATCGGACAAATCCTTCCATGATCTGGATCAATTAACCGCACCCATTTTGGACGAATTTTGGGAATTAAATAAAGAAAGCCATGCGCGCGCATGGCTTTCCGGACATTCAGCTTGCTTTTGGCCGGGGATTATGTCATCCCTTCCCCGGCCAGTTCCACCAGGCGGTCGCGGTCGGAGATCGCCACCCACTGGCGCCCGCTCTCGATCAGGCCTTCTTTCTGGAACTGGCTCAACACCCGGCTGACGGTTTCGGTGGTGGCGCCGGTCATCTGCGCCAGGTCATCGCGCGACAGCGGGGTCTCGATCAGGATGCCCTGCGCCTGCTGCTTGCCCAGCTTGGCGGCGAGCTTCAACAGGGTGTGGGCGATGCGCCGGTCGACAGGCAGAGCGCTGAGCATGCGCACGGCTTCCTGAGCATCGAGCAGGCGCCGGTTCAAAATCCGGAGCACACGCAGCGCCACGTCCGGGTAGCGGTCCAGGATCTGGCGGAACCGCTGCCGGTCGATGCTCAGGCTGCAGACCGGCGTGTGCGCCAGGGCCGTATCCGTGTACTCGTCGTCCTCCTCGAAAGACAGGCTGCCGAAGTACTCACCCGGCACCAGCAGATCCAGCAGGACATCTTTCTCGCCGTCGCCGTGCCTCAGCAGCTTGACGCGCCCGTCGGCGACCACGTACAGGCGTTCGGCCGGGTCGCCCTCATGGTAGAGATATTCTCCAGCTGTGTAGCCGCGCTCGACAAACATCGCGTTGACCGCTTCCAGCTCGTGGGGCTTTAACCCGGAAAAGAACGGCACCCGGCTGAGGATCTCCAGACGCACCTCTACCGTGCACATATGCGGTTCAACCGGCTCGAGTTCAATAGGAGATTTTCTGCGCTCTGACATGCTTTTTACCTGCCGCTGTATTCGTCCCCTTATTGTAGCCCATTCCCGTCTGATTAATGGATAAAGACCGGGTGAGAATATCCGGAAGCCGGGATCGTTGACGGCAGTGCCCCTTCTTGCTATAACCAGAGTGCAGGTTCATATCTCAGACGGGCGGAAACCAGAAGGAGGGGTTATGGAATTCCAGTCCTATGCCTACGGGAAAAATCACTGGGCTCTCGAGCCGGATCTGCCTCACATCCTGCGGCGCTACTGGCCGGGGTTCTCCGGCTTTGAAAAGCAGCTGCACGAGTTCGGCGCGCTGGCGGGAGGACGCGCGTATGCGGTTGCCGATACCGTGGACCGGGCGGCGGCGCCGGAGCTGGTCACGATGGATTTAGACGGGCGGCGCGTGGACCGTGCCCGCCTGGCGCCGGAGCACATGGCGCTGCTGCGTGACATGGCCTGGATCAACCGGCCACCCTACGAGGGCGGCTCCTGGCACGCTCACTTTGCGCTGGGCTACCTGCTGGCGGATACCGGGCTGTACTGCTCGCTGATCGTCACCAACCAGACGGCGTATGCCATCTACAAGTACGCCCCTGAGCACAGCCGCTGGATCGAGCCCCTGCTCTCGGGACAGGCCTGGGGGGCGACCTGGATGAGCGAGACGCACGCCGGCAGCGACCTGGGGGCCAACCGCACCCTGGCCCGGCGGGATGATTCGGGCTGGCACCTGGATGGAAACGACAAGTATTTTGCCAGCAACGCCGGCCTGGCCGATCTGGCCATCGTCACCGCCCGTCCGGAGGGGGCGCCAGATGGCCCGAAGGGGCTGGCGCTGTTCCTGGTGCCGCGCCTGGACGAGGCCGGCCGGCTTAACTTCTACGTGCGCCGCCTGAAGCGCAAAAGCGCCACACGCGCCGTCCCTACCGGCGAGGTGGAGTTCCACAACACGCAGGCTTACCTGATCGGGGAAGCGGAGCTGGGGATTTACTACACCCTGGAAAACCTGACCGTTTCGCGCCTGGCCAACGCCGTGGGGGCGATGGGGCTGGCGCGCAAGGCGCACCTGGAGGCTCTGTACCGCGTCTGCGCCCGGCAGGCCTTCGGCTCAGCTCTGAGCGAGCATCCCCTGATCCGCATGGACCTGACCGATCTGGCCGTGCGCACCGCCGGCGGCCTGGCGCTCACCTTCCATGCTGTGCAGGCCTTCGACCAGGCCTGGCAGCAGCGCCCGCCTTACACGGCCGCCTACCACACGGCGCGCTTCCTCTCCCATCTGGCCAAAAACCGCACCGCGGAGCATGCCGCCGAGGTCACCCGGCAGGTGATGGAGCTGTTCGGCGGGGTCGGGTTCATGGAGGATTTTGCCATCTCGCGCCTGCACCGTGAGGCCCTGGTGACCGCCATCTGGGAGGGGGCCAGCAATATCCAGGCCCTGGACCTGCTGGAGGCCATGCACAAAAAACACGCCCACGAAGGCTTTCTCGATGAGATGATCCCGCTGCTGGAACATGCCGGGACTCCCGATGCCCGCCTGGCAGCCCAGACGATGGGGGCGACCCTGGAAAAGCTGGCGCAGCTCCCGCCCGCGGAGGCGCAGTGGTACAGCAAGGACGCCCTGACCGCCCTGGCCGACAGCGCCGCAGTGGCGCTGCTGTATGCCTTGGCGGAGCAGGGCGGTGAGCGCTGGGCCCGCCAGGCCGCGCTGTATACCGCCCGCTTCCTGCGCCGGGAGAGCTACCCTGCCTGGGCGCGCGACGACCGCGAGGTCTGGTTTCCCCTGCAGGACATCTGAGCCGCCGCGCCCGCAGGCTGCTTCGACGAAGCATGCCTTGTCATGCGTAACATGCGCAGCATGTCCATATCCATGCCGCTCCGCGTGCCTGTGGGGTGGTCAATGATTGCCCTTCTTCCCCTCGGTACTAATGGCCTACTTGACGCTAAAACATGTGTTCTAATATAATTCCTCGTGCGAGGGTATTCCGTTGTCTGATCATCCACTTAAGCGCCTCTGGGAACGTTTGCGCCGCGCTCTCAGGAGCGACAGCCCCTCACGCCGTTCTTTCAACCTGGATCAGGAGCTGGTCCAGACAGTGCAGGGACTGGCCGACCGGGAGCAGCGTGCGCCGGAAGATGTGGCCGCCGACCTGCTTTCTCTGGGCCTGTTCCACCGCAGCGCCTCCAGCGATCTCTGGCAGCGCTGGAACGCTCTTTCCCCCCGCGAGCAGCAGGTTGCAGCCCTGATTTGCATGAATTTAACCAACAACGAGATCGCGGCGCGCCTGGCAATCTCCCCTGAAACGGTCAAAACGCACGTGCGCAATATCCTGTTCAAGTTCGGTCTGCACAGCAAAGCCGAGCTGCGCCTGATCCTCTCCGACTGGGATTTCAGCGCCTGGTACCACCTGCTCTATTGATTGCGCGCACGAGCGCTCTTTTTCCATTTCCCCCTGTAACCTCAATTTCAACAATTATGTTGGGGCGGGCGAGTGCTTCCCCGGCTGTTTGCATTTGTGGGATATAATAGGCTCTCCTAGAGGTTTCTATTTGATGGAATTACATCGTTTTCGCCCCGCCGCGGCGGATTCCCTTAATGGTAATCCGGAAATATTCGTATTAAAGGGCGACGCCTGCTCGGGTCTGGTCACAGACATCCGGCCGGTCGGGGAGGGGACTGGCCTGCCCCCCCGCCGGGAGATGAACGGGCGCCCTTTCCGCCTGAAGGTGCTGCATGTGAACGACCTGCACGGCAGCCTGGTGCGCTTGAGCCCCTATGGCGAGCTGCCGGTGTTCTCGCGCATCGCCTGGCGCGTGCGGGAGCTGCGCCGGCAGTGCCGGCATGACCCGGACAGCGGTGTGCTGTTTGTATCGGCCGGCGATGAGCTGGCGGGCTCGCTGTTTGAAGGGCTGCTGGACGACCTGGGGAGCTCCTGCTCGCATGCGGCCTACCGCCTTTACTCGGCGGCCGGGTTGAACGCGGCGGCGCTGGGCAACCACGAGCTCGACCTGGGCGTGCAGGGGCTGAGACGGGCCATCGGCCAGGAGGCGCGCTTTCCGGTGCTGGCGGCCAATTTGCCGCTTCCCGAAGCGCTGAAGGACTGTATTTTTCCCGCCGCCGTGCTGCTCGTGAAGGGGATCCGCGTGGGCATGATAGGGCTGACGGCTCCCATTCAGGGCAACCGCGGTGCAAGCCAGGGCCTGCAGCCGGTCGACCCGCTGCCGGTGCTGCGCAACCTGCTGCCGGCGCTGCAGGAGCTGTGCGACGTAATCCTGATCCTCAGCCATCTGGGATACAGCCTGAACACAGCGACGGCGCCGGTGAAGGACGCCGGCGACCGCGAGCTGGCCCAGCAGCTTCCCCGGGGTGTGGTGAGCCTGATAGTGGGCGGGCACACACACCTGGCGCTGAACGAGAACGGACTGCAGCAGAGCAACATCGTCAACGGCATTCCCATTGTGCAGGCGGGCATGTCCGGGCGCTACCTGGGCGAGGTAACCATCACCCGCAACGGCGCCACAGCCGTCACCAGCGCCCGGCTGCTGCCCACGGCCGACCTGCCCTGCGACGAGGGTTTTGACCGGGCACAGGTGCGCCCGCTGCTGGAGGACGTGCGTCCGCTGCTGGAACGACGCTACGGGCGCGTGGCCAGCCACCCCGACCTGCTGGAAGATGCGCTGCGCAACGACTTCGCCGCCGGCGAGTCCGCGCTGGCGAACTATCTGGCCGATGCCCTGGTCCGGCGCTGCCGGGAGCAGGGGGTGGACGTGGATTTCGCCGTGCTGGACGCCTCGGCGGTCAACGCCGGTTTGCCGGCCGGCGGCACCCTGAAGGGCAGGGACCTCTACCGCCTGGTGCCGTATGCCGACACAATTCGCACCTGCCGCATTGACGGCCGCCAGCTCCTGGCCCTGCTGCAGGACAACGCCTGCCGGCTGGACATGCCCGGCGAGCCGCACACCGAGCGCGGTTTTCTGCACTTCAGCCGTGAAGTGCGCTACCAGATTTGCGCGGCAGGGGACGGACGACCGGCATCTGTGTACTGCGCCAGCTTCAACGGCCGGCCGCTGGAAGAACTGCTGGAGCAGGATTTCGTGTTCGCCGCCCCCAGCTTTGTCCGCCGGCTCGCCGCGGCCTGGGAAAAGGAGGCCCGGGAGGCCGGATCCCTGCCCCTGGTCGATCTGCGCTCCTGGGGTTTCGAGGATACCGGCCTGTCCCTGCGCCGGGAAATTATGGAGTATGTACGCCTGCAGGGCGGGGTGCTGGACGTGTGTCGCGACGGCCGCCTGCAGGTCGTATACCGTTGAACTTCTCCTTCGTTATTTTCAATCATCACCCCTCAGTCAGATAACCGCCGGCGCGGTTGAAAAGAGCCGTGACCATTTTTCATCATTCTGCGGATTTCAGCGCTTGCCCGCGTCCGCCTTCATTCAAGCACGGCTCTGACGCCGAACAACTGCATCCGCACCCGGCCGGCATCGGCCCTGCCCAGCATGTGGATGTCCTCCCTGTTCAGCTCCACCTGCAGGGCAAAGTCCTGCTGCAGGGAGGCCTCGAACACCACGATCAGCGCTTCAGGGTCATCATCGGCCGCAATGCGGTTAAGGGCGGTTTTCCCGCACGCCTCGCAGCGGTGAACCAGCATCAGCTCGCCGCCCGCACCGGAAGCGTACTTCTTGCGCACCCGTTTCTGGCTCAGGCCCACGGGCCTCATGGGCGCCTTACAGGCCGCCAGCCGGTCGCCGGCTTCGAACTGGTCCAGGTGACGCGACCACAGGCAGTAAGGGCAGTGGTTGCGGTTGACCACGCCTGATAGCGCAGGATCCGCCAGCACCAGGCCCGCACAGTGGGTGCAGCGGAACTCCTTCTCTTTCTGGTAGAGGATATCCGCCAGCTTCAGGCGGCTGCGCCGGTTTCCGGGGCTGGCCGGGCCCCTTTCATAGACCGGATAAAGTCTGCTGTCCTTCATACCTCAGCCCTCAAGCGCAGATAGCTGTAGTAGCGGCGCGGGCTGATCCTGCCCTGCACTACCGCCTGGCGGATGGCACAGCCCGGCTCTTCGTCATGCCGGCAGTCCAGCCCAAAGCGGCAGCGGCCGGCAAAGGGGCGCATCTCGGGGAAGAACAGCGTCAGGTCGTCAGCATTCACGTCCCACAGGCCGAACTCGCGCACGCCGGGGGTGTCCACGATCGCGCCGCCCATATCGAGAGGGAACATCTCCGGGTGGGTGGTGGTGTGCTTTCCCTTACCGGTGGCCTGGCTGACCTCGCTCACGCGCAGCCCCAGGCCGGGCTGCAGGGCGTTGAGCAGGGTGGTCTTCCCGACCCCCGACTTGCCCACCAGCACAGAAATACGGCCCTGCAGCGCCTGTTTGAGCGCCTCCATGCCTTCACCCGTTCTGGCGCTGACCAGCTCGACCCGGTATCCGATGCGGCGGTAATCTTCCACGGCTTCCCGGATCTCCTCGTCGAGTTCGCTGCCTGTACGTAGGAGGTCCAGCTTGGTGATGCACACCAGCACGGGCAGCTCGAGCGATTCGGCTGAAACCAGGTAGCGGTCGAGCATGTTCCACCTGGGGGGCGGTTCTGCGGCGGCGAAAACGGGCACCACCAGATCCACATTGGCGGCGATGACCTGCTCGACAGGGTGGTTTCCGGGCAGGGCGGCGCGGCGCGAGAACCGGCTGCGGCGGGGCAGCACGGCGACCACCGTACCGCCGCCTTCCTGCGTATAGGTGAACTCCACCCGGTCGCCCACCGTCAGGGTTTCGACTGCCAGCTCATCTGTGAGCACTTCCTTCGCAGAATACGAGCGCCGGCGGCGGTTGCCGTTCCGGCCTGTTCGCCGCTCGTCGTTCGCCGGAACGGACTGCTTTTTTAGATGTACGGCGATCCTGCAGGGGATCATCTGCTCGCCGTTGAAAACGGTATAAAAACCGGTTGACTTGCGGTACACGATTCCCTGGTGAATCGATTGGTTCGATAAAGTATTCATCGCTAGGGTTTCCTGAATAAAAAAGCCAGCCGTAGGGATGTATCCCGTGGCTGGCTGATATCTCTCCATTAAGCGCGCCTGAACAGCGCTGTGCTTGAGAACGCTCCTTGCCGGCCGGGGCAGAGCCCATCCGGGGAGGGGAGTTCGCGGCCGTCCTTAATGTGGTTAAAAAAAGGCCACGGGGCATGAGCGCACCCGCGGCTGGAGGTTTTTAATCAGAAAACCTTATACAGCGGCGTGGAGACGCGCCCATGCATCTTGAACCGTGTCAAGCACAGCGACTTTTCGTAACATTGACGCGCCTCCTTTCCTTAATAATCGAACCTTATCCACAAACAGCGGGCCGAGTTTATCATGATAAACTGAATCCTGTCAAGGAGAATTCAATCCATTTCCTGCAGGCCGCTAGGGCTCAAACACGCCGGTGTTCCCCTGTGCATCGCGATATTCGATGCGCGACCGACCGGTCAGCAGGTCAACGTGCAGCCGGCAGCACTGCTCGCCCATCTGCCAGGCCAGGCGCAGTTCCTGTTCGGGGGAGGGGAGCACCTCGAAATCGCCGTTGAAGGCAGGGAACTCGTTGCGGAAGCGCATCAACCGCAGCAGCCGCTGCACCACCGGCTTGTTCAGATCGCGCTCCACCTCCTCGGTGGAGTAGTTGTGGCGGTTGATGGCGCGGCCCTCGCCGGTCTGTTCCACTGCGGCCGGGTCGTTTTCCCCGGCCAGCAGGCCCACATAGTACACCTGGGGCACACCGGGAGCGAAAAACTGGATCGCCCGGGCGCTGATATAAGCGTCGTCATCGTTCCCCAACGCCGAATAGTAAGTGCAGTTGATCTGGTGGGCGTCGAACCCCCCCGGCCCTTTGTGTTCGTCGGACAGGATGCGGTTCAGGTTCGCGCCGCGCTGCAGGCAGGCCTCCACCACCCGGCGCGCCGCTTCCAGGTCGAGCACATCTTCGATATCCGGCAGCACCGGGATGCCGTCGTGGCAGTCGAGCATGGTGAACTGGCGCCGAGGGCACACTTTCAGATGATCCTGCAGCGCATGGCTGGAGCGGTTGAGCAGCGTGTGCAGCACCAGCAGGGGCAGCACAAAGTTGTACACCCAGTAACCGTGCCCGGCCAGCCGGAGCTGGGTGGAAATGTGATCGTGCACCTCCAGCAGCAGTTCGATCCCGGCGAGGCGCGCCTGCGTCTCGATCCACTCCAGGAAGGCGTAGATCTCCGGCTCCACCATGAAGCAGCTCGTCCCCGGCTTTTTGATCACGTAGCCGACGGCGTCCAGGCGCACCATTTTGATTCCCTGCTGGCCCAGGTGCTCCAGGATCTCGGTGAGCAGCTTACGCGCAGCCGGGGAGTTGACATCCAGGTCGATCTGCTCCGACCAGTCGCGCGTCCCAAACGTGGCCCACACGCGCTCGATCTCGCCGGTCTCCTCGATCGCAATGTCGGCGAAGGGATGCTCCGGCCGGCGCAGGAAGATTTTGGCCACGTCCTGCGGGTCGGGGACGCCCCCGGGCCAGACTTTGTCCAGGGTCAGGAAGAGGTCGGCATACGGCGAGCGGCGCCCCTTCTTCTGAAAGTCCTGGAAATAGACCGAGCGGCGGGAGATGTGGTTGACCATCAGGTCGACGAGCAGGTCGAAGCGCTCGCTGAGTTTACGGATGTCCTGCCAGGAGCCAAACTGCGGGTCGATTTCGAAATAGGAGATCGGGGCAAATCCCCGGTCGCCGGAGGACGGGTAGGGCGGCAGCAGGTGGACACCGCCTTTGAAAATGTCGCTGAAGCGGCGGTTGAGGATCTCGTTCAGGGCTTTGAGGTCGCCGCCCAGAGAGTCAGGGTAGGTGATGAGCTGGATCTGATTACGTATCGTCATGCGGGCTGTCCTGTGAAGAAACTGGTCCAGCGCGAGCTGAACCGCTGGATATTATATCCGGGCCTGTGTTTTTCGTATAAAATCCTCATGAGAAAGGCGCAGAGGGTGTGATCATCCGGGCGCCCTGGCTGAACTGGAAACCAAACCGACTGGAGAAGGAAGCAGCGGATGAGCATCCCCAAACGCAGCGAAATTCATCCCGGGCAGCGCGTACAGATTATTGAAAAGCACAACCAGCGCAGCGGCATACGCACTGAAGGGATCGTCAGGCGCATCCTGACGAACAGCCCCACGCACCCGCACGGAATTAAGGTGATGCTGGAGGACGGGCGGGTCGGGCGCGTGCAGTCCATCGTCGCTGGGAAGGGTGCGCTGGAAGTGGATTGATGATGGACACGCTGGAACATTTCGAGCAGCAGGTACAGAAAGGGCTGGCTCAGGAGCTGCGCGGTTGGGATTTCACCTGGCTGCATGCCCATACGCGCAGCAGCCAGCTGCCCTGGGACTACCGCCAGATCGTGCTGGAGCACATGAAAGGTGTGCAGTCCCTGCTGGATGCCGGCACCGGTGGTGGGGAGTTCCTGGCCTCGCTGGCGCCGTTGCCGGCGGACACGCACGCCACCGAGGGCTATGCGCCCAATGTGCCGGCTGCCCGACGGCGCCTGGAGCCGCTGGGTGTGAAAATTGCCGACGTCACCGGAGACGATGAGCACCTGCCGTACCCGGACCGGTCCTTCGACCTGGTGATCGACCGCCATAACGGCTGTGAGCCTGCGGAGGTGTATCGCGTGCTGCGTCCGGGCGGCCTTTACATCACCCAGCAGGTGGGCGGCGAGAACTGCATGGACCTCAATCGCTTCCTGCAGGAGCAGCCTGTATACCCGTACGCCCACGTGCAGCTCGATGCGCACGTGCGTCAGCTTCAGGAAGCGGGCTTCACCATTTTACGGGCCGAAGAAGCCTTCCCCGAGTGGACCTTCCTGGACACTGCCGGGGTGGTCTATAATCTGAAAGTAGTGCCCTGGCAGATCGAAGATTTTTCGGTGGAAAAGTACCGCGACGCGCTCTACCGCCTGCACCAGCAAATTGAAAAAGATGGCGGGTTCACGGTGCGAGAGCACCGCTATCTGATTGTGGCCGAGAAGACCGGCTGAATGCCGGTTATGGATCGAAAAAAGATGCCCGTCTCCTCAAGGAGACGGGCATCTGCGTTTACCGGGAGTGGTTATCCACACCGGATCAGCCAGCAGCGTTAAGTTTTTCGACGTAGATCTGCACTGCCTGGCGCATAAAGCCGGCCAGGTCGGGGTGGATGCGCACGAAGGTGGCGTTGAAATCCGGGTCGTCGTTATAGGCATTCGCCAGGCCCAGCAGGATTTCAGGGGTCGGCTCGTAGAAGTAGCGGATGTGCTGATGCCAGCGGGCCACGGCGTGCTGCGCGGCGGGACTGGCGGGCCCCAGCGGCATGGCAGCCAGCAGATCGCGATAGACCGCTTCCCCTTCCTCACCGATGCGCTGTTTCTCCTCGGCCGTGTAGCGCTTCCAGCGCTGCTGCGATTCGCGGGCTTTCTCTCCCCAGCGGCGCAGAGCTTCCTGCTCATATTCGGCCTGCTTTTCTTCGCTCAGGCCCTCGAAGAGTTGTTTCGTCTCCATTTCGATGTTTCCTTTCAAATATTGAATGGTCTGCTCGACGGTGTGCACGAGCTTTTCCAGGCGCTGCATGCGGCCTCGCAGGGCCTGGCGGTGGCGTTCCAGGGCCTGCAGCAGGTCGAAGTCGGGCCGGTCGAGCAGGGAGCGGATTTCGTCCAGGCTCAGGCCCAGCTCGCGCAGGAACAGGATCTGCTGCAGGCGCAACACGGCTGTGCGCCCGTACTGGCGGTAACCGTTATACGGGTTGCGTTCCGGCCGGAGCAGACCGATCTCGTCGTAGTAGTGCAGGGTGCGCGCGCTGACCCCCGCAATACGAGCGAGCTGTTTCACGGTGTAACGCGTTTCCGTATCCATGCCGCACATTCTAAACCATTACGCAGCGTTAAGGTCAAGGGTTAAATCATTCGAAATTCCCTCTTGACCTTAACGCTGCGTCATAGCCTACAATGCAGGCCGTAAAAAAACGGCCCCCGGGTGCCTGCCGCAGCCCGGGCAGGCCGGTTCAGAGGAGGTAAAAAAATGAAAACGATCTGGACCCCCACCCGTGAATACTACCGGCGAATCCTGGAGGCTGGCGACCCCGAAACCCGCTGCCGTCTGTACCTGGATCTGCTGGTGGAACCCTGGCAGTCCATGATGACCAGCATGCCCGGTGTGCAGCAGGATGATCCCCTGGCCGGGGCGCGCGCCTGGGCCTGGCTGCTGCCAGATCAGGTGACGGAGATGCGCGCCATGCTCGAAAAGCTGGAGGCCGCGCAGGCCTGGGAACGCGGCGGCGAAGCGATCGAAGAAGCCGCACGCCGCTTCGACCGCTGGCAGGGGCGCATCCCGTTCGACACGGTCACCGGCTGGCTGGTGCTGGGCGACCCGGCGCATTCCAACCCGTTCGAGCGCGGCTACACCGGCGCGACCGACTGGTTCCAGCCGCGCCTGATCGGCCAGATCTGGGATCCGAACGATTACAACCTGCCCCGCCTGCCAGCCCTGCTGGCCCACGAACTGCACCACCTGGTGCGCATGCGCCTGTTCCCCTTCAACCCCATGACCACGACCGTGGCCGATTACATCGTGATCGAGGGCACGGCCGAGGCCTTCGCTGCCTCGCTGTACGGTGAAGACAAAGTGGGTTACTTCATCACCGAGTTCGACCCGGCGGATTTCGAGCAGGCCCGCCGCCTGGTCGGGCAGGGGCTGCAGGCCAGCGGCTTCGATGTGATCCGCGGTTACATCTTCGGCGACGCCCTGGCCGAACGCTCCGGCTTCCGCCCCGTGGGCGGCATGCCCACCTACGGCGGCTACACCATCGGCTACCACATGGTGCAGGCCTTCCTGCAGCGCAGCGGTCTGTCGATCGAAGAGGCCACTTTCCTGCCTGCGGACCAGATCGTGCGCGGCTCGGGGTTCTTTGCATGAGCCGTTCAAAGCGGCGGATTAAAAGCGTGCTCTCCCTGTGAACCAGGGAGAGCACGCTGCATTTAGCGGATTGTGGGCCGGGACTACCTGAGAATGCCCGGCAGATAGACTTTTTGATTCACGCCGGGCTGCGGTGTGCCGGTGGGTGAGGGTGTGGGCGAGGGGACGACATTCACCAGCCCGGCATCGAGGCTGGTTATTGAAATCACATTTGGTGCAATGGAGATGATGTGCGTAAAGCCGGCGTCAACCCCGGCCGGGTTAATGTCGCTGTCCCTGGTATCGTCCGGGCCCTGGTTGGCAGGCGAGAAAGATGCGCCAGGCGGCGGGATGACGCGGATGCGGTAATCCCCTGGCACGGGGGCCAGTAAAGAGTAATTACCACTGCTGTTGGTGGTAGTGCTCTGGAACATCAGCGTTTTGGCGCTGTTCCACAGCTGCACCACCACCCCGCCCACGCCTGGCTCTCCGGAATCCTGAATGCCGTTCCCATTCAGGTCGTGCCAGACGAAATTTCCCAGGTTAATGGGTATGGGCGTGCGGGTTGGTGTGGGAGGATGATATTTGACGATGCCGGCATCAATGCTTGTGATGCTGATCAGGTTGCTCTGAAAAGTATAAACATTGGTAAACCCCTGATCAGGACCGGAAGGGTTGATGTCGCTGTCTATAGTGTCATCGCCTCCGGCGCCGTCCATGATGGTGAAAAAATCTGCGGGGTCCGGGAGCAGGACGCGCACCCTGTAGGTCCCCGGCGCGGGAGCGGACAGGCTGTAAAGACCGCTGCTGTTCGTCACGGTGCTGTCGATCAGCAGGGTCTTGGCAGCGTTCCACAGTTGTACCGTCACCCCGGCCAGGCCCGGTTCTCCGGGGTCCTGCCGGCCGTCCTTATCCCGGTCGTCCCAGACGAAATTTCCGACGTTGATTGGAACCGGTGTGCGCGTGGGCGTTGGAGAAGGAGTCTGGGCCTGAGCGGCCGGCCAGGGGAGCAGCAGACTTAAAAGACAGGCTAGAAGGACAAGCGAGATCAGGCCTGTTTGATGGAATCGCTTGTGCATGACAGCTCCCTTTCCCCCAGAATCAGATTTATAGATAGGCGATAGATTTTTTGATTATATCCGAAATTGGATAAAATCTGTCGTATATATGCGCGCCTGGTAGAGATGCGGCGCTTTGACTCTGGTCCGGTAGAGGTTTATGAAGGTTGGGCTGCGAGGGGAAGGGATGGTAAGTGTTCTGGCGGCTGAAGCCGCAGCTATTAAGAGCACAAAACCCGGCCTTCGCCTGGTTGTGGTTTATCATCTAAAGCAATGTAGTGTAGATAAGGCCCCGTCGATGAGTCGGGGCCTTATACTTAGGATTAATCACCACTGGGGCAGATTAGCCAGGTGGGTATAGCAGGTCACCTTTGGTGAGCAGCGGCTCTCAACACTCACTGAACCCGCAGGCGTAGCACTTGCGGCAGCCTTCTTCGTTGACCACGGCGGCCTGACCGCACTCGGGGCACAGGTCGCCGATTTTCATCGGCATGGGCGGGCCGGCGGGAGCTTCAGCGTCCATGTCGAACAGGCTCTCGCCCTGGAAGCCGTTGTTGTTCGTCTTCGGGGCCGGTTCGCTGCCGTGCTGCTCACCGGTGCTGTCCAGGTACTCGCCCAGGGCCTGGGCCACGCCGTCGGGCAGGGAGCGCACCCGGTTGGGGCCGAAGCCGAGCGAACGCCCGCCGCCGATGCCCGAGAGCTGGCGCACCACTTCGCGCAGGCGGTCGCGCGGCGCCACCGGCGAGGCCAGGCGCAGGATGTAAGACACCAGGCGGCCGATGGCCTCCGAGACGGCAGCCGTGTCGGAGCCAGCCTTGGCGGTGTTGATGAAGACCTCAAAGGGCTGGTTGCCGCCGTTCTCGTTGATGGTGACGAATGCCTTGCCCAGCGGCGTGCCAATGTGATAGGTGTAGCCCCTCAGGCTGCGCGGCCGCGGTTTCTTCGTGTCGTGCCAGATCATCATCTGCTCGCCGGAGGAGGGCGCTGCTTCCGGCTCCTTTGCCTTGGCGGTGGCTTTGGTTTCCAGCACCACCTTCTGGCGTGAGCCGGTCACGTACACGGTGATGCCTTTGCAGCCCAGCTTCCAGGCGAGCATGTACGCTGTGGCGACGTCTTCCTCGGTGGCGTGCTCGGGGAAGTTAATCGTCTTGGAGAGCGAATTGTCGACGAAGGCCTGCAGCGCGGCCTGCATGCGCACGTGCTCTTCGGCGGTGATATCGGATGAGACCACGAAGACCTGGCGCAGTTTCTCGGGCACCTCCGGGATGTCCTGGCAGCTGCCTTTCTCCATCACCTGATCGACGATGTGCTGGCGCGTCTCCTCATCCAGGCCGGCTTCGATGAGAGCCCTGTCGAAGAGCGGGCTGGCGTAGGTGAGCTGCAGGTCTTTGCCGTTGTCGTTGACGTGGCGGATGTAAGCCAGGGCGAAGACCGGCTCGCAGCCGTAGCCTTCACAGCCGGCCACGGTGGCAATGGTGCCGGTAGGGGCGATAGTGGTCTGCGCGGCATTGCGGATGCCGTGGCGCTTGATGCCTTTGACCACCTGCTTCCAGTCTACCTCCGGCCGGCCGTAATCATGCGTGTAGGGGGTGATGGGCTGCGGGGGCGTCCATTTGAGGTCCTTCGGGTCGTAGATCGATCCCTTGATAGCCGGGAAGGGGCCGCGTTTTTCGGCCAGCTCGATGCTGGTCAGCATGGCGTGATAGCGGATGAACTCCATCACCTGGGAGGCAAACTCCTGGCCTTCTTCGGAGCCGTAGCGGATCCCGGCGTGGTACATCAGGTCGCCCAGGCCCATGATGCCCAGGCCGATGCGGCGCGCCCGGTGGGCGGCTTCGGCGAGCTGCGGCACGGCAGGCACATAGGCGTTGGCTTCCACCACATCGTCCAGGAAGGTCGTGGCGAGCACCACGCTCTGGCGCAGCTTCTCCCAGTCTACCGTGCCGTCCGGGCCGAAGTGCTGGGCCAGGTTGACCGAGCCCAGGCAGCAGTTCTCGTAAGGCCCTAAGAACTGTTCGCCGCACGGGTTGGTGGCCTCGAGCTGGTACAGGTGCGGGACGGGGTTGGAGCGGTTGGCCGTATCCAGGAAGAGCATCCCGGGTTCACCGTTGTGGTGGGCCTGTTTGACGATCTTATCGAACAGATCGCGAGCGCGCACCGTTTTGTACACTTTCAGCGGAATGCCGGCTTCAACGGCCTGTTCCAGCGTGCCGTCAAAACTGCGGTACTGGGGAGAGGAGATGTCGGGGAAAACCAGGTCCCACATTTCGTCGTTTTCGACGGCGCGCATGAAAGCGTCGGTGATCCCGACCGAGATGTTGAAGTTGGTGATGGCGTTTTCGTCGGTCTTGCAGGTGATAAACTCCTCGATGTCGGGGTGGTCGACCCGCAGCACGGCCATGTTCGCGCCGCGGCGCGTGCCGCCCTGAGCGACCTCACCGAAAGCCTTGTCGTATACCCGTAAGAAGCCCACCGGTCCTGTCGCCTGGCCGGCGGAGGAGACCACCCGCGTGCCGTGCGGCCGCAGCCGCGAGAAGCCGAAGCCGTTGCCGCCGCCGGTCTGCTGGATGAGGGCAGCATCACGCAGCGTCTGGAAGATGCCGGCGGAGTTGCGGCCCATATCATCGGCAATCGGTAAGACAAAACAGGCGGCCAGCTGCCCGAGAGGTGTGCCTGCGCCGGTGAACGTGGGCGAGTTGGGGAAGAAGCGCTTGCTGGTGAGCAGCTCGTAATACTCCCGGGCGCGCGGCATCACTTCCTGGCCCCAGACCTGCTCGACCTTGGCGACGTGATAGGCCACGCGCCAGAACATTTCCTCTACCGTCTCAGCGGGCTGGCCATCCGGCCCGCGGCGTACATAACGGCGCAGGAGCACTTTGCGTGCGTTCTCGGTCAGCTCCACCGGGGGCAGATCCTGCGGCAGGGGAGGGGTGGGGAGCAAACCGTTTTTCGCTTCTCGAGTGGTGGTTTCTTGCGACATGGACACATCTCCTCTCGTTTGTACTGTTAAGTCAGGCTGGGTCAAAAAAGCCGAAGCGCCCATACCCCTGTACGAGCAGTACCGGCTGTGATGTTGGTTGTAGTGATCGCCGCGCTGCCGTTCAGGACTCTAAGATGCGGTCAATTTCACCACGTATGGCGCCCAGGTCGTCCAGACCCAGGTAGACGATGGCGTACCGGATGTATGCGATCTGGTCGAGATCCTTCAATCCGGCAATTACCATATCCCCCACAACACGCGAGGAGACCTCGGCCCGACCCATGGCCTGCAGCGTGGCTTCGATCTCACCGACCAGACGTTCGATATCGGCTGCAGAAACCGGTCTCTTGGCGCAGGAGATGCGGATCCCGCGGATCAGTTTGTCGCGGTCGAACTCCTCACGTGTGCCATCCTGTTTAACGATCAGTGGTGTAGCAAGAATCGGTCGTTCGTAGGTGCTAAAGCGCTGGCGGCAGTTCTCGCACTCCCTGCGGCGGCGCACACCGCCGCGTGCGTCGTGGGAAGTGTCGATCACTCGTGAGCGTTCATGTTTGCAGTATGGACAGCGCATATATCCCCAAGGATGGTTAGAACGTACGTTTCCCCCATATATGGGGGTTGTTCGGGTGCCTTCCCCCACGGATGGGGTGTTTCGAAGCCCATTCTAGCATAACCGGAATGGGGTGACAAGGGCCCGATGGACCCAATGAAGCTTAAAAATTTCGTCAGGGAATGTTTACGGTCCGGTGAACTGGCAGGGACGATCTGCGTGGTCCACCCATTATCTTAGCGGAAAATGCGGAAAAAGGGAATAATCAAAAAGGCCCATGGGGATTATTTTAAGGTTAAAAAAAACCACCTCCCGGACCAGAAGTCCGGGAGGTGGTTGGGGTGTGGTTCCTGCCTCATGCGAAGGCAAGGATGAGGCTGGGGAACCGGATCACACCTGGCTCACACCGCATGCTGCATACCGCTAAAATCTACAAATCCGGTTATCAGGCAGGCAACGACAGCCGGGAGGAGGAATCCGGCAGCGGCCGCGGGCTGTGTTCCGTTCAGCATGCGGCGTAATGCTGGGTGAAGTTTACCGGTCGCGTTGAAACCATTCGGTCTCCCTGTGCCGGTTTTTACGGCGGCGCACACATCCGTGCTGGGAACCGTTGAGCGCCCCGGTCCTTCAAAATCCGTGCGCAGGTCAGGGCAGTGCCTGTTTCTGCGCCGTACTGGCGGCTACCGTCCGCGGTTGCGCAGGAAGGTAGGGATGTCCAGGTCTTCGGTGTTGAAGGCGCGCGGCTGGAAATCCCGGGCAGGCTGGCTGGCCGGGACGCTGCTCCTGGCAGCCGGATTTGTGTGTTCGCGCGGTTCGTTCACCTGCGGTTCGATGCGGCGCGGCACACCGGTGCGTTCGAAACCGGTGGCGATCACCGTGATGCGCACGTCGTCCTTCATGTTCGGGTCGATCACCGCGCCGAAGATCAGGTTGACGTCGGGATGCGCCGTTTCCTTGATGATGGCTGCAGCCTGGTTGACGTCGAACAGGGTCAGATCGGGGCCGCCGGTGACGTTGAAGAGGATGCCGCGCGCGCCGTCGATGGTGATGTCCAGCAGCTGGCTGGAGATCGCCTGTTCGGCAGCGATGCGGGCCGCGTCTTCACCCGAGGCAGTGCCCACAGCCATCAGGGCTGCGCCGCCTTCGGACATGATCGTGCGCACGTCGGCGAAGTCCAGGTTGATCAGACCGGGGACGGTGATCAGCTCGGAGATGCCCTGCACGCCCTGGCGCAGTACGTCGTCCGCCATGCGGAAGGCCGACTGCAGGTTGGCGCGTTTGTCGACGATCTGCAGCAGGCGGTCGTTGGGGATCACGATGAGCGTGTCCGCCTGCTCTTTGAGGCGTGTGATGCCCGCCTCGGCCGACTGGATGCGGCGCGAGCCCTCAAAGGTGAAGGGCCGGGTCACCACGCCGATGGTCAGCGCGCCGACCTCTTTGGCGATCTGCGCCACAATCGCCGCGCCGCCTGTGCCTGTGCCGCCGCCCATGCCCGCGGTAATGAAGACCATATCAGCGCCCTTGAGGACGTTGTACAGTTCTTCAGACGACTCCTCGGCGGCTTTGCGCCCAATTTCGGGGTCGCCGCCCGAGCCAAGGCCGCGGGTGAGCTTTTCTCCAACGCGCACCCGTGTGGGTGCCTTGGAGAGCAGCAGCGCCTGGGCGTCGGTGTTGACGGCCACGAACTCGACGCCCTGCAGGCCTTCGTCGATCATGCGATCGACGGCATTGCAGCCACCGCCTCCGATCCCGACAACTTTGATTCGGGCGAAGGACTCTAGCTGGTTCGGAATATTACTGCTTTGTGTCATGGATTCCTCCTCTTTTGGTCGATACCTTCAAAGTTATTGCATCGGGCGTTCAGCCCGCTGGCAACATTGCTGCTGTTATGCTACCGTTTCGCGTGCCCGGTATCCAGTCCTATCTGCTCGCGCTGCTCAGGGCAGCAGGCGCCGCAGGAAGTTCTTGATGCTGTCGATATCCAGCCCACCGCTTCCCTGACTGTGCGTGCGGGGGCGCCGATCTCCGCCCTGAGGCATAAACTCGCTCATCATCACCGCCCAGCGCAGCAGGCCGACACTGGTCGAGTAGGCGGGGGAGTGAAGCTGGTCAACCATACCGTGCAGATTCTGCGGTTGGGCGATGCGGGTCGGGACGCCGAGCACCTGGCTGGCCACGGTGCGGATCCCGGGCAGGGCGCTGGATCCTCCGGTCAGCACCATGCCGGCCGGCAGCAGACCGTCATACCCCGAGCGCTTGATCTCCTGTACAACCAGGGAGAAGATCTCCTCTACCCGGGCCTCGATGATGTGCGCCAGCTCCTGGCGGCTGATCTCTACCGTGTCCTGCTCGCCGAAGGGGCGGATCTGGAAGAACTCCTGCGCGTCCACTTCACTTTCCAGTGCGTGGCCGTGCTCGATCTTGATTTCCTCCGCCTGCGTCATGGGCAGGCGCAGCCCGTGGGCGATGTCGGATGTAATGTGGTTGCCTCCGACCGCCAGAACGGCTGTGTGCCATACATCGCCGTCGATGTAAATGGCCATATCGGTTGTGCCGCCGCCGATATCGCACACCACAACACCCATCTGACGTTCGGTCTCGGTGAGCACCACCTCGGCCGATGCCAGGGGGTTGAGCACGAACTGCGAGGCTTCCACGCCGGCCGCTCCCACACACTGGCGCATATTCTCAACGCTGGTGGCGGCGGCAGTAATGATGTGTGTCTCCACCTCCAGGCGGTAGCCGTGCATCCCGACGGGCATGCGGATGCCTTCCTGCCCGTCGACGTTAAAGCCGCGCTGGATGACATGGATAATTTCCCGGTTGTGGGGAATCGCGACGGCACGTGCGGCGTCCACGGCACGAGCGATGTCGTCATGGTCGATAATGCGTCCAACCACGCCGACCACGCCGCGGCTGTTCACCGAGGAGACATTCGATCCAGCCAGGCTCACCAGTGCAGAGGTGATCTCCAGGCCGGAGGTGCGTTCGGCTTTGTCGATCGAGCGGGCGATAGCCTGGGAAGCTGCGCCCAGGTCTACCACGACCCCTTTGCGCATCCCCTGTGAAGGTTCGATCCCTACGCCCAGAATGCGGATCTGTCCGGGCGCTTCTTCACGACCGACCAGGGTGCAGATCTTCGTTGTGCCGACGTCAATCCCAACAACAATTGGACTATCCATGTGGGTTACCCATTCCGATGTTTGTGGTGTGCTGTGCCTCGAAGGCAAGCCCTCCGTCTCTTGCTGTTAATTTTCCAGCCGGTAGTACGGAGCATGCACGTACTGCACGCTGATCAGGGCCGGCTGCACCTGCTGTGCCTGCAAATGGCTGACAATTGCATCGTACACATGCAGTTTCATTTCGACATCCTGAGCATTGCCCAGGTAAACATCCCAGCCTTCCGGGACTTTCCACCCCAGGCCGTAATCCGGGCTGTAAACCAGGGGCTGTCCGGCGGGCGCTCGCTGCGCCAGGAGCAGCACGGCCTGCACCATTTCGGGAGTGAGCAGCGGGGCGGCTGTCAGGTCTTCTTCTTCCGCTTCGGCTGCCGGAGCAGAGCCGGTAATGACATCCAGGGCTGCCGGACGGGCTTCCTGGAACAGCAGCGCCGAATCGCGCGGCAGGCCGCTGGCTTCCACAACCGGCAGGTCGGCAGGTACGGGCGTTTCATCAAGCCCCAGCAAGCTGCTGCGCAGCGGGACGGCGTATCCCTCGGCGTCGACCAGCAGCGAGCGCCCGTCCTGTTTCCAGTGCAGGACCGGCACGCGTTCGGTGACTTCCACGCTCACATTCGCCGGCAGGCTGATGCTCACGTTGGCGGAGGAGAACTCAGGGAAAGCCTCCAGCAGGCGGGCTTCAAGTTCGCCGGTGTTGAGCATGAAAACCGGCTCGCCGTCGATTCCCAGGGCGGCGTAAACCTCGCTGGCAGAGATCCGCTGCACACCGCTGATCTCTGCTCCGCTCACCCGGTATTTGGGCGAGTTCCAGACCTGGTACAGCAGGAAGGCAAGCCCGGCTACCACCACAAAAGACAGCAGGCGCCAGCCGATGGATACCTGCGGCACCGAGGGCAGGCGGATTTCCGCACCGGGGACATTCAGCGCCACATCGTAGCGGCGGCGAGTGCGGGGGCGTTTGCTGGCCGCGGCCGGCCGGGCGGCAGACATGGCGCGCACCATCACCGGCGGATCACGGCGTTCCATCTGCACCGCAGCACGCTGGCGGGTGCTCTTGCGGGTAGGGATGCTGGCTTTTGACGTATGCCCTGAGCGGCGAGCGCGAATTTGATCGCTGCGCCGTGATGATTGTGAGTCGTTTCCAGGTAAGCGCGCCATTTCAACCTTCCGTGGTGTAACGGCGTTCCGTGCGATCACGGTCTGCCTTGCGTTCCAGTGCCAGTTCGATCAGACGGTCGACCAGGGCCGGGTAAGACAGCCCGCTGGCTTCCCACAGCCGGGGGTACATGCTGATCCCGGTAAACCCGGGGATGGTGTTTAACTCGTTGAGGTAAATATTCCCATTCTCATCCAGCAGAAAGTCCACCCGGGCCATCCCGGCGCAGTCAGTGGCTTTGTAGGCCTCGACTGCCAGTTCGCGCACCCGCCCGGTCTGTTCGGCTGACAGCGGGGCAGGGATGAGCAGCCCTGAAGTCCCGTCGATGTATTTTGCCTCGTAGGTGTAGTATTCCCGGCTGGGCAGGATCTCCCCGGGGACGGAAGCCTGCGGTTCGTCGTTACCGAGCACGCTGACCTCGATCTCGCGAACGTTGCGGAGTCCCCGCTCCACCAGCACCCGGCGGTCATAACGCGCCGCCTCTAAAAACCCTTCCAGCAGATCCGAACGGTTCTGGCATTTGGTAATCCCAACCGAGGATCCCAGGTTGGCGGGCTTGACGAAGTAGGGGTAGTCGCCGAGCTCTTCCGCCAGGCGGACTGCCTGCTGAATATCTTTTTCGATCTGGCTGCGCAGGATGATGCGTGAGTCTACCACCGGAATGCCGTGTGAGCGCATCACGTCTTTGAAAATGCCTTTGTCCATGCCCACGGCAGAGCCCACGACCCCGGCGCCGACGTAGGCCAGGTCGGCCAGTTCCAGCAGACCCTGCAGGGTGCCGTCTTCACCGAAGGTGCCGTGCAGCACCGGGAAGACGACATCCAGCTCAGACAGGCAGTCCAGCCGCATGCTGGCACCGTTCTGCTCGCCGGTTATCTGGTAAAGTTCATTGCGGGTGGGGTCTGGCAGCACGGTCGCCCGGTGCAGGCGCTTCAGATCACGGTTTTCAAAAGCCGCCAGCACACCCTCACCGACATACCACTCGCCGCTGTGCGAGATACCGATCTCGATCACTTCGTACCGGCTGCGGTCCAGTGCGTTCAGCACAGAGCGCGCCGACATGAGCGACACTTCATGTTCGCCAGAACGGCCGCCGAAGATTACACCGGTGCGAAGTTTTTTACCTGTTTCCATATCCAATCCGTACACCTGTATCCGTTCTTTCGAGTCCGGATGATTTACCATTCACCCAGCAGCTCAATTTCGAGCGCCAGGGGCACACGGAACTTCTCAAAAACTGCTTCGCGGGCCATGTTGATGAGCGCCAGGATATCGGCCGCTTTTGCCTGCCCGTGATTGATGAAGAAGTTGGCGTGCAGGGTGCTGATTTCAGCTTCACCCACACGGGCGCCTTTCAGCCCGGCAGCTTCGATCAGACGACCGGCAAAATCACCTGGCGGGTTCTTGAACATGGAACCCATGCTGGCCCCGGGCGGCTGGGTGCGGCGCCGGTAGGCCACAAATTCATCCGATTTTGCCTGCACCGCCTCGGGCGTGCTTTTCTCCAGGCGCAGGCTGGCGCCTAAAACCACGGCCGCGCCCGGATTGCGCTTGATCAGGCTGCTGCGGTAGGTCATTTCCAGACGGCTGGCGGTCATCATCTCGCGGACAGGTTCCTCTGTTCCCATACGATGCAAGATTTCTGCCAGCACCAGATTGCCGGCCATATCACCGCCGTGAGCGCCGGCATTGCCGGCCACTGCGCCGCCAACTGTGCCCGGTATTCCTGCCGCCCATTCCAGCCCCGACAGACCCCTGGCAGCGGCTTTGCGGGCCACCAGGCCCAGGTTGGCGCCCGAATCGGCCCATACCACAGGGTATTCACCCTTTTCGTCGAAATGCACGGTGCGTGCCCGGTTGTGGATCACCACTTCGCGCACACCGGCGTCGCTCACCAGCACGTTCGACCCGCCGCCCAGCACGATAAAGGGCACGTCCTCGCGCCACAGCAGGCTGACGGCCTGAGCCAGCTCATCCACGCTGTGCACCTCGAGCAGCCAGTCGGCCGGGCCGCCGACGCGCGCCGCTGTGTAGCGCGCCAGGGGGACATCCTTCTGCAGGCGCTCTCCGAACGCGTTTTGAAGTGCTTGCAGGCGGGTCTTCTCCATCATGCCCTCTTCCCCGAATCCACCGGCCGGGCCGGCAGCTTCTCCAGCCGGTCGAGGACCTGCATGCTGATCTGGTCCGCATCACCGGCGGAGAGCACAATCACCACGTCGCCGGCCTGCAGGTTGGCAAGCAGGTAATCGCGCGCCTGCGTAAGCTGTGATGTAAACAGTACCTCTTTTGGCCCGCGGATATCGGTGGCGATCTGCGCAGCCGAGAACCCGTCTTCGGGCGGAGCCTCGCGGGCAGGGAATACCTCGGTCACCAGCACCCGGTCTGCATCTTCAAACGATGCGCAGAATTCCCGGTAAAGGGCGCGGGTGCGTGAATACGTGTGCGGCTGCCAGACGGCCCAGATTGTCTGCCCGGGGAAGCGCGTGCGCGCTGCCGCCAGGGTCGCCCGGATCTCGGCCGGGTGGTGGGCGTAGTCGTCGATCACTGTCACGCCGCGCGCCTGGCCGCGCACTTCAAAGCGGCGCCCGGTGCCCTCGAACTGGGCCAGGGCCTGCGAGGCATGCTGGATATCGATGCCGAGCTGGTGGATCACCGCCAGGGCAGCCAGGGCATTGCGCACATTGTGCACGCCTGGAACCAGGAGCGACTGGTGGAAGATCGTGTAGCGGCGCCCACCGGAGGCCAGGTTGGAGCGGCAGATCACCTGGAAGGAAAATCCGCCGTTGGCGTTGCGCGTCAGGTTGCGGGCCGAAAAAGTGTAATGATCGCCTTCTTCCAGGCCGTAAGCCAGGGCGCGCTTCCCTCGTGCGGTCATCTGGTTCAGCAGCCGCGCGCCGCCGGGATCGTCCCCACAGACCAGCAGCGTCCCGTCCGCGGGTACCCGGTCTGCAAAATCCACGAAGGCCTGGTAGAAGGCGTCTGGCGTCGGGTAGTAGTCGGGATGGTCGTATTCAATATTGGTGACTACCGCGATCTGCGGCTGCAGGCCCAGGAACATGCGGTCATATTCGTCGGCTTCGATCACAAAATGCGGTCCCCGGCCGGCGTGGGCGTTCTTCCCCAGGTTGGTGGCTACCCCGCCGATGATGTACGAGGGGTCCATCTGCAGTGAGGTGAGCATCCAGGCGATCATGGCGGTGGTGGTGGTTTTGCCATGCGAGCCGGCAACCGCAATCCCGTAATGCTCGGCCATAAGCTGGCCAAGGAATTCGGAGCGCTTGAGGACCGGGATGCCCAGCTCACGGGCTGCCTGTATCTCCACGTTGTCGTCACCAATCGCGGATGAGCGCACCACCAGGCTGGCGCCGTGCACGTTTTCAGCCCGGTGGCCGGCAAACACCTGCGCACCGGCGGCCTGCACCCGCCGGGCCAGGGGAGACATATGCCGGTCCGAACCGCTCACTTCAACCCCCTTCTCTCGCAGGAGCAGGGCGATTGCCGAGAGGCCGGTGCCACCGATGCCGATGAAATGGACGCGCTCCATACTCCAGTCCGATCAGATGAACACAATAATCACGAATACGAAGGCCAGGCCGACGGCTAAGTAGACCCAGGGGATCCCAAGCCAGTCGGGCGGCAGGAAGTTGATCAGCTCGGTCACCGCTTCGTAATATCGATCCGCCGGGGAGGGCGGCAGAATGAACTCGACCGGGTAGTTCGCGGCGTGCATGTAATACCAGACAGATCCGATCACCAGATATCCGTTCAGCCCTCCCAGCAGAAAACCCAGCAGCGTATCTTGAACGCGTTCCCGGGCAAAGCGTGCTCCTGCCAGTGCACGGATATTGGGGGTCTGGTATCCGAAGAAGGCCAGCAGGATAATAATGATGGCGCGGAACCAGAACAGCGGGGTCCCGCCCTGGGCGACGATGGTGTTGCGCACCACGCCCACGTATGTCTCGAGCACGGTTATCAGAAACAGAGCCAGTATCACACTGAAGGTAACCATCAGTTCTTTTGCCCAGCCGCGCATGGCACCGATGCTGGCGAACAGGATCACATTCAGCCAGAAGAAGACTGCCAGGCTCATCATAGGCTGCCTCCTTGGAGACCGTTCCTCAAAGCCAGGTCCTGAATAATGCCGGCAATACTGCGTGCCGCGTCGGGCAGGGCCAGGGAGCGCATGGCCTGCCGCATTTGCTCGCAGCGCTGCGGGTTGTGCAGCAGATCCAGTGCTGTGTCGAGCAGGCGTTCCGGCAGGTCGGCGTCCTGAACAATCACAGCCGCACCGCGCTCCGCCAGAAACTGCGCGTTGACCTGCTGGTAGCGCCACGCGTACGGGTAGGGGACCAGGATCGCCGGAAGACCGAACAGCGGATATTCTCCAAGAGAAGAAGCCCCTGCCCGTGAGAGCACCACGGTGGCGGCGGTGAAAGCTGCACCCATCTGCTCGCTGTGCAGGTAGGGGTGAGCGATATAGCGGCTGGAAAGCGAGGCGTCCAGCCGGCTGCGGACCTTATCCACCTGCGGCCAGTCCAGCCGGCCGGTGAGGTGAATCACCTGAGCCCGGGCCAGCAGTCTGTGCAGCACCTGCCAGAGCGCCCGGTTAATCGACTGCGCCCCGGTGCTGCCGCCCACAACCAGCAGCACCGGAAGGTCCTCTGAAACGCCGAGCGTGCGGCAGGCCTGGTGGTAATCCCAGGCAGTCAGTTCCGGGCGGGTGGGGTAGCCGGTAACGCTCAGGGCCTGCCCTTTCCGCCGGGGGAAGTAAGCCTGCGATTCGGATGTGGTCAGCGCGATATGATCGGCAAAGCGGGCCAGTGTTTTCAACGCCAGTCCCGGTTCAATGTCGGGTACGTACAGGATAACAGGCGGTTTGCGGCCGGGCCGGGTGCGTGCAGCCAGTGCGACAGGAACGGCGACATAGCCGCCGGTGAAGAACAGCGCGTCGGGGCGGAAGCGGTCGAGAATGCGGCGGGCCTGTAAATAGCCGCGGCTCAAGCGCGCCAGGTTCCCGGGCAGGGCACGCAGCCCCACCCCATGAACACCCGCCGCGTCTACGGCCTCGAAAGGTACGCCTGCTCGCTTCACAAGGTCTGCTTCCATCCCTCCGGTGCCACCAACCCATAGAACGGAAGGAGAAGATGACCCTCCTGAGCCATCTTCTGCGTTTCCAGAAGCCGCTTTCTGGCCTCCATTCACCGGGTTATCTGTCAATGCCTGTAGTACGGCGAGCGCGGGGTACACGCCCCCGCCGGTCCCACCGGCGCAGATCAACAACCGCACGGAATAATCTCCCGTTTTCTTCCTGGCTCAATACAGACCGGCGAGAAATGTTGAGCAGTATGCCGATCCCGGCCAGGGTTACCACCAGATTTGAGCCGCCGGCGCTGATCAGAGGCAGCGCGTTGCCGGCGAAGGGCAGCAGGTTGACCATCACGGCCATGTTGACGAAGGCTTCAAAGGCGATCCAGATGCTCAGCCCGGCGGCAAGCAGTGCGCCCAGCCCGTCGGGCGCCCGCTGGGCGATGGTCATCCCGCGCCAGAACATGGCCGCATACAGCAGCACCAGCCCGGAAGCGCCCACCACACCCAGCTCTTCGCCAACGACGGCAAAGATGCTGTCTGTGGGGGGCACGGGGAGGCCGGTCAGCTTGGTATCTGCCTGCCCGATGCCGACGCCAAACCAGCCGCCGTTGACGAAAGCCTCCAGTGAGCGCCGGACGTGGTAGGACGCCTGGGCCGGATCCTGGATACCGGCCAGGTACTCGGCCACACGCGTGCTCCCGGTGCTGCTCACCTGAACGATTATCCAGCCTGCTGCCAGACCGATGATGACTACGGCGGCAATCTGCCGCAGGTCGCCTCCGGCCAGGAAGAACAGCACCCCGCCCAGCATAAAGATGGTCATCGCTGCGCTCAGGTCGGGCTGAATATAAATCAGACCGCCGAATAACCCCAGGATCAGTCCCAGGGGGATCAGCCCCAGGGTAATGTCACTGAGCTGGTCACGCTTGGAGAACAGCCAGACTGCCAGGTAGATAATGATCACCAGTTTGGCCGCCTCAGAAGGCTGCACCGAGCCGCCCCACAGGGTGCGCACGGCATTGTTGCGCACATTGTTGACCAGCAGCACTGCAACCAGACCGACCAGCGTTGTAACGATCATGGGCACAGCCAGCTTCGACCAGCTGTGATAATCCCAGATGACCAGAATGGTCGAAACGACAAGGCCAATGGCCAGCCAGATAAGCTGGCGTTGAAAAATGCGTGCCGAGTCACCGTACCAGGTCAACGAGTAGTCGTAGCTGGCGGAATACAGCATCACCAGCCCAAAGATGATCAGGGTCAAGACGATCAGGAGCAGCGGCACATCGATCCCCAGTCGCGCGCTGTGCTGGCGCGCGGCGGTCATCATTCTGGCCGCCGCCCGGGGCCGCGACGCGAAGGGCTGCGCCTGCCCGGCCCCACTCAATTTAGATCCTTCACCCATTGTACGAAACATTGTCCACGCTCCTCAAAATCCTGAAACTCGTCAAAACTGGTACCACCCGGTGACAATAAGACCACATCTCCTGGCTCCACCAGCGCTGCGGCTGCCTGGACAGCATCTTTCAGCCCTTTGCAGCGGGTGATGCTGCACGTACCCGGCTGCCCCAGACGGCCTGTCCTGGTGAGCGCCTGTTCTATAATCCCGGCAGCTTCCCCGAAAAGGACCAGATGATCTACCCGCTCGACCACCTCGCGAGCAAATTCTTCCCAGGGAAGGTTTTTATCGCGCCCGCCGGCCAGCAGCACCAGCGGTTCGTGAAAAGACCGTACGGCAGCCAGCGCCCGTTCGGGGGCCGTGGCAATCGAATCGTTGTACCAGCGGGCCCCTTTCCAGGTGCGAATGTACTCCAGCCGGTGGGGCACACCGTGGAAGCCCTGCACGCCAGCCTGCATGGCTGCCGGAGGCAGCCCCACGGCGGCGGCGATGGCGCAGGCGCAGAGCAGGTTGAGCAGGTTGTGCTCGCCTCGCAGCTCCAGCATCGACTTCGCCATCAGCAGGGTCTCCTGCGGGCCGCCCGCCCCGTTTAATCGTAAGGTAAGGTTCTCGCCTTTCAAAAAGACGCCTTCCTGCCCGACCGGCAGTTCGCTCAAACCAAAGGAGAGCAGGCGTCCACGCACCCGTCCAGCCAGCGACCAGGCCCCCGGGTCGTCTCTTCCCAGCACCGCCACGCCCCCGGGGGACTGGAATGCGAGGATGCGGGCCTTGGCTTCCCGGTAGGCATCCATCGTTCCGTGGCGGTCGAGGTGGTTGGGTGTGATGTTCAACACCGCAGCCACCTGCGGTGAGCGGGTCATGATCTCCAGTTGAAAACTGGACAGCTCCATCACCGCCAGATCATCCGGCTGCATCTGATCGACCTCATTCAGCAGAGGCGATCCGATGTTGCCGCCGACCCACACCCGGGAAGGGATGTATCCGGCTGTGCCGGCTGCATCCATCTCAGCCGCAGCCCGGGCCATTCGTCCCACCAGCGTTGTGGTTGTGGTTTTACCGGCCGAGCCGGTGATGCCGATCACCGGACAGGGGGCTGCTTCCAGGAAGATCTGCGAGTCGTTCGACAGCGGGATGCCGCGCCGCTGCGCCTCCTGCACGATGGGCAGCGACAGGGGTACACCGCCCGAGATGCAGACCAGGTCGATATCCTGTAAAAGTTCCAGCGGGTGTCCACCCACGATCCATGCAATCTTTGTGCCCGCATCTCCGAGATCGGCCAGGGACTGCTGCTCAGCCTGCAGCTCTTCCAGGGGGCGGCGGTCGTTGAGGGTCACCTGTGCGCCGCGGCGGGCCAGATAGCGCGCCAGCGCAAGTCCCTGGCGGGCAATTCCGATGATGAGCACATGCCGGTTATGCCACATGCTCGTCCGCTGCCTCCGCCTTCGTCCGCAGGGCGCTCACAATGCGATCCATGCGCATCCCGTGTGAGCCTTTCACCAGGATGACGTCGCCGGCGCCCAGCCGGGGGAGCAGATAATCGATCGCTCGCTCCGAGTCTTCCAGCTCGGTGACCGCTGCCATGCCGCTCTCACGCGCGGCTGCGGCGATGATGCGCCCGCGCCGGCCCACGGTGACCAGTTCGTCCGCCGTCTCAGCAGCCCGCCGGCCAACCTGTTCGTGTCCTGCTGTCTCGTAGGGACCCAGCTCGAGCATATCGCCCAGCACAGCTACCCGCCGTCCGGGCATATCCTTGAGCAGGTCGAGGGCAGCCATGGTGGACTCGGGTGCGGCGTTGTAAGCGTCATCCAGCAGCAGAGCCCCGCCGGGCAGGTGCACGGCCACGAGACGCAGGCGGGCCGCGGGAGACTGCAGGCCGCGCAGGATTTCTTCCCATGTAAGCCCTTCCACCAGACCGACAGCCGCCGCTCTTAATGCGGTGTACACCTGGTGGCGCCCCAGCAGGGGAATCTGCACCTGCAGGCTGTCCTGCTGGTAGTGCAGCCGGAAGCGGATGCCCTGCTCGCCCAGCACCTGTACATCACCGGCCCACAGATGGGCCCGAGGGCTGAGACCGTAATAAAAAACACGGGCGCTGGTGTGCTCCGCCATGGGGCGCACCCAGGCGTCGTCGTAATTGAGGATCGCAATGCCCTGGGGAGCGGGGGGCAGGTTCTGCACCAGCTCAGTTTTTCCCCGGGCGATGACCTCCTGCGTTCCGGCCCGTTCAGCATGCACGGTGCCGATATTGGTGACCACGCCCACATGGGGGTGAGCCAGGTCGCACAGGAGCTGGATCTCTCCGGGGACGTAAAAGCCCATTTCCAGGACGGCTCGTTCGTGTTCTTCCCTCAGGTGCAGCAGGGTAAGCGGCAGGCCAATCTCGTTATTGTAGTTGCCAGGATTTTTTAAGGTTCGGTAGCGCTGACCGAGCACTTCGGCGACCAGCTCTTTCGTGGTGGACTTGCCGACACTGCCCGTGATGCCCACCACGCGCAAATCGAGTTTCTGGCGCCAGAACGCGGCGGCTTTCTGCAGGGCTTCCAGGCTGTTCTCCACCCGCAGGCAGAGCGGTTCGTCCAGGGGCGGCAGTTCCGCCGGCAGGCTGCCGGTCAGGTCAAGGGTGTTAACCGCCGCAGCCGTTTCCTTCTGCACCAGAGCCAGGTGCGCACCGCGCTGGAAAGCCTGGTCTACGAAGTTATGCCCGTCGACGTGCTCGCCGGGTAAGGCTACGAAGAGCGCCCCTGGAGTGACCTGGCGAGAATCAACCGTCGCTGACCTGATTTCCAGGCCGGCCAGACTGGGGCGCACGCCGCTCAAAGCTTCAAGAACATCCGCCGTCCTCAGCAAAGCGGTCCTTTACTTTCCCTGAAGCTGTGCACGCACGTCGTCTGGCGGCAGGTTCAACAGCACCACCAGCTCTTCCACCGCCTCGCGGAACACTGGTGCGGCTACTTCAGAACCCCAGATGGAGCTCTGCGGTTTCTCCAGCCACACGTACACTACGAAGCGAATATCATCCACCGGACCCCAGCCCACGAAGGAGGCGTTGGTCTGGTTGCTGGTGTAGCCGAACGGGGTCGGGATTTCACCCGTGCCCGTCTTTCCGGCCACCCGGTAGCCCGAAACCAGCGCGTCGGAGGACTCGACCTCCAGCGATACCGCCAGCATCTCGGTCAGCTCGCGGGCGGTCTGGGGACTGATCGGCCTGCCAGACACGCGCCGTTCGATCTCGTACTGGTAGCCCTTGTAAACGATCGAATGCACAATGTGCGGGGTCATCATCACCCCGTCGTTGGCGACAGCAGAGATGGCCGTGGCCATCTGCAGGGGGGTGGCGGAGACGCCCTGACCGAAGGAGTTGGTGCCCAGGTCTGCATCGTACCAGTCTTCATCGCCGGGCAGTTTCAGGCGGCCGGGGTTCTCTCCAGCCATGTCGACGCCGGTTAGGTGGCCGATTCCGAAAGCCTGCATGTAGTCATAGAAAGTTTTGGCCTTCATCTGCGTGGCCAGCCAGGCCATACACACGTTCAGCGAGTGCCGCATACAGCCGGTCATGTCCTGGGGACCCCAGGCGCCGCCGTTCCAGTTGTAAATGTACGTTCCGCCGATTTCAAATATTCCGGTATCGACGAAGGTGGTCTCCGGCCGGACGGTGCCGCTGTCCAGGGCAGCGGCCATGGTCAGCACTTTGAACACCGAGCCCGTCTCATACGCCTGGCTGATGGCCCGGTTAAATGGGGTGCCGTCTGCGTAGCGCCCGAGCTGGCGCTCATATTCATTCAGGTCGATGCGCGGCGTGGTGGCCATGGCCATAATTTCTCCGCTGCGCGGATCCACGACAACGATCGTCCCCGACTCGGCGCCGTGGGTTTCAATCGCTCTGTCGATGACATCTTCCATGGCGGCCTGGATGGCGCGATCGATGGTAAGCACCAGGCTGGCTCCTTCGGGCAGCTCCGGAGGAAGTTCAACCTGATTGGGATCGAAGGACTTCCAGAGCGTCTTGGGGTTGCCGGCCAGAAGGTTGTTGTACTGCTCTTCGACTCCGAAGAATCCCTTGCCTTCCCGGTTGACAAAGCCGAGCAGGTTCGAGCCCATCTCTTTTTCCGGATAACTGCGCGCCAGCTTTGGATACCAGACCACACCGCGCAGGCTGGGATCATTCGCCCTGCCCATGTAGGCCTCTTCGACCTTATCTTTTAACTCTGCGAGCTGGTCAATCTGTTCTTTCGAAACATTATTTGCCACCACGGCATATACCGCGTTTTCAGATGCCTCCTGGCTGGCTGCGGTGAAAACGAAATTGTAGTCCAGCCCCAGCAGGGTGCTCAGCGCCAGAGCGATGGTGTTCGGGTTTCTGACCTGACTGAGCTCAATGCCAACTTCGTAAACGGTTTTGTTGCCGGCCAGCAGGTGACCCCAGCGATCGTAAATCTCGCCGCGCGGCGGGATGATCGTCTGAACCATTCCCGAATACGTGCTGCTCTGCTGGCGGAGGTACTCCACATGCGCCGGGTTGGTCTGGATGCGCACCATTTGAAAGATGATCAGGATGGGCATAACCGACATCACCGCGCCCATCAGCATATACCGCCAGGCAAAGTCTTTGTGCAGGGCATCTGACCCGCGTGCAGCAGTACTGTTCATTCCTGCACCTCGAAAAAGAGGAATGTGGAGCGGTCGATCTGGCGCTGGAGCCAGACGAACAGCGACTCCGTGTACTCTGCCGGCAGCGGAGGTGTGCTGGGGACGACCGGAGCTGGTGCAGGAGCCAGAATCACCGGCTGCCGCTCGACATATTCAGGAACGGGTAGAAATACCGGCTCCGCCAGCTCGATGGGCCGGAAGCCCATGCTCAGCGCCCTGCTGCGCATCTGTTCGGCCGACGTGATGAAAGCGAGCTGCGACATCAGATCGGAGTTGGTCTGTTCGACGTCCTCGATCTTCGACTGCAGCGATTGTATCTGCCGGCCAATTTCCGCGGCGCGAGCAGTGACGCTCAAATAGATACCAGCCACAATTGCCGCGAAAACAACCACCAGCAAAAACAACCCCATCATCTGAAGCTGCTTTCGCCAGGGCGCCTGAGAATATGCCTGAGTAAGACTCTGTACTCGATCCATATCGTCCTCCTGCCGGAAAGATCGCAGGTATACCGCTCATTTCTTTCCAACAGGCTTGCAACTACCGTGCCAGTAAAGAACCGCTAAACGGTATATAAATGAACGTTAATCCAGCTTCTCCGCGACGCGCAGCTTGGCGCTGCGAGCGCGCGGATTCTTTTTAATCTCGTCTTCGCCAGCCTGGATCGGCCGGCGGTTGACCTCCCGGATGGTCGCGCGGTGGCCGCAGATACACACCGGCTGCCGGGGAGGGCAGATGCAGTCCCGGCTTTCTCTGCGGAAGAACTGCTTGACAAGGCGGTCCTCCAGTGAGTGAAAGGAGATGACCGCCAGCCGCCCGCCAGGCGCAAGCGCCTCGACGGCGGCAGGGAGCACTGCCTCCACAGATTCGAGCTCGCGGTTGACAGCGATGCGCAGCGCCTGGAAGGTAAGTGTCGCTGGATGCATCCGCTGTTTTTCTCGACCTGACCTGCGCCCGCTCCTGCGCTTCCAGCCTCCCACGGTCTGTTCGACCAGGGCCGCCAGCTCACCTGTTGTGTACAGCGGGCGGTTCTGAACAATCGCCCGGGCGATCTGCCGGGAGCGCGGCTCCTCACCGTAACGGAACAGCAGGTCGGCGAGCTCGTCTTCCGATAGTTCGTTTACCAGATGCGCAGCAGTAACCGGCTGGCCGGGATCAAAACGCATATCCAGTGGGGCATCTCCCATGAAGGAGAAACCCCGGTCGATCGTATCTACCTGCATCGAAGAAACACCAAGGTCCAGTAAGACACCGTTAACTACCTGCCAGTTGAGTTTTTCCAGCTGCTCGCGCAGCCGGGTATATGAGCTTTGAACAATGATTGCCCGGGGCCCGAACGGGGCCAGCCGCTGGCGGGCGATGGCCAGGGCTTGAGGGTCTACGTCGAGGCCCAACAGGAGACCATCCGGTGAACTGGCCTCCAGAATTCCCCAGGCATGTCCCCCTGCGCCCAGCGTGCAGTCCACATAACGACCACCCCGGTCTGGCTGTAAAGCCTGTATAATCTCATGGTAAAGAACCGGTAGGTGAGGGAGATGATCTCCCTGAGGCGAAACATCCATCTCGGGATAAACTTTAACGGTAACTGCACTTTTGCCTTATTCGTCGCCATTGGACCGGCTGGTGGTCAGCAAACACTAACCGGATGAAAGCTCCAGAGACATGAAGCGCTGTGCATTAGCTTCGACATCCTGAAGCTGCTCGACCTGTTTGGCCCAGATTTCCGGCGACCAGATTTCAAAGAAATCTCCTGCCCCAACGATAATGACATCACCGTTCAACTGCGCCGCCTGGCGCAGGAATTGAGGAAGGAGGATGCGCCCGGCCCGGTCAACTTCGACCCGGTCGGCAGTGGAAAAGATGAGACGCTTCAGCAGGCGGGCGGTCGGGTCGGTCAGGCTCATCTGGTTGACCCGTCGTGAGATCGCCTCGAACGTGGGAGCGGTCAGCACCATCAGGTTGTTGTCAAAACCCTGCAGGACGTAAGCGCCGTCGGCAGCCAGCAGATCCCGGTAGCGGGCCGGAATGGTCAGCCGTCCTTTGTCGTCCAGGTTGTGTTGGTACTGACCTAAGAACATAAGTTCTACCCTGCATATTAACGACAGAACGCCGGAACACCGGCGCTCCACTTTCTCCCACTTCGTCCCACTTGTACCCAAAGTATATACGAAATCTACCATCATTGCAAGTAGTTTAAGAAATGCCTGAGGACAAAGGTACTATTTTCTAGTTTGTAAGTAAAATTTAACAGCTTTTTTCAACCGCAGTGCCAGGGGAGGAATATCAGATGGCCGCAGATCCGGATTATCGCAGCCTGTTTGTTGGTTTAGACCAGACCGTTCCACTGCTCTCTGGGGAGCAAAAAAGATACATCAATTTCGATAACGCTGCCTCCACGCCGCCCTTCCGCGCCGTGCAGCAGACCGTCGAACGCTTCCTGCCCTGGTACAGCAGCGTACACCGCGGCACAGGCTATAAAAGCCAGCTCTCCACGCATATGTTCGAGCTGGCACGCGAGACCGTGCTGCACTTTTTTGGCGCCAGTCCTCAGGAGCACACCTGCATCTTCAGTAAAAACACGACCGAGTCGATCAACAAGGCTGCGCGCCGCTTCCCCTTTACCGAAAAGCGGCGCATTGTTTTAACCAGCGGGATGGAGCACCATTCCAACGACCTGCCCTGGCGGCAGGCAGCGCGGACCGTGCATGCCCGCCTGACGCCAGATGGCCGCCTGGACGAGGCGGACTTTGACCGCCTGCTCGAACACTATGCCGGTGAGATTGCACTGGTGGCCATCACAGGGGCCAGCAACGTAACCGGCTATTTGAACGATATCCACCGCCTGGCGGAAAAAGCCCATGCAGTGGGGGCACAGATCCTGGTCGACGCCGCCCAGCTCGCCCCGCACCGCCGTATTGATATGCGCCCGCTGGATGACCCCGGGCACCTGGACTATATCGCCATCTCCGGGCATAAAATGTATGCTCCATTCGGCGCCGGTGCACTGATTGGACGGCGCGATACGTTTGAACAGGGTGATCCCGACCTGCAGGGCGGCGGCACGGTGGAGATTGTCACACTCGAAGATGTGGTCTGGGCCGGGCCGCCCGACCGGGATGAAGCCGGCAGCCCGAACACCGTCGGTGCAGTGGCCCTGGCGGCCGCGCTGCTGCAGCTTGAACAGACCGGCATGGACGCGGTGGCCAGGCACGAAGCGGAGCTGACCGCCTATGCCCTGCGCCGCCTGCAAACCGTCCCCGGAATCCGGTTGTTCGGCAGCACGGATCCGGAGCAGGCCGGGCAGCGCCTCGGCGTGATCCCCTTTCAACTGGAGGGGATTTCACATTTCAAAGCGGCGGCGGTTCTGGGATATGAGTTCGGCGTCGGGCTGCGCAGCGGGTGCTTCTGCGCGCATCCCTACATCCTGCACCTGCTGGGGCTCAGCCCGGAGCAGGCGCGCGCAGTGCGCCGGCAAATTCTCGCCGGCGACCGGCGTGAGATGCCCGGCCTGCTGCGCGCCTCCTTTGGCCTCTACAATACAAAAGACGAGATCGATGAGCTGGTGGAGGCGCTGACCTGTGTGGCAAAAGGAAAATATGGGGGTGTATACCGGCAGGACTCTGCTTCTGGCGATTTCCATCCAGTCAATTGGAACCCGCCGTTTCCTGCACTGCTGCAGCCGGATGGTTATGGAGGGGTGGGTCAGCCGGCGTAGCGGTTAAGGATCGACCGCACCTGGTTGAGGTAGCTGCGGCCGAAAAGATTCAAGTGGTTCAATAAATGATAGAGGTTGTAGATGGGAAGGCGCTCATACAGCCCGGGCGGAAGTGGGCGCGCTTCCTGATAAGCGCGGTAGAAGGATTCCGGAAATCCGCCAAACAGAGCTGTCATCCCCAGCTCGGCTTCCGCCCAGCCGTAATGCGCGGCCGGGTCGATGATCGCCGGACGACCTGTGCTGTCGGTGATGGCATTGCCGCTCCACAGATCTCCATGTATTAAGGAAGCCGGCTGGGCCGGGATAAGGTCGGGTAAAGCAGCGGCCAGCTTTTCGACCTGGCGCACCCCGGCGCGATCAAGCAGGCCGCGCTGGTGCGCCAGCCGGGCCTGGTACAGCAGCCGGTGTTCGGCAAAAAATGCGAAACCATCCTCTACCCACGGGTTGGGCTGGGGAGTGCTGCCCAGGTAATTATCGTGGTGAAATCCGAAATGGGTGTGGGTGTGGTTGTGCAGGGCCGCCAGCAGGCGGCCGAAATCTGTCCAGTATGTCGGGACCGGCCGGGCCGGATTGAGATCCTCCATCAGCAGAAAATCATCCCCAACCAGAAACACCTGCGGAACACGCGGCCCGTTTGCGCCGCGCAGCGCTTCCAGGCCTTCGGCCTCACGCACGAACATGTCCGCCGGGGTGTGGGTGTTGGTCTTTAAGAAGAAGCGCTTTCCGCTGGCGGTGTGCAGGATGACCCCGTTGTTAATGCAGCCGCCGCCCACGGGCCGGCTCTGGACGACCGCGCCGCAGCCCTGCTCATCCAGCCAGGTGCACACAGGTTGGGGAATGTCCGCCGGTCTCATCGCACCTGACCTCACACCTCTCCCTTTTCCAGCGCCTCCAGCAGCCCGCGGACCGAACGTTCAACGATATCGTACACCTCTTCGAAACCGTTGATGCCGCCGTAATACGGGTCGGGAACAGCCTGGCCGGGCCCGCCCTGCGGGTCGAACTCGCGCATCAGGCGAATTTTGCTGCGGTCTGCATCGCTGCGCGCCAGGTTCATCAACTGGCGTTTGTTGTCGCTGTCCATGGCGATGATCAGATCATAGTTATCGAAATCCTGCCGGGTAAACTGGCGTCCGGAGCCGTTGTACACCAGGCCCCGGCTGGCGGCTACCCTGCGCATGCGCTCGTCGGGCGGTTCGCCGACATGCCAGCCCGCGGTGCCCGCCGAGCGCGCCTGATATTTATCGCCCAGGCCCATTTCATTTGCGACGTGGTTGAACATGTGCTCCGCCAGCGGACTGCGGCAGATATTGCCCAGACAGACGAAACAGATTTTTTTGACTGCCAATCGATTTCACCTTCCTTTCTCATTTTTTCCCGCCTATCCTACCATAAAAAATACAGGGCGCTGGTAAACCAGCGCCCTGTGCTGCGTGTAGACTACAGAGGCGGATCAGCCAGTCCTGCCGTTGCTCTTCCCCAGCTTCTCTTCGCGGTTCATGGCATCCATCACTGCCACCGCAGCGATGTTGACAATGTCGCGCACCTCATCGCCGGTCTGTAAGACATGAATGGGCGCGCCCATGCCGAGCAGGATGGGGCCGATGGCCTGTGCGTTCCCCAGGCGGGCGAGCAGTTTATAGGCGATGTTGGCTGCCTCCAGCGAAGGGAAGACCAGCACATTCGCATCCTTCACCCGGCTGAAAGGATAGCGCTCTTCGATGATCTCCGGCACAACGGCGGTGTCGGCCTGCATCTCGCCTTCGACGGCGAAGTCGGGGCATTTGGAGTTGATGATCTCCACGGCTTTGCGCACCTTTTCTGAAAGGGGATGCGGGGTGCTGCCGAAGTTGGAGAAGGAGAGCAGGGCCACGCGCGGCTCCAGCCCAAGCTGGCGCGCGAAGTCTGCCGACAGGCAGGCGATCTCCGCCAGGTCTTCGGCAGTGGGATCGATGTTGACGGTCGCATCCGTGAACAGATAGGTGCGGTTGTCGACGATCATAATGTAAACGCCGGCCGCACGCGTTGCGCCGGGGTGGGTGTGGTGGATCTGCAGCGCGGGGCGGATCACCTCCGGGTAATCGTATGTCAGGCCGGAGATAAACGCGTCCGCGTCGCCCATCTTGACCATCATCGGGCCGAGGATATTCGGTTCGCGCAGGTGTTTGCGCGAGTCGATCAGCGTCACGCCCTTGCGCTGGCGCAGCTCATAATATGCCTTAGCGTATTCATCCAGTCGCTCCAGATGACGGGGATCCACGATTTCGGGGCAGCACTCCAGGCCCAGCGCTTCGAACCGCTCGCGGATGACCTCCGGCCGCCCGATCAGAATGGGGATGCCGATCCCTTCATCGCGGATCTGGGCTGCGGCGCGGATGATCTTGGTTTCTTCGCCCTCGGCAAAGACAATGCGCTTCTTGGTCGGGCTGGACTGCGCACGGTGCATGATGTAGTGGCGCACCTGCTCTCCCATACCCTGGCGGAAGGCAAGCTGCTCACGATACTCATCCAGGTCGATCATCTTGCGCGCTACACCGGTCTCCATGGCAGCCTTCGCCACTGCTGGCGCTTCCCAGAGCAGCACGCGCGGGTCGAGCGGCTTGGGGATGATGTAGTCGCGACCGAACCGCAGCGATTCCAGGCCGTACGCGCGCAGCACGCTGTCGGGCACATCTTCTTTCGCCAGAGCCGCCAGCGAGCGCGCCGCGGCGATTTTCATCTCCTCGTTGATCGCCCGGGCGCGTACATCCAGCGCTCCACGGAAGATAAAGGGGAAGCCGAGCACGTTATTAATCTGATTCGGGTAATCCGATCGTCCGGTGGCGACGATTGCATCCGGCCGCACCTCACGCGCCAGCTCGTAGCGGATCTCGGGGTCGGGGTTTGCCATCGCAAAGATCAGCGGGCACTCGGCCATCATGCGCACCATATCGGCTGTGAGGATATCTGCCACCGACAGGCCGTAGAAAACATCTGCGCCGCGGATGGCGTCGGCGAGGGTGCGGGCATCGGTCTCATGGGCGAAGGCCTGTTTGTATTTATTCATCCCCTCGGTGCGCCCTGCATAGATCACGCCGCGTGTGTCCACCATGGTGATGTTCGTGCGCGTGGCGCCCAGGCTCACCATCAGTTCGGCGCAGGATATCGCCGAAGCGCCCGCCCCCGAGATGACAATTTTGACCTCGGCGATATCTTTGCCGACCAGCTCCAGGCCGTTGAGCAGCGCGGCGCCGGAGATAATGGCCGTGCCGTGCTGGTCGTCGTGGAAGACCGGGATGTCCAGGCGTGCTTTGAGCGTCTCCTCCACGTAAAAGCACTCGGGCGCCCGGATGTCCTCCAGGTTGATGCCGCCGAAAGTCGGCGCAATGGCCTCCACCACCTGGATCAGCACGTCGGGATCGTGCGTGTTGACCTCGATATCGAAGACATCCACATCCGCAAAGCGCTTGAACAGAACCCCTTTCCCCTCCATCACCGGCTTCGAGGCAAGGGCACCCCGGTCACCGAGGCCCAGAATGGCCGTACCGTTGGAGACAACGGCTACCAGGTTTCCTTTGGAGGTATATTCGTAAGCCAGTTCGGGGTTTTGAGCAATTTCTAATACCGGAACGGCGACCCCCGGTGTGTAGGCGAGACCCAGATCACGCTGAGTCGCCATCGGTTTCGTGGGCACTACAGAAACTTTGCCGGGCCTCCCTCCCATGCGGTGGTACTCGAGGGCGTCCTCGCGGGTAATCTTGCTCATCTGATACTCCTTTCGCTCGGCATCATTCGCAGGAACTCATATGCAAAATAAATCCCCATGGAAGCTCAATCTCAGAAGAGAATTCGGGCAGCCACCTCCCCCCATCAACCTGAGTACACGCTGATATCTTCCCCCACGGATTTGCAGAGAATGGAATTATACGCCTGATCAAATTTTAACACCGAAAAGGCGGTTGACGAGAACACTGCGGTCATGGATTCGATACGCACTTGTCATAGTGGATTAAATCATGTAAACTGATTGAAAATGGTGTCTACTTTTTGTCATTTACCTGTCGATATCATGTATAATGATAGGTACATTAAAAAGTGGCAAAAAACCACGATCTGGCTTGAATCGAACACTCTGGTCTGCATTGTTCATATTTGAACTCTGCAAGCGCGAGCCAGAGTAAGGTTCAACAAGGAGATTACTGGACCGGAATCGTCTGTAATCCGGTTTGTTTGCTGGAGTTTGAACATTGACACAGGAGGCGCTCACAAGGGTTGGGGTTGGTGAAGGATCACTTATCCCTGGACCGGTGAACGTGAAAATTTGACCAGCCGCGGCGAATTATTTCTTATTATTTTTCGCGGCCACGGCCAACATGAGTGAGTCTGGGTTTGCCGGCTTTCTCGTGAAAGAACTGCTCGGGAATTTTTTAGATCTCGGATGATTGTAATGGTGTGTGCAGCAGCCGGATGACCACATGCCGGCTGAAATTGGGAACATCTAACCATGATTAACCCGGTAACATGACCGCCAGATCAATCATACGATCGAAGGTTAATCGATCGTAGATAGATGCTGTATATGTTCTGATATCTACGATTCTGGACGTCGATCAATAACAGAGATCATTCCGCGTGAGCACGCAGCCGTGGCCTGCAGGCAGGTCCACGGCTGTATTTTTTCTGGCCTCTCTGTGTGCGAAGGTCGCGAGGCCTGAAAACATGGATCATAAGATAACGGCTCTCACCCTGCAGAAACGCAACCGCCAGCGTGTAAACGTTTACCTGGACGGGGAGTTTGCTTTCGGCCTGGCCCGCATTGTGGCGGCCTGGCTGCAGGTGGGGCAGGTGATCAGCGATGAAAAAATCGCTGAACTGAAGGCGGCAGATGAGCGTGAGGTTGCGTACCAACAGGCGTTGAAACTGTTGAACTACCGCCCGCGCACCGAAAGTGAAATCCGCCAGAACTTGAAGAAGCGGGGGACGTCCGACGAGGTCATTGAGGCTGTGCTCCGCCGGCTGCACGACGCCGGGCTGGTCGATGATAAAGCGTTTGCCCGTCTGTGGGTAGAAAATCGCTCCGACATGCGGCCGCGCAGCCAGCGGGCGCTGGCCTATGAACTCAAACAGAGGGGCGTCGATCGCGAAGTGATCGCAGAAACGCTCGAGGGCCTCAACGACGCTGAACTGGCCTATCAGGCCGCACTCCAGCAAGCACGAAAGTACAGGAACCTGGACTGGCAGGAATTCCGCCAGAAGATGTATGCTTTCCTATCGCGGCGCGGTTTTGACTACTCGTTCAGCGCCGAGGCAGTCGCGCGCGTATGGGCTGAAGAAATCGAACCGGAGCGCGACGATTCTGGTCCAGCTCCATTATTCATCGAAGATGACTTTTCCGACGAATGAGGTATATCCATCATGGAAGGTTTAAATATCTGGGTATTGCTCCTTCTATTACCCATTTTTACAGGTCTGGGCATTGCTCTGGGCTACTACCTGAAAACAAGACAGGTGGAGAAAGCCCGGCGTGATGCTCGAGACGAAGCCGAGCGCATTTTAGAAGAAGCTCGCGAACATGCCAGAGAGCTGGAGATCCAGGCGCGCGATAAAGCCCTGGAGATCCACCAGAAGGCGGAAGCGGAGCTGGTGCGCCGGCGCAATGAGCTCAGTCGCGAGGAGGACCGCTTGCAAAAGCGGCGCGATGAGTTAGACAACCGCATAGAGCGCCTTGAGAAGCGCGAGCAGATGCTCAACAAGCGCCAGAGCATGATCGATAAGCGGGCCAATGAGATCGAAAAGCTTCACCAGCAGGAAATGGAAGAACTGCAGCGCATCTCCAGTATGACCAAGGATGAGGCGCGTTTGATTCTGCTGGCTGAGGTGGAGAAAGAGGCTCGCACCGATATGGCCCGTATTATCCGCCAGGTGGAAATGGAGGCGCGTGAGGAAGGGGAAGCGCGCGCGCGCAAGATCATCGCCGCGGCTATTCAACGCGTGGCCTCCGAACATGTGGCCGAGGTGACTACTTCGGTGGTTCCCCTGCCTTCTGACGAGATGAAGGGGCGCATCATTGGTCGCAACGGCCGCAACATCCACGCCTTCGAGCAGGCGGCTGGAGTTGATGTAATCGTCGACGATACGCCCGAGGCCGTCACCATCTCCTGCTTCGACTCGGTCCGCAGAGAGGTGGCACGCCGGGCGCTGAACAAGCTGATCCTGGACGGCCGCATCCACCCGGCGCATATCGAGAAAGTGCTGAAGAATGAGCAGAAAGAGGTGGATCGCGACATCATCGAGGCGGGCGAAGAGGCCGCCTATGATGCCGGCGTCAGCGGGCTGCACCCCGAGATCACCAAGGTGCTGGGGCGCCTGAAATACCGGACCTCCTACGGCCAGAATCAGCTCGCCCATGCCGTCGAGACGGCCAAACTGGCTGCCGTCATCGCGGCCGAACTGGGCGCCGACGTGGAGATTGCCAAGGCCGCCGCACTGCTGCACGATATCGGTAAGGCGCTGGACCACAACGTGGAGGGTACTCACGCCCAGATCGGCGCCGAACTGGTAAAGCGCTACGGTGTGCACCCCAAGATCGTTAACGCCATCGCCTCGCACCACCACGAGGTGGAGCAGGAATCGGTGGAAGCTGCCATCGTCGAGGCGGCCGATGCCATCTCCGGCGCCCGCCCTGGAGCCCGGCGCGAGAGCCTGGAACAGTACATCAAACGCGTGCGCGCGCTGGAAGAAATCGCCAACGCCCACAAAGGCGTTACGCAGAGCTACGCCCTGCAGGCCGGGCGCGAAGTACGCATTTTTGTGCGCCCCGAGGACATCGACGATCTCGAATCGATCCGCCTGGCGCGCGATATCGCCAAGAAGATCGAAGAGACCATGCAGTACCCGGGTCAGATCAAGGTGACAGTGATCCGAGAAACCCGGGCGGTCGATTACGCCAAGTAAAACAGCAGAGCGCAAATTCTGCAGGGTTGGGATCGCTGCGATCCCAACCCTTTTTCATTCGCACTCACGAGCCCATCAGCTGGCCTGGACTATAATAATCAGGCCAGGGTACCTGGCGGAAGCACTTGAAATCGATCAACCAACAGGAGGATGGGGATTACCCGGCCTCACATTGAAGTACGGAGTAAGCGGGATGAAATTGACGCTGATTGGCGGTGGGGGTGTTCGCTCACCGCTCTTTGTAGGTTCAACCCTGCGCCGGGCAGAGCGCATCGGTCTGCGGGAAATCTGTCTGATGGATGTCGATGAAAGTAAGCTCGGACTGATCGGCGGGCTGTGCCAGCAGCTTGTGCAGCGTGCCGGCGAACCGGTGCGCCTTACACAGACGGCGGACCCGCGCAAAGCCCTGGAGGGGGCTCGTTATGTGGTCACCTCCATCCGGGTCGGCGCGGAGCCCGGGCGCGTGCTGGATGAACGCATCGCCCTGGAGAATGGGGTACTGGGGCAGGAGACCACCGGGCCGGGCGGCTTTGCCATGGCCCTGCGCAGCATTCCGGCCGTGGTCGAATATGCGCGCATACTGGAAGAAGTCAGCCCGGGCGCCTGGATTTTCAACTTTACCAACCCGGCCGGCCTGGTCACCCAGGCCCTGCGGGACCTGGGCTTTCAGCGCACCATCGGCATCTGTGACAGCGCCAACGGCGCCCAGCACGCCATTGCCCGCTGGCTGGGCGTGGACCCACAGCGGCTGCGCCCGGAAGTTTTTGGGTTGAACCATCTCTCCTGGACGCGCCGCGTGCTGCTGGATGGGGAAGATGTGCTGCCCCAGGCCCTGCGGGACCGGGAGTTTCTGGCCACCACGCGCATGAACATCTTCGATCCGGAGCTGATCGAACACATCGGGATGTGGCTGAACGAATACCTCTATTATTACTACTACGCCGAACATGCCCTGGACAGCATCCGCGGCGAAGAACGCACGCGCGGCGAGGAAGTGCTGAAGCTCAACCACAGGCTGCTGGAGCAGCTTCACGAGCTTCTGCAGAAGGATGAACCTCAAAAAGCGCTGGCGCTGTATGAGTCTTACGAAGCCCGCCGCAGCTCCACCTATATGCATTATGCCCGCCCGGATGCTCCGACACCAGAAGCGGCCGGTGAAATCAGCGCCGCCAATCTGCCTTCTGAAGCGCGCGAGATCGAGCGGCAGGAAGGTTATGCCGGGGTGGCGCTGGATATTATCGAAGCCCTGGAAACCGGAAAACCTGTCTACACGGCGCTCAATGTGCCCAACGGGGGAAAGATCAGGTGCATGCGCCCGGACGATGTGGTCGAGATCAGCTGCGTGATCGAGCAGGGGGAGGTGCGCCCGCTGCCGGTCGGCGACATCCCGGAGCACCAGGAGCTGTTAATGCGTGCGGTGAAGCAGTACGAACGCCTGACGGTGGAGGCCGTGCTGAGGCGCTCGCGTGAGACGGCGGTCTGGGCGCTGATGGCACACCCGCTGGTGCTCTCTTACTCGCGGGCGCGCCGCCTGGTCGATCAATACCTGGCTGCCCACGCCAGGTACATCGGGGAGTGGTGAGCATTGGACAGGTTCACGGAGGGCGAAAAAAGGTGCGGCTGCTACGACGTGCTGCTGCATGGGACGTATTTCTGCGACCTGATCTTCACCGGGCTGCCCGAAATGCCCAGCCTGGGGAAGGAGATCTACAGCACCGGTTTCGAAATCGTCCCCGGCGGGACGTTCAGCGCGGCTCAGGCGCTCACCCGCCTGGGACTGCGAACGGGCTGGCCGTGTGATTTCGGCAGTGACTTTTTCAGCCAGTACGTCCTGGCAGAAGCGCAGCGCAGCGGGCTGGATACCAGCCTGTTCCGCATCCATGATGGGCCGGTGCGCCGTGTTACGGTTTCGCTTTCTTTTCCCCATGACCGCTCTTTTGTGACGTATATTGACCGCCGGGAGCCCCCCTCGCTGCTGCCTTACATCGAGCAGCACGAGATTCGCTGTCTGTACTTAATGGGTCTGGAGTGCGGTCCGGAGTTTCAGGCCGCCGCGGCTGCGGCGCGAGCGAGCGGGGCGGTGATCCTGATGGACTGCCAGTCGACCAGCCTCACGCTGGATCACCCAGCGGTGGCTGCGGCTCTGCAGAGTGTGGATATATTTGCCCCCAACGAAAGTGAAGCCCTGCAGCTCACCGGCGCTGACAGCCTGGAGCAGGCTCTGGATATCCTGGCGGGCTATACCCCGCTGGTGGTGATCAAGAGCGGCAGCCGGGGGGCGTTCGCCCGCCGGGGAGAAGAAACCCTCTACGTGCCCGGGCTCTCCGGTCTCAACGTGGTCGATACGACGGGAGCGGGCGACTGCTTCAACGCCGGGTTCCTGTACAGCTACCTGCAGGGCCATTCGCTGCGCTGCTGCCTGGAGAGCGGTAATATCAGCGGCGGGCTGTCCACCACCGCGCCGGGCGGACGGGCGGCTCCCACCGCCGCCCAGCTTGAGGAATGGCGGCAGAAGATTTACCGCTGACCGCGGCCCGAACGATCCGTGGATGCGGGCACGGCTAACTTTTCATAAGGCAAACTTCGGAAACAGCAAATCTTCTCAATCGGGCTGATCACCCTTTCTTATGCTGTGCCCTTTTGGCTGGAGGGTCAGGTGCAGGTGAACGGCAGCCTGCCCGGGTTGATCGTGGGGACGGGCACGGCTGGGTCGTGTGAAGTCGTC
>Ga0134095_1000386_pt1 | contig 45562 bp, 46 predicted proteins | sample 6_2taG_FD_94449 | JGI IMG/M metagenome (GOLD analysis project Ga0134095, IMG submission 94449) | Switchgrass degrading microbial communities from high solid loading bioreactors in New Hampshire, USA - 6_20_20_110_A2 metaG | ecosystem: Engineered > Bioreactor > Semi-continuous > Anaerobic >... | reverse complement strand
CATTAGATAACCACCACCCATCTAATTACAATATATCATAATATTAGATAGGTGTTAAATATCTAATAAGCCTTCATCCCAATGACTAAAGTCATGGGCTTTCGGCTAGATTTCTTTGTAATACATAGATTTCTTATCATATTAAATTGTCATATCTTAGCTTCGAATCTATGTCTATTTGCATTTCATTAATGGAATTATACAATAGGCTTTTTAAGTACTCCAATGGATTCCTAATCTTCTGTATTGAGCTTATTTCCTTATATTTGTTTATGGCATATTCCACTATGAAAAAATTCAATTTGCCTATATCATCTCTAACTATATGAGCAGGTATATATCTGTTACCGATTTTAATACTATTGTTTCTTTCCGCATCAAGTACCAATAGCTTTATTGCATGGGCTACTGCCTCCCTGTATCTTTCTTCAATTCCGTAAAGCTCACAGTTACAGATGATTTTTTCATATTTATCTTTAATTCTGTTATGTGTTTTATTAAATCCATCTACCTGTCCATCAATTTTAGAATAGTTTATTCCTGATTCTAATTCTCCTGATTGACTGATGGATGAATTAGAAATATCTGCAGATATATCTGTAGTATTCTCTGGTATTGCTGTGGTCTTATTAACCCTTTCCATTTGTCCATTTTGGGTATTATGGCTTTCTCTACTTGAGCTTGTGGATTGGTCATTTTGGACTTCTCCTTTAATTCCTTCATCTTCATCCACATTCTCTTTACCTGTTTCTTCACAGGTAAAACCATCCCTATTAAGTTCACCCTGACACAACTTATCCAGTTCTTCGTAGTTTATGGTATACCAAAGGGTCCTGTCCATCTGGTATACATTGAAATTGCCTACTTCCAGTATTTTCATATCCCTTAGCTTTTTAAATATCCTCTTTATTGTTGATATGCTCCAGAATGGAAACTCCTCCTGCCATTCATTAAGGGTATTATATGTCCAGTATCTGCCCTCATGGTAATTTCTTTTTTCCTTTTTATTCACTTCCAGCCAATAGTGTATTTGCTCCAGCACCAGTGCCTCATTTAACCCTAATATAACTGCCAGCTTTTTGTCCAGTACTAATGGATTGGAATTTAGTAAAATCATAAACTCTCCCCCTAGTTTCTATATACTACTAATTACTATATATGTTTTTATTCTCAACTTACTAATGAAGAGTTCTGGAAAGTCCTGGGATAAAATTAGAAGACTTGAACGAATTACTTTTATTTTTGGGGGGATTTTTTATACTTCCTGGATTGAGAAGGAACTAATTTTTTTATAGCTTTATGCATTTTACTGCCTATCTTAGAGTGTTTTGAACTGCGCATAAATATTCCTTTTTGAGATTGATATTCATCTCAAAAAGGAGTAACTTTATTAACCTATTGGCTTGTATTGTCCCCTAAATATGTAAACTACTCTCCTTTTTTTGTAGCAATATTATACCTAATTTTCTATTCCATCTCTTCAATACATTACGATTTATGCTCTATTGATATAGAGTCTATTAGATTCTTATTCTCTAATTTATTATTAAAGTTTAGTTAATTTAAATCCCGATTCTACAGTTTGATTACATTTATAAACTTCTACATTAGCAAGTTTACATTTTATTATTTCATTTAATTGATTGTCATTAGTAGATATAAAAATATCAACTGATGCCAAAAAACAAGATTCTACTTCTTTATCATGATAATCTATATCCAATAATATGTCTGGTAATACTTCTATGTTAAATAAAGATATGTAACTACCTATTTCATCAATTATACTTTCCTGGCAGTCTATGTATTCATTTCCTATACGAATGACAATTGTTACATCACTGTTATTATCGTATTTAGCAAACAAATTTTCTAAGCAGATTTTCCAACAATCCTTTTTGTCTTTAAAGTCTGGGCATATGAGAATTTTAGTCTGCTTTGAATCTACAAAATGATATAATAATCTTTTATTATTATAATTCCTACCTAAAAATAACAATTTTAATTCCTCTGACAAAGGATAGCTTGTTACTCTGTATGAAGAATCAAACTCAAAAATATTATCTGTAAAACTATCGATAACTTCATTATAACAATTTATATGTTTTCTTGCACTGCTATTAACTGAAAATGAATCTTTCAATATATTATAAACAGCCACTAATTCTTTAAACTTATTATCAAAATCAAAATAAATCTCTCTTATATCATTTATTAAAGAATCAATTCTTAATTCATTTTTCATATTTCTACCGGTAAAATTAAATTCTGACAATTTCATGAAATTACTAGTATTGATAGGTCCTGTATAATATGTATCTCCTATGCATATTGCAAATTTACCAGCAGATAAAGCCTCCAAGAGTACTCTACCTATACCTACCACAATATCTGACTTTTCAATATACTTAAATACATCCGTAGTACCTCCAACTACACTTACTACCCTATCATTAAATTCAGCATTAATTGTTTCTGACAGTAATTTTATTCTTTCTAGATGTGTACCTTCTCCTACAATAGTCAGCCTAATGTGAAGATACTTTCGCAATTCAGACAATGCATTAAGTAAAAACTCCAGAGTTTTTATTTTATCATCATCCAGTCTGCTTATATAGCATAAGTTTACTATGCCATTCTTAAAAAAGTCTGCTTTTTGTGATAACTCCCTTATTTCAACAGTATTTTTTATAACCTGTACATCTTCAGCCTTTATTCCATATTTAATATATAAATTTTTAATATTATCACCAACACATACATATTTTGAAAAAAGAGGTTTTAAAAAATTTTCTAATGCTGGGGTCTCATATTCTCCATGTATTGTTGTTACACATGGCTTTCTTGTTACATTGGCAGCTAAAGAACCTATTATTTGAGAGTTAAAAGGATGAGCATGTATAATATCAATATCATAATGTTCTATTGATGATACAATCCTTTTTAATGATTCAAATTGCTCATTCCAATTATCTAAAGAGCATTCTAAAAAAATTATATTTTCCTCTTTAATCCATTTAACAGCAGGTCCATTAGGTGCAGCTATATATACATTATGACCTAAATCTTTTATTGCCTTTGATAATGTAATTATATGAGTTTCTGCCCCACCTAACTTCATATAATCATATAGATATAATATATTCAGCTTATTTTTCAAAATCTGCACCAACTTTCCTTATCTAAAATATTTATTAAATTTCTAATCCATAGGATAATATTTTGCAAAGTAAACATTGCCTAATTTTTCTGCTCCTATATCCTCTAATCCCATTTCAATTAAGATTAATCCTAATTCTTCTGCAAAATCGTAGGCCTTTTTTTCAATATAGTAATCTATTAAATTTATAAGGTGATATGGGCTAATAAATTCTCTAATATTCACATTTCCCATATTATCTAAAACTGTCAAAAAAAGTCCAGAAGATATATCATATTCACCTATCTCATAATACAGATTAGATAACATTAAATAAACAAATGAATCCATTGATCCATCATTTATAATACTCTCGCACAACGCAATAGCTTCATAATGTCTATAACAAGCTTTTAACAAAAATATTTCTAGCAATTCCCTACTATTCTTATGCTTTAATAAATTACTAATATATTTTTTATAAAGGCTATAACGTTCATTGGATTTAATTAAAAGTTTTAAGTAATTGATAGCATCTTCTAATCTCCCGGTTTTAATACTTGCCAATGCTAATTGCTCTATATCAAATTTTTGCACCTCATTTTTTATTTCTTCGCCTATTCTAATAACATCTTCATACCTTTCAACTAAATTATACATAGTTAATAATTCATTTTTAATTATAGTGTTATCAGAAAAAATTTCATAATAATCTATTGTATTATTAATAAAATCTTTTTTGAACTCTTCTTTATTCTCGTTGTTTTCTAAATATGCAATTAACTTATCTAACATATTACTCCATTCAAACTGAATACTTGTTTTAAATAATTCCTGTTGGAGATTCCTGTATTCATCTTCATCCATCTCTATATATTTATCTATCGCATCCAGAAATTCAGAATAATTATTCGCAATACAAACATTTTTAATTCCTATAAGATCTGGAAACATAGTAGTTACAACAGGTACTCCAGCGCTTATATATTCAAAAAATTTTAGCGGAGTTACACTAGCAGTCAATTTATTTTCTTTAAAAGGTATAATAGCTACTCTTGCTTGCTTTAAATAGTTAACTAATTCTGTATATTTTTTCTTGCCCAGATAATAAATATTATCCCTTCTAGGAATATCTTTTTCCTTTACTTCTGCTATATTCCCTACATAAACAAAAGAATAATTTGGCCTTTCCTTTGAAATGTAATCTATTAACTCTAAATCTACCCAACCTGTAATCGTCCCCATAAAAAAAACTATTGGTTTATTTATTTTTTCTAAGTCCTTTGGAACATAATAACTCATAGCATAATCCTGTGTTCTTACCCCATTTGGCATATAATAAATATTTTCATTGTAATTATACATCTTACAGTATAGTTTCTTTGCTGAGGTAATTACTAAATCACTTATTCCTGCTAGCTTTTTTTCATCATATATATTTAGCCTTTCTCCAAAACCCAAGTCTAATACAAACTCTTCCCAATCATCCATACAATCATAAATTATCGTAGTATGCCGAGATAACCTGCCTAGATGCTGCATCCAGATCGGATGGCCTACATAAAAGATAGTGTTTTCCGACCCATAAAACAGTTCGATTTTACTTAAAAAATCATCCATCCCTTTTTTTATACCATTTACATTTCGTACTACAAAAGGAATAGTAAATAGATTTGGTCTTATCTCCGTAAATAACTCTAATTCTTCTTTATATGTAAACAGTTTATGAAATTCATTTTCTTCTAATACTTTTTTCTCTGAATCAATACCAATATAAAGAACTTTATATCCTCTTGAAGCTAAATAATCTGCCATATGATGCGGTCTTTGTTTCATAATTACATCGTATTTTACTCCAACTAAAAAAATGAAAGTTTTCAAAATATCACTCCTATCATTGCCAAACAGAAATTATACTATTTTAAATATCAAAAAGGGCAGAGAGAAAACTCTCTGACCCTACATCGATACTTTTAGAAATTATAATTAACCTAACAGCTTTAATACTGATTGAGGTACTTGGTTTGCTTGCAGACCATCACATACCTTTCGGTATATGCCAGACTATATCTTCAACCAATCAATTATCAATTGAATTGGTTGTTGGGTGCTTCGGGCTACCTCTTGCCCTATGGGTCTCATCACCATACAATTGCAATTGTTTAGGTGGTACACCCTAGTCGTTGAACCTTCTCCATCCTTTCGGAACAGGAGCTCGGCTGCTGATTATCCATTGTTACATCTCTGCTGTTTTTTAGCCTGTCACGCTTGCTGTTTCCAGCTACGTTGTAGGAAGCAGAGCTTTAGGAAGTTCCAGCAATTCACCCAATTTGCTCTCAAAGGTTACCCTTTGAGGGACCCTATACAACTAACCTAATAGCTTTAAAACTGTACTATGTAGGTTATTTGCTTGAGCCAACATAGCAGTTGAAGCTTGTTGCAGTATTGATTGTTTTGTGAATTCCATCATTTCTTTTGCCATGTCTACGTCTCTGATTCTTGATTCTGCAGCTTGTAAGTTTTCTGCAGCATTGTCCAGGTTTTTGATTGTATGTTCTAGACGGTTTTGCATAGCACCTAGTTTAGAACGTTGTTGAGATACTTTTTCTATAGCATTATCTACTTTGCCTAATTGAGTATCAAAATTTGTAGTTGTAAAATCAGTTACATCTATATCATTTACTCCAAGACCCTCTGCACTCATGTCTTCGATTGTTAATTCCACTTTCTGATTAGCGTTAGCTCCAATTTGGAAAGTCAAAGTACTACCGCCTGACAGTTTATAAGTTCCATCTAAAAGTGTTTTTCCATTAAATTGAGTACGGTCGGAAATACCTTTACTATCAGCTGTACCACCCAACTCTTCGATTAATGCATTAATTTCATCTTGTATTGCTTGAAGGTCTTCATCTTGATTTGTTCCTAAGTTTCCTGCCTGAACTACAAGTTCTCTCATTCTTTGCAGAATAGCATGAGTTTCTTGAAGAGCTCCTTCTGCTGTTTGGATTAGTGAAATACCATCCTGGGCATTCTTTGAAGCCATAGTTAGCCCTCTAATTTGGCCTCTCATCTTTTCAGATATTGATAATCCTGCTGCGTCGTCTCCAGCTCTGTTGATTCTAAATCCTGAAGACAGCTTTTCCAATGCTTTTGCCATGCCGTTGTTGTTGATTGCCAGCTGTCTGTTGGCATTCATAGCCATTATGTTGTTGTTAATTCTCATTTCTCATTCCTCCTTGAATTTTTATTTGGCATCCTTGCCATCACCCGTAGGGGGATATTTTGGATAATATTATAAACTTGGCCAAGTTTTATTCGATATTAATATCGGATGCTTGTCAAATAACTTTAGTACTTTCATCGGAAAATTTTTCTTTTATCTCCAAAAATTCATCTAAATTTTCAAATAGTATGTCTACTAGTTTTGGATCGAAATGTTTTCCTCTTTCTTGCTTGAAGTATTTAAGTATTTCATTCAACGCCCAGGGCTCTTTATATACTCGCGGTGAGCCCAGGGCATCAAATACATCTGCTATAGCCACTATTCTACCAAATATATGTATATCCTCCCCTTTGAGGCCTCGGGGATAGCCCTTGCCATCATATCTCTCGTGATGCTCATGGGCGATAATTGCTGCTGACTTCAATAAATCTCTATTTGAGCCTTTCAATATGTTATACCCTATAGTTGTATGGCTTTTTACCACTTCAAACTCATTAGGTGTTAATTTGCCCGGTTTTAAAAGAATTTTATCTGAAATAGCTATTTTACCAATATCATGGATAGGAGATGCCATGGTGACAAGCATTACATCCCTATTAGATAATCCGTATTTTTCAGCCAGTATTTTAGCATATTTTGATACTCTTTGCACGTGGTTTCCTGTTTCCTCTGAACGGGCTTCGGTTACTTCTCCAAGTATATATAGTATCTCCTTTTGGGTTTCCTCTATTTCAATGTTCATACACAGGCTTTCAAAGGAAGCTGCTATGTTCTTGTGGAAAACATCCAGTACTTCAAAATCCACTCTGTCTTTTTTTGTCGTATTAATGTCAAAAAAAATAATTGCTTCCACATTGCTGGAGCTTTTATAGGATGCAATATACTTTTCTCTGACTATCATATAGTCTTCATTTTCATGGACCTGCATTACCAGGTTATAGTCTTCATCTTTTAGCACTTCTCTCATGCTCATGCTTATGGAGTTTCTGTATTTCCCGTATCCCTCCACAATGTGAAAATCCTCATCATCAAAGCATTTGACTGCTGCAATGCCGTTTATACAATGCCTGTTCCCTTCAGAGCATAGGTTTATTACAGCATTCAGATGATAAAAAGCTGATTTAAGAAACTCCTTAACTGACCTGTTTTCAAACAGATTGCTTGAGAAGGCTACTATTTCCTCCATTGCCTTCTTGTTGTTGCTTAAATGAAGTATATCCTTATAATACCTTAAGGATGATACCACAACTGTATGGAGTTTTTTACTAAGGAGCTCAGTTTTCTCCTCGTAGCCATTTATATCGTAGTGCAGTATTGCATCCTTCTGCAGAGAACTGCTTGCAGAGCCAGTCATAATTATAATTCTTACCATTAAATTTCCAGCTATTTCTCTTATGTACCTTGTAAGCTTAAGCCCTGTAATCTCATCACCTATGTACACATCCATTAGAATCAAGGCTACATCCTTATTATCTGATAATATCTTCAAGGCTTCAGGGCAAGTATATGCACTGTATATTTTCAAGGGCTTTCCTTCAAATATAAAATCCTTCAAAAGATTCCTGATTGCTGCATGAACAGAATCATCATCATCTATAATGAGTAGCTTCCAACTTTCTTCATCATTGGTTTTATATGTTGTATATCCGGTGTCTGCCACCATTTTTCCTCCTATCCTGCTATTTTTCCCTGATTAATTTCCCAACCTCGTCAATATTTGATTCTATTTTGGCTGCTTTCATATTTTCCTCTTCAATTGATTCATATATTTCCTTTCTGAATATATCCACTTCCTTTGGAGCCTTTATGCCAATACTTACTTTGCCGTCTTCAATCTCCAGTATCCTTACTTCTATATTCCCATTTATAATAATTGACTCATCCTTTTTTCTGGTAAGTATCAGCATATTACTCTCCTCCCTCAGCCTGTTTGAATATGTAGTGTTTCGTTGTATATCTTGAATCCTCTAGTATCACCTGCTTCCCTATTCTTTTATTTATATTGATTATTATGGGCCCCAACAGGTTTACTGTCATATTATAGAGGTCCTTTGGCACTACAACTATTGAATATATGGCCACTTCCCTTTCATCGTTTATCATAAGCTTTTTCTGCACGTTTTCAGGTATATCTATTTCGTAATCAGGAAAAACATGGAAAGGGTTTATTATTACAAAGGCCAGATCAGGATTGCTTACTGACTGCATCCACTGAAATGGGTTTTCATCATCCTCGTTGTTTATGATAATAAATTCCCTTTCCTGTTCAAATCCTGGAAGGCCTTCCGGAAAGGTTATTATTTTATCCTCATCTATATCCAGTTCCCCAAAATGCTTAGTTAATAGTTTCATATGATTACCTCCCGATTATATTGTTCACAAAATGCAGACAGCCAAAGGATCCGCTAGCTTAAAAACTGCACCAGGCTAGGCTGTATTATCTTTGCTCCTACCATGAGGCTTGACACATATACATTTTCAGCCATGGATATGTTCATTATTACCTCAGTTATATCAACATCTTCATTATATGACAATAGTTCCTTTGCATTGTTAATATTTAAGTCCAGCCTGCTCTGGGTAAGCTCCAGCCTGTTCATCCTGGCTCCCACCTTGGCCCTTACGGACAGGATATGCCCCTGGCTTGACTGAACCTTCCCTATGGATTCCTGTATGCCGTCTGTATTGTTGTTTTCCAGGGCAGTGGAAAGGTCCTCCAGTATTTTTATCAGTTCAGGCTTGTCACCTATATCTGCACTTTCTGCATCGAAGCTTCCATCTACTCCAAATACCTCCAGGCCTGTTATATTGACTTCCATTTTCTCCAGGTTGCCAATGTTGTAGGAGAATACTTCATTAGATTTTATGGCTATGTTATATGTGCCGTCGTCAGACAGCAGAGGCTTGTCTGTACTGTATCCGCTAAACAGATACCTTCCTGAAAAGGTGGTGTTGGCCATCTGCACCAGATGTTTCTTCAGCTGGTCTATTTCCTCCTTTATTTTCAAAAGGTCCTCGCCATCCTTGGTGCCATTGGCTGCATCTACTGTAAGCTCATAGGCTCTCTTAAGCACTTCGTTTATTTCTGCCAACGCAGCTTCAGTGTCGCTCATCCACGACAGGGCATCTTCCGTGTTTCTCCTGTACTGCTCAAGTTTTGATATATCCGTGTTGAATTTTAAGCTTTTGCTGGCAGCAATGGGGGCTTCGGATGGTACTCTGAATTTCTTGCCTGTAGCCTGCTGGTATTGAAGCCTTTCCAGTGTTTTCAGGTTTTGATTCAGGTTGTACACCATATTGTTTATCAGCATGTTGTTGGTAATGCGCATATTATCCTCCTTCCCAAAGGGGTTAACTAACGTCCAACCAGTCCTAAATTGTTCACTGTAATATCGATTATCTTATCCAGTGTATTTATCATGCGTGCCGAGGCTATGTAGGTCTGCTGGTATCTTACCATATTTGCCATTTCCTCATCATAGGATACTCCTGAAATGGAGTTTCTCTTATATTCTATGTTTTGAAGTATCAAGTCCTGGGATTGGTACATGTTCTTTGCCTGTATGCTGTCCACTGAATAATTGGACATAATGGATTTAATAAAGTCATCGGGGGTGCCGTTAAAACCAAATCCCATACCTGTATTCCTCTGGGATACGAGTTTAAGAATATTGCCGTTGTCTTCAGGGCTTCCTCCCGGGTTTCCAGCTGCTGCTATATTGGATAAATCCTCCAGGATCCTGTCATCCAGCGTAAATGTGGCAGCAGGATTGTCTGGGTTGTATTTAAAGAAGTCCACTCCATTTTCGGTTTTATTAAGCCCGTATCCTTCCCTGTGGATTGAGTTGAAACCATTGGCAAATCCGATCACAAATTCGTTCAGCCTGTTTTGATAGTATTTAATCCCCCTGTAGCTGTTTGAAGTTCCATCTCCATTGTATAGGTCAAGGAGGCCCTTTAGCTCTCCTGATTCCACCTTAACCTTGTTGTCATTGCCCCAGTTAATGACAATATCCCCGTTAGATGCCTTGTCTATTTTTATTACGCTTACATCAGTATTGTCCACAAGGGTTATGCCCCCTATGCTTACAGTAAACCTGCCATCCTCGGATTCATCTACCTTTACATTTACAATTCTTGAAAGCTCATCTACAAGGAGGTCCCTTTTGTCCCTCAGGTCATTGGCTGATTTGCCATCTACTTCATTTATGTATATCTGCCTGTTTAAGTCGGCTATCTGCTGGGCTTTGCTGTTTATATCCCTTACCTTTGCCTCTATGGAAAACTTCACTTCATTCCTTAAATCAGCGAGCCTTTCTGCAGTTTCATTTATCCAGCCTGTCAGCGCCAGGGCTTTTTCCCTTACAGGTTCCCTGTATGAAATGTCTGAGGGGTTTTTGCTCAAATTGTCCAGTGAGGTATAGAAATCGTCCAGGCATTTTCTTATGCTTGAATCTGATGGCTCTCCAAAGAGCTTTTCCAGTTCTGTGAGAGTATCCATCTTGACATTCCATTCCCCAATGGGGGCATTTTCCTTCCAGTATTTAAAATCCACATAGAAATCCCTTATTCTCGTAACATTGTATATTTCCGTTCCAGTTCCTACAAACCCCACTCCCGGAAATCCATAGGGGCTGGTTGCCCTTTGGGCCCCTACCTGTCTTGAGTAGCCCTTTGTATTGGTATTGGCTATATTGTGGCTTGTTATGTAAAGGGATTTCTGGCTTGCCATCAATCCTCTTAATGCTGTATGTAAGCCAAAGTCCATTACCTATCACTCCCTTTTATCTTCCTACAACTCCCATTTTGTTAATCATGTTGTCAATCATCTGGTCTATGGCATTTATGACTCTTGAGTTGGCTATATATGAATGCTGATATGTAAGCATATTTGCCATTTCCTCGTCCAGGGATACTCCTGATATTTCCTGCTTTCTTTCTTCCATCTGGGATATTAATAGCTCCTGGTTCTGTGCCATGTTCACGGCTTCCTGCCTTCTTATGCTCAGGTTCAATACCAAATCCCTGTAGAATTCATCTATTTTTAAAGTGCCTCCATCATTGGATAATGGGTATTCATACTTTTCAAATTCATAATCATTGAACATGAGCTTTTCCCTTAAATCCAGTATTTCCTTTGCTATCTGCCCATCTCCCCTAAGTCCTGTTGAGGATGCTGCAATTTTGTTGAAATCGCTTAATTCAGGATTTATTCTCAGCGTACCGGAAGGGTCTCTTTCATCATATATGAAGAAATCATTTCCCTGGGAGCCATCAAGCCCATATCCTGTCCTGTGAATCTGGTTTATATTGTCTGCCAGGGTTTTAACCAGTATGTCCAGCCTGTTCTTATATTCCTCCACCAGCCTGTCTCTGGCTTCTATATATCCTGCCAGCTCTCCTGAGCCCTTAAGGTCTACCCTTTCTCCTGTAACCTTCCAGCACAGCTCTCCATTTCCATTTTCATTTATGCTTACTTTTACAAGGTTTACATTTTCCCCGTTAACCAGGTCCCTGCCATTTATTGATACAACTATTTCCCCATCATTATTTTCATAGTACTTAACAGGCATAAGCTCTGCCAGCCTGTCCAGCTTTTCATTTCTAAGGTCCCTTAAGTCATTGGCTGTTGCGCTGTTTATGCCTTCTAATTTCTTTATGCTTTTGTTAAGGCTTGCAATTTCCTTCAGTATTTCATTTATTTCCTCAGATTTATTCAATATCTCCCTGTTTATATTCTCTCTCAGGTTATTTAGCTGCTGGCTTATGTTGTATGCTGTAGCCCTCAGGGTTTCTGCGCTTTCATAAAGGAGGGCCCTCATGGTAAGGCTTTCAGGCTCCTTATACAGCTCTGACCAGCCGTTCCAGAAATCATCCATTGCCTTCTGAAGTCCGCTGCTGGTTATCTCGTTAAATATGACTTCAATCTCACCCAGTATTTCAGATTTTATGTTAAAGTATCCAAAGGCTGACTTTTCATTTCTTATCTTGAGGTCCAGAAACTCGTCCCGTATCTGCCTTATCTGCTGGACTGTAACCCCTGACCCTATGCGGTATCCGCCTGCTATGCCCTTTAAGCCTGCTTCGGCGTGTATTACGCTTTGCCTTACGTAGCTTTTGTTGTTGGCATTTGCTATATTGTGGGATATGGTATCCAGCGCCTTCTTATTTGCATATATTCCCGAAAGGGAGATATATAATCCTCCAAAGCTCATACCTACACCTTCCTATCAAAAAAACTTCTATTTGCCTTATTATCTTTCTTTCCATATGTACCGGGAGTATTTGCCTGGGTTATAAGGTTTATGTTGAATTCCATCCACTCCAGGTTTTCCTGTATAAGCTGGCTGTTAATATCATTTCTCTGTTTGATATCCATGAGAAGATTGTTTAGCTCTTCCCTGATATCCATAAGTTCCTTCCTGCCTTCAGGTATTTTTTCTATAATTTCAGAAAGGGGAGTACTTTTATTTACTCCCCATGAATCTAAAAGATTTAGCCGCCTTTCTTCCAGTGCTGCCATCTTGCTTACCAGTCCTTCTTCCTCAGCTGTAATATTCTGCAGGGATTTAATTTCATTCTTGACGATTATATCAGTTTTATTATAGGCAATGTCCCTGATAGCCTTAAGCTCCTTAAGCTCTTCCCTCAGTATCTCCATCAGCTCATCCTTAAAAGACATATTCCCACCTCTTAAATCCTCTTATCGAAATCCACTGTTTCCATTATTCTCTCTGCAACGCGCTTTCCATCTACATAATAGGTGCCTGATTTTACCTTTTCCTTCAGCTCTTCTACCTTTTCCCTTCTAATATCTGGCAGCTTATAATATTTTTCCATGGCTATTGTAAAATCCTTTGCTGTGTCCGAGACCTCCAGCTTATCCTCCTTGTTTAAGTTTCTATGCCTATCTATTTTGTTAATCTTTCTATTGAAAAAGACTCCTAATATGTTATCTGTCTTGTTAATTTTCATAAAAAATCACCCCATTTTTCCATCTCAATACTATTATCGGAAAAATGGAGCGATACTTTAATTTTTTTTATTTATTGTATTTCTTGTGCCTGTATGCAACTTTTATTTTTTCCTTGGGTTTTTTGTCCTTATCAACAGGCCTGAGGACTCTTGCTGCCCTTTTTAATTCCCTTTCCATCTCCACCTTGCATTTATCGCAGTACCTTCCCTGTGAAATGGGTTTCCCACACCTTTCGCACTTTAAAAACATGTTGTTTTCCGATCTTATCTCCAGCCTTCCTTCTTTCAGAAACTCTATTATTTTCTTTGAATCCACATTCGTGGCCTTTGAAACCTTCATAACATTGGAATAAGGGTGATCCTCCAGATAATCCTTTACCTTTTGAAAATCCTCTTCATCCTCTTTTCTGCAGTCAATACACAGTTTAAAACCATCATATACATATATTCTGCCGCAGCGGCTACAGTTCCTTATTTCCACAGAAATCACCTCATATCTTCATGCTGGAAGTTATGGCCAATCCATATACTCCTTTGGCCCCACCTTCCATAAGCACCTTGCTTATTTCTTCCATAGTTGCTCCTGTAGTAATTATATCGTCAATTAAAAGTATTTCTTTATCCTTAAAATCCTGAAAACCTACAGCTTTAAACGAGCCTTTTAGGTTCTTCCTTCTCTCCAGCATTCCCAGCCTGCTCTGCTCTCTGGTCATCTTAACTTTTACTATGTTGTTTTTCAACAACGGCTTGTTCAACTTCCTGGATACATATTGAGCCAGAAGCTGGCTTTGGTTGTATCCCCTCTGGGCTAATTTTCTCCTGTGCATTGGAACAAATGCAACCATGTCTATTTTGTCAGAAAGGCCTTTAATGTTTATGCTCTCAAGCAATAGCTCTCCAAAGGCCTTGTAAAGATAGCTTTTTCCTTCATATTTGAAAAGGTGTATGTTTTCCTTTATAAACCTGTTGTATATAACCGAGTAATATGCCTTTCTGAGATAAGGGCCATGGAAATCTATTTCCCTGTGGGCAAATTCAATTAATGTGCTGCAGCTATTGCATATATGCCCTTCTTCACCTTCCATATGGCTCATGCAGAAAAGGCATGTATTTTCCTCCGGAAAGAGGAATTGGCTAAGGCTTTTTAGAAGTCCCATTTTCCCACCTCAAAACATGGCCAGCATGTTTCTTATTTTAATATCCAAACTTGAATACCTTTTGGTGATTCTGTTGTTGTTTACCATCATTCTCAGGTACTTTTCATCCCCTACCAGCACTACCAGCTTTTTTGCCCTTGTAATTGCAGTATACAATAGATTCCTTGTAAGGAGCATTGGAGGCCCCCAGAAAACAGGCATTATTACTACAGGGAATTCACTGCCCTGGCTTTTGTGAACTGTAGTGGCATAGGAAAGCTTCAATTCATCCAGCTGATTGAAGCTGTACTCAACTTCCTTTTCCTCATCAAACAGTATTTTTACAGTCCTCAAATCCTCATCGATTTCCATTATCCTTCCAAAGTCCCCGTTGAACACTCCTTCTCCCTTTTCCTTGACAATTCCTGCCTCCACTATCTCCCATTCAATGGAGTAGTTATTCCTAACCTGCATTACCTTGTCTCCTACCCTGAATATTTCATCCCCTATCTGCTTTTCCGCCTTGGATTTGGATTTAGGGTTGAGAACCTGCTGTAGGTATTTGTTCAGTGAGTTAATGCCCACCTCCCCTTTCTTCATGGGGGTCAGCACCTGTATATCCCTTACCGGGTCCACACCATAGTATTTTGGAAGCCTTTCCGTACAAAGCTGTATTATTTTGTTTACTATGTCCTCCGGGCTATTCCCCCTTATGAAGAAAAAGTCCTTTCCCCTGTTTAATATAGGGTATTCTCCCCTGTTTATCCTGTGGGCATTTAGCACTATGAAGCTTTCTCTTGCCTGACGGAATATTTCATTAAGCTTCACTACCTTTACGGCATTGCTGTTTATTATGTCCCTAAGCACATTTCCAGGGCCTACGGAAGGCAGCTGGTCCACATCTCCTACAAGTATGAGCCTTGTTCCGGGTGCTATTGCCTTAAGAAGGCTGTTCATAAGGAGTATATCCACCATTGAGGCTTCATCTATAATGATCAGGTCTGAATCTATTGGATTATCCTCATTGAGTCCAAATACCATGTCTTCTTCCAGATATGAGTATTCCAGAAGCCGGTGTATGGTCTTTGCCTCCATGCCTGTGGTTTCAGTCATGCGCTTTGCAGCCCTTCCTGTAGGGGCAGCAAGGCTTACATTGAGCCCTTCCTCCTGGAATATTCTAATAATAGCCTTTATAATCGTTGTCTTTCCCGTCCCCGGCCCGCCGGTTATTACTACAATTCCATTTCTTACGGATTCCTTTATGGCTTCTATCTGCTTATCTGCAAATTTTATGCCTTCCTCCCTTTCAATTCTGGCTATGGCCTTATTTATGTCTATGTTTATGTTGTCCATTTCCACCCGGGACAGCTCTACGATTTTTCTCGCCACATTGTTCTCTGCAACGTGGAATGGGGTGTAGTATATCCTCAGCTCATCTTCATAGTTCATTGTGTGTATTACGCCCTTTACTGCCAGCTCCCTGATGGAATCCTCAATGAGATTATCATCTACTTCCAGTAAATTCTTCGTGCTTTTTACCAGCTCATCCTTTGGCACATACACATGCCCATTGGAGGCATAGGCATTTAGTGTATATCTTATGCCTCCCTCTATCCTGTAGGGTGAATCCCTGCTGATGCCCATGTTCTGTGCAATCTTGTCTGCTGTTTTAAAGCCTATTCCTGTTATGTCCTCTGATAGCCGGTAAGGGTTTTCAGACAATATGTTTATGGTATCCTTTCCATATTTTTTGTATATCTTTATTCCATAGTTGGGAGTAATGCCATACTGCTGCAGGAAAATCATTATCTGCCTCAGTTCTCCCTGCTCCCTGAAGGCCTCCACAATCTTTTCCAGCTTTTTATCTCCTATGCCGTCTATTTCCTTAAGCCTTTCAGGATTATACTGGATTATGTCAAGGGTATCCAATCCAAACCTTTCTACAATCTTCTTTGCCGTTTTAGGCCCTATATGGGGTATGAGGCCTGATGACAGGTATTTTTCTATTCCATTTAATGTGGATGGAACTACAAGGGACACATTGACAATCTCCAGCTGCTCTCCGTAGGTAGGATGGTATACCCATTCACCTTCTGCCCTTAGGGTTTCCCCAATGTTTATTATGGGGATGTATCCCACTATAGTGGCCTTTCCATCGGGAGTATCAAGTACTGCAACAGTATATGTATTGAGTTCATTTCTAAATTTTATCTCCTCTACAATGCCTTCTATGGTTAACAAATGAATTCTCCTCTTCTTTTTGTTTAGAATTATTATACCATATTATTCTATTTTATAGACTCCCTTATCCTCAATATCTCACTTATGATGAGGGCCACATCCCCCTTGGTTGCAGGCCTGTCGTATTCCCCCATATAGCTGTCATATGCTTTTATATGCCTTGTGCTGTTCTTCAGAAGCCTTTTTATTATACTGCCGTTTTTTATATGCTTGTTGACAGTATCCATTGAATTCAGGCATTCCACAATATGGTTCCCCCTAAGGTGAATAATGGTTTTATCCTTTCCTTCTGTTACCCTTTCTATATACTTTATATTTACATACCCTATGGAGCCGTCATTTCTCAATATGGGCTTTCTGACCTTCAAAGGTATGAATATGTTTTCTCCGTCCAGGGGTACAGGTATAAGGTTCTTTACATTTAAAAGGTTTCCGTAATACCTCTTTATGGACTTCAGATCTATGAAATAAAACCTGCTTAACCTCATTAGCATTGTATTTACCCTTTTATCAAACTCATGCCTTTCCCCTTCAAAGGTCAGTATACATGAGCAATTGCCTTTCATTGGGATATATACGGGAAGGATAGCCATTATTCCCTGTGATATGATTTTCTCCAGTTCCATAAAATCCCCTCCTTGACCTATTGTATCAGAACATATGTTCGATGTCAAGAAGGGGATGATTGTGGTGCTTCTAAATCTTGGAGTGGAGGCTCGTTCTTTGCTATATACATATATATCAGTTAAAATATTGCATATTTGCAAAGATAAGAGCCGACTTCGGAAAGATTTGATGAAACATCCGACTAAAGAAAAAAACGCTTAGGCTGCATTTTAGCGAAGCGATTATGCAGCCTGTTTTTTTCTGTGTCGTGATGTTTCACAAATCTTGGAGTGGAGGCTCGTTCTTTGCTATATGCAATATACACTCTAGAGTAAATAGCACTGTGTCTATTAGGACTTTATACTTGCAATAACCCTGGACAGCTCATTTATGCTTTCCGTAAGCTGATTCAGCTTCCCTTCTATCCTCACAAGAAGGTATATGGATATGACTATGGGAAAGCCTAAATTGGCTATGTGGGTATATATCTCTTCCATGTTCGCCCTCCTTTCAGTGTTTTAAAAGGCTTCCTATCCATTTGATAGAATAGGAAGCCTTTTTATTAGAATTCCATATCCTGTACAGTTGTGGTGATGAGCCTTGCTGAATTTGCTGATACTATGTCCCCTGAGGCAGTAAAGAACACATTTCTTGCAACTATTTCATCCATTACAGTCTTTATTTCCTCTCCTGTTATGCCTTCTCTGGGGTTATCTATTGTAATCCTGAACTTTTTGCCTGCAGAATCCAGGAATTCCATCTCCAGCCTTGCGCTTTCCATACCGTCACCTCCTTGTTATATAGTAAAGGGGAACAATTATTCTTCTACAAGTTCGATTTCCTCAAGCTTCTTAACCTTCAGCAAAGGCAGTGCCTGAAGGCTTGATAAGGACTGGGCTACTTCGTACAGGTCCTCGCTCGTTGCATCAGTTTTTACCTTATTAAAGGTCTTTGATTTAATAACCTGTCTGTTTCCGTCAAATCCTCCGTCCAGTTCAAGTTTAAGCCTTACGTTGTTTTTTACATCTGTAACTGCCATATTATCACCTCCTTCTACCCTTTATATAGAAGAAGGCAGGTTATTTTACCATTTGGCTTTTCAGCTTTCTTAAGGCATTTGTTTTTGTGTTTACTGCAGTCCTGTAGGATATTCCCATGTTTTTGGCAATTTCCCCTATGGGGATGTTCCTTGCATAGAAATCCAATATAACCCTCTTCTGCCTGGGAGTAAGGGTTTTAAGGGATTTCAGGAGAGCTGTATACTCCTCATTTTCGATAATAATATTCAGCGGATCCTCTTCATCCCCTATTAGGAAATCCATAAGCTCCCCGTCTTTCATGTCTTTCAGAGGTTCATTTAGCGAGACCGTTTTCCTTTCCCTGTGCTTATTTAAATAATGGTATTTAAGCATTGCCTTGATGTATCCCAGAAGCTTAACTCCCTTTTCAGGGTCGTAGTCTTTTATACATCTAAGTATTACCTCATAGCCTTCCTGCATCAGGTCCTCATGGTCTTTTTTCACATTGTAATACCTTCTTATGGAGCCTGCAACCAGAGGGGCAAGCTTTTCAAGGAATGTTTTCCTTGCACTCATATCGCCTTCTTTTGCCCTTTCATAAAGCTTTTCTATTTCCCTATACATATATCCTCCCATTTGTGCAAGGCGCCTTGCAGATTACCCGGGCAGTATTATTGTAGGCTATAGGGCGAAAAATGAAAAAATCTGACTTATATGTTCTCTTTCCTTGAGTTGGAATTTGTCGCTGAAAAATAAAAGGAGTAAAGGCATTTCTTGCCTTTGACTCCAGAGAAATTGTGCAGAACCTTATAATCCTAATTAACTTTTTTTGAGCTAGATAATCTTATACGCAGTGTCGATTATTGCACTATAACTCCTTATTGCTTCTATTCTACAACAAAATAATTTTCTCTAATTTGTAATAATTTCAAAGAAATTATGCTTATTTGTAATACATCGACAATATTTCCCAGGACATATCCCAGACAGTATTGGAAAACTACGAAATTTGGATGATGATGTAAGTGAAGCACTTCCACTAATTAGCTACGCTTATTGAAGTGGAAGTTTCTTAAGACAACAGAACCGTCCCTCTGTCTTACTGTCTTATAGCTGCTTCTAGCTGGATTTTATTTTATCCTCATAAAATACCTTAAAATCAGATTTCATGGCTTTTTCATCTATATATCTTGCTTTATAATCTTTCAATAACTCAAAGAACTTTCCACTCAATAGCAGTATAGCTATTACATTGATAAAAGTAGGCACACCTGAAGCAATATCTCCCAGCAGCCAGACTTCAGCACCTGGCATTTCCTTTAATACTGCAATAACAACTATTAAAAATCCAGGTATTGGATATACTGCTCTGAATACTTTAAAAGCCATTTCTTTTGCTCTGGTCCTATCTCCAAACAAATGCCTAATTAATACTTCAAAATATGCATACCATCCACCAGTTGTGGATAATCCAAATAAAAACACTGAAATTGCAACTATTACCCTGCCTAGAGCTCCTGTACCTATTTCAAATGCGCTTAATGTCAATGTGGCTCCATCCAGTCCAGAGCTCCACTGCCCAGTGATTATTATTACTAAGGCTGTAATGGAACAGACTATTATAGTATCAACAAATACTTCAAATGCTCCCCATAATCCTTGCTTTATTGGATGGTCAATTTTAGAGCTGGCATGAATCATTGGAGAAGTTCCCCAGCCGGCTTCATTGCTGAAAACTGAACGTGCAATTCCATTGCGTATAGCCATTGAAACAGCAGCTCCTGAAAACCCACCTATTGCAGCAGTGCCATCAAATGCCCCTTTGAAGATTAAGCCTAATGCATTGGGTAAACTGGATATATTCTTTAAAATAATAAACAGGCCACCTAAAATATAGAATAAGCACATAAAGGGTACTAATATGGAAGAAACCTTTCCTAGCCAGGGTATTCCTCCCACGGTAATTACGTAAGACAATATCAGATATACAGCACTTACTGCCAGCATATTAATATTGAAAGTGCTGCTGACTGCCTCAGAAACTGTATAATTCTGCATTGTAAATATAACAGACGAGAAGATGCCTATTCCAAATATAAATGCCATTAGCCACCACAGCCTGAAGTTTTTCTCTGCTCCAAGGCCCTTTTGCATGTAATAGGTAGGCCCTCCATAGTTTTCTCCCTTTTCATCTTTGGAGCGATAATATACAGCTAGTGAAACTTCTACCATTTTAATCAGCATACCAAATAGTGCTGCTACCCACATCCAGAATGTGGCTCCAGGGCCTCCAACAGCTACTGCAGTTGCTACTCCTCCAATATTCCCTGTGCCTACAGCACCACCAATAGCTATACTTACAGCTTCCAATGGAGAAACAACGCCTTCTCCTTTTTCTGCATCGTCCTTATTTTTACCAAATAGATTTCCAAAAGTTTTCTTCAAAATATGTCCAAAATACTTAAATTGAAAAAACTTTGAACCTATTGTGAAGAAAATTCCTGCAAATAATATGGTTACGATTAGTGGCAATCCCCACAGGAACTCGGAAAACTTCTGCAAAAAATACATTATACATCTCCTTCCCATAAGAATATATTTTCCCCTCTAATACCAGACTTTTCTGAAGCATATCCATACCCCGCATCCTAAGCAGTGCTACTTTTGGGTTTCCTCGTAGCAGATTAGCGCCATTTCCCTTAATGCATTTTCTGCCTTTATTACATCAGTTTCATTGGAGGCAAAGCAGAATATAAATGGATTTTTTCCATAGATAATGCCAACATCATGAGCAATCCCCTTATCTTCCCCTGTTTTATGCGCTATTACCAGGTTATCAGGAAGCAGGTATGGAATTTTATGGTTTATTCTCTGCAGCTTTAACACCCTTAACATCTCCTGGCTTATGGATGGCGATATTAATTCCTTTTTATAGGCTTTTTCAAGCAGGTATCCCATTTCGTAAGGCGTAATGTAGTTTTCCTTGCCTTTCCTCTGTTCTTCTTCATCGAATAGCAACCTGTTCAGCTTTGTAGCTCTGCAGCCCAGCTCTTTTATTGTGTTGTTTATGTTATCAATTCCGGCAATTCTAATTAGCATGTTTGTAGCAGTATTATCGCTGTGTATTATCATAAGGGTATAGAGGTCTTTTACTGTTACCTTTAGTCCGTCATGCATGTAAGTTAATGCTCCACAGGAAGGCATCTTATCCTGCTCTTTAACCTCCACTAAATCATCTTCTTTAAGTTTCCCTTCTTCAATTTGCCTTAACACTTCAATGAGAATAGGTATCTTTATGACGCTTGCGGCAATAAAGGGTTCATTTTCATTAAATCCTATGGTTTCTCCTGTTTTTAGGTTTTTATAATAAAAGCCTGCTTTCCCGGGAACATCTTTTAATAGTAATTCCAGTCTGTTCTTTAGCATATAATCACCTCCATATTCATGATTTTGCTATAAATCTACCCAGGTTGTGATTTCTGATAATATTGTTTTCCAGTGCTATTTTCCCGTTTATAATTACATATTTGATTCCATCCGGTGGAAGCACTGGATTATCAAAAGTGGCATTATCCTTAATTGTGTTGTAATCAAATATTGTAATATCCGCATCAGCTCCAATGCTCAGCGTCCCTTTGTTTATACCAAATCTTTTGGCAGGTAGTGACGTCATCTTTTCAATGGCCTGATACAAGGTAAGTATTTTTTTATTCTTTACATATTCGTATATTACTCTTGGAAAAGTTCCTGCAGCTCTTGGATGCCCCTGATTATGATTGAGTATGCCATCACTTGCTATAAATACATTTGGATGTGCAATTGCTCTATCTACTTCATCCTCTCTCATAACATGGGCTACAGTCAGGGTATCCGGTGCTTTTTCCCTTAATTCTCTAAATATCTTCTCTGTACACCTTTGTCCCTTATATTTACCTTCACAAATCTCAATGCTTTCGTAATCCGTATTGTATCTTTGCAGAAATCCATCATCATAAGTAGTTTCCCCTATTTTGGTACTAAATGCGCTATAGGGATAGCAGTCCATTGCAATGTCAATTCCATGTGAACAATAACAGTCTACAAAAGACAGAAACTCATCCATCTGCCCATATGCAGCCATGCTTCCTATATGGGAAATCTGTATAGGTATGCCTAATTCCCTGCCAATACTTATGAACTCCTCTGCAGCTTCCTTTACATTGGCAGCATCATCCCTTATATGGGCAGATACTATTTTATTATCCTTTTTGCATGCTGAAGAGATCTCCATAAGCTCTTCCCTGTTTAATCCAGGTATGTACCTAATGCCAAATGATAATCCCAACAGCCCTATTTCAAGAAGCTCTTCAGCCTTTTTTTTCATTTTCTTTATCTTAATGGGATCTGCATTTTTATATTTGTCATTTACATTTTCCATCTTCCTCAATATTCCATGGGGAAGAAGCAATCCCAGATTGACTGGTATTCCCTTTGTATTTACAGCCTCAATATACTGATGAATATTGTCAGGACCAATGCCGCAGTTGCCTCCTATAGCTGTCGTAACTCCCATTTTGAGCATACATTCAAATATGCTTATTTCAAATCTGTCTTTCTCTGCATTATATGGGTCCTCATGCATATGGCAGTCGATAAATCCAGGCGTAACTATTAATCCTTCAGCATCTATAACTGTATCCCCTTCTAAAGATTTCCTTGAAATTTCCGCAATCCTGCCATTATCAATTGCTATGTTTAGATAGGATTGGATTCTGTTAGCTGGGTCTATAACAAATCCATTATTGATTACAGTCCTTCCCATTTTTTCACTTCCTTATATAATCTTTAACACAAATCTATTTCATTATATTAACTGTATTTCATTTTTATAATATCTTTATCGGGGTTTTAAGCTGAAATGTTTACTTGAAACTTTACAGCAAAAAAGGCTCAAAAAAAGATGCATGGCTTCTGTACAGAAACCATGCACCGCCTTCTGAAATAAGACAACAGAACCGTCCCTCTGTCTTATTCAAATGCTTCCTTTCTCAGTATTTCTGCCTTGTCAGTTCTCTCCCATGGCAGGTCCAGGTCCTCTCTTCCAAAATGGCCATAGGCTGCTGTCTGCCTGTATATTGGCCTCTTCAGGTCCAGGTCCCTTATAATTGCTGCAGGCCTCAGGTCAAAATGCCTGCGCACCAGCTCCTCTATTTTCTCATTTGGTATCTTTCCGGTGCCAAATGTATCCACATACAGGGATAAAGGCCTTGCGACCCCTATGGCATAGGCTATTCCTATTTCACATTTGTCTGCCAGCCCTGCTGCAACAATGTTTTTAGCCACATATCTGGCTGCATAGCTGGCTGACCTGTCTACCTTTGTTGGATCCTTTCCTGAGAAGGCTCCTCCTCCATGCCTTGCATATCCTCCGTATGTATCTACGATTATCTTCCTTCCTGTAAGGCCTGAGTCCCCCATTGGTCCTCCAATTACAAATCTGCCAGTTGGGTTTATATAGTATTTGGTATCGTGGTCAATCATATTGTGAGGAACTACTTTCATGATTACATTTTCCATTATGTCCCTCTTTATTGTGGCAAGGTCCACATCGGGGCTGTGCTGTGTAGAAACTACTATATTCTCAATCCTTACAGGCTTTCCGTCAATATATTCCACTGTAACCTGAGTCTTCCCATCTGGCCTTAAATAGTCCAAAGTGCCGTTCTTCCTCACATCTGCCAGGCGCTTTGCAAGCTTATGGGCCAATGATATGGGCAGTGGCATCAATTCTTTGGTTTCATTGCATGCAAACCCAAACATCATGCCCTGGTCTCCGGCACCTACTCTGTCAAGCTCATCAACTTTTCCTTCCTTATGCTCCAGGGCTTCATTCACTCCCAGGGCTATGTCAGGTGACTGCTCATTGATGGATGTAATTACAGCACAGGTATCTGCATCAAATCCGTATTTTGCCCTTGTATATCCTATTTCCTCTACAGTCCTTCTTACAACCTTAGGAATATCCACATAGCATTTTGTTGTTATCTCTCCAATTACCAGCACCAGCCCTGTTGTAACAGCAGTTTCACAAGCTACTCTGGCATCGGGGTCCTTTTCCAGTATCTCATCAAGTATGGCATCTGAAATGGCATCGCATACCTTGTCAGGATGCCCTTCTGTAACTGATTCTGATGTAAACAGCCATCGCTTCATTAAAAACCCTCCTCTATCGTTTGTTACTTTATTTATTCTTGACTAAATCTCACCCGTTTATAATAAAAAAACCTCTTCCAAAAGGAAAAGGCTGCACAATTGAACCTCATCTTTCAGAATCAACGTTCTGTGGGACTTAGCACCTTGTATTAAACAGGTTGCCGGGTTTCACTGGGCCCATTCCCTCCACCACTCTTGATAAGGCATCAAGATTTATATTCAATTTACCTTACATATTGTAGCATAATGGGATATATTAGTCAAATATGTATTGCATTATTTATAAAAAAATAGAATTACTTCGATTTTGTGAGAAATCACTAGAAATATAAACATATATTAAATAATTGGTTTATATCCGACATATTCCGCCTAATTTTATATGTTGCAAATATAACTCATATATCGTATACTATAAAAGTGTTCAGCAAGAAAGAAATATCGGGGTGTGGCGCAGTTTGGGAGCGCGCGTGGTTTGGGACCATGAGGTCGGAGGTTCGAATCCTCTCACCCCGACCACATTAAGAAGGATTGAAGTTCAATCCTTCTTTTTTTATGCCCAAATAAGACAGAAGAACCGTCCCCCTGTCTTATTTGAATTGTCATACACTTGTTTTTGGTTTGTAATATTATTGTAACCCTATTGATACATTTAAATTATATAATAGACTTGTCAATGGAAATTATAGATGATTCTGGAAGGGAGGTATGGACATTTTTTTGAAGGCAAATGGCACTTACTAGTTATTTTTAGGCGAGGTGGTTATATTTGAAGACATCATTGAGGAAAATCCTATTAAGCTTCGTACTGCTTGTTCTCATTGCATCAGCAATCCCGGCAGCTGTTCTGGCAGTGGACATGCCCTATGTCATATATGAAACAAGCCACTCAAGATACATAGGCTCTGGCATAAAATACGAAAACATAAAGAAGTTTACTTCACAGGGCTGGTGGAACATAAACCTTATTAGGGTTGATCTGACAAATGAATATGCTGAAATAAAAGGGCTTTTCAGCGACAAGGGCCTGTCAAACAGACAGGCTGTAAGCGATCTGGTTACAAGGAGCAATGCTGTGGCAGGTATAAACGGCGACTTTTTCAACTACAACCCTATACCCCATCCTATGGGAACATTTATAGAAAATGGAGAGATAATATCATCTCCAATAGAAAGAGCCTATGCTTTGCCTACTTTCTATTTGGACATTTACAACAATGCGGATATAGCCTTCTTTGACAGAAGCATGAAGATTACTTCCCTTGAATCCGGAAAAAGCGTAAATATAAGCCTTATAAACAAGGCTGCAGATATGAACATGGTAACACTGTTAAACAAAAACTGGGGAAGCAAATCCTTTGGCAATAAGTACAACGACCCAACCCATGGAGAAATGGTGGAAATGGTAGTTGTAGACGATGTAGTAAAGGAAATACGAATAGGAAAGGAAGCTGTAAGCATTCCGGAAAACGGATATGTAATATGCGTAAGGGGAAGCAGAAAGGAGCCTTTACTTGAAAACTTCAAGGTTGGAGATAGGGTTAAACTGGAATTAGGCACCACTCCAAACCTGGAGAACATCAAATTTGCCATAGGCGGAGGAAGCATAATATTAAAGGATGGAAAAGTTACTAATACAAATATCAATATAGCAGGAAATCAGCCACGTACAGGAATTGGAATCTCCAAGGATGGAAAGGAACTGATACTTGCAACCATTGACGGCAGAGATATTTCCTATGTAGGGGTAACCCAGGAGGTATTTGGAGAGATATTAAAGAGCCTTGGTGCCTATAATGCCATAAACCTGGATGGAGGCGGCTCCACTACTATGGCAATAAGGCCGCTGGATAAGCAGCTTTCAGAAGTGGTAAACAAGCCTTCTGAAGGTACGGAGCGAAAAGTGGTAAATGGAGTTGGAGTATTTACCAATGCGCCCAAAGGTGAGCTTTCCTATATTGAGATTGAAACTGATGAAAGCAACATGTTCCCAAATACCACAAGGAAATTCACTGTAAAGGGATATGACCAGCATCACAACCCCATTGACATTGATGAAAGCAAAGTGGAACTGACTGCCATTGGCATCAAGGGAGAAATAAATGGAAACAGCTTTAAAGCCCTGTCCCCAGGCAAGGGAGTTATACAGGCCAACTATCAAGGCTTAAAGGCCTCCATAGAAATAAGGGTATTTGACGAAGTTGAAAGCCTTGTACTGCCTGTTTCAAAATTCCACCTGCATCCATACGGCAAAAAAACCATAGGAAACATATACGGATTGGATAAGAATGGGCATAAGGCAGCCATATACAATGAGGATATAGAATGGACAGTATCAGGAAATATAGGGAATGTTGAAAATGGCATATTCTATAGCAATGGAAACATGGGCTCAGGTGCAGTAGTACTTAAGGCAGGAAAGGCTGTAAACAGCATACTGGTTTCAATAGGAAGCGATGAAGGAACCCTTATAGAAGGGTTTGAGGATATAAATAGATTCAATACAGTAGTATATCCATACTTCGTTAAGGGAAGCATAGCTTTGAAAAATGAGGGTAAGGAAGGAAAAAACAGCCTCAGTGTAAAATATGACTTTACTGAAGGAGAAGTAAGCCGTGCATTTTATGTAAGGTTCCTGTCAAACGGAAAAATTGGACTACCCCTTAATGGAACTCCAAACAAGCTGTCCCTTTGGGTAAAGGGCGATGGAAACGGTGCATGGCTAAGGGCAAAAATTGTAGATGCCAAGGGCAATAGCTATAATTTAAGCTTTAGAAGATTTATAGATTTCAAGGACTGGCAGCAGGTTGAAACCCCGATACCAAGTGAGGTAACATATCCAATAACATTAGAGAGAATATACGTTGTGGAAATTGATATTGAAAGGAAGTACTCGGGAGAAATACTCATAGATGGGTTAAAAGCCCATTATCCACCTAAATATGACGAAAAAACAGCACCAAAGGCAACTCAGGTTGTAGATGAGAAAAACGTAAAATCAGTAAAATCTGAATCAGGGCTGTCTATAGTGGTAACAAGGCTTCCTGAAGTATCAAAGGAACTGAATGAAAGCATAAAATCAGCCATAGGCAATAAGCTCAATGAAATGACTAAAGGCTATGATTTAGGCCTTGTAATAGGCAAGAAGGATATGGAGATTAATAAGAATATAGGCTCAAATAACACCATAAATATTGGATACCCATATATAAGCCATAAACATAAAAACCTGCTCATAATAGATGCAAGCAGCATCAGAGGAGGTTTAAGACTTACCAACCCTCAGCAGTGGATATGGCTTAAGGATGGATTAAATGCTGAAGATAAGGACCATATAATTCTGTTTTTAAATACCCCAATATTTGGACAGGCTGGATTCAAGGACCCTATGGAAGCAGAGCTTCTTCACAATACTCTGGTGGAATCCTATGAAAAGGGAAAAACTGTCTGGGTAATATTCCCCGGAAGTGAAACAAAAGTGGAGATAAAGGATGGAATAAGGTACATCCAGCTTAATAACAAGCCTATCAACAGCATTGAGGAGCTAAAATACATGAATTCCATAGAGTTCATAGTAAACGATGGCGAGATAACTTATCAAATCCATTAAATACCCCCTATTAAAAAAAGCGGCTAAAAGCCGCTTTTTTATGAAACATAGAACATAATGCAGACTGTGAGTATTGTAATTATAATTGCTATAATGCTATAGATAAAACTCCTTAACATAAAATCACTCCCTTAACTGTTAATATTGTTGACAATTAAGGGAGCTTTTAGTCTATAAACATTATCTGTTGACCCTATATCCGCTTTTAAACTGCTCATAAAGCATCTTTGCAATTCCCAGTCCTTCCCTATTGGATAACTCCTTTGAAATCTCTTCATAGTACATGTCCTCAAATATTTCGGTCCCAGTACCTTTGGGAATAAGTCCCCCATCCGGTATGGTATTCCTCATTTCCTTAAAAAGCATATTCAAGAATATGGACTCAAATTCCCTGCATACTTCCATCAGCTGGGCATCGTCCTTATTTTTATCTGCTGCCTCAGCCTTTTTTTCAAATACGGAAAGCTTATCATAGAATCCAATATTGTCTATTTCCATAACAGCACCTCATTATCTCTTAAGGTTGTTTACAAGCTGCATCATTTCATCTGATGTCTGTATTGCCTTTGAGCTGATTTCATAGGCTCTCTGGGCTGATATCATCTTAACCATCTCATCTACTATCTTCACATTTGATGTTTCCAGATACCCCTGCATTATCCTCATATCCATTTCCTCTGCATCTATTGGTATTTCCTCTCCTGAAGCAAGGGTCTGGCTGTATAGGTTGGCTCCCTCTGACAGCAGCCCGGCGGGATTTTGAAATTTTACTATCTTCAGCCTCCCTATTTCAACAACTTCTCCATCTTCGTCCAGTCCAGTTATATATCCTCTTTCATCTATATTAATATCAGTTATGCCGCTTTCTATATATATCTCATTATCGTCTTCATCCAGCACTATGTAGCCTTCACTGGTTACAAGCATTGCCTCATCATAGTCTACGCTGAGCTTAAAGCTTCCATCCCTTGTATACCTGATTTCCCCATTGGGAAGCATCACTGAAAAGAAGCCGTCCCCATCAATGGCCAGGTCATATGTTCCATTGGTTTCAATGAAGCTGCCCTTTGTAAAGTCCTTCCTGGTTGCACTTAGCATTACTCCATGGCCTACCTGAATATTCACAGGGCCTGCTTCTTCAATCCGGTTGTCCCTCCTCAGTGTGGTATACAATAAATCCTTGAATTCAGCCCTTTGGGCTTTATAAGATGTTGTATTCACATTAGACAGGTTGTTTGCAATGGTATCTATATTAAACTGCTGTGCTTTCATGCCTGTTGCTGCAGTCCACAATGCTCTCATATTACTACCTCCTAAATCCTTCCTATTTCATTTACAGCCTTCTCCAGCATTTCATCCTGTATTCTTATCAGCTTCTGTCCCATTTCAAATTCCCTCAGAAGGCTAATCATCTCTACCATTTCATCTATTGCATTTACATTGGCTCCCTCCAGATATCCCTGCAATACCTTTCCTTCATATGGTATTTCCACCGGTTCAACGCCTTCAGCCATGATATACAGGTTGTCCCTAACCTTTCTCAAGAATTCCCTGTTTTCCAAATCCACTATATCCAGTATCCCTGCTGTATTTCCATCTACCAGCACCTGTCCATTTTCCAGAACTGACACCGTACTTCCATCGATATATATAGGCCCGTCCAATCCCTGCACAATCTCTCCAGTTGATGTAACAAGCTGATTGTTGGCAACTAGAAATGAGCCGTCTCTGGTATAATATGTATTTCCTTCTTCATCCATAACCTTAAAGAATCCAGACTGATTTAATGCCAAGTCATAGGTTCCTCCCGTTTCAATCAGCTCTCCCTGGGAAAAATCCGTAACTATCTTATGAAATTTTACTCCTGCGCTCATGGTGCCTATAACATGGAAAGGCTGATTGTGAATACTTCTTAATAAAAGCTCCTGAATATCCTCCCCCTGACTTTGCAAAGGATTGCCGTTTCCATCCAGTATATAGTTTTCATTATCTGTATTTAAGTCCTCCCTGCCATCTCTGTAATAGGTTCTTAAAAATCCGTTTTCATCTACGGTAAATCGAACTTCCTTTACATAGCTGTTTCCTTCAGGAGTAGATATGACAAAATACCCGCTGTCAGTTCTTGCCATATGGATTTGCCCGTCTGTTTCATAGGTTATATTGCTCCCACCTGACGGTGCATTAAAGCTTGTACCATTTATTTTTGACAATAGCTTTTCCGGAAAGCTTTCAACTAAGGATATGTCCTTTTTATATGCCGTTGTATTTATATTGGCCAGATTGTTTGTCAATACCTCTAACCTTCTTGTATTGGCCAATAGTGAAGTTGCTCCTATATACAGCCCTCTGTTCACTTGAATTCTCCTTCCTTATATACGACTATCCTATATATCGGCATATTTATAAAAATCCTTAGCGAATATTTGACCTAATTGAATCGGAATCAACTGAATCGGAATCAAGATATTTGATCCATTCCAAGGCTCTGCCTGTCCCAATGGCTACTGCACCGATAGGGTCATCCACTACAAATGTATCTATGCCTGTTTTTTCCATAATAAGCTTGGGTAATCCGTGAAGCAGCGCTCCTCCTCCAGTCATATATATTCCCTTGTTTCCTATATCTGCCGCCAGCTCCGGTGGAGTCCTCTCCAATACGCTGTGGACGGTTTCAACAATCTGGGCTACAGTTTCCTCCAGTGCCTCCAGCATTTCACTTGATGCAATTTTAATTGTTTTTGGAAGCCCTGTCATAAGGTTTCTTCCCCTTATTTCCATGTATACTTCCTTTTCCCTTGGATAGGCAGTTCCGATGTTCATCTTCAATTCCTCGGCAGTTCTCTCTCCAATCATCAAATTGTGCTTCTTTCTTATGTACCTTATTATGGCTTCATTGCACTCATCTCCGGCAACCTTTATTGATTTGCTTACAACAATACCTCCCAAAGATATTACTGCTACGTCTGTGGTTCCTCCTCCAATATCCACTATCATGTTTCCATTGGGCTGGGTAATGTCTATTCCTGCTCCAATGGCTGCTGCAATGGGCTCCTCAATAAGAAAGGTCTTTCTGGCTCCTGCCTGATTGCTGGCTTCAAGTACTGCCCTTTTCTCAACTTCAGTAATGCCGCTGGGCACACATATTATAGCCCTAGGCTTAAAAAGGGTTTTCCCAATTGTTTTGGAAAAGAAATATCTCAACATTCTCTCTGTAATGTCAAAATCAGATATAACTCCATCTTTCATAGGCCTTATAGCTACTATATTACCAGGGGTTCTTCCAAGCATCCTCTTTGCTTCTTCGCCAACAGCCAATATCTTGTTTGTGTTGTTGTCAATTGCCACTACAGATGGCTCATTAAGTACTATACCTTTCCCCTTGATATAGACTAGTATGCTGGCAGTTCCTAAATCTATACCTATATCTGTTCTGAAAGTAACCATAACCATCGCCCCCTCGAATTTCTCTATACATCTATAAATTATATCATAGTTTTCTGCATAAAAAATCAAAATTTTTCAACGGGCCCATGTATTTCCAACATTTTTCTCAAAAATTATTAAGGTAGAAGAATATCTCCTACCTTAAGTTATCCAAAACCAAAAGGTCCATAAAAGGAGGTAAGCTCCTTAAAGCTGGACCGTTAATCGTTTATCGCCTTGTATTTTAATTTTGTAGCTTTTCCTCCCCTTATATGCCTTTCAGCTTTGTTTTGATCCAGTACCTGTTTTACCATTGTTGCTATAAGAGGGTTTATCTTAGGAAGCCGCTCCGTTACGTCTTTGTGAACTGTACTTTTGCTCACTCCAAAGACACCCGCAGCCTGTCTTACAGTGGCTCTTTCGCTAATTATGTATTTTGCAATTTCCAATGCTCTTTCCTCTATATAATCTTTCAATCAGGTCTACCCCCTTTGGACTTTATTGGGTTTCTAATCTTTCTAAATATTTATGCATTTTATCCTGCTATTAGAACCAATATATTAGTTTGAATACATAAAGGATGGCAGATATCTGTTTGGATTGATGCTTATCCCATCTTCAATTACTTCAAAATGCAAATGGGATTCCATAAGCATCTCAACTGGTGATGGTTTTCCTATCCTTCCAATTACATCTCCCTTATTTACTGTAAATCCTTCGCCAATGAGTCCATCCTCTGACAATCCTGCATACTTCGTCTGCAAATTCTCCCCATGGGATAAAATAACTACTATTCCCCAAAGGGGATCCTCATACACTTCCTGTACTGTGCCAGACAATGCTGCCATAACCTGTGTGCCTTCCGGTGCCATTATGTCTACTCCACAGTGTGATGTCCATTCGTCCAGAGTTTCTGAATAGATTAAACTGTCTTCCGTATAGTCTGTGCCAATGCTGCCTATTACAGGAGCGGCCATTTCCACTGTTTCATTGTATTCTTCCAATGTATAAATAGGAGCTGTTTCTGCATTGTTTTCTTTCTCATATTCATGCTCATCCTCTATTATGGTCATTACATCATCTGCTGCTGCCACTTCCTCAGCTCCTCCCCCTGTTTCATCCTGTGTTTCAATCTTTGCTATTTCTATTGTTTCCTCATCTTCTAAATCCTCTTTAAGTATTACTAAATCTTCCCCTTCCTGAGGCTTCTCGGATATATTCCTTAAATTCCCCCTGGATGCCACTACAGCAGATATAGCCACAATGCATACACAGATGAATAAAATGATATAAAATCCATCCTTTTTAAAGAAATTGGAAAGCTTCTCTCGCATTCCCCCACCTCCAGTATGTAGTATTGCCACATTTATCTATTTAATACATAAGAAGCCAAATTTTTTTCAATAAAAAAAACGGGCATTACCCGTTACAGATCATTCCAAAGCCCAAGTTCAACACCTGTGTAGTAGTGCTTTAGTATTTCCTCATAGGTTTTCCCGTTTTTGGCCATTCCGTTTGCCCCCCACTGGCTCATGCCTACCCCATGGCCATAGCCTATGGTTTCTATGTCAACTATGTTGGTCCTTGGGTTGAAATATATCTTAAAATTTGTAGAATTCAATTCAAATAATTCCCTTATTTCCCTTCCATCTACAACAGTGCCATTTATGGCTACCTTCTTCACCCTTCCGCTTTCAGTCCTTTCCACCAGCTTTATCCTATCCTGTATGTTTTCCTTGGTTACATCTGCAAAGGGGTATTTTTTATTTATCTTATCAATAAACTCATCTCCTGTCATGGTTACAATGGACCTGTATCTTGGAGCATCCTCCTCGTACTGGCTTTCAACAGACTTCAAATAAGGAATGTCCACTGCAAACACATCCACTGCATCCTCCGTCATCCCTCCGCTTGTGGAATGGTACAGTGCCTCTATTATCTCTCCTTTATAGTAGAGCACCTGCCCTTTGGTGGACTCCACAGCCTCTTCAATCTTTCCCCAGTATTTTTCCACCCAGCCGCTGGAATGAATGTTCTTTAGTTCATCCAGGGTAAGATATGCCTGGCAGTGAATGCCTGTACAAAGCGGAGCCTCAGGGTGTTCAGGATGTCCCTTTGGATACTTCAGGAACCTGTTTACTGCATAGGTCCTGCTTGCCACAGCCTGTGCCTTCAATGCCTCTATATGGAATTCTGCAGGCATCTCTGCAGCCACAACTCCCTTTATGTATTCCTCCAGGGGCATTTCTATCACCTGCCGGGTCCTGGTATCATAAACCTTAATATTGCCCTCAAACTCAGGCACTGCTTCTTCAACTTCTTGCCTGTTATCCCTATCTTCCCTGTTAGCTTCCTTGGGAACGAAGTTGAAACTCTTTACTATCAATGCAGGCACAAATATTGTTATTATCAGAATAATCCCGGTATATATACAGAATCTTTTCATCTCTTCCCCCTCTTAACTTTTGTATACATACAATATAGTATGCTTAATGGGGAAAAATTATAACAAATAAAAAGGGTGGCATTTCGCCACCCTGTCTATGGAATGGACCGGCATATATACCAGTCTCGTGATTTATACCCTTTTTATCTTTGCTCCTAATTTTGCAAATTTTTCCTCAATGTTTTCATACCCTCTGTCTATATGGTGGATATCGCCTATTTCCGTAACCCCGTCGGAAACCAGTCCAGCCAGCACAAGTGCTGCACCTGCCCTCAGGTCTGTTGCTTTTACAGGGGCTGACATAAGGCTTTCCACTCCCTGAATTATTGCTGATCTTCCATCAATTTTTATATCTGCACCCATTCTCTTAAGCTCATCCACATGCATAAACCTATTTTCAAAAACAGTTTCTATTATAACACTTGTCCCCTTGGAGATACTCATTAGAGCCATAAACTGGGCCTGCATGTCTGTAGGAAATCCAGGATATGGCAGGGTCTTGATATCTACTGCCTTGGGCCTTCCGTTTCCAATTACCCTTACCTTATCTCCATTTTCATTTTCAATAATGACACATCCAGCTTCCCTGAGCTTTGCAATTATTGGCTTTATATGGCTTGATATAACATTCTCAACTGTTACATCCCCTTTTGTAATGGCTGCAGCTACCATAAAGGTTCCTGCTTCAATTCTATCGGGAATAATTGAGTGGGTTGCTCCTCCTAGCTCCTTTACACCCTTTATTCTAATGCTGCTGGTACCTGCTCCCTTGATATCTGCTCCAAGCTTATTTAAAAAGTTTGATAAATCAACTATTTCAGGCTCCATTGCAGCATTGTCTATTATGGTTTCTCCCTCTGCCATTACGGCAGCCATCATTATGTTTTCAGTAGCTCCAACGCTTGGAAAGTCTAAGTATATTCTGTCACCAACAAGCTTCTCTGCATAGGCGCCTATATTTCCATGGTTTACATCTATTTCAGCTCCAAGAGCTCTAAATCCCTTTAAGTGCAAATCTATTGGCCTGGTTCCAATAGCACAGCCTCCAGGCAAGGATGTTTTTGTCTTGCCCAATCGGGTCAGTAAAGGTCCCATCACCAAAAAAGATGCCCTCATCTTGCTCATCAGCTCATAAGGTGTTTCATAATTATTAATATCCTTAGAATTAATCCTTATAATTCCCTTATCTAAGAATTCCACCTTAGCACCTAGGTATGATAGCACTTCACACATTACTTCTACATCCTTTAACCTGGGAACATCCTCCAGTATAATGTCCTCAGTGCCCAAAAGTGATGCTGCCAGTATTGGAAGAGCTGAATTCTTTGCTCCGCTTATTCTCACTGTTCCTCTTAAAGGAGGACATTTTTCCACCAAAAATTTGCTCATTCTATCCCTCCTGCTTCAATATCCAATGGTTATTATGGGTGTTCCAATCCAAACATAGGTTTTGTCTTCACATTCATTATAATTTACTGCAATATTCAGGTTCATCTTCCTGGTACCTGTATAGATGTATTCATCTATATAAGGAGTAAACATAGAAAGGCTTAATACTCCTTCTTCCTTATATGATTCCACTACCCTTCCCCTGAACTTCCTTGCAGATTTTAAAACCTTGTCTTCGCTTTCATCAATGTCAATTCTTCCATCAATTGTACCTACAATGCATTTTGTTACATTCATCATCTTGTCATATCTTTGAAAAATATTATCCACTTTTAATATTATATCATTATTTTTGACAAAGTGGTTATTATTTATTAAATTAATAAAAAGAGAAGTCTCTCCAGGGTAGCCCTCTACTTCATAGGAGGAAATGCTTATGGTAACAATATTTCCCAGGCTATCCATTCCCTGTATAACAAGCTGATTCAGCCCTTCATCCTTTGTAAGCTTCTGGCTGTAGTGTTTATGTCCCAACTGCAGGCACTGATTTAAATCATAATCTGTCAGTGTTCCCATTATATTCATTTCATCCTTTATATGATTTCCTAACTTCAATAATTCCTCTTCATCAATAAATCTGTCCAGTATTACTCCGCCCAGGGCAATGTCGCTTTCTACGAAGGATGCTCCCGTATCTCTAAGTATTCCAAGCATCAGGTCCATTTCATCATCATTTTTAGTCAGTCCAAAAACAGGAGTCAATAAAACCAGTATAATTCCCAAAAGTATAAGCCTTTTAAAACCTTTCATACCCAAACCTCCATATATTATTAATGGAAAGGGTATATGTGATGTGAATGTAAAGGGGGACAAAACATTCACATCATAAAAAATACCCTTTCCTATGGTAAAAGTATTGCCAGGAAAGGGTATTTTTTATACCTTAATGGTTAATATTTTCTTTGTTATTTTTTATTAATTTTGCAACTTCCAGCCTGTTTATGGCCCTTCTAAGGGAGGCTTCAGCTCTAAGTATATCAATTCCTTCCCTTTGGCTTAATCGCCTTTCAGCCCTTTCCTTTGACTCTTTTGCCCTTTCAACGTCTATTTCCTCAGGCCATTCAGCTGAATCAGTAATCACTGTAGTCTTTTCCCTTGTAACTGAAACATATCCTTCAGAAATGGATGCGACTCTTTCCACTCCGTCCTTTTTTATTCTAATCTTCCCCGTAGCAAGAGGAGTTATTATGGGAGCCCTGTTTTTAAGTATTGCAAAATCCCCATCTATTCCCCTTAAAATCACCATATCCACTTCATCGGAGAAAAAAACCCTTTCAGGAGTAACTATTTCCAGCTTAAATCCCATGATTAGCCCTCCATGCCCTTAGCTTTATTAAGTGCATCATCTATGGTTCCAACCATGAAAAATGCCTGTTCCGGTACATCATCATGCTTTCCTTCCAGTATTTCCTTAAATCCCCTTATGGTTTCCTTTACAGGCACATATGTGCCCTTCATTCCTGTAAACTGTTCAGCTACAGTAAATGGCTGGGAAAGAAATCTCTGTATTTTTCTTGCACGGGATACTATAAGCTTATCTTCATCGGTAAGCTCATCCATACCCAGTATTGCAATTATATCCTGAAGCTCCCTATACCTCTGCAGCACCTCCTGGACACCCCTTGCCACGTTGTAGTGCTCTTTCCCCACAATATCAGGAGATAGAATCCTTGATGTGGAATCCAGAGGGTCCACTGCTGGATATATTCCCAGCTCAGCTATCTGTCGGGATAACACCGTTGTAGCATCCAGATGAGCAAAGGTTGTTGCAGGCGCAGGGTCTGTCAGGTCATCTGCAGGCACATACACTGCCTGAACTGATGTAATGGAGCCCTTCCTTGTGGAAGTAATCCTCTCCTGCAGCTGCCCCATTTCCGTAGCCAGAGTTGGTTGATACCCTACTGCAGAAGGCATCCTGCCTAAAAGTGCAGATACCTCTGATCCTGCCTGGGTAAACCTGAATATGTTGTCTATAAAAAGAAGTACATCCTGTCCCTCTTCATCTCTAAAGTACTCTGCCATGGTAAGGCCTGTAAGGGCTACCCTCATCCTTGCTCCTGGAGGTTCATTCATCTGGCCAAATGCAAGGGCTGTTTTATCTATTACCCCTGATTCAATCATCTCATAGTACAGGTCGTTTCCTTCCCTGGTTCTCTCTCCAACTCCTGCAAATACTGATATGCCTCCATGCTTTGTAGCCACGTTATTGATAAGCTCCTGTATAAGAACCGTCTTTCCAACGCCTGCTCCACCAAACAGGCCTATCTTTCCGCCTTTTACGTATGGTGCAATAAGGTCAATAACCTTTATCCCGGTTTCAAACATCTCCTGGGTAGTAGCCTGTTCCTCAAAGCTTGGAGCAGGCCTGTGTATTGGAAACATCTTTTCAGTTTTTACCTGCTCCTTGCCATCTATGTTCTCCCCCAGCACATTAAACAGCCTTCCCAGAGTTTCCCTGCCAACGGGGACAGTTATAGGCCTTCCTGTGTCCACTGCATCCATGCCCCTTACAAGGCCATCTGTTGAGCTCATGGCTATACATCTTACAATATCGTCACCAATGTGCTGAGCCACTTCTACAACAAGCCTTTCCCCCTTATTCTGTATCTCAATGGCATTTAACAATCTGGGCAAGTTATCTTCATGGAACCTGATGTCAACAACAGGCCCTATTACCTGGACTATTTTGCCTACGTTTCTTTCCATATATCCACTCCTTTCTCCATTACCTCAAAGCCTCAGCACCTGAAACAATCTCAGTAATTTCAGTAGTAATGGCTGCCTGTCGGACTCTGTTATATGTTAACAAAAGCTCATCTATCATTTCCTCTGCATTATCCGTGGCGTTTTCCATGGCAGTCCTCCTTGCCCCCTGCTGGCTTGCGGAGGATTCTACCAGCGCACCATATATTACAGATTGAATGTATTTGGGTATAAGATAGTTTAAAACATCATCCAATGATGGCTCAAATTCAATAATTGCCCTTTTGGCCTTTTCTTCATCAGCCTTCAATGAATCGCCAGGCAATAGCCTTAGAATATCCGGCTGTTGGGAGATTACAGATATAAACCTGGTATATACCAGCTTAACCTCATCTATTTCTCCCTTTTCATAAGCCTCTAAAGCCAAAGTCCCTATATTTTTTGCATCCTTAAAGGAAGGATCCTCTGTAATTCCAATGAATTCAGCCATTATATCATAGCCTCTAAGCCTAAAATAATCCCTGGCCTTTGTGCCTACTGCTATTACCTTTACCCTGTCCTTTATATACTTCATTTCCCTTTCGGCTAGCCTGTTTACATTGGAGTTAAACCCTCCAGCCAGCCCCCTGTCGGCAGCTATTACTATATAAAGGCTTCTTTTGATTTCCCTTGGTTTTAAATAGGGATGGTTGATGCTTCCTAATTCCCCTAATACTTCCCTTATGTTTTCATATATTGCATTGTAATAGGGCCTTGTTTTCTCCAATCTGTCCCTGGCTCTTTTTAGCCTTGCACTGGCCACCAGCTCCATTGCATTGGTAATCTGCTTTATATTATTTATTCCTCTAATTCTCCTCTTTATCTCACGAGTTGATTGAGCCAAATAACCACCTCCGCCTTAGAGGACAAAGCTTTTCTTGAATTCATGAACAGCTTCTGTTATTCTCTTTTCAGTATTCTCCGTTAAATCCTTGGTCTCCCTTATTGATTCAACTATATCCGGATAGTTGTTGTCTACATACTGCAGAAATTCCTTCTCGAACTGCCTTATTCTATTTACAGGTATATCTGACAGGTATTTGTTAATTGCCACATAGAATATGATTACCTGGTGCTCTACGCTTACAGGACTGTATTGAGGCTGCTTCAAAAGCTCCATTATTCGCTCTCCCTGTTCAAGCCTCTGCCTTGTATCCTTATCAAGCTCTGAACCAAACTGGGCAAATGCAGCCAGGTCCCTATACTGGGCAAGCTCAAGCTTTAAGCTTCCTGCCACCTTTTTCATGGCTTTTATTTGGGCTGCCCCTCCTACCCTTGACACCGACAGGCCAGTATTTATGGCTGGCCTGAATCCAGCAAAGAACAGGTCAGTTTCCAGAAATATCTGGCCATCTGTAATGGATATTACATTTGTAGGTATATAGGCTGAAATATCCCCAGCCTGGGTTTCTATTATGGGAAGGGCAGTAATAGAGCCTCCACCATATTCCTTGCTCAGCTTTGCTGCCCTTTCCAAAAGCCTTGAGTGGAGATAGAATACATCTCCAGGATAAGCCTCGCGTCCAGGGGGCCTTCTTAGCAAGAGGGACATTGCCCTATATGCAATGGCATGCTTTGATAAATCATCGTAAACAATCAGTACATCCCTGCCATTGTCCATAAATTCCTCTCCCATGGCGCAACCTGCATAAGGGGCTATGTATTGCAGTGGAGCCAGTTCACTGGCAGTAGCAGATACAACTATTGTATAGTCCATTGCACCGTGTTTTTCAAGTACGTCAACTATCTGAGCCACTGTGGACCTCTTCTGGCCTATGGCAACATATATGCATATGACATTCTGTCCCTTCTGGTTTATGATGGTATCTACAGCAATGGCAGTCTTGCCCGTTTGCCTGTCTCCTATTATAAGCTCCCTCTGGCCCCTTCCTATTGGAAACATGGAATCTATGGATTTAATGCCTGTTTGTAAAGGCTGGTTTACCGATTCCCTGGTGATTACTCCAGGTGCTATCCTTTCAATGGGCCTGAACTTAGTTGCATTTATAGGCCCCTTGCCATCAATAGGCTGTCCCAGAGCATTTACAACCCTTCCAATCATTACGTCCCCAACAGGAACTTCCACTATTCTGTTGGTCTTCCTTACCATATCCCCTTCCCTTATGTTCTCATCAGAGCCTAAAAGCACACATCCTACATTGTCCTCCTCAAGATTTAGTGCCATTCCGTAGACTCCTCCGGGAAATTCAATAAGCTCATTGGCCATACAGCCTTCCAGCCCGTGAATTCTGGCTACTCCATCTCCTACAGTAAGCACTGTGCCTGTATCTACCATTTCCAGCTTCTTTTCATATTTTTTTATCTGCTCCTTAATGACAGAACTTATTTCTTCTGGCCTTAATTCCATCGTTTCACCCCGACTTTCGTATATTATGCACCTTTTATGGATTTTTCCATTTCTTTAAGTTTGCCTTTTACAGTTCCATCAATTACCTTGTTTCCAATGCTTAAAAGGACACCGCCTATTATGCTCCTGTCTACAACATTTTTCAGCTGAACCCTTTTGTTCAGCTTGTTCTCCAGTGTTATCCTCAGCTTGTTTTTAATATTGTCATCCATTAAAACAGAAGTTACTGCTGTTACTTCGATTATATTTTCATGTTCATTGAAAAGCTTTAAAAACTCCTTGTTAATTCTTTCAATTGCATTTTCCCTTCTCTTATCTACCAGCACATACAGAAAGTTCAATACTTCCTCTGATATCCTTCCATAAAATATATTTTTCAGAAGCTCCTTCTTTTCATCCCTTGATACCTTTGGATGCAAAAGGACCTTTCTTAACCCTGTTTCCTTAAGGAATACAAGTGTAACAGATGAAAAGTCCTCTTTGAATTCCTTCAGCTTATTCAGCTCCAGACCAGCTTCAAACAGTGCATATGCATACCTTTTGCTTACTAAATCTGCCATCTCTGAGTCCCTACCTCATCTACAAATCTGTTTATTTGCTGCTTATGCTTATCCAGTGTCAGATTTTCCTCCAATATACTTGAAGCTATCAATAAGGCCATTTCTAAAGTTTGAACCTTTATATCAAATAAAGCTTTTTCCATTTCCTTGTTTATTTCCTTCTTTGCCCTTTCAAGTATGTTGTTTGCTTCCTCTCTTGCTTCAGCTATTATGCTTTCCCTGATTTCCTCTCCCCTTTTTCTTCCTGATTCTATAATCTCCTGGGCTTCCCTTTTAGCCTGGGATATTCTAACTTCATATTCCTCCCTTAGCTTCATTGCTTCTTCCTTTAGGCTTTTAGCCCCTTCTATGTCCTTGTTTATCCTTTCCTTCCTGTCATTTAGCATCTTTGATACTGGCCTATACAATAGTTTCCTTAACCCAAAAAAAAGTATCAGAGTTGCTATTAAAGTCAGCACAACAGATAAGCCATCTGGTATTACCCTTATGTCAATATTCATCTAATAACCTCCTTCTTAGGGCATATTACAGGGGACCCTATTTACCAGGAATAAACAGGATCCCTGATTTTCTTATAGCCCCAGATTTAAATATGCTGTAAGCAGTGGCCTTATAAATATGAGAATTATAGCAATTACAAGGCTGTATATACCAGTTGTCTCTGCAACTGCCTGACCTAATAGCATGGTTCTGGTTATCAATGCCTGAGCCTCTGGCTGCCTTCCTACAGCAGCAGCTCCTTGGCCCGCTGCATGCCCCTGACCTATGCCAGGGCCTATACCAGCAATCATTGCCAATCCTGCACCAATGGCAGAACATCCCAATATAAAAGCTTCGCTTGTTATTCCCTGCAACATCATCCATTCCTCCTTTTTTATAGCCTAATTGTCAAAATTGCCTCCTATGAAAATCATTGTAAGCATTGCAAATATAAAGGTCTGCAATAGCCCTGAAAACACATCAAAATATGCATGCAGCACTGGCGTTACTAGGGGAGCAACTAATCCCAATGCATTGTATATAAGGCTCATTATTATCACACCACTTAATATGTTTCCAAATAGACGGAAAGACAATGATATTGGATTTGCCAGCTCCCCCAGTATATTAAGGGGCAGAAGAAATGGCAATGGCTGAAAGAATCCCTTTATATATCCACCAATGCCATTATTCTTTATGCCAAAGAACTGGGTTAAAGTAAATGTAACCAGAGCCAGCGTAAGGGTTACGCTGTAGTCAGATGTTGGCGGTGTAAACCCCAGCAGTCCAGACAGATTTGCTACTAACAGAAAAGCCATAAGGGTGAAAATATATGGGCTAAACCAGACCTGCTTTTCTCCCATGGTCTGTTTAACCAGGTTTTCTACTGTTTCTACCAGTATTTCCATTACATTTAATAACCCTGATGGGGGTTTGGATAAATCTGCTTTTCTTATCTTCCTGTTTACTGCCATTGCAAATATAAGCAAGGCAAATACTACAATATATACATTTACAATGGTATTAGGTATTATTATTTCCCTATTTAACAGATTAAATGTTATTTCAAACAACAATATCCTTCCTTTCTACGGGTACAAAATTATTGCTATAAATTATTTTCTCCCCCTTTGGTTTTATTGCTGGGTATTATATTAAAAATTGCACTGGTAAGTATTACTATCTTTATCATGAGCAGCCCAATTATTGCAGTAACCAGGCTCAAATAATCTGCCAAAGCTGCAACAGCAAGTACAATTCCATATATCATATATCGCATGATGTATTGACAAAAGGCATAAAAGAAAGCTTTTTCAGGAGGCATGGTTACAGCCTTGTTGATGGTAAGCTCCAGCAGTTTAAATCCCAGTATTCCTATGCTGGTGCCAAATATAAATCCCAATACCAGAGGCTTTGGTTCCTTGAATCCAAAAAAAACGCCTGTGGCAAATAAGCTGTATATAACTGTTCTCCTTATTATGTAGTATGACAGCCTGTTATTATTCACTTCCTCTTTCCATCCTTCCTGCCTGCCAGCCTGAATAGCTGAATAAAAGCCACAGCAACTCCCAACAATATGAATATAATCCTGAACACCATATTTGTCCCAGCTTTTTCATCAATGATGCCACCAATATATACTCCCAGTAAAATGGGAGTTATCATGGATAATCCTATTTGAGTTATTAAAGCAATGTTTTTCAGCATACTTTTAGTGTATTTTTATTATGGTGAATTATTCATAAAAATAAAAAAATCCCTAAAAAATAGGGATTTTTTTACCAGGCATTACACTTCCATTGGTTTTAAATCGTCTGCTATTATAAGCTTAGCTTCTGTAGCTGCCTGTACTTGTTCAACTGTAAACTCTGGATTTATCTCCTTAAGTACTATTCCTTTATCAGTTACTTCCATAACGCCCATTTCTGTTATAATCATATCCACCTGTTTTACAGCAGTAAGTGGCAAAGTGCATTTCTTAAGAATCTTAGGGTTGCCTTTTTGTGTATGTTCCATAGCAATTATTACTTTCTTTGCTCCTACTACCAGGTCCATGGCTCCTCCCATTCCAGGAACCATCTTTCCTGGAATCATCCAGTTGGCCAGATTTCCTTCTTCATCTACCTGTAAAGCTCCAAGTACTGTTACGTCTACATGGCCTCCACGGATGATGGTAAAGGACATGGCTGAATCGAAAAACGCTCCGCCTGGCAGTATTGTAACTGGCTGTCCGCCTGCATTTACTATATGCATATCCACTTTGTCCTGTTCTGGAGCTGGTCCTAATCCTATGAAACCATTCTCTGATTGCAGGAATATGTTTACACCTTCTGGAATGAAATTAGCAACCATAGTTGGCAAACCTATTCCAAGGTTTACTATATCTCCATCCTTTAATTCCTTAGCTACTCTCTTAGCAATAAATTCCTTAATTTGAGCCTTATCCATTATCTGTCACCTCCATCAACTATATAGTCCACAAACAATCCTGGAGTAACAACGTCATTCTGATCAATTTCTCCTACTTCCACTATGTGTTCAGCTTCAACTATTACCAAATCTGCAGCAGTTGCCATTAAAGTGTTGAAGTTTCTGGTTGCTCCATAATATACTATGTTTCCCATCTTATCTACAGTATGTCCAGCTATTAAAGCTACATCTGCCCTTAATGGCAGTTCAAGTAAGTATTCCTTTCCGTCAATTTCAATTTTCTGCTTGCCTTCTTCAATAACTGTACCTATACCTGTTGGTGTCAAAATGCCGCCTAATCCAGCTCCACCTGCTCTAATTCTCTCTGCCAGAGTGCCCTGTGGTACAAGGGTTACTTCCATTTCGCCAGAGTTCATCTGATTTCCAGTTTCCTTATTGGTTCCTACGTGAGAAGCAATAAGCTTCTTTACCTGTTTGTTGACTATTAATTTTCCAACTCCATAATCAACAAAGCTGGTGTCGTTGCAAATTAATGTTAAATCTTTAACTCCTTTTTCTACCAATGCATCAATTATCTTATGAGGATTTCCACAGCCCAAAAATCCTCCAACCATTATAGTCATACCATCCTTGACGTGACTAATGGCTTCTTCTATTGAAATTACCTTGTTCATATAAACACCTCCAACTGTATAATGTATTTGTCATAATTATAACAAATTCTAGATAATATATCAATATATTGAACAATTTACTACATATTTAAACTTAATATCCAGAACAAAGCAAATGAAATTTCTTCCATTTGCTTTGTTCCTTTTATTTGCAATTATTTAAATTAGTCTCTCTTTACTATTAATGCAATACCTTGGCCTCCGCCAATGCACAGAGTTGCAAGACCAGTTTTTGCATCTCTCTTTGCCATTTCGTGCAGTAATGTTACAAGAATTCTTGCACCGGAAGCACCAATTGGATGGCCTAAAGCTATAGCTCCACCATTTACATTTGTCTTTTCAGGATCCAATCCTAAATCCTTTACAACTGCTAAGGATTGTGCAGCAAATGCTTCATTTGCTTCTACCAGGTCTAAATCTGCTACTGTCATATTAGCCTTCTCCAATGCTTTTCTAGATGCTGGTATTGGGCCAGTACCCATTATCTTTGGATCCACTCCTGCTGAAGCATATGATACTATTGTTGCCAGTGGCTTAATTCCCAGTTCTTCAGCTTTTTCCTTGGACATGACAACTAAAGCTGCAGCTCCGTCATTTATTCCTGAAGCATTTCCAGCTGTTACAGTACCGTCTTTCTTGAATGCTGGTTTTAATTTAGCCAATCCTTCCAAAGTTGTTCCAAATCTTGGGTGTTCATCAGTATCTACTATTATTGGGTCTCCTTTTCTCTGTGGAACTGATACTGGAACTATTTCATCCTTGAATCTGCCGCTCTTAATAGCTTTTTCTGCCCTTTGCTGGCTTGTTAATGCAAATTTGTCCTGTTCTTCCCTTGTAATATTCCATTGT
>Ga0134095_1000375_pt1 | contig 46887 bp, 38 predicted proteins | sample 6_2taG_FD_94449 | JGI IMG/M metagenome (GOLD analysis project Ga0134095, IMG submission 94449) | Switchgrass degrading microbial communities from high solid loading bioreactors in New Hampshire, USA - 6_20_20_110_A2 metaG | ecosystem: Engineered > Bioreactor > Semi-continuous > Anaerobic >... | reverse complement strand
TTTACTCCTTCGAAAGTTTGCATTCAGGATATTGGTATTGAACCCCATATTAAAGTTGAACTTCCGGAAAAGTATAAAAACGTGTCAATATCCCAGATACCTAGGGAAGAGGACAATCAACTTCAAAAGGCTATTGAAGTTATAAAAGATGCAATTAGGTAAATTACTTTAAAAAGATTAAGATAAATGTTAAATGGAATGTAAATTAAAACTTACATTCCATTTTTTTGCGTATATTTGGATAAATTATGTACATAATACTCTTAGGAGGTGTTAATGGATGAAAGATGCAGACGAAAAATTAAAGTATGAAGTGGCAAACGAACTCGGTTTGATAGAAAAGATAAAAAAATACGGATGGAAAAGTCTTACTGCAAAAGAAACCGGAAGAATAGGAGGATTGATGACAAAGAAAAAAAAGATGCTTGAGATGGAAAAGGTCAATAAACCGGTTACATAGTATTTTTCTCTTCAAATTTGCATCATTTGGAAGTACTCTGAAATCCCTAAAATTTGACTTAGACTCTATGCTTTAGATTGTTAATGGGCATGGTGCTTTTTAGCATTAAAACTTTTGTTTTTTAAATGCTAATAAAGCACTTTTTCTGTTTGTGCCGCAAATCTTAACAAGTAATTATATTGTTTTTTATTATTTTACTATGCTATACTAGGATATAAAAGTCGAGGGTTTTTGGTGGAGGTGGGTTCTATTTACCATAGCTTTGCTTATATTTATGACAAGCTCATGTACGATATTGACTATTCAAAGTGGGCAAATTACATAGAAGATATATTTAGATTAAAAAATTTAAAACCATCCTTGATTCTTGATTTGGGCTGTGGTACGGGAAATTTTTGCATTGAAATGGCAAAAAGGGGTTATGATGTAATTGGTGTTGATGCATCGGTGGATATGTTGAACTGTGCCAGACAAAAGAGTGAGGAACAAGGCCTGGATATTTTGTACTTAAATCAAGATATGACCGATTTTGAGTTATATGGGACTGTTGATGCTGTAGTCTGTCTCATGGACAGCATTAACTATGTTTTATATAAGAAAGATATAAAGAGAATGTTGAAACTGGTAAAAAATTATTTAAACCCCAAAGGTATCTTTATTTTTGATGTCAACACACCTTACAAATTTGAAAATATTTACAGTAACAATGTGTTTTATGATATTTCGGACGAAGTAAGCTATATATGGCAAAACTATTATAACAGAAGAACCAAGGTATGTGAATTTGAATTGACTTTTTTTGTCAAAGACAAAGAAGAATATAAAAAATATGATGAAGTACACTATGAAAGGTGTTACAGTAAAGATGAACTTAAAGATATGATAAAATCGAGCGGATTAAAGCTTTTGAATATTTTTGATGAGTTAAAGCTGAGTTCTCCATCCAAAAAAAGTCAAAGAAATTTTTACGTTTGTGAAGCCAATAAATCATAAAATATCGAAAGTTTTTTTGAGAATTATTGGAGGGTATTTTGTGGGATTTTTTGAAGATGTATATAATGTAGTTCGTAAAATTCCAAAAGGAAAAGTAGCCACCTACGGTCAGATTGCCAAAATACTGGGGCAGCCGAGAAGGGCTAAAATGGTGGGATGGGCACTTCATAAAAATCCGTATTACGGTGATGTGCCATGTCACAGAGTTGTGAATAGAAATGGTGAAATTACGTCAGGATTTGCGTTTGGAGGTTTAGATGGCCAAAGAAGGCTACTTGAAGCGGAAGGTATAATTTTTGATGAGGAAGGTAAAATAAATTTAGATAAATATCTTTGGAAGCTTGATAATTCCAATAATTTTTAAAATATAAGATATTGGATTGACAAGCTATAGCAAATTATGATAAACTGTTAAAGATTTAGTAATGACATGGAAATATGTTTTTACTGAATCAAAGTATCTAGTTCAGGAGGAGTGCAGGATGGAGAGAGGAAGAGTTAAATGGTTTAATGCTGAGAAAGGATTTGGCTTCATCGAAAGAGATGGAGGAAATGATGTTTTTGTTCATTTTTCAGCAATAAACATGGAAGGCTACAAGACATTAGAAGAAGGTGCAGAAGTGGAATTTGAAGTGGTTGAGGGTGCTAAAGGACCTCAGGCTTCAAATGTGACAAGAGCCTAAATCGGTGCCTAATAATATTATATAAAGATGGCCGAACTCACCCCGGTATATTGATACCGGGGTTTACAATTTTTTGATATTATGTCGGAAGATTAAAATGAACTGCACTGCTCGACAAAAGGAACAGGTTATTATAGAATTAGCCTTGACTGAATTTTTATAAATTCAAAGATTTTAAGGAAGGGATAATTTTATGCAAGATTACATAATCAGGGCAACGGCAGCACAAGGTACTGTGAGGGCGGTTGCTGCAGTTACTACCAACATGGTTAAGGATGCAAGGGATATACACGGATTGTCACCTTTGGCCTCGGTAGCATTGGGAAGGACAATGACTGCTGCTGCATTAATGTCTACTTTTCTAAAGGGAGCAAAGGATACCCTTACCATACAGATAAAGGGGGAGGGACCTATTGGCGGAATCGTTGTAGTATCCGATGTGGAAGCCAATGTTAGGGGCTATGTCCATAATCCGTTAGTACATTTACCTTTGAATGAAAAAGGTAAGTATGATGTCGCAGGAGCAATAGGCAAAAACGGATACCTCAATGTTATAAAGGACCTTGGGTTAAAGGAACCCTATATCGGATATGTAAAATTAATTTCAGGAGAAATAGCTGAAGACATTACTTACTATTATGCCTCTTCCGAGCAGATACCTTCTGCTGTGGCATTGGGAGTATTGACCAGTGTAGAAGATATAATACAGTGTGCAGGAGGATTTATAATTCAGCTGATGCCCGATGCAGAGGAAAATACAATTAGTCATATAGAGGAAAAGATAAGTTCTTTACCTCCTGTAACAAAGCTCCTTTCAGAGGGAAAGACCCCGGAAAATATTTTGGAACTTGTTCTGGGAGAGATGAATCTTAAAATTGGAGAAAAGACAAACTGTCAATATAAATGCAATTGCTCAAGGGAAAGGATGGAAAGAGGCTTGGTGAGTCTCGGACGGAAGGAATTGGAGACTATAATTAATGAACAACATGGTGCCGAAACATGCTGCCATTTCTGCAATTCAAAATATCAGTTTACCGAGCAAGATTTGTTGAATCTGTTAGAAGACATTTAGAATAAAACATGCGTTGCTTTTAAGCTAAATTTATAAGGTAAAAGTTGCTATTGGAATACACTTAAATATGATTATTTTTTGTGGTGAGCTGCGTATTAAGGAGAAATTCAAAGCATTTTAAAATAAGTATTTAATAAATTAAAAATATCAACAGTTTTAGTATTGACTTAATCATATTTATTTTGTATACTATCTATTGTCGCTGAAACGCGATATGATGGTGTGGGCGCTTAGCTCAGCTGGGAGAGCATCTGCCTTACAAGCAGGGGGTCATAGGTTCGAGCCCTATAGTGCCCACCATAATTGGCCCGGTAGTTCAGTTGGTTAGAATGCCAGCCTGTCACGCTGGAGGTCGAGGGTTCGAGCCCCTTCCGGGTCGCCAATTTGCCCAGATAGCTCAGTTGGTAGAGCAGAGGACTGAAAATCCTCGTGTCGCTGGTTCGATTCCGGCTCTGGGCACCAGTTTTTATGGCATAAGAAGTAAATATGCGGGTTTAACTCAGTGGTAGAGTGTCACCTTGCCAAGGTGAAAGTCGCGAGTTCGAATCTCGTAACCCGCTCCAGAATGAAGAAACCGGAGATCGGAATATCCGATTTCTTGTTTCTATATAAGGCACCATAGCCAAGTGGTAAGGCAGAGGTCTGCAAAACCTTTATTCCCCAGTTCGAATCTGGGTGGTGCCTCCAATTATGATTAATATTCAGATTAAAGCAAAAGCCCTTAAAGATGGGCTTTTGCTTTATCTTTTTTAGATTCTTCAAGTACTGTCTGAAAAATCAGAAAAGCCTTGACAAAAAATTAGGTAATTATTACAATACTATTAGCACTCATTTTTGGTGAGTGCTAATAATGCGTTTTAATATTCCTTTTAGCTTTATAGATATTTATTTTTAACGCTTGTTGTTATTAATATTTTATCATAAAATTAGAAGGAGTTTTAAAGCGTATTTATGCGAATTTCTTTGTATTCCGATTATTTGGCAGAGACCCTCCTTCTGATTTCAGTGGGATTGAAACCGTAAATTTATTGAAAAAGGAGGAATGTGCATGAAAGCGTTATTCTTGGCAGGAGGCTTTGGAACCCGTTTGAAGCCGATTACAGACGACTTGCCGAAACCGATGGTTCCTATTATGGGCAAACCTCTTCTCGAAAGGAATATTGAAAATCTAAAAAAACATGGAATTGACGAAGTTTTATTAAGCACATGCTATAAGCCTCATAAGATTGAAGAATACTTTGGAAGCGGAGAAGAGCGGGGAATAAAAATCAGCTATATTTTTGAGGAAAAGCCTTTAGGTACCGGCGGTGCAATTAAAAATGCACATAAATACACCGATGATACCTTTGTGGTGTTTAATGCGGATATATTAAGCGATATAGATATTTCCGAAATGATAAAATTTCATAAAAAAACCGGAGCAATTGCAACCATTGCGGTAACACAGGTTGACAATCCTTCCAACTACGGCGTAATTGAGCATGATGAAAACGGCTTTATACAATCCTTCAAGGAAAAGCCTCAACCCCACGAAAGCTGTTCCAACCTAATCAATGCAGGTATATATATTTTTGAACCGGAGCTTTTGAAGGAAATTCCTTCGGGGAGAGCTGTATCCATTGAACGGGAAACATATCCGCATCTTCTTCAAAAGGGATATAAATTGGCAGTATATAATGCCTGCTCCTATTGGCTTGACGTAGGTACACCCCAAAAATATATGATAGCTCACTACGACATTCTTGAAGGGAGATTGCCCATCAGTGAGCATAACTTTAAAGAGAACTCGAAATATATCAGCAAAACGGCAAAAATAAGTCCCGATGCCCAAATAATCGGGCCGGTATACATAGGGGAAAATGTTGAAATCGGAGCATCTACCGTTATCGGTCCCAATACGGTATTGGGTGCCCATTGTTCTGTGGGAACGGGAGCAAAGCTTTCGGAAAGTGTGATCTGGGATAGTGTTCATGTGGAAAACGGAGCATCGGTTAAAAACTCGGTGGTTATGTCCGACTGCATTGTAGATAAAAACAGTGAGAAAATAAGTTGTGTTTTAACTGAAAATAAAAGCTACCCGATAGCAGTTTAAAGTGATAATGACTGTTTATTAAGCTGAAGGAATTGCTGAAAACAATGAAATTAAAAGAAACAGGAGGATTTAGCATGGTTTTGAATGAGATGAGGAATGTTGCGTTTATGAGCACTTATCCTCCAAGGGAATGCGGTCTTGCTACTTTTACTCAGGACCTGGTAAGAGAACTTGATAAAGTGAGTCTTTTAAACAGACCTAAAGTAATTGCTGTTAGCAATAATGATTATACATACAGCGACAGAGTTATAATGGAGCTTTGGCAGCATGACAGGGAAAGCTATAAAAATGTAGCGGATGCCGTTAACAATTCGGATATTGAGCTTCTTGTCATAGAGCATGAATATGGAATATTCGGAGGAGAGGCAGGGGAATATATACTGGATCTTGTCAATAATCTCAGAATACCCATTGTCACAACGCTCCATACCGTACTTCCCGAGCCTTCCGAAAAGCAAAGGGAAATATTGAAGCTGCTTGGAGAAAAAAGCACAAAGATTGTTACAATGGCCAAAAACACAATGCCTATTCTTGAAAAGGTCTATGATATAGCGCCTTCAAAGGTTGAAGTGATACATCACGGTGTGCCTTACAAGGATCTCGAGTCCCGGGAAGAATTAAAGGCAAAGTATGGCTTTTCGGGCCGGAGCATTATAAGTACCTTTGGCCTTTTAAGTCCGGGAAAGGGACTGGAGTATGGAATTGAAGCCATAGCAAAGGTAGCCAAGGAGCATAAGGATATTCTTTATCTCATTCTCGGACAGACACACCCTTGCGTGAAAAAGGAATCGGGCGAAGTATACAGGGAAAAACTCATGAAGACGGTCGAAAGCCTGGGAATCGGCGAACATGTACAGTTTGTAAACAAGTACCTTTCCAAGGAGGAAATCATACAATATCTTCAAATGTCGGACATCTACATGACACCGTACCTGGGAAAAGATCAGGCAGTCAGCGGAACCCTTGCTTATGCTGTGGGTTACGGAAGGGTTATAGTATCGACTCCATACAGCTATGCGAAAGAAATGCTTTCTGAGGGAAGAGGGCTTTTAGCGGAGTTTAATGATGCCGATTCTTTGGCAAAGCATATTATGTACGTGCTTGACAATCCTGAAGCCAAAAAAGAAATGGAAGAGAGAACTTTGAGTGTCGGAAGAACAATGATGTGGGGAGAGGTCGCAAATCATTATGCCAAGTTCTTTATGGATATTCTTGAAACATCAAATCCTAAAGGAAGCTTGGACAAATGACGGAAAAGCTTTACTTTAGCAAAGCTTTGAAGGATGACCACATCTTCCGGCTTACCGATGATACCGGTATGCTCCAGCACTCAAAATATGCACTTCCCGACCCGAACCATGGGTATACTACGGACGACAATGCAAGGGCATTGATTATGGCCCTTATGCTGTACGGAAGATTCAAAAAGAAAGAATATCTTGACCTTGTTTACCGCTATGCGTCATTTTTGCTGAATGCACAAAACGATAGCGGAAAGTTTAAAAACTTTATGGGGTATGACAGAAAATGGCTTGAGGAGGAAGGATCGGAGGACTGCTTCGGAAGATGCCTGTGGGCACTGGGATATGCCCTTTCCAATGATAATACCCCTACGGGAGTTAAACAGGGTCTTTCATCCATATTGAAAAATGCAATGCCTCATGTAACCGGTCTAAATTGGCTTAGGGCAAAGGCTTATTCAATAATAGGTCTTTCCTGCCTTGAGAATAAGGATACAACGAGGCTTGTTTTTCAGATAGCCCAATCCCTTTGCAGTCAGTATGATGAGCACAGGGATGGGGAGTGGAAATGGTTTGAGGAAAATGTTACATATTGCAATAACGTTCTCCCATGGTCCCTTTTAGCAGCTTACAGGGTTACAGGTGAGAAACGGTTTTGGGAAGTAGCCGGGGAAAGCCTTCAGTTCCTCGAAAGTATTACATTTAAAGATGGATATTTCAAACCGGTGGGATGTGACGGATGGCTGCCCAAAGGAGGTAAAATTGCTGAATTCGATGAGCAAACCGTAGAAGCATGTGAAGCAGTATTAACCTACATGGAGGCCTATGAAATAACAAAAGATAAGAGATTTTTGAAAAAGGCGAAAAAATGCCATGCGTGGTATGAGGGCGCCAACTCCAAGGGTATCAGCCTCATCGACAGCGAAACCGGAGGGTGCTATGACGGACTGACTCCACAAGGATTGAATTTAAATATGGGAGCCGAAAGTCTCGTTTCATATATTATATCTTATTTAAAAATATCTGAAATTGAATAATGAAATATATATACTTTTATATATCATAATATATATTTCTGTTCGTTGAACCGGACGGAAACATTGATTTTAATTATTAAAATAGGGATATTGTATTCACTGGACATGATTTTATTTAAAGATAATGTCATTTAAACATTGAGAAAAACAGTTAAAAACATTAGCAAGAGAGGTGTTTATATGCTTTATCCTTATAAGATGATGCCAGTATACAAGGATTACCTATGGGGAGGAGATAATTTAAGAAGGCTTGGTAAACCCGCTCCCGAGGGGCGAATTGCGGAGAGTTGGGAATTATCGGTTATAGCAGGAAACGAAAGCAAAATAGCCAATGGCCAATTAAAGGGTCAAACTTTGTCAAAAGTAATAAAAAAGTATGGAAAGAAGGTTCTTGGTGAAAGATTCGGCACTGGGCTTCCGGTGATGCTGAAGTTTATTGATGCGAATGACAAACTATCCATACAGGTTCATCCCGACAATGAGTATGCCGCAGAATATGAGCGAGGCAAAAACGGGAAGACCGAAATGTGGTATATAATAGATGCCAAGCCGGGTGCTTCCGTTATTCATGGCTTTTCTCAAGGTAATGACAAATCCAGAATTCGTGATTCTATTTTAAAATGCAAGCATAACGGTCTATATAGGAAGGTTATGGTGAAGAAGGGGGATGTTGTTTTCGTACCGGCAGGTACCGTGCATTCCTTAAATGACGGACTGGTAGTGGCTGAAATACAGCAGCATTCAGATCTGACTTACAGACTGTACGACTATGACAGGACCGATGCTGCCGGAAGAAAAAGACCTCTTCACATAAGCAAAGCTTTGGATGTCCTTGACTTTAATAAACGAAAGGCTTTGTTCAACGGGCTAACAGTGTGCTATGACAAGGTCAAAATAAAATACCTGGCTATATGTGAGCATTTCTGTGTCAGACAAATAGAGGGCAGGGGAATACCTGTCGATTTCATTGCAGACGGTTCTTTTTCGGCATTTATGTTCATAAACGGTGAAGCGGAAATAATATACGATTCTAAAAAAGTTCACGTAGGTGCACTTGAAACGGTTTTTATTCCCGCATATATGGGACGTTATAAAATTGACGGCGTTTTTTCAGCATGCCAGATATTTGTACCCAATTCAGTGAAAGAAGTGTATTCATCGATAATGAAAGAGGGTTTTTCAATCTCGGAAATAGTTAACAGCATTGCCGGAGTTGAAAACCTCGGCTTACCGTTGACAACAGCGGTTTAAAGGCTTTTGGGGAATATATGCGTTTTAAGCTTGGAGCCTGTAAATACTCTTAGAGGGCGGAAATAAAACGATTTGTGAGAAGTGCTCTCTTTTCGTTGTAGTATTTACAGGCTCTGCAATTTCATTTCCGATATTTCCTCCCCGTTTTTTGAGTGAATAACATATACCCACTCCGGATGGCTTGACTGATATAGCTAACAGTAGTAAACTAAAATTAGCTATTATTACATATATCTATAAATATAAATAATATTATAACGTCTTGTTGTTTGGCTTTTTATATTATTTTCAAATAATATTGCGGGAGGATTTGTACATGAAAGCTGAATTATTCAATGGGATAATTGGGTATTTAGAAGGGATATCCAACCTTGTAAGCTTTTATGGTGTGTGCTACGCACATAGTTACAAATTTATCAAATATGATGATGTAAAAGACATTAACGAGTGTGTAGAGAAATTTTATAATGAAAGCCCCATAAAAGAACACAGGACAAGGATTGACAGCATATGGGAATTGGATGACTGGAAAAATGATCTGTTTGAAAATTGCTGCGACTGGTTTTTCAGAGTATTCAGCATGAGGAACTTTGAGGTTTCCATTGAGGATGAAGACGGTAACACCATGCCTGCCCAAAAGAGCAAAAAAAGCAACCGTGTATTTATGGGCTTGTTAAATCGGCTGGAAGAGTTTTTCGGAAATGATGACTTAAAGGTGTATAAACTGTTCATAGATCCTGCCTGGGTTGATGAGTATGCCTGGGAACAGTATTTTTTCCAAAAGGGAAACGAGTTCTATGTACTTAGTTTCTTTCAAGAAGGTTTAAATTAAAGGGCCATAACAACAAAAGCTTAAGGTTACATATTCCAAGGAGAATATTCGTTTTAGATTTCAAAAAAGGTGTGATTTAGTAAAGCGGAAATAAAAAGCGAGAGGGCTCGATGCTCTTAAGCTTTTTTTATTATTTGGCCTCTTGGAATGAAATGAAAGAGGCAAAAGCGAAGGGACTCGATGTCCCGAACTTTTATTGTTTAAGTATTTAATTTACTGAATTGATATTGTGTTGGATATACGTTACCTTTCATCTTATCTTTTCAAAGAAGAAATATTCAAATTTTATTGAAACTTTGTGTCGTGATACTGCGTCTATTATTATGTACGCAATATTTATTGGTGGGATTTCACGAAATGAAATGACCAAGAGGCGATGGAGACTTAAAGTCCCCGGAGGTTTTGTTCGGTAATGCGTAAATACATAGGATTTTTAGGAGTGGATTTTTGTGTTGATGAAAAATTACGGGAATAGTTCTGTTAAGAGATTTTTGCTGAGCGTGTCCGCAGCGGTTCTTATTTTGGGTACTACGACAGGATGCAAGCTTGATATCAATAAGGCCATTGCAGATAATTCATATAACCGAAAAGATTCAGGTACTGCGGCAGAGCAGGGGGTTAACCTTGAAAGAATAAAGGAGCAATACCGGGCACTGCTTCAAAATAAATCTTCATTGACTGAAATAATCAAATTTCTGGACGCCAATGTGTCCCAGGTTTCCAGTGATATAGCCTTAATGATGGTTGATGAGTTTGAAAAAAGGCAAAAAGAATTTTTACCCGAGTTGGAGAAAAAGTTCACGGAAAACGGAGAAATCCAAAGTAAGATGGCGGAAGCTTTCTTAGAGGATTTTGATATAGGTAAAATATACAGCATTGAAGACTATAAGGTACAGGAGCTGTTGAAGGAGACAAAAGAGAAGGGATATAAGGTTGAAACGGCGGAAGGAATGTTTTTCCCGGTTATAAATTATGAGATTTATAAAAAATACAGTGATTATGTAACCGACGATTTTAGAGAATATATTAATATAATGGCAGCGGAATCCAATAGAGCACCGGCTAAGGATGCAGCCCTTGTCATAAGCTGGGAAGAAGTACTTGAGAGGGCTTTGAATCAGGAAAAGTTTATAAAGCTTCATCCCGATTCAATAAGAATCAATCATATAAAAGATTTACATAAAAAATATATAAACTTTACATTGTTTGGCTTAAATAACACTCCCCTATTCAGCTACGATTCAAGTACAATGGATTCAGAAGCCAAACAGGCTTATATGGATGTATTGAAATCAAACACCGATGATAGTGATTACATCACGATTCTAAGGGACTATATGAGCTTGTTGGAAGAAAACGATTATAAGCTGACGGATGATGTAAAAAAATATAGGGAAGAGGCAGTAAGAAAGCTGGATTTATAGGGGAGTTTAAAATAGAGAAACGGGGGTCTTTCAGGCTCCCGTTTTTAATTGATGGAATTTCACGAATGAACTGAGCAAAAAAAAGAAAAATTAGGAAAGTCAGAATTGCTATGTAACATTTATTATGCCTTAAACGTCATTATTATTGAAAACAACTGACCGGTCGGAAAAAGGAGCCAGAAATATGATTGAGGAGGAAAAACTGAAAAAAGCACACGATGGAGATCTGAAGACCATAGAAGAAATATGCACTTTGACATGGGAGCCGGTATACCGTTTCATATACTATAAAGTGCAGAATCGCGAGGAAGCTGAGGATATTACGCAGGAAACCTATGTAAAAGCATTTTCCTACCTGCAGAAGCACGATGTGAAAATAGAAAAATATATCGGCTTTTTAAAAACCACGGCATTGAATATTTTGCGGGATAGATGGCGTAAGAAAAAACGCCGGGGTTCAAACGTAAATTTTGAAGAAATAAATCCTATTGAAACAGCTGTGGACGATGCTGCACAAGCCAGTGCCGAGAGGACAGTGATACGGGAGGCCTTGAATAAACTTAATGAGGAGCAGCGGACAGTTATTGAGTTGAGGATTCTGAAGGGTTATTCCGTAAATGAAACCGCAAAAATTTTGAACAAAAAAGAAGGTTCTGTTCGTGTTCTGCAATACAGGGCGCTGCAAAATCTTGCTGAAATCCTTAAAACTTATGATTGATTAAAAGTTGGAGGTATTTATTATGGAAAATGATGAAAAAAAGCTCTCTGATTATATTGATAGACTGAATGAAGAGAAAAAACCAGAGGTTCATGGAAATTCCACTGAATCACCTCAAATGGAGGAGCTTATGAAGACTGTGAGAAAAGTTCGCAGTTTAAAAGAACCGGCTCTTCCGGGGGCGGATTATCCTGTTAAATTGGCTGAAAATGTTGCAAAACAATTGCCGAAAAAGCTGACGGTCAAGAAGAAAAAACACACTTGGATTGCTGCAGCGGCAGCAGTTGCGGCGGTTATTGCATTGGTATTTGCCGTGAACTTTATATTGCACCCCGGAGGCGCTGATATTGTCTATGCCATGGAGCAGGCTTTTCAGGAAGTGAAGGCATATCACGGTATAATTGAGATTATTGAAAAGAATGCCGAGGGAAAGGAAACCACACAGGCAATCCGTGAGGTGTGGGCCGATAAGGAAGGACACTATTATATAAAAGAGCTTGAAGGCTCACAAGCAGGCGTGATAACGGTAAACAACGGAGAAAAGAAATGGCAGCAGCTTCCCCAAGAGAAAAAGGTTTACGTTTTTCCTGCTTTTCCTGACCCATACCGCTTTACCTTCGAATTGGGCAATGAAATAGACGATGTCAAGAATGCCGCAGAAGTTAAAGCTATTGGAGAAGACAAGGTTTTAAACAGGAGTGTTACCGTTTTGGAGGTGACACCCAAAGGAGGACTGCCATACCGCATATGGGTTGATAGAGAAACCAAGCTTCCGCTTAAAAGGGAGAGTGCAATGCAAAATGCAATTCAGTATACAGTTACCTATACGAGTATTGAATATCGGAATGCATTGCCCGAGGAGCTCACTATCTATAGCGTTCCCGATGGCTTTGAGGAAGTGGACCGAAACCCTGAGCAATGGGTTAACAATATAGAAGAAGTAGAAGATTTAACCGGTTTTGCTCCGAAAATACCGAAAGAGTTGCCTGAAAGCTACAAAAGAGATGGCATTGCGGTTGCCAACGGGATGAAGACCGTTAAACTAAATTATACTTCCCGGGATAAAAAACACAGAGTGATTATATTGCAAGAAAAGACCGAAGGCGAATTAAATCCGGCATCGGCAGCGGTTTTAGGTACCCTTAACGAAAATGTTGCCGAAATTCAGTCCCCGGTTCAGGAGGATTATGGAGTTCTTGCCGGTGGAGGGGTTTATTCCGGTGTTTCCGATATTTCCTCTATTCGTTGGCAGGAAGGCGGGTTTGAATTTGCTGTAGTCGGCAACGATTCATTGGAGCACTTGGCTTTATTTGCAGAAAGCTTAGCCGGAGGACCTGTTGTGATTCCCAAAGGAGATGAAAAAACCCCCGATAAGCCACAGATTGAGGTTCCTGTTGACTTGGAGATTGAGGAAAATGATCAGAAGAGTGTGGATGCCGGACATTCGCCGTGGAAGCTTGATCCTGTTTATGTTGCACAGGTATTTGTAAGCCTGAAGATTTCTCCGGAAGGAATTCAGGGAGACTATCCTGTCCAATATGAGGATATCAAGGTTGTAAAAAATGACGGTGTAAATGCTGTTGTGGAAGTAAGCTCAGATACAACACCGATACGCAGGGTATATTTAAAAAGGCTGATAAGACAGGACAGCACAGGAATATGGACCGTGGTAGGGTATGATCCCGTCTCATCGTAAGGAGAAGTATTCTTATCTCGGTTGGCAGTACAGCATCAGAAACCGAAGATTTTTTAGCGAAAACGATGGGATAGCGTCTGAATCGTAGGATTTTTAGCAGGACACGGAAATTTTGAATGTTTTCCTTGTCCTGCTGTACACAATTTAGAGAAGTTAAATCAAATATTCTCTACCTTTTCAGCCAAATCCTTCAGATTATAAGTAATACATTTTGATGCCCTTCGAGTACGAGTGCTTGAGGGGCTTTTCTTTTCCGAAGCCTTTTCCTTTTCTACTCGCTTTGCTGAAGAGGCATGCTTTGCTGATACTCGGTTGTTGCAATTTTTATTTGTGCAGGAACCGTTTATCATCAATGAACCACAGTTACAAAATTCTGCCAATTAAATCACTCCTTTAGTAGTAATTATACCACAAAAACATAAATCTTATAGGTTCCTTTATAACCTTCGGATGCATATTATTATAGTAGAGAAAAACGGTAAAGAAAAACTTTATCCAATGCATTTTAAAGCTTTAGAGGCTCGGAAATCGATATTTATTTTTCATTAGTTAACTTTTCAAATACTTTTTTTTAATATATAATTTAATAACAATATTATAATTTATTCTTGTTGTTCCGATATATTTGATAGGTATTATAATTATATCTTCAATAGGAGTTCATAATAAATGTTTAAGAAAAAGATTTTAATAATCGATGATACGGAATTCATGACAAAATTAATTTCAGACATCCTTACAGGTGCTGACTATGATGTTGTAGTTGCATCAGACGGTCCCACAGGTTTGCAAAAGGTCAGAACGGAAAAGCCCGACCTTGTAATACTTGATGTTGTTATGCCGGGTATGGATGGCTTCGAAGTTTGCAGAATTCTGAGGGAAGACGAAAGTAACAACCTGATGCCCATTATCATGCTGACAGCACAGGAAAATGAGGATGATAAGCTGACCGGGCTTGAGCTTGGGGCCGATGATTACATAATAAAGCCGTTTAACAGCAGAGAGCTGGTTAGCAGAGTTCGCAACACATTAAAACGCATTGATAGGAATCGGTGGGCAAATCCCCTTACCGGATTGAGAGGGAATATTGAAATACAGGCCGAAATAAATCAAAGAATTGCTACCAGACAGCTCTTTGCGGTTATTTATGCGGATCTAGACAATTTCAAGGCTTATAATGATGTGTATGGTTTTGCCAGCGGTGATAGGGCTATCAAGCTGACTGCCGATATAATTATTGATAATGTACATAACTTCGGAAATTCGGAAGACTTCATAGGTCATATAGGCGGAGATGACTTTATAATTGTATCAACTCCCGACAAAGCAGAAGCAATATGTCAGGGGATAATTAACGACTTTGACAATAAGATAAAAAGCCTATACTGTGATGAAGACTTGCAAAGAGGATATATAGTGACCAGTAACCGGCAGGGTCAGATCATGAAATTTCCTTTAATATCCGTATCCCTTGCTATTGTGTCCAACGAAATAAGGGAGCTTATAAGTCATATTCAAATTTCCGAGATAGCAGCTGAGTTGAAAAAGAAGGCAAAAACCATGCCGGGAAGCACATATGTAAAGGACAGGAGAAAAAATTAAACTACCAAGGATTCCATGGCTAATTAAAGGCTTTTTAAAATAATTTCTCTCAAAGCGAAATCAAATCAAAATCAAATATCGAAGGGATTCAATCTATTTACAAGGAGGTAAAAGCTCGTGAAGCTCAAAAGTTACCATGCTTTACTATTGGCTGTTTTTGTGTGCATTACTCTGGTATTGCCCGCGTGTAGCGATGTTGAGGCGGGTTTTAATGAGGTTTGCATAAACCTTGGGGATGAGCCGCCAACCCTTGATCCCCAATTGGTTTATGACGTTGTTCCGATGAGGGTCATTAATGCCGTTTTTGAAGGGTTATGCAGGAAGGATAAAGAGGGCTTGCCGGTTCCCGGTGCTGCGGAGCGCTGGGAAATAAGTGAGGACAAGCTGACCTATACTTTTTATATCAGAAAGGATGCTAAATGGAGTAATGGTACTCCTGTTACTGCAAAAGACTTCAAAGATGCCTGGATGCGTGCCCTTGATCCCGAACCTCAATATCATGAGCCCGCTTTTATGGCAAATCTCTTCTTCTGCATAAAGGGTGCCGAAGCATACGCATATGGTGAAGGTAAGGCCGAGGATGTAGCTGTTGATGTGGTGGATGACAGGACTTTGAGGGTAACTCTTGTGCAGCCGACACCATACTTTTTGGATCTTGTGTGCAACAGTGTGTATATGCCGGTTAACAAGGAATTTTATGACAAACAGATTTCCGGTGACATTTCAAATTATGGAACAGAAGCCGAAGCGATATTGGGTAACGGTCCTTTTACGGTCCAGGAATGGAATCATGATGAAAACATTGTTTTGGTGAAGAATGACACATACTGGAATGCGGACGTAATTAATCTTGAAAAAATAGATTTTAAAATGATAAGGGATAATACTGCTGCCATCAACTCCTTTAAGTCAGGAGAAATCGACATGATAGAAATAACCGACCGGATGTTGGCGGCTGAGTTGGAAAACAGCAATTGCCGGGTGGAAGCCTACAACTCGGGAATAGTTGAATATGTAACCTTGAACAATGAGGATCCGGTTTTATGTAATGTAAATATAAGGAAGGCCCTTTCTTATGCTCTTGACCGGAAAACCCTTGTGGAAAAAATATTAAATGACGGTTCAAAGGAAGCTTATGGCTTTGTCAGTCCGATTGTGGCAGGTTATAACGGAAAGTTCAGACAACAGGCGGGAGACCTGTTTAAGGACAATGATATAGACACGGCAAGAAAGCTCCTTGAGAAAGGTTTGGATGAGTTAGGCATATCTGAAATGCCTAAAATAGTTTTTTTGGTTAATGACACGGAGTTATCCAAAAGGGATGCCCAGGTTCTAAAGGACATGTGGAAAAAGAGTTTGGATGTAGATGTAGAGCTTCAGGTAATGTCCTTTGACGCAATGGCGGAAAAAATGATGTCAAAAGATTATCAGATGGCACTTCTCACGTGGTCGGCAGACTATAATGATCCATTGGCTTATCTGGATGTTTTCTCGTCAAAAAGCTTTTATAATGTGGCGTTTTACAGCAATAATCAGTTTGAGGAGCTTTTGGACAGGGCTATCCGGGAAATCGATGATAAGTCAAGGATGGAACTGCTGATAAAGGCAGAACAAATTGCAATGGACGATATGGCTGTGTGCCCTCTTTATTTCATTGCCAACAGCTATGCGGTAAACAACAGGGTTAAAGGGCTGGTCAGAGGAAGCAGCGCCATTCAGGATATTGATATGTACTGGACCTATGTTGAATAGATTTGGAATAAGGGTGTAAAAGGTTGCTATTTAGCATGAAACGGATAGCTGACACTGTCCTTAAAAAGGGGATGAAAAATTGGAGTTTGTACGGTTTTTGCTAAAAAGATTGGCGTCCTTTTTAATAACCATGTGGCTGGTAGTAACCTTAACCTTTATCTTTATAAGGTGTTTGCCGGGAAGCCCGTTTAATTCCGACAAAATGGTTCATCCTCAAATACTTAGCAATCTCAACACTAAATATGGCCTTGACAAGCCTTTTCATGAGCAATATCTTCGTTATATGCAAAACCTCGTAAAAGGTGATCTTGGTATCTCCATGATTTATAAAAACCGCAGTGTATCCTCTATCATAAAAAGAGCATTCCCGGTATCACTGGATTTAGGTATAAGGGCTGTTTTGCTGGCAGCCTTTGTTGGCCTTCTTTTGGGATTGATATCTGCACTTTTCACAAATAAAGCACAGGATCATATTATTTCAGCAATAACAATGATATCTGTTTCATTACCCGGATTTGTTGTCGGAACCCTGCTACAGTATCTTCTGTGTTATAGGCTGTCTGTTTTAATCTATAATATTACGAAAGTCAGATTCAATATTTTTCCCAATACAGGTTGGGAGGGCTTTCGTTCCACCGTTGTTCCTACAATAGCCCTTGCGGCCGGAGTAATGGGGATAGTGGCCAAGATGCTCAGGTCGAGCTTGAAGGATGTCATGAATCAGGATTACATAGTTATGTCCCGGGCTAAGGGGCTGAACAAGAGGGAAGTTGTGTTTAGACACGCATTAAAAAATGCACTGCTTCCGCTGCTTTCGATATCCGGCCCATTGGTTTCGTCAATAATTATGGGATCTTTTGTGATTGAAAACATTTTTTCCATTCCGGGATTGGGACGCTATTTTGTATCCAGTGTGCAGGACAAGGATTATACAATGGTTTTGGGACTTTCAGTATTTAGTGTGTTTATTGTGGTTCTGATAAACACACTAACCGATATACTTTACGCAATTGTGGACCCCAGGGTGCGTATTGAGCCGAAAGACAGGCTTGGAGCTTGATTTGTCCGAGAATAAAAAAGCACGGGAGTAAAGAATATGCTTTTTTCCATAAAGACCACTGTCCGGACCGTATTAAAAAGCAAATTAGCATGGGCCGGTGCTGTTATTCTTATTGTTATCGCAGTGATGGCAATAGCGGCACCGGCATTTTCCCCCTTTGACGGCTACAGCCATGATACAGACAGCATATTTCTTAAGCCCATGTCAAAAGGACACTGGTTCGGCACCGATGAGTTCGGAAGAGATTTGTTTGTAAGGGTATGGCAGGGGGCACGAATATCTCTTGCCATAGGTATCCTGGCAGCGATAATACAGATGGTTATCGGTACCTTATATGGGGGAATGTCGGGGCTTTTTGGCGGGACGGTAGACGAGGTAATGATGAGACTGGCAGATGCTTTGTATTCCATTCCGGATCTTATTTTGGTTGTGCTTATCACTATGGCGATGGGGAACAGTTGCTTTTCGGTAATTCTGGCTCTTTCAGTGACCGGGTGGACGTCAACAGCCCGGGTTGTGAGGGGCCAGACCCTTATGTTAAAGGAAATGGACTTTGTGAGGGCGGCAAAGGCGTTCGGTGCGGGCAGATGGTATATAATGTTTAAGCACATACTCCCCAATTGCCGTGGCCAAATTCTTGTCAGTTTGATGCTTAATGTACCCTCGGCTGTTTTTGCCGAAAGTACGTTAAGCTTTCTCGGCCTGGGAATAAAGCCTCCCGATGCAAGCTGGGGAACGCTGGTCAATGAGGGGTTTAAATATTCAAATATCACCTATCACCCCTGGGTCATATTTCTGCCGTTGTTTTTCATTGCCATTACCATGATCAGCCTGAACATATTGGGAGATGAATTTAAGAAGGCCCTGGATTCAAAGCACTAGTCAATAAAGGTGGTCTCGAGCATGGATACTATTCTTAGGATAAAGGATTTTTCCTTGTCTTTTAAAGGGAAAAAGATACTGGACAATATTAATATGAGCGTTTCAAAAGGAGAAATTCTTGCCGTCGTGGGGGAATCGGGAAGCGGTAAAAGCATGCTTGCCCGGTCCGTACTTGGACTTAACAGCCCGGATGTTTTTGATATAAAAGGGAAAATTTTTTTTGATGACCGGGACATAAATTCACTGCCGGAAAAGGAACTGACTAAAATACGGGGAGCAAAAATTGGAATGGTATTCCAAGAACCCCTTTCATATCTCAATCCTGTTATAAAAATGGCAAGCCAGCTTACCGAGCCTTTAAACAAGCACAAAAAAATTAATAAAAGAAAAGCAGCCCAATTAATGGAGGATTTTTTACGGAAGCTGAATATAAATGATCCCCTACAATACATGAAAAGCTATCCCCATCAGTTAAGCGGAGGAATGGCCCAAAGGGGCGTAATTGCCATGAACTCCTCCTGTGAGCCTGAGTTAATCATAGCAGATGAGCCCACCAGTTCCATTGATGTAATTGTTCAGTATTCCATAATAAAGCTAATAAAGGATCTTGCAAGGCTTCAAGGTACTTCGGTTATTTTCATTACTCATGATTTGCAGCTGGCGGCTAAAATTGCGGACAGGGTTGCTGTAATAAGTAAAGGCAGAATAGTTGAAGAAGGGGATGTGCAAGAAGTATTGAAAAACCCCAGGACAAATGAGACGGCTCAATTACTAAATGCCTGTATTGCAGAAAGAGCCCAGGAAACCGGTGTAAAAAGGAAAGCCCTATTGGAGATCCGTGACCTTAGAATGCACTTTAAAAGCGGCAATAATATAAACCGGGCTTTGGACGGAGTATCCTTAACGGTATATGAGGGAGAAACTTTAGGCATTCTTGGAGAAAGCGGATGCGGAAAATCAACGCTGTCACGGATAATAACAAGAATACAAAGACCTACCTCCGGGAAAGTATTATTTGAGGGAACGGATATATTTTCCATAAAAGACTATTCCAAAATCGTTCAAATGATATTTCAGGATTCCATAACATCAATGAATCCTCAAATGAGGATAGAGGATATTGTTGCCGAGGGAATCGATATATTGTACGGAAAAAGCCGGCAAGAACGCACGAAGGATGTTATTGAATGCCTTAAAAGAGTAGGACTTGACAAAAGTATAAAGGACAGGTTTCCCCATCAGTTAAGCGGAGGCCAGAGGCAAAGGGTGGGCATAGCAAGAGCGTTAATAACCAATCCGAAAATTCTTATTTGTGATGAGCCCACATCCTATCTTGACACCGTATCTCAAAAGCATATGCTGGATTTGTTCATGAAGCTGAAAAACGAGATTAACCTTACATATATTTTCATAACCCATAACATCAGAATTCTTGGCAATATAAGCGATAGAATAGCTGTAATGCATAAGGGAAGGATTGTTGAAATCGGAACCAGGGATGAAATAGTATTTAACCCGGTTCATCCGTATACTAAAATGCTTATTGATGCCTCCATAAAGGATGAGGACTATTTTGCTGAAAGCCTGTTCCAAACAGATGATAGTGCTTGCAATAGTTGTGGTTGCAAATACCATGCTTTGTGTAAAAGAGCTGCTGAAAAATGCAGACAGGAAAGCCCGGCATTGATTAGTATTGAAGGAGAACATTTCGTAGCGTGCCATTTATTCTAATTCCAGTGATTTTAATAAGCATAATGAAATATGTATCCGTTAAAATACAGAGAAAGGGTTTATACTTGCTGATAATGAGAGGAAATTCGACCTTTGAAGGTATGGAATTATATTTTGGGAAAGTTTTAAACTTGCTTCTAATGAGAGTAATTGTGAAGGAAAACATGGAATAAACTTAAGTGTATGGAATATTTTCTCTTCGCGCTTGCCCGGTTTTAGAGCTATATGCTTAACAATACTAAATGACCCCAATCAGCACTAAATAGGAATGCATATGGAAACACAAGTCCCTTTTCCGGGAGCAGACGTGATTTTTACTTTTCCCTTTACAAGCTCCGCCCTCTCCTGCAAACCTCCAAGACCAAAGCCGCCTTTAAGGTCCTGAGACTTTTTGGATTGTGCTTCTACATCAAAACCGACACCGTCATCGGTTATAGTAACATATACCATATTATCGGTTATCGAGAAATTAACTGTTACGTTTTTTGCTTTGGCATGCTTGTATATATTGGATAAGGATTCCTGTATCATTCTGTACAAAGTCGAAGCTAAATAATACTCAATTTTCGATTCATTACCTGAAAAATTAAAGGCTACCTTTACTCCTGAGCTTTCTTCGAAGGAACTGAATCTGTTTTTGAGCGCGGTTATAATTCCTACATCGAGATAGGAAGGCTTCAGGTCATAAAGTAAAGTCCGTATTTCCGTTGATGTGGATTTGATTGCTTCATTGAGAGAATTAAGTTCATCAACACATTTTTCGTACATGGAATTTTGAAGGAGCTTTTTGGCAAGTTCAACTCTCAAGGAAAGGTTTACGACACTTTGAGCCGGGCCGTCATGAATCTCCCGGGCAATTCTTTTCCTTTCCTCTTCATGGGCAATAAGAATTTTTTTGCTCAATGCCTCAAGCTCGGTGTTTTGCCTTTTATAGCCGTCAAGAAGATTTTTCATCTCCCTGTACAGGAGATTGTTTTCCAGGGCAACTGCTGCATGACCCGCAAGAGAATTCATAATCAATTCGTCTTTATAATCATAAGTGATTATTCTGCTTAATGCATCCTTATTTTTAAAATCTATCTTTTCATCGGGGAATTTCTTTTTATTAATTAACTGGATGACACCTAAAATGTTGCCTTCATGGTCTTTAATCGGTGTGGCAAGAATGGATTTTGTCACATATCCAGTGTGCAGGTCGAAGCTGTTGTTATGGCGGTAATCAAGATCGGGAGAAAGACTGTAGGCATCATCAATCCTTACTGTTTCACCGGTAATAACTGAGTAACCGAAGATGCTTTCTTTTGTAATGGGAGAAATGAATGTTTCAAGGTTGACATCCATACTTGAGTTTTTGGCAATAACGAATTTTAAGCTTTTATACCTGTAATCGTTGTTTTTTATGGATGTCCAGTTGTAGGAGTCCTTGTCGATTACAAGATAAATTGTTGCTGCATCGGAGGAAGTAAGCTTCATGCTGCTGGTTACTATCATATCAAGAAGCTTTACCGTATCTTTCTCGGAAGAAAGGGATTTACCTATTTCATAAAATTCCCTGGCTTCATTCCTCAAAAACGAAATTTCGTTTTTGCTATCGATCTCTCTTTTTAGCTTATTTATGAAAAAAGCACTGTTAAAATGCTTTGTATATACATATTCAAAAACATTGTCCGGATTTTCATCCAACTCCACGTCTTTGGAACTGAATAAAACAAGAATACATTCCGATTTTTCCAACAAACCTTTAATGCAAAAAGAAATACCGTGGTATAAGTCATATTCGATAAATATAACTGCGACGGAAGATGTTTTGGAGTTTTGTGAGGAAAATCCGTTAATGCTGCTTAAAAAAGAATCCTTGTCGGAATAAATGTTAACCTGAATTATATTGTCCTTCAGTAAGTCAATAAACTCCTTGTATTCGGAAGGATCTGAACCTGATAGCAAAAAGGCGGCTGCATTTAACATTTTTTTTACCCCTTATCGTGTGACTTATTGACTTATTTATCCATGGTGAAAGCATTAATAATGAAATCGGAATAATCGATATATATATTATACAATATTATTGTAATTAATTCAAAGAAACTTTTGATAATTGGTGAATAAATTCATTAAAGAATAATATTCCATTAGTTTGAATAACCTCTGTGTTTTTTCGCTTTATGTATACAACCTATTAAACATGTAAATTTCTCTGGGGGAAGCAAAATGATTTGTTTTAATTGCGGCATAAAAATTCACAGTAATGAAGCAAAAGTATGCGGGCTATGTGGGGTTAGATTTGAGAAAACTTGTCCTTCCTGTTATTATCCTAACCCTTCAATGGGTAAGTATTGTTTTAACTGCGGTACTAAATTGGAATGTCTTGATACACAAAGCTCAGTTCAAAATTTTGATACTCTTTCTGAAAGCAGAAGAAATGTGGCTGTTATTTTTGCAGATGTTTCCGGCTTTACAGCTCTTTCGGAGAAGCTTGATCCTGAGGAAGTCAGAGAGATCATAAATGAATGCTTTGATTATATTACCAGACCCGTTTACGAACTGGAGGGCACCATAGACAAGTATATCGGCGACTGTGTAATGATACTTTTCGGAGCAAAATATATTCATACCGATGATGTCAAAAGAGCTGTAGTCTGTGCCATGAGGATGATGAATCTTATAGAGGAGTTTTCCAAGGAAAGGTTTTCGTCCACGGGCTTGTCCCTGACTCTCTCCATCGGCATAAACTATGGTTTGGTAGTTACCGGAAGTGTCGGCAATACCTTTGACAGGGATTATACGGTGATGGGGGATATTGTAAATACCGCCCAGAGATTGCAATCCAATGCCGACAGCGGAGCCATCCTTGTATCGGAATCGGTATATATGGAGACAAAGGACATAATCAAGTATACAAAGCCTGTTGAGATAAAAGTTAAAAATAAAGAGAAGCCTGTGAGGTGTTACTCGCCTATTGAGATCAATGCCGAACACGATTATGACGACAGGACCCCGTTAATCGGAAGAGAAAAGGAACTGGGACAGCTTGTGTCAATATATAATAATGCCCTCAATACAGGTACAAAATGCATTAGTGTAATCGGGGAGGCGGGAGTCGGAAAGACTCGGCTTTTGAAAGAGTTTTCCGCCAGCCTTGCAATGGATATAAAGAAGTTATGGGTTGATATAAGCCCGTTTTCCCAAAACAGGGTTTACCATTTGATTTCAAATGTTCTTATGAAAATTATGAACATCAATTATGGGGATAATCCTAATGTGAAACAGCGAAGACTGATGTCTTTTTTGGACTATATATTGGAAGATTTGAGCGATGAGGAGATTGAAAGAAATTACAACTTCATTGGCCTTATTTTAGGACTTAAAAGAGACAATGAGTTTCAGAACATACTGAACTCCATGAGCTTTGAAAACATCAGGAGGGAAATGGTCAGGCAGCTCGCGGTGTTCTTTAAATATCTTTCGAAAAAGTTTAAGATGGTAATAATCATTGATGACATGCATTGGTCCGATAAGGATTCACTGAGTATTATAAGGGGTTTAATGGAAAACCTAGATCCTGTAAACATTACTTTTGTAATGGCTTCCTGTTATGAGGTGGAGGAGTTTAGTGATGCCAAATCATTGAAGTATCATACATTGAAGCTTAGAACTCTGTCTAAAAGTGCAGTAAAACAGCTGATGTGCAAATTACTCCAATGCAAAAACATTGATAAAAGTCTTTTAGATGCTGCCGAAAAGTTTACCAGCGGAAATCCCCTGTACATTCGGGAATTTATTCAAAACATTAAAAAATCCGATACCTTCCGTGTGATTGAAGATGTTGCAGTTATAGATGCCGAGACAATTACATCCCTTCCTAACAATATCCAGAATATTATTTTAGCAAACTTGTCCGAGATGAGTGATGAGGAGAGACGATTGCTTGAGGTTGCATCGGTTATCGGCAGGGAATTTAACCTTACAATACTAAGTGCAATTCTTGAAATGGGAAGGGATGAGGTTAACGCCTTATTGAGACTCCCTGTACATATGAACTTAATATCCCTAAAGTCTGCATATACCTCCTCCGGTGTTGTGGAAAAAGAATTTGTATTCAACCAGGACATGGAGAGAGAAGTTATTTATGATAGTATTTTAAACAAGGAAAAGAAGGAACTGCATAAAAAGATAGCGGAATTTTTAGAGGAAAAATACGCCCGGGAGCTGGAAGAGTATTATGAGATTCTCTTTACCCATTTTCATAAGGCGGGGCAGATCAAAAAGGCAGCCGAATATAGTTTTAAGACAGCCATAAAAAACAAAGTCAATTTCAACTTCACCAGTTCACTGGAATACTATGACCGTTTTCTCCAATTGGTGAAAGAAGAGGACGATGAGCAAATCAACGCCAAGATATTGGAAGCCTATAGAGATATGGGGTACATAAAATTAATAATGGCAGACTATGAGCTTTCCATGCTTTATTTAAACAGGGCTTTAAAGAAAGCCAAGCTTTATGATGACATTTACTCAATCCGGCTGATGATTGCGGCAGTTTATAAAGAACAGGACATGTATGATGATGCCCTCAAAATCCTTGATGATATCCAACTTAAAATAAATAAGGAAAATACACTTTACGGCAAGCTTTTGCAGATGAAATGCAGCATATTGAGAATTCTTGGCAGCACCGAAGCCCTTACTTTAGCCCAAAAGTCCGAAAAGCTGCTTATAAGAATGAAGGATTATGAAAACCTTGCCGAGACCATGAATCAAGCCGGAATTATATACTATATCCGTGGCGATATATCTAACGCTTTGTTTTATCTGGACAAATCATATAAATATGCAGAAAAGGTGAATAATCTCGCTATCATGGCCAAGGTGTCAGGGAATATGGGTGTATTTTACCATTCTACCGGAATGATTTCAAAGGCCCAGGACTTTTTTGCCAGATCCATTAGCATTTCCAAGAAGATATCGGATCAGCAGGGATGCGTAGCAGGCAGTATAAATCTTGGGATACTTTATATGGACAAAGGCCTTTTCAATGAGGCAGAAGCTTTGTTCAACAAAGCCTTGGAGAGTGCTCGTGAAATATCTTCCAAGCTTAATGAGAGCATATCCATAACCAATATCGGAGACATATTATATGAAAGAGGCCATTTTGACCAGGCAATTTCCCATTATAACAAATCTCTTGAAATAGCCCGGGAGATTAACGTACCTGTAGGAGAGGGGATAAACTACCTGAGCCTTGCAAAACTGAATATAGATAGAAATCTGTTGGATATGGCAGAGAAAATGCTGGATATGGTTTTTAAGATTTTTACTGAGGTTGGGGAAATGTCTTATTTAAGTGATTGCTACAGGTACAGGGCAATATGTGAGATGAAAAAAGGGAACCCAAAGGATGCATTGAATAATTGCGATAAAGCCATTGAAATATCCCAGGAGGTTAAAAGCGATATAAGAAGGCTAAAGGCAATAAGGATAAAAGCAGGTATTCTTGCCGGTATGGATAAAAATGAAGAAGCCGTTGAACTGCTTTCTGAATCGATAAACATGTCCCATCAGCTTGAGTCAGACTATGAAGCAGCCAAGGGATATTATGAAAGGTTTAATTTATACAAGAAGATGGGGGACATGGATAAAGCTGCGGCTGATATAAAACTTGCCAAAGAGTGCATTGGAAAAGTGGACGACTGCAAATTGAAAGAGGTAATATTGAAAGAGGTAATTGAGTAAGCTTAATATTAGGGTGCTATATCAAAGATGAATAAAGATATGGAAGAAACATTGTGAAGCAAGTTGTAGAGCCTGTTAATACGACAAGGAAAGGGAGAGCATTGTCTGAGGAAACGAGTTTTGCTCGACCCTGAGGAGTATTTACAGGCTCTGGACTTGCGTAACTTAAGTTTCTGGAATATCTTTATTCATCCTTGCTGCAGGGCCCAGGTTAGATCCGTATCCCCAACTCCTTTACTTTTTTGTATACAAAGGGGACCGACATTTTTATGAGGAATGCGGTTTGCTCCACATTGCCGTTGCACATGGAAAGAGCTTTTATAAAGAGTTCCTGTTCTTTTAGCCTTATATATTCCTTGTAGGCATAGATCTCTTCGAGAGCGGTTTGGGTTGGAGGAACAGCTTTTTCAAGAGTGGACAGGTCAATTCTATTGTCTTTTGAAAAAATAACCGCCTTCTCAATGAAATTTTTCAATTCCCGTATATTTCCCGGCCAGGTATAGGAGGAGAGTCGGGGATAATCTTTCCGGGTTAGAAGCATCACGCCTTTTTCCAGTTCTTTTGAGTACTTTTCAATGTAGTAATTTGCTATTTCAAGGATGTCCTTGCCCCTTTCCCTTAACGGAGGCATTTTAAGTTCGATAACTGCAAGTCTGTAATACAGGTCCTGGCGAAAATTGTTTTTCCGTACTTCCTCGAGAAGATCCTTGTTGGCAGCAACGATAAATCTTGCATTGGTTTTTTTATAGGAGGTATCGCCCACCTTTCGGTAGAGCCTGTCTTCAAAAAGCTGCAATAGCTTGCTTTGTACGGCTGGACTTGCGTTTTCAATTTCGTCAAAGAAGAGGCTTCCGCCTTCGCAAACCTCAATCAATCCTTTCTTTGAGCTGACGGCACCGGTAAAAGCTCCCTTTTCGTATCCGAAAACCTCGCTTTCAAATATGTTTTCTCCTATGTTGGGGATTGTAATTTTGACGAAGGGATTGTTGCTTCTTTTGGGATCGTTGAAATGAATCCACCTTGCCGCAAGCTCTTTACCGGTACCGGTTTCACCGGTAATTAGCACCGTTGATCCGGTAAAGAGAAGGTTTCTGAAGCTGTCTAAATATTTTGCCGTGTTACTCCCTATGATTTTAAATTCATCGAAAAGAAAATTCTGATTCACAAGCGTTACCCCCTTAATTTATATATCGGTATAAAATTTTATATGTCTATATAAAAATGAGACAAAAGGGAGAATCCAATATTGAAACTTAATGCTGTGTTTCATGGTATTATCTGCCGCAACCGGTGGAATGGACTATAAAATGCCGGTACCACAGACCCATAAGGCAATTGTCTTTTTAGGTATATAATACTAATTTGATTTATTTAACGGAAAAGCTTTAAACATGGCATGGGTATTGCATTTTATTATTATTGAAAAGAGTCTTTGCGACTCATCAAAAGGAGGTAATTTTATGAAGAGAAAGCTGATTATCGCTCTATTGTTTGCACTCTTGGTTACCGGAATTCCGGGTGTTGCTTTGGCAAAACCGTCAAATGGGAATGGGACGGAGGCTGTAATTACTGAACCGGTAAAATTTGAAACTACTATTACGGTGGACAAGAAGGGTGGCAAGTTTGATGTAGGCTTCGTTACCCTTCAGTTTAACAATGAATGGCTTCCCGGCGGACAGTATCCAATGGAGTTTAACGTAAAAGTATGTGTCCGAGACGGTGAGCCCGGAATTGAGATTAATCCGGATGTAGACGCTTTTACAAAGCCTGTGCTTATAAAAGTAAAGAAATATGAAGGATATTTATATGATGAATTAACGGGGAAAAATATTTATGTAAACATTAAATCTCAGGTTGTTACTGCAAGGCATTTTTCCTGGTACAGTCTTAGGTAAGCAGCATTGACTATTTAGTTGCGATAAATACTGAAGAAAATGTGTTCTAGGAATACAGATGAATGAATGGGAAAAAATTTGTGAAACATGTAGTATAAGGCCAACCCTTTATTGAATATGCTTATTGTAGATGTAAATAAGGGGGATAGGCTGAATGATATTAGTATTAAGAAAAGACAAAATAGCGTTAATTGCATTGGTATTTGTTTTGACAATTACGTTTATCAGCATTAATATAGGTCCGGGTTTTAACGCACTACAGGTTACAAACACCAATGTAAACGGAACTGTAGTAATTGACGCCGGACATGGGGGGGAAGATCCGGGCGCAGTAAGTGACTACAGCGGACTTAAGGAAAAGGACGTGAACCTGATTATAGCCAAGCGGGTTAAAGAGCTTTTGGAAGCAGAAAATTTCAAAGTTATTATGACCAGAGAGGAAGACGTATTAAACTACAAAGAAGGGACCCAAAGATATACCAGCAAGAGAGCCCAGGACCTGATGAACCGTAAAAAAAAGATTGATGAATCCGGAGCCGATATTGCTGTAAGTATACATCTTAACAAATTCAGCCAGACACAGTATTACGGTGCCCAGGTATTTTTTCCACCCAGATCACAGGAAAGTCAGGAATTGGCGGAAACAATTCAAAAAGCATTGAGGGAAAAAGTGGATCCGGGCAACAAAAGGGAAGCATTGGTAAAGGACAATAAACTGATAATTCTTCGGGATTTAAAGGTTCCCACCGTAATAGTTGAATGTGGATTCCTGTCAAACCGGCAGGAGGAACAGAAGCTTGCAGATGCAGATTATCAAGAAGAATTGGCTCAGGCAATAAAGGACGGAATTGTAGAGTATTTTAAAAAATGATGGTTTGCGTACTCACTGTCTATGAGTTCACATTATTGGATGAAAGAATATAGAGGAAACATTGTGGAGCAAGTTGTAGAGCCTGTTAATACAAAGAGAAGGTAGGGCACCCGCTTTTGTAAAGCGAGTTTTGCTTGACTTCAAAAAGTATTTACAGGCTCTAAACTTGTATAATTTTAGTTTCCGGGACAGTTTTCTTCATCTTTAAAATTTTCTTACCACTACTTCATCTCTCAGCATGGTCCAGATAGCCGGATCCTCCATGCCAAGCCTCCATAAAGCTACTCCCTTTATTCCGAGATCCCAGGCAAGCTGGATTTTGGCTCTCAAACTGCGGGCATTTTCAAACCATACCTCGTGCCGGTTTCCCTGTGCATCCGTGTAAGAAAACATCGGAGTCTGCCTTTCTTCATTGAAGATTATTGTGCTGTTGTATCTTTGGGCAAGATTAATTGCTCCTTGATATGTCACATAAGTATTTCTTCCGGTTGTGAGGTTAAAATCGAACCCGAATACAGAAACCGCTGCAACGATTTTATCTTTTGGCATTTTGGTTATGGTATACTGAAGAACCCGGTTCATCCAACCTATTGTAACAGGCGGTCCCGGTGGGCTTCCCGGCCAACCGAATTCATTATAAAGCATTACGACAAACTCATCCACAGCCCGGCCTATTGCACTGTAATTGAACGGATCGGAAAACGGATTGAAGGGCTGGTCACTTATCCTGGAAGGTATGGATGCCGAGAAGAAGTATCCTCTTGGGCTCAATGCCTCTGCAATATCATTATACAGAAGGGAGAGATTGTCGCTGTCTTCAATAAACACATCTTCAATATCAATATTTACGCCGTCAAAGCCGTATCTTTCTATTAAATTGACAAGGTTCAGGGCAAAGGCATTTCTGTTCCGCGGGTCTGAAACAAGGACTTTGACGACATTTTTGGCAAGGGTGGTTCCTCCGGGCCTGTATAAAAGGTTATGGACAACCGGCATTATTTTAACATTATTTCTATGGGCAATAGCTACTAGATTTCGTATGTCCTGATCGGTAAAATCGCCGAATTTTTCGATAGTGGTCGGGTTGGCGGCACTTATTCTGAACATGAAAAGTGCTGTCGAAGAAAGCAACCCCGTATTGTTGGAAAAGGATGCAAAAGAGCTGGGAAGAGTGGGTCCTTCTTCAAGAGTATAGAAACCCAGTACCCCTGTTATGGGCTTACTTCCGTCATATACTCTGCGATTCACAATAGTTCCGGAAATCCAGCCTTCTCTGCCGTTATAAAGGCTGATCTTATACCAGTTGTTACTGTAATCAGTAACAGGAAGCCTTGCACCCCTTGTCATCCGTGTAACCACACTGTAATTGGTTCCGGGACCGCTGCGTACGTTTGCATTGTCCACATTGACCACTACTTCGGTATAAATCGGTATGGTTAACCGCTGCCCTACCTGAAGCTGCGTACTGGTGAGATTGTTCAGGGCCATTATACTGTCTATGGTGGTGTTGTATCTTCGGGCAATAAGATATAATGAATCTCCGGACTTAACTGTGTATATTATGGGTGCCTGTCTTTCAACGGGGATATATAAACGCTGGCCGATATAGATAATGTTGCCTGTGATTTGATTTGCTTCTCTTATCTGGGATATGGTTACCCCAAACCTTTGTGAAATTGTATAAAGAGAGTCTCCAGGCTGTACGACATACCACATAAACTCATCATTCCTTTATAAAGTAAAATCTTTATTGTCAGTATATTCATACAGCCGTTTGAAGGTTCAAAAATCCTGTTTATCATTTGAAGGTATATGATAAGAAGTGAAGAAAATATGGAAGAAACATTGTGAAGCCAGTCGTAGAGCCTGTTAATACGACGAGGAAAGGGAGAGCATTGTTTGAACGAAGTGAGTTTTGCTCGACCCTGAGGAGTATTTACAGGCTCTGGACTTGCGAAACTTAAGTTTCTGGAATATTTTCTTCTCTTCTATTTTTGAACCCTTAATCACACTGGGACTGCAAATCATCCCAGAGCTCATACAACTCTTCAAGCCTTTCATTAAGCCTGTTGTTCTCGTCAGTAAGCTCCATCAGTCTTACATGGTCGCTGGCCACTTCATCTGAAGTCATTTGATTTTCAATTTCCTTTAGACGGGATTCAATGGAGGCTATCTCCTTTTCTGTATCCGCTATTTGTTTTTCCAGCTTCCTTTTGCGAGCCTTTTCCTCCTTTGTTGCCATATGCTCCAGCTTGCCGGAAGATACCTTGGTATTTTTTGATCCGTTGTCGGAAGCTGCATCAATCCTGCTTTTATATTGCAAAAAGTCGTCATAATTGCCGTTGTAATCTATACAGGAATTATCCTTAAGCTCAATGATTCGGGTTGCAAGCTTATTGATAAAATACCTGTCATGGGATACGATTAAAAGGGTTCCGTCAAAGTCAGACAGGGAACTCTCCAGTACTTCCCTGGAGTTAATGTCCAGGTGGTTTGTAGGCTCATCCAGCAAAAGAAAGTTGGACTCCGAAAGCATGAGCTTAATGAGGGATATCCTGCTTTTTTCGCCTCCGCTGAGATTTCCCACGGTTTTTAATACATCCTCGCCTTTGAACAAAAACATGGCCAGGGCGTTCCTGATTTCGGTCTGTGTAAGCTTTTCATTGACGGCCCAAACCTCATCGATTACTGTGTTCTCAGGGGCAAGATCCTCCTGCTCCTGATCATAGTAGCCTAAATTTACGTTGTAGCCGTACTCATATTTTCCGGTATAATTATCGATTCTGCCTGTCAATATCTTAAGAAGAGTGGATTTTCCGCATCCGTTCGGACCGAGAAGGAAGACTCTTTCATTTTTTCTTATATTGAAGCTGACATTCTTAAATAATGGCTTTCCGGGATATTCTTTGCCGAGACCTTCGACGGAAAGTACATCATTTCCGCTTTGCATACTGCTTTTAAATTGTATCTTTATTTTTTGAGGCAGATTTTTGGGCTTTTCTATTTTTTCCATACGATCGATGGCTTTTTGTCTGCTTCTTGCGGCTATAAGATTTTTTTCCCGGTTCCATCTTTTTTGCTGCTCAATAAATTCCTCCATCCTTGCGATTTCTCTCTGCTGCTGTTCGTAATGCCTTTGTTGTATTTCTCTGTTTACAGCTTTTTTCTTCAAATATTCCGAGTAATTGCCGTTGTATAGCTGGCATTCACAATTTTCTATTTCCAAAGTCTTATTTGTGATACGGTCAAGGAAAAACCTGTCATGGGATATAACCATCACACATTTTTTATAGTTTGACAGGAAATCCTCAAGCCACTCTATAGCTGAAATATCCAAGTGGTTGGTGGGCTCGTCCAAAAGAAGAATGTCGGGCTCCGTAAGAAGCATCCTTGCCAGAGCAAGGCGCGTTTTTTGACCGCCGCTTAAGTTTTTGACATTCAGAGAAAATTGGTCTTCGCTAAAGCCCAAGCCTTTTAGCACACCGGTTGCTCGGCTGTTGTATTCATAGCCTCCCAAACGGGCAAATTCTTCCGTAAGGCGGGAATATTCCTTCATTAAACCGTTTAATACGTTCCGGTCTTTTTCGTTGCTTATGGCTTTCTCCAGTTCTTTAATGCGGTTTTCCATCTCGATAAAGTGGGAATACACCGATAGAACCTCGTCTAATATGCTGCGGGTAGAATCGAGACCGGAATTCTGCTCAAGATACCCAATTTTTGAGTTTTTGGCCGTATACACTTCTCCGGTATCCGGTTTGTATGAGCCGGTTATTATCCTGAAAAGCGTAGATTTACCAGCACCGTTAACTCCGACAACTCCAACCCTGTCGGTATTGTTTATGCTAAAGGATATGTCCTTTAATACTGTATTGGTACCGAATGATAAACCTATATTGTTGCAACTTAAAACTATCATAACAATAAACCATCCTCAAAACCACTTCATATGTTTGACTGGGTACTTGAAATAAACGTTGACAATCACCCAACCGGTGTTCCCCAAAATGAAATTGGCTCTGGGACACCGACTTTAACAATTGTAGCAAAAATACAGCTTATTAGCAATATTGACAATAAAATAACAAAGATGATATAATCACATTGGTTTTTTAATTAAGGGAGGAATGCAAGTTACCATCAAAAATGATTTGGGGTGAAAGTGATGAGTTCGGACAAAAAAATATCTATTGCAGTAATCAAACGCCTGCCAAGATATTACAGATACCTTTCTGATTTGCTTAATCTGGGTATAACCCGGATATCGTCAAAGGAACTTAGCTCCAGGATGGGAATAACCGCTTCGCAAATACGTCAAGATTTAAATTGTTTTGGTGGATTTGGACAACAGGGTTATGGCTACAATGTGGAGTATTTGTATCAAGAAATAGGTAGAATTTTGGGTGTTGACGAAAAGTTTAATGTAATAATAATCGGTGCAGGAAACATGGGTCAGGCATTGGCAAACTACACTAACTTTGAAAAGAGGGGTTTTAAGCTTATCGGTATTTTTGACGTAAACACCGATCTGGTAGGGAAAAAAATTAGGGATGTTGAGATTATGTCCATGGATGATATCGAACAGTTTATAAGCAAAAACAAGGTGGATATAGCAATGCTGTGTGTCCCTTATGAACATACACCTGCTGTTGCAGACAGGGTAGCACGTCTTGGAGTAAAAGGACTGTGGAACTTTTCACCGATGGATTTAAAGATTCCTCACGATGTTATAATTGAGAACGTTCACCTCAGTGACAGCCTGATGGTATTAGGATATAAATTGGCAGAAAAGTATAGGCAGGAAAATTGTGAAGAAGCATAAGGATTATATACAAAAGCTCAAGGCCATCAACCCCTTGAGCTTTTTTAGATTCAAAGTATTTATATTTAAACCTTCCGTATAGAAATTACAGCTTGTTCAATACAGGAATGAAATCCGGATAAACTATATCAAGTATTTGTGTTTTCCTGATGGTAGTTTCCTCAGCGGCAGCAAGACCTGCAATACAAAGGGACATCGTTATTGCAGCATCGTTGTGGCCTTCCACGATGGTGCCTTTAAGTGCGCCTTTTCCTTCAATTATAGCTCCGTCATCGGTTTCTACCACAGTTGCGCCGAGTTTTGCAAGTTCTGTAAGCATTTTCTTGAGCTTGCCGGATTCCTTTGTCTTAAAGCCGGTGAGATTCTTAATTGTCGTAGTTCCTTCAGCCATTGCGGCAGCAACGGTGATAATCGGTATTTCATCGATAAGCCTTGGAATAATGTCACCTTCAATGGTTGTTCCCTTAAGATTTGAAGAAACAACCCTTATATCTGCAATTTTCTCGTTATTGACAGTGCGCTGATTGAGAATCTCAATATTGGCTCCCATGGATTTGTACACGTCAAGGATTCCGGCTCGGGTAGGATTAATACCTACATCTTTAATCACTATATCGGAATTCGGCACTATCAAACCTGCTGTTATAAAGTATGCAGCAATTGATATATCTCCTGGTATCTGAATGTGCTGGGCAAATAGGTTTTCAACCCTGTGAGAAGTTACTTCCAGACCGTTAACCCTAATGTCTGCACCGAAGTAATTTAACATTAACTCGGAGTGGTCTCTCGATTTTGCCGCTTCAATTACTGTAGTTTCACCGTCAGCATAAAGACCGGCAATCAAAAGCGGAGACTTGATGTATGTGTCCAAAATCGAAATACTGTGGGTTTTTCCGGTAAGTTTGGAGGGTGTTATTGAAAGGGGACAGAGATTTCCGTTTTCCCTTCCGCTGATATTTGCACCCATTTCCCTTAAAGGAACCACAACTTTACCTACCGGTTTTCGAATGGACTCTTCATTTCTTGTTAATACTGAAGAAAAGGGTTGACCTGAAAGCACACCTAATAGTAGTCTTAGGGCTGTACCAGATCTTCCGGCGTTTAATTGAGTTCCGGGAGGTTTTAGACCGTAGAGCCCATTACCCTGAATCTTGATTTTGTTCTCAGGAAGGATCTCAATGCTTACCTGCATTTTTCTGAAACAATCGATTGTGCTAAGGCAGTCCTCGCCCATCATGAATCCGTCAATTTCAGTAGTTCCTTTTGCTAGAGAGCCGAAAAGTATAGCCCTATGGGAAATGGATTTATCTCCCGGCACTTTGATTTCGCCTCTAAGTGAACCTCTTTGCTCAATTAACACACTCAATTCCCCCATTCCATAAGTATATGTTAAGCCTTATATTGTGAAAACTTATTTTAGCAATTGCATGCAATCCTCAGTGGACATACGGCTAATTTTGTCCGTTAAAACCTGAATATCTTGTAGCCTTTATCTGAAAGCAGGTTATAGGCCGCTGTTACACTTTCAGAATCAGGTAAGGTAATCCTCAGACAACCCTGTTCAAACTCCCGGCTGTTTGAAACATTTATGTTTTTGATGTTAATACCGTTTTTGCCGAGGAGCGTTGCTATTTCTCCAATAATACCGGGTTTGTCGACTACATCAACCATTAATTCATTTTGAGGATTAATTAAACCTGTTCTGTTGTTTGAAAAAGCATCCCTGTAGTTCTTTGCCGATTCAAAAAAGTTATATATACTGCCGGAATTATTATTATCAATATATTCAATAAAGGTATTTATTGTTTCCGTAAATTTGCTTAGAGTATCTTTAACTGCTTGTCTGTTGCTCAAAATAATGCTTTCCCACATTTGAGGACTGGATGAGGCAATCCTTGTTATATCCTTGAACCCTCCTGCTGCCAAAACCTGCATCTTTCTTTCGGGTGAATCCGATTGCTTTACAAGGTTTACAAGAGCAGAGGCTATCACATGGGGAACATGGCTTATGGTTGCTGTTATAATATCGTGTTCTTTTGCATCAAGCATTATAGGTATTGCTCCGATTCCCTGAACTATTTCCGTCAAAAGATCGAAAGCTTCCTTCGGAGAATTTTTTGACGGTGACAGGATATAATACGCATTTTCAAAAAGATGCGAAAAGCTTGATGCAAAACCTGCCTTTTCCGTACCTGCCATTGGATGCCCCCCAATAAAGCATGGGGGATTATCCAATGAATCAATATAATCAATAATTTCTTTTTTGGTACTGGCTGTATCCGTTACTATACAGTTTTCCTTAACCTTTCCGCAAAGCAAGGCCAAATACTCTAATGTATATTTAACCGGTGTACAAAGGAAAATTATATCGGAATCATACACCGAATCATTTAGCTTCGTATAACCTTCTTGTATATAGCCTTCACCGATTGCCTGTCGAATACTGGATTCGTTATTGTCAACCGCAGCTATGCAGGTAATATTCAAACGTTCTTTTAAGGCCTTTGCAATCGAGCCGCCTATAAGGCCGAGACCGATAATGGTTATTTTTTTATCCCGCATAATGAAACTCTCTTCCTATTATGTCGGCAATTCTACCGATATCTTTACACAGATTATTAAAATCCTCCGGTGGCAATTGCTGTGCAGCATCCGAGAGCGCACATTTGGGGTTGGGATGGACTTCAATAATGAGTCCGTCGGCACCCGCTGCAATTGCAGCTTTTGAAAGAGGAAGTATATACTGAGCTTTTCCTGCTGCGTGGCTTGGGTCAACTATTATGGGAAGGTGGCTCAAGCTCTTTACTACAGGTACTGCACTTATGTCCAGAGTATTTCTGGTTGCCGTTTCAAAGGTCCTGATACCTCTTTCGCAGAGAACAACGTTATAATTGCCTTCACTCATGATATATTCTGCTGCATTCAACCATTCATCTATAGTGGTGGAAGGACCTCTCTTGAAGAGAACAGGCTTTTTGGAACGGCCGATTTCTCTTAGAAGCTGGAAGTTCTGCACGTTCCGGGCACCAACCTGGAACATATCAACATACTTGTCAGCTATTTCAACAGCCCTTTCGCTGGTAACCTCAGAAATAATGAGAAGACCGGTTGCCTCCTTTGCTTCCTTAAGAAGCTTGAGTCCTTCTTCCTCAAGTCCCTGGAAAGCATAAGGAGAAGTCCTCGGTTTAAAGGCTCCGCCCCTTAAAAACTGTGCACCGGCTTTTTTAACAGCCTCAGCAGAGGCTAAAATTTGCTCGCGGCTTTCGACGGCGCAGGGGCCTGCCATGATAACCAGTTCCTTTCCGCCGATCTTTACTCCACCCACATCGATAATGCTGGGCTTGGGCTGAAAAGTTTTGCTTGCCAGCTTATAGGACTCGACAATGGGAACCAGCTTCTCAACACCGTTCATAAGCTCCAAAGGTACATCGGAAAGCTTTCTCTTATCGCCGATAACACCTATTATGGTCTTTTCGGAACCTTTGGAAATGTGAACGCCTAGCCCAAGGTTTACCAAAACCTTAGAAATTTCTTGAATGTCATTTTCCGTTGAGTTTGATTTCATTACAATAATCATACAAAATCCCTTCCTTTCTAACCATACTAATAATTTAAGCCAAAAGATCCACCGTAATACAAGAAACTGCCTTTTGATGCAATAATCGTCAGCTTCAGCCGCTTTAGCTTGCGATGCACCGATTATTGCGAAAAGATATCCATGCTACCGTACTGAAAAGCAATGAACCATGATTGCTTTATATTAATGTACAATGATAAAGCACAATTGTCAACAAGAATAAACTTTTATATAATATATATCACTTTAATTATCTTTTTAACTGTCTTTCAGCATAAAAATCATTTTTGAGGGAAAGCATGTCGATGTGTAAGGTTAAAATCGGTGTAAGGCTTTATTATCGTAATCTTATTATCGTAATCAATGAAGAATAAAAAGATTTGTTATTTACATATAATACTAGGTATTATATAATGTGGTTTGGTATATATAAATTTACTTCAACCGAACATGAAAGAGATAACAACGTTTGAGGTTGAATCAAAAACGATGGGGGCACGGTCAAAAAGGTTTTATTTTTATTGTGGTGGAAAAATATAATAATTATCGGATTTGTAAGAAAAAATATTAATATATAAAAAGGGAAATCAAAAAATTAATCGAATAAATAAGTATACTCAAAATAAAATAGTTGTCACATGATAATTTTGGCATAATAACTATCTTGTTTATGGCATCCTGGTATACAGCACGTTCAATACATAATAATGTAACACTCCTTATTATTATGAAAGCAAATGCTAAGAACTTTATTAAGTTCAATAAATATACAAGGGGGAATTATTATGAAAGACTTGGCTGCGGGTAGGATACGGAATGTGTGTCTTATGGCCCATGGAGGGGCGGGCAAGACAACTTTGGCTGAAGCAATGATGTTTAATACGGGAGCACTTGAAAGGTTTGGAAGAATTGAAGACGGAACTACCACCTCGGATTACGATCCTGAAGAAATCAAGAGAAAGAGTTCTATCAGCACTTCTATTTGTCCATGCGAATGGAACAATCACAAAATCAATGTAATTGACACACCGGGATATTTTGACTTTGTCGGAGAAGTTAAGCAGGGAATCAGGGTAGCAGATAGTGCAATTATACTTGTTTCGGCTAAAAGCGGAGTTGCTGTCGGTACAGAAAAAGCATGGGAATATGCTAATGAGAGAAAAATACCCAGAATGTTTTTTATTAACAAAATGGACGATGAGAATGCCAACTTTTTTGGCGTGCTGGACCAATTGGTCAATACCTTCGGGAAAAATGTAGTTGCATTTGAAATTCCTATAGTTGAAGGCGGACAGTTTGCAGGATATGTTGATGTTGTAAATATGAAAGCATTTAAGTTTGAAAAAGATAAATTAGTTGAGATAGATATTCCTTCGGGTTTAAAGGATAAAGTTGATGAAATTAGAAATGCATTGAATGAAGCCGTAGCGGAAACTGATGAAGAACTTATGATGAAGTACTTTGACGGACAGGAATTTACTGCTGAAGAAATCAATACCGGTCTTCGCCAGGGTATAAAGGACGCCTCCATTGTACCTGTTTTCTGCGGTTCGGCCGTAAATAACAAGGGAGTAAAAATTTTGATGAATTCCATTATCGACTTGATGCCTTCGCCGGTTGATGTCGGTACAATTAAGGCAAAGAAAGTCGGCAAAGATGAGACCTGTGAGTTAAAGACGGCTGAAGATGCCCCCGTTTCAGCTCTTGTTTTTAAGACTGTAGCGGACCCGTTTGTCGGAAAGATATCCTTAATAAGAGTATACAGCGGAACCTTAAAATCCGATTCGATGGTTTATAACTCAACAACAGGAAAGCAGGAGAAGGTGTCGCAGCTCGTAGTATTGAGAGGAAAGAAGAGTATACCTACAGATAAACTTATAACCGGAGATATAGGTGCCGTAGCTAAGCTTCAGAATGCCAATACCAATGACACATTGTGCGATCAGGCAAATCCTGTGGAATTGGATAAAATAATTTTCCCTGAACCGGTTTTATCTTTGGCTGTTCAGCCTAAAGCCAAGGGTGACGAAGAAAAAATAGGAAGCGGTCTTAGCAAGCTTCAGGACGAGGATCCGACCTTTAAGGTATCTACCAATAACGAAACACGTCAAACACTTATTTCCGGTATGGGTGAAGTTCACTTGGATGTTATAGTGAGCAAACTGAAAACAAAATTCGGAGTTTCTGTGGATTTGACAGAGCCCAAGGTACCTTACAGAGAAACCATAAGGAAAAAGGTCAAGGTGGAAGGAAAACACAAGAAACAATCCGGAGGACATGGACAATATGGTCATGTTTGGATAGAATTTGAACCGGGAGAAAAGGAAGAACTGGTATTTGAAGAAAAGATTTTTGGAGGAGCAGTTCCGAAGCAATATTTCCCTGCTGTAGAAAAGGGATTGCAAGAATGTATTAAAAAAGGTGTTTTGGCAGGCTATCCCGTGGTTAACCTAAAAGCAACCTTGGTGGACGGATCATACCATTCCGTTGACTCTTCCGAAATGGCGTTTAAAGTGGCTGCAAGCCTGGCTTACAAGAAAGGTTTGGAGCAGGCATCTCCTGTACTCCTTGAGCCGATAGCCCATGTAGAGGTATATGTACCTGAAAGCTTTATGGGTGATATAATCGGTGACCTGAACAAGAGAAGGGGAAGAATCCTGGGAATGAATCCTCAGAATAACGGAATTCAACAGGTGATTGCGGAGGTACCGGAAGCTGAAATGTTTAAATATGCTACGGATTTAACCTCTATGACGCAGGGAAGAGGAATGTTCAAGATGTGGTTTGAAAGATATGAGGAAGCACCGGCACATGTTAGCCAGAAGGTAATAGAAGAAGCAAAGAAGAGCATGACTGACAGTGACCAGGAATAATACCATGAATTTAATTACGAAAAATAGATGGAATTGACTGAAAGGGTACGTTTGAGTTATGACGTACCCTTAATTCGTACCCTTAATTTTATTTTAGTTGCATTGCTTTTTGTACTTACGAAGCCAAGTTTCTGAAATGTTTTCTTTACCGTATTCAATACACCCTGAAAGCATAAGATTAAAGACTATATATTTTTTGGAAAAGAAAAATATGAAAGAAACATTGTGGAGCAAGTGCTAGAGCCTGTTAATACGACGAGGAAAGGGAGAGCATTGTTTGAGTGAAACGAGTTTTGCTCGACCCTGAGGAGTATTTACAGGCTCTGCACTTGCAAAACTTTAGTTTCTGAAATATTTTTCTTTACCTTATTCATTGCACCGTAAAAAATTTTGATTAAGTTCCATATTAATTTGCTATAATATTTTATATGTTAATTAAGTTTGAAATAAGAAGAGGAAAGCGAATGAAGAAAAAGAAAGAAGTAAAAAATGATTCAAATAACCGGGTATGGGAAATTGATATGTTGAGGGGAATCCTCGTTGTATTTCTGATAATTTTTCATACCATTTATGATCTTGAGTTCTTATATAATATACCTATAGGCTATACTACCGGTTTTATTTATATATCGGGAAGAATAGTTGCGACTTCTTTTATTCTGGTTTCAGGAATAAGTACGGTATTTAGCCGAAACAGCTTTAAGAGAGGCATAATTGTATTTTTTACTGCTATGATTATTACTCTTGGGACATATATCTTTGATAAAGATTTTTTTGTTATTTTCGGCATACTCCATCTTCTTAGCATATGTATGATGGTTTCACCGCTTCTTAAGAAATTGTCTCCGCTATGGCTTTTCATTATAAGTATTCTTTTGGCTTCAACCTATTTTGTAATTCCCTATATAAATGTCACTCACAATTTATTCTTTATGTTCGGTATTCACAACGGAGAATTTAGCTCTTCTGACTACTATCCCATATTGCCCTGGGCTTGGGCCTTTGTTTTGGGAATTGCCCTCGGTAAAATCATGTATAAGGAAAAGAAAAGCATTTTTAAGTTTTCTGTAAGGGAAAATCCTTTAAATTATTTGGGAAGACATTCCCTCTGGATATATGTATTTCATCAGCCTGTCATATTGTTATTATTGACGGTTATAATGGGACGAACCCCATGAATACATCTTCGCTCCTTTGATAAAAATAAGTAATATTTTATTATTAAAGGAGTAATGAAGTATGGCGAATAAGAATAATAAGAACAACATCAAAAATGAAAGAATTGAAGATTCAACAATGTATGGTGAGTTTGTCTCATCCTTTCATCAATGGGTAACGCCGGACAGACAGAAAAAGATTGCACGCCATTTGGAAGAAGTAACGGAAGAGCTTTCCCCAAATAGTAAAAACAAGGATAAAACCGATAAAAAAAGAAGCAATTAAACAAAAAAAGGAGCTATTATTGTATTTTTACTGTCTGTCAATTCAAATACTTGCTTATTACTAGTTATTGCTCAAATTTTTCTTGATTAAGAAAGAGAAATAAATTATAATATTATTAAAGGTCAAAGATAGTCAAAGTAAACTTACTGAGTTAAAGCTAAACATTGTGTTTGGGGTGAAGCATTCCATACCCATTGAAGTCAAAAAAAGGGACTCTGCTTTAATAAAGTGGAGTCCCGGAATTAAAATCAACACAAAAGAAGGTGACGATTATGGCTAAGCTCAGTGACCTGATTGAAGCATTTATAAAGCAATTGATAAACGATACTGACGGAACTATTGAAATTCAGAGAAACGAACTGGCTAATCAATTTAATTGTGTACCTTCACAGATAAACTATGTAATAGACACAAGATTTACAACAGAAAGAGGATATTATGTAGAGAGCCGAAGAGGCGGAGGCGGACACATTAAAATAAGACGGGTGAATATTGAGCATAAGGGCAAAAACTTTCTTATGCACATTATCAACTCAATAGGGGATTCCATATCACAACAGTCGGCGTATGTGTTTATCAATAATTTTGTTGACTATGAAGTAATAAGCGAAAAAGAGGCATTGATGCTTAAGGCGGCTACCAGTGACAAGGCACTGATGGCGGCACCTGTTGAAATCCGAGGATATATAAGGGCTTGTATATTAAAGAATATGTTGGTTAGTTTGTTGGTTTAAATATAAAGAAATAAGTCCTGTTGATGTTGGCAGGAAGACATGTTTTGTGAGGATTTTGAAAGGAGTGGGGCGGATGCTGTGTCAGAAATGTCAGAAACGGGTTGCGAAAGTCCAGCTTACCCAAATTATAAATAATAATAAAAGTGTATTATTCCTTTGTGAATATTGTGCCCGGGAGGAAGAAAAATATAATTTCGGTTCACCCTTCAGCATAAACGATTTTCTTTCAGGAATCATGGGTTTTCCGTATATGACTTCGGTTCCCCAGCATAATCAAAATCTCATATGTGACAAATGCGGAATGAGCTACAATGAGTTTAATAAGACCGGAAAGATCGGATGCTCCAATTGTTACAAGGTATATGGCGACAAGCTTGTGCCTTTGCTCAGAAGACTCCACGGCAATATACAATACAACGGAAAGATACCTTCCAGAGCTTTCGGCAGTGTAAAATTGTCAAGGGAGATTACTAAATTGAAGGAGCAATTGGATGCTGCCATTAAAAATGAAGAGTATGAAAAGGCAGCAGTATTAAGGGATCAGATCAGGAATTTGGAATCAAAGAGCAATAAATAGAATAGCTAAAGGGTCTTGGAATCTGGGAGGTGGAATTTATGAGGGAATGGTATATAAAAAACGGTCCTGAGTCCGATGTGGTTATGAGTACAAGGATCAGGCTTGCGCGGAATTTTAACGATTTTCCTTTTCCATCAAAAATGAGCAGGGAAGATGGTGAAAAGGTATTAGATAAAGTTAAGGAAGCTATTTTCGGAAGAGGCAGAGCAATTAGCGAAAACTTTCAATTTGAGGATATTCAAAAAATGGACCCTATTCAAAGGCAGGCTTTGGTGGAAAAGCACCTTATAAGTCCTGATTTGGCAGAAAGCCAGGCCCATGGTGGGGTTGTTATAAGTGATGATGAAAAGATAAGTATAATGATTAACGAGGAGGATCACCTTAGAATACAATGCCTGTTTGCAGGTCTGCAGCTCAAAGAAGCTTGGGATTTGTGCAACAAAATAGACAACCTTTTGGAGGAAACTATTGATTACGCTTTTGATGAAAGATTCGGGTATCTCACCTGCTGTCCTACCAATATAGGAACGGGAATAAGAGCATCGGTGATGCTGCACCTTCCTGCCCTGGTAATGACCGGGTATATAAAAGGTATTCTTGAGATATGCTCAAAGCTTGGGATAGCTGTCAGAGGGCTTTACGGTGAAAATACGGAAGCGTCGGGGAATATGTTCCAGATTTCCAATCAAGTGTCTCTAGGGCAGACGGAAGACGAAATAATCTCCAGTATCAACAGCATAACAAGGCAGATTATCGATCAGGAAAGGTCCATCAGAAAAGAACTGCACAAGCAGAATGCATACAGGTTTGAAGATAAAATATACCGTTCATTAGGGCTTTTATCCAATGCAAGGATTATTTCTTCGGAAGAAGCATTGAAGTTATTATCCGATGTTAGATTGGGTGTATATATGGGGATAATTAATGACATAAACATAAATGTTTTAAATGAAATTCAGCTTTTGGTACAACCGGCAAATTTGCAAAAAAGCGTGGGAAGAGCGTTAAGCCCTGATGAAAGAGATATAAAAAGGGCTGAAGTTATAAGAAACAAGCTAAAGAGAAATTAGGATTTTGGATTTAACTGATTATAGCGAAGGAGGAATACAATATGTATGGACGTTTCACGGAAAAAGCGGAAAGAGCGATAAACATATCACAGGAAACAGCTATGGAACTGGGCCACAATTATGTGGGAACTGAACACCTTCTTCTGGGACTGATAAAGGAAGGTAGCGGAGTAGCTGCCCGAGTTTTAAATAATCAAGGAGTGACTGAAGACAAGGTTGTAAAGGAAATTGAAGAGCTTATAGGCCGAGGAGATGCAACGGGAGAACAGCCGATTGGATTTACACCCAGGACCAAAAGGGTTCTTGAACTGAGCTTTAGAGAAGCAAGAAGAATGGGACATAATTATATCGGAACGGAACATCTTCTTCTGGGAATAATGAAGGAAGGAGAAAGCGTGGCGGTAAGAATCTTGACAGACCTCGGAGTTGACCAGCAAAGGCTCTTCCAGGAGATACTTAAAATGCTAAGTGAGGAGGCACCGGGTGCTTCCGGAACGCCAAAGAACAATTCCCACTACACCAATACACCTACTCTGAACCAGTTCGGAAGAGACCTCACGGAAATGGCCCGGGAAGCCAAGTTTGACCCTGTTGTAGGACGGGACAAAGAAATTGAAAGGGTTATTCAGATTTTAAGCCGTCGTACAAAAAACAATCCCTGCCTTATCGGTGAACCGGGTGTCGGTAAGACCGCCATTGCGGAAGGATTGGCCCAAAAGATAGTTGAGGGAAATATTCCTGAGACTTTGAAGGATAAGAGAGTGGTTACCCTTGATTTGTCATCCATGGTTGCCGGTGCAAAATACAGGGGTGAATTTGAAGAGAGATTGAAAAAGGCTCTTGAAGAGATAAGAAAAGCAGGCAATATAATACTGTTTATTGACGAGATGCATACAATAATAGGCGCAGGTGCCGCAGAGGGTGCCATTGACGCTTCCAACATACTTAAGCCATCCCTTGCGAGGGGAGAGATTCAGGTTATCGGAGCTACAACTCTTGATGAGTACAGAAAGCATATTGAAAAGGATGCGGCTCTCGAAAGAAGATTTCAGCCCATTGTAGTAGGGGAGCCCACAAGGGAAGAAGCTATTGAAATACTGAGGGGCTTAAGGGATAAATATGAAGCGCACCACAGGGTTAATATTACCGATGAGGCCTTGATTGCGGCGGTTAATATGTCGGATAGATATATTACCGACAGGTTCTTGCCGGATAAAGCCATTGACCTTATTGATGAAGCGGCGTCGAGAGTCAGGTTGAGATCCTTCACTGCACCTCCGAATTTGAAGCATCTTGAGGAGCAAGTGGAAAAGCTCAGAAAAGAGAAGGAAGACGCAATTGTATGCCAGGAATTCGAAAAGGCTGCAAGGATAAGAGATGAAGAGCAGAAATTAAAGAATGAGCTGGAAAAGGCAAAGAATGACTGGCAGCAAAAAAATCAAACCACAACGGATACTGTTACAGAGGATGAGATTGCCGGTATAGTGGCAGACTGGACCGGTATTCCCGTAAAGAGGCTTGCAGAAGAAGAATCCGAAAGACTTATGAAGCTGGAAGACGAGCTTCATAGAAGGGTGATAGGTCAGAATGAGGCTGTAAAGGCTATTTCAAAGGCAATAAGAAGAGGCAGGGTCGGGCTTAAAGACCCGAAGCGTCCGGTAGGTTCCTTTATCTTCTTAGGTCCCACCGGAGTCGGAAAAACAGAACTGAGCAAGGCACTGGCCGAAGCGTTGTTCGGTGATGAAAAGTCAATGATAAGAATAGATATGTCGGAATACATGGAAAAGCACAGTGTCTCAAGGCTTGTGGGTTCACCGCCGGGATATGTGGGATATGAAGAAGGCGGACAGCTTACGGAGAAGGTTAGAAGAAAGCCCTATTCGGTACTGCTGTTTGACGAAATAGAAAAAGCCCATCCCGATGTATTCAACATCTTGCTGCAGATTCTTGAGGACGGAAGACTGACGGATTCTCAAGGGCGAACGGTGGACTTCAGAAATACTGTAATAATCATGACTTCAAATGTAGGTGCAAGACTTATTACCGAGCCGAAACGCCTGGGCTTCAGTACTGGAGCTGAAAACACAGAAAAGAATTACAATGATATGAAAAACAATGTAATGAGTGAGCTTAAGAGGAATTTCAGACCTGAGTTTTTGAACAGAATAGATGAGATTATAGTATTCCATCCATTAGAGGAAGAGCATCTCAAGAAGATAGTGGGGCTTATGATAAACAACCTGGCCAAAAGGCTTGCACAAAACTCCATTAATATTGAGGTGTCAGATGATGCCATTGCTCTTCTGGCGAAGAAAGGAACCGACCAGGTTTATGGCGCAAGGCCTTTAAGAAGGGCAATTCAGAGCATGCTGGAGGATAAACTGGCAGAGGAAATGCTGGAAGGAAGAGTAAAAGCAGGAGACAAGGTATTGGTTCAAATAAAAGACGATGAACTGGTACTAAACAAGGTGTGATAGAAGTGAGTCGGAAGGGATAAACCTTTTCGACTCATTTCTTTTCACAGAGGTTAGGCTGCAACTATCAACTGAAGAAAATTATCTAGATTTCACAAACGCTAGATCGCTGCCATTCTGTGAAGAAAAAATATGGAAGAAACATTGTGGAGCAAGAAGTAGAGCCTGTTAATATGACGAGGAAGGGGAGAGCATTGTTTGAGCGAAGCGAGTTTTGCTCGACCCTGAGGAGTATTTACAGGCTCTAGTCTTGGGAAATTCAAGTTTCTGCTTTTTTTATTTATTCAATATCTACAGA
>Ga0134095_1000374_pt1 | contig 46892 bp, 46 predicted proteins | sample 6_2taG_FD_94449 | JGI IMG/M metagenome (GOLD analysis project Ga0134095, IMG submission 94449) | Switchgrass degrading microbial communities from high solid loading bioreactors in New Hampshire, USA - 6_20_20_110_A2 metaG | ecosystem: Engineered > Bioreactor > Semi-continuous > Anaerobic >... | reverse complement strand
TTCGTTGATTGTTCTTAGAATTGTGACGATAAGGTTGTACATTTCTCGGTTGGGGCACAGCTCTGGTTCGATGCGCGTCACCCCAGTAATTCAAGTCCATCCTGTCACGGCACCGGTATAGAAGACACATCGCAGTGGGCACCTTGAAATCTACTGCCGTCAGCGCAGGCTTTTACCAAAAAACAGGCCAATATCGTGATTGGCATAATAACGGTCGTTGTATCCATAAAAGTCAAAACCCAGCTTCTGAGCCATGTGGATAGCGGCATAATTTTTCGTCTGCATCTCCAGCACGATATTGCGGCAGTCGTGCTGCAGCCCCCACTCTTCAGCGGCCAGCACCAGCGCACTGCCGATGCCCTGACGCCGCATGCGCCGGGTCACCACCAGATCGGATACCCAGGCTGTGAGTGGAGCAACGCCCAGGCGCAGTCCTGCAAAAGCGACCGGTTCTGCGGCCAGCAGTGCAACCAGCAGTCCTGAGTATTGTGTAAATTCATCGGCAAGCTTTGAAATTGGGCGAGGGTATTCTACGCGAACAGAGCGCGGCAGGCGTATCTCACGAAAATTCACCCCGATCTGCTGGTCTTCTGCCGAAATCTCCATCTGCCAGACGTAATCGCTTATGTAGTTCGGGTCAAAATTTACCAGCACAGGTAGATCTGCTGCAGTTGCCGGGCGAATTTCGATCTCTGGCATATGGAACCTCTCGTACTACCATTAAAGTTCCGGGGTTTCTTCCGGAGTAGGCGCCACACGAACATGAATCTCGCAGGGCGGCAGGGACTGTGCCTGGTTGTCGACCAGCACCAGGCGGAGCTGGTAATCGCCGGGCGTCAGCCGGCGCGTATCCCAGTCAACCAGCCGGCCGCTCTGCACAGGGATGTTTCCAGCCTGAACTGTTAACCATTCGGATGAACCGGGAGGCATCATTTCGAACTTGTAAAAGCCGAAGTTCTCAATGCTGGCCGAACCTTCCACCGTAAAGATACCATTAATCTCCTGCCCCGGAAGGGGTGAGGTGATCTCGATTTCACCTGGAATGCAGGCGCTCTCTGGTGTTTCAGTGGTGACCGGTGCGGTTACCAGCGGCTCGCCCTGCGCTACAGCACTGTCCTGCGCCGGAAGCGTGGTGGTTGCGGTCGCAAGCAGATCCAGCGTCGGTGTTAACAGCGGAGAGGCTCCCGGGATCGAGGGAGCCACGAAGGACACCAGGACAAACTCGGCCACCGCCATTGTCAACAGCAGCACCAGTGCAAACGCCGATTGATTTAAACGAGCCTGGGCACTTTCTCTTTCCAGACCGAATGCTGCACCCTGAAGTTCTTTCCAGGCGTATACAAATTTTCGTACAAAAAACAGCCCACCCAGCCCCAGTATTAAATAAATCCAGACTTCATAGGCTCGAAAGAAACTGAGTGCCTCCTCCATGCCACTCCTAGAAATGAGATGCCAGGCCGGCTGTACATGCCACTACATGCTCCGCAGCACAGCGCGTACAAGCTTCGTAAGTTTCGGTACAAGGATCCGTCCTGCTTCGAGTACTTCTTCATGTGTTGTGACCGTCTCACCATCAAGGTTTGCCTTATTACTGATACCCGAAATACCCAGAACACGGGTTCCACCGTGCCGGGCGACGGTCACTTCAGGCACGGTGGACATACCAACTGCATCGGTGCCGATCAGGCGCAGGAAGCGCAAATCGGCGGGGGTCTCAAACGCAGGCCCTGCCAGGCCAGCGTAAACGCCTTCCCTCAGGAGAATATTTTCTTCCGCCGCGCAGCGCCGGGCCAGCGCCATCAGCTCCCGGTCGTAAGCACGACTCATATCGGGGAAGCGTGGGCCCAGCTCGTCCAGGTTCGGCCCGCGCAGCGGGGATAGTCCACCCAACCCGATCAGATTCAGGTGATCGGTGATCAACATTAAATCACCGGGCTCGAATTCCGGATTCACCGCCCCGGCAGCATTGGTAACGATCAGCGTCTGGATGCCCAGACGCTGCATAACACGGACCGGCAGCCCTACCTGGGCCATACTGTAGCCTTCGTAATAATGGACACGCCCCTGCAGGACAAATACCGGCTGAGATTCAAGATTGCCCAGAATCAGCCGCCCCTGATGGCCTTTTACCGTGGATACCGGCCAGCCGTTCACCTCACCCGCAGGGATGACATCGGCATCTTCAACGGCGCTGGCCAGCTCGCCCAGGCCAGAACCCAGGATAATACCCACCGCCGGCTGGTGCTTTGTGCGGCTGCGAATCTGACTGGCAATCTGATCAATTTGTTCCAGAGAGATCGTGTCGCTCATTCTTTATGGTTCCTTTCGCCCCTTGCCGATAACCGGCGCAGTAGAGCCTGCGTGGAAAGAGGGTTGCGGTGACCGAGCAGCGCCTGCAGGTCAGTCACCGGGCGGCCCGAGCGGGCCAGGCGGTGGGCAGCCGTATGCCGGATCAATCTGGGGGAAAGTGTGACTTTCAGGCCGGCCCGATTACCCCACTGCCGCAAGACCTGCCAGACGCCCTGGCGGCTCATGCGTGCTCCGGTCTGACTGATGAACAGCGCCGGCTCATCCAGATGGTAATTCAGTTCCGGCCGGCCTTCCTTCAGATACCTGCGCAGCGGCTCAGCTGCTTCAGTTAGCTGCAGCCAGAAATCTGCGCCGTTATCCAGGCAGAGGTGGATGCTGCCCTGTTCGGCATCAACATCCTCCAGGTTCAGCGTTATCAGACTGCCAACAGAAAGCCCGGTCTCCAGTAGAAGGGCCAGTATAGCATGATCTCGCCGGGCACGTGGGCGAGATGAAGCTTCCAGCACAGCCTGCAGAGCCTGTATCTGTTCATCATCCAGATAGTTGGGGATCTGAACTGGAGAGAAAACAGTGATCGCCTCGTCGATTAGATGCTCATGCTTTTTAAACTCTGCCGCCCATTCCGGACACCGGCTGCTCAAGAAGTTGATGAACCGGCGAATACTGGCACGACGGCGAAGCAGGGTGCTTGCCCGGCGGCCAGCCTCTCGTTCACTATGGAGGAAGTTGGCGATATTTTCTGCCGTCAAATCCTCAAGGGATGGGGTACGTCCGAGCTCTGTTTCAAGGAACGCGACCAGACAACGAAGATCGTTATCATAGGCCAGGCGAGTGCTTTTTGAATATGCAGGTTGAGATTCCAGAGAGGCAAGAAATGCGCTCACCTGTCCCTTCATTAGAAAGTTCTCCTGTGATGTATGGCAATAGAGATAGGCAGCGATAAGGGTCTGAGGTACAGTCCTTACCGTGTGATAATTATAACATGTACTTGTCAAGGGAATGTGAAACCGGTGCGCCGTCTGTCCAATCAAAACTCTCTTTTTCACCTGCAAAGTCGGTTTTGATCATCGTTCTGCAGCAGCTTTGCAGCCTGGTATCGCGGGGAGAACCCTCGTATAAGGGCAGGTCTACAGCAGTTAAGGAGAACTTACTCCATGTTTCCCCGAACGTATGCATCAATGCGCACGGCGCGCAGATGACGAAATCTCTGGACCGATACCTGGAGAAGGAAACGGGATCTCGACGCAGCGCTGTATCCTTACAGCACATTGTCTTGCATCTATACCCGTGGCCGTACGACTATTTTGCATATCGATCCTTCTGTGAGCAGAACCCCATCATCCGTCCGGGCGAGCGAAGCATGCCGATTCATTACTCGGGGCGGTGCCGCTCCCACTGTGAAATCAGGAAATGACGAATACAACCGGGTTCTTGAAAAACCTGCCCTTGGAAGAGAACATGCCTCGAGTTACGTCATCCATCCACCCGGGCAGGATGAGTAATGGCGTCACATTCATTAACCACAGAGCCACCGGTCAGCCGGTGGCTCTTGCTCTTCACAAGTCTTTCGCTGAGTCGAGCGCTCAATCTGAGGAACGGACCACAGCAGTCTGCAGTATATCCTGAAAAGCGGCAATGGTCGCATCGACCGCCTCGTCATCAATCCAGTAATGGGTCACCAGGCGGAAGCTGCGCGGCCCGACGTCGCCAACGCGGATCCCGCGTTCAGTCAGCATCTTCGCAATCCGCGGGGCGGGGTCACCCGGCGCCCCAGGGAGCGAAAACCCGTCCTCCAGCCGCAGAAACACCATATTGGTCCGCGGCTCGCCGGTCGCCAGAACCAGCCCCGGCAGTGCGGACAGACCCCGGGCCAGACGTTTCGCGCGCTGGTGATCTTCTTCCAGGCGGGGGATCATGGTCTCCAGTGCGACGATCCCGGCCGCAGCCAGCACGCCCGCCTGGCGCATCCCGCCGCCCAGCTGCTTGCGGACGCGGTGTGCACGGGCGATGAAGTCGTGCGAACCACATAATACAGACCCCACCGGGGCGCACAACCCTTTACTCAGACAGAACGTGACCGAATCGACCGGAGCAGCCAGTGCGGCGGGTTCTACCCCCAGAGCCACCGCAGCGTTGAACAGGCGTGCTCCGTCCAGGTGCACCTTCAATCCGTGTGCTCGCGCCAGTTCTGCAACCGACTGCATATAATCGGGAGTTAGCACCACACCGCCGCAGCGGTTGTGCGTGTTTTCGAGCGCAATCAGGCGCGTGACAGGAAAATGAGCATCATCGGGGCGAACAGCCCGGCGAATGTCATCCAGATCCAGGGAACCATCTGGCTGGTTTGGAATCTGGCGGGAATGCACTCCACCCAGCGCCGAGATGCCCCCGGCTTCAAATAAAAAGGTGTGCGATTGATCTCCCAGGATCACTTCGTCACCCCGGCCGCAGTGCGCCAGCACCGCCGCCAGGTTCCCCATGGTGCCAGAGGGAACGAACAGCGCGGCTTCTTTTCCCAGCAGGGCAGCGGCCATCTCCTGCAGCCGGTTGACGGTGGGATCCTCGCCGTATACATCGTCACCGACGGGTGCATTGGCCATCGCCTGGCGCATGGCTTCCGTAGGCTGTGTCACCGTGTCAGATCGAAGGTCGATCACAGGCATTACAAACGCTCCTGAAAATGTGGCTGAGATCTCAGACCAGGGAATTGGGGTAAAACTGCGAGGCAGTCCCTTCGCTCACAGGATAAAAAAATCAGGCGCGCTGGCGCAGATCTTCCAGCACAGAGGCCAGTTCCTGCGGCAGGGGCGCCTCAAACGTGCGCGCTTCCTGCTCGCCCGGGAGGCGTATGGTCAGCCGCGCTGAGTGTAAAAAATGGCGGTTAAGAGGAATGGTGGCATGACGCCGGCCATAGGTCGTATCGCCCACCACCGGGCAGCCCAGAAAGGCCATGTGCAGGCGAATCTGGTGTGTGCGCCCGGTGACCGGATGGACCTGCAGGTAGGTGTGCTTCGGAAATACCTCCAGGGTTGCGTATTCGCTGATCGCCTCGCGCCCCTTCTGAGGAGAGACGATTGCCATGCGCTTGCGCTGGCGAGCATCCCTGCCGATCGGAGCTTCCACCCGCCCGGTCGGTGTGGGCGGTTTTCCGTCCACCAGGGTCAGATAGGTCTTTTCAACCTTTCGTAAACGGAACTGCTCCTGGAGAAATCGATGGGTGCGGTCGTTCTTGGCCAGCAGAATCAGGCCTGAGGTGTCCTTATCCAGCCGGTGGACGACTCCGGGTCTTTTCTCGCCGCCCACCCCTTCGAGCTCCGGCGCGTGGGCCAGCACCGCATGCACGAGGGTGCCGGTGTCATGCCCGGCGCCCGGATGAACGACCATGCCTGCCGGCTTGTTCACCACCAGCAAATTTTCGTCCTCATAAACGATGTCCAGCGGGATCTTTTCCGGTCGCAGGGCCCCGTCCACCGGTTCGGGGATGGAGATTTCCACCACGGCCGGGCGTTCCAAGATCTGCCCGCCCTTGCGCGCCGGTGTTCCATCTACCAGGACCAGTCCTTCTTTAATCAGGTTCTGCAGCCGCGACCGGGAATACTCGGGCAGCGCCGATACCAGGAATTTATCCAGGCGTCCGGCTTCATCATCTTCATAATGAAGGGTGATGTGCTGCCCGCTCACGCTGCTATTCCTCTGAGACCGGTGATGAAACGGGAGGCTGGTCCGGATCGGATGGTGTGTTCTCTTTTCTCTCCTGGCGGTCTTTCAACCACATTCCCAGGATTAAAACAGCCACACCGACCGAAATGCTGGCATCCGCCACATTGAAGACCGCAAAATTACCGACAGAGATAAAATCGGTGACCGTGCCGTAGACAACCCGGTCGATCAGGTTCCCGATCGCGCCGCCCAGCTGCAGTCCCATCGCCACCCGCAGCGGCCAGTCCCGGCGGGGAACCTGAGGAAAGTAATACAGGATCACAATCGACACGATGACCGCCAGCACCGAGAAGACCAGGTTAAATCCCTGGAACATCCCAAAAGCCGCACCGGTGTTCTGCCAGTGAACGATGCGAGCATAGGGCGCCAGCCATTCCCAGGGGACCCAGGTTTCGCGAATAGCGAGGTTGGCGCGCACCAGCGACTTGGTCCATTGATCCAGGGCAATCACCGCACCGCCAATAATCAAGAGAAACAGATAATCTGAAGCGTACTTTTTCAACTCAACTCCGCCTGCCTGTTCAAAAATGTCTTTTCATTTTACCTCAGCAGGCCACCCCTCTGGTTGAGGATTTGTTAATAAAGGAAACCACAACAGGTGGGCAGTGCAGCCCGAGCGGCAGTCGCTGCTGCCAAAGCCAGGGAAAGGAACCTCGGCCCCAGGCAGAACCCTGGCCGCCCGCACCCAGGCGCATTCTGGGGCATTCTCATCATCCCGGGGCATAACCTGAAACCAGAAGCCAACCGGGCCAGCCATTTTACGCAGGTAATCGATATGCCAGCGGCAGCGGGCCGGCCCGCGCAGATGACGGCCCAGCCTTGCCCGCAGCCCGCCGGGACCTTGCGCACTGCCGATATAGATATACTCACCCGCCGGGAACAGACGCTCACCCAGCTGGGCAATCGCCAGTGTCTGGGGAACAGGCAGCCGCAGGTGCAGGGCATAGATACCCGGCAGAGGCGGGATGTCCTTGATACGGCCGATCACATTCATGCGGAAACGAGCTTTTTCTCCAGTCGCCCACACAGATCGAGCTGGTGAGCTATGTAAACCAGTTCGCCGCGCTCGATCTGGGCATGCCGCCTCGCAGCCCAGCGTTCAAACCGCTCCCCGGGCAGTTCCGGGTGAGCGTGCAGGGCCTGGAAGATGGTGTTGATAATAAAATGGAGGAAATATCCCTCATCTTCAGGATAGCCCTGCGCGCCGGGGAACACCACCCAGTCGGAAGCGCCGGCGTCCAGAACCTGCACACCGGCCTGCCGCAGATGAGCAAACAGGCGCCGGCCGGCGCGGCTGTCACCGGATATCCGGCCGCGGATCTGGCGCTCGTCCATGCTGCGGTGATACAGCGCCAGAATTTGATCCTCCAGTTCGGGGTCCACAGCCGGCTCCAGGATCGTAACCCCGTCGAAGTTGATGCTGAAATAGACCAGACCCTCCGGCTTCAAGGCGGGGAGCAGGGCCGCCAGAGCCGTGGGGATATCGAACAGGTCGAGAAAGGCATGGGCGATCAGGCCGTCGTACTGCCCGGCAAACTGGCGGGCAAATTCCAGTGCCTCGGCATGATGAAAACAAACCCGGAAGCGGATGTCGTCCCGGCTGATGGTGAGCGCGCCATCGACTTCCTGCTGCACATGGAAGCCGTGGGCCTTTGCCCAGACGGGCAGGCGCTGCCGGGCGTGGGCGATGTTTTCGGGCTGCTCGTCCAGGGCGGTGTACTCAACCCGGCGCAGGCCGCCCCTTTCCAGCAGACGTTCGATCATCGTTCCAATCCCCGCGCCCACTTCCAGGATCCGCAGCGGAGCCTGGCCCTGCGCGGAAAGCGCCTGTATCGCCGTCTCCCAGACATGGGAGTTGATCGCGCGATCATCCACGCTTTTCTTGGCGGCCAGATAACGGATAAAGTCCATCTCCTGGATCATCTCATGGTCCCCTTCTCGAGCAGTTCCTGCAGGAACTGGCGCGCGTTCTGCATCGACTCCTCCCAGCCCTGGAAAGCCGCGTAGCGCTCCCGGGCTGCCAGGCTCATCCGGGCCAGACGATCGCGATCGCCTGCCAGTGCCAGCAGACATTCTGTAAGCAGCGGCACATCCCCCGTTGGGATCAGAAAACCGTTCACGCCGTGGGTGACCATTTCGGCAGCGGCGCCGGCGGCTCCTGCGATGACAGGCAGCCCATAACCCATAGCTTCCAGATAAACGATCCCGAAGCCCTCATAAGAAGAGGGCGTCGCCAGCACATGGCTGTTCTCGAGCAGCCGCCGCAGGTCTGCATCCGGTACCGTATCCAGCAGGTGGACGCAGCTCTCCAGCCCGGCCTGCCGGATCTGGCGCAGAACGAGGCGTGTGTAAGCCGGATCAACCGATAGACTGCCGGCAGCCTTCAGCTCCCACTGCACGCCGGGGTGCAGGCTGGCCAGCCGGCTGAGGGCCTGGATCAGGTGATGCAGGCCTTTGCGGGGAATGAGGTTGCCTAGAAAGAGCAGGCGCAGCGGCCCGGGCTCCAGCGCGCGCTGCCGGATATCCGCACTGCTCAGATCCGGCTGAAGGCGGTCGCCGCCCGGGTAAATAACCGCTGACGGGACCTCGTTCCTCAACCACCTCCGGACCTCCCGGCGGGTGGTCTGGCTGTTGTATATGAAAGCCTGCACACTGTTCAGATAGAGGCGCTCGATCCGGCCGTAGAAAACGTTCTGCCAGGACGGGCGCTGCTCGCTGCTGCGCAGGTGATGCACGATCGAAACCAGCGGGTATGACACTATGCGCCTTAACCGCCTGTTGAGCAAAAATAACGAGGGGTGGTTGAGTTCGTCCTGCAGCAAAACGTCCAGGCGCGCCTGCGCAAGGCGAGAGAGCAGCGAGGCTGAAAAATTATCGCCCAGGCAGCGAAAGTAACTCCGCCAGGGCAGCGAGAAGATCTCCACGCTGTCACCCTGGCGGCGCAAATACTCTACCAGCTTCCGGTCGTAGAGGTATCCACCGGATACGGTATCGAGCGAACCGTAGATCAGCAGGCCAACACGCACCGTTAGAGTTTGGGGAGTACGATGGACTGCTGCCTCTGGTATTTTCCCTTTTTATCCGCGTAAGAGGTTTCGCATTCCTCATCGGCTTCAAAAAAGAGCACCTGGGCAATGCCCTCGTTGGCGTATATTTTCGCCGGCAGCGGGGTCGTATTGGATATTTCCAGGGTCACAAACCCTTCCCACTCCGGCTCAAAGGGGGTGACATTGACGATAATGCCGCAGCGCGCGTAGGTCGATTTACCCAGACAGACCGTTAAGACGTTCCTGGGGATGCGGAAATATTCAATCGTGCGCGCCAGTGCAAAAGAATTGGGAGGAATGATGCACACATCTCCCTTGAAATCCACCATGGAGCGGGTATCGAAATCTTTCGGGTCGACCACCGCAGAGAACACATTGGTGAAGATCTTAAACTCGTCGGCCACCCGGATATCGTAACCATAGGACGACACACCATAAGAGATAACGCCCTGGCGTATCTGGTTGTCCGCAAAGGGTTCGATCATCTTTTTTTCCAGGGCCATTTTTCGGATCCAGTGATCAGGCTTTAATCCCATGTTGCCTCCTTTATGTTTGTACATCTACGTCCCGCGCGCCTCTCCAGCCGCGCGGGCTGGTCATTTTCACCACCCGCTGGCGGAGAACACGGCGCTGAGCAGTTCCTCACGCTCACCAGCAGTCATCGGGCGCGGGCGGGCATAATCAATAAACAGGATCGGCAGCAGTTCGGTGCTGATGTGGCGGCCGTCGTAAAAAATGTGGCGGTCGATAAACGCCTGCCGACAGGCATAGCTGACCTCATACTGGTCGAAAAACAGGTTCCCCAGCCCGTGATGGATGAAGGCCTGCTCATCGAACGCCATCCCCTGCGGCTGGTGCGCCTGGCTGCCGCTGACAATTACCGCACCGGCTTCGGCCAGGCGGCGCGCATCGCGCTCCTGATTGGGCTGGGCACGGTAAGTATAGTATTCGAAGTGTTGAAATGTAGCCACCGGCAGGTAACCTTCGGCGCGCAGCCGGCTGATCTCCTGCGCCATCCAGTCCATATCGCAGGCAACCGCCCCGGGGTGGTTGGGGCCAGCCTGGGCAAAACCACCCCCTTTGGCGTTGCATCCAATAAAAGCGATACGGTTCCCGTTGTGCTCCAGCAGCAGCGGTGCACGCGCTTCCTCAAGATTGCGCCCTCCACCGTAATAAGGCCACCCCATTTCCTCATACAGCTCGAGGGTGAAGAGCATGGCGCGGCTGCCCCAATCCTGGAAATGGTCACCGGTCAGCTCCACGATGTCCGTCCCCACATCTTCAAGCAGCTTGATATAGCGCGGGTCGCTGCAGAAGCGCAGATCCGGCTGTACGGGATTGGGATAGGGACAGTCCTCAGCAAATGGGACTTCATTGCTGATGTGGGTGATATCGGCTTCTCTGAGCCAGCCGCGCACATCCTGGCCGGGGTAGGTAATGCCCTGCTGCTCCATGGTGAACGCCGTCGCCCGCACCAGAGCCGTCACCCCGGTCATCGCCACCACCGTCATCTTCCCGGCATCCCGGTTGGTGGCCGGGATATATGTCCGGGCGGTTTCCACTGCCGCAGGGCTGCCCGCGATCGAGATAGGAACTTTCAGGGGATAGGTATCCGGGTTGAAATCTTTGCGCACCGGCGACTGACCGTCCACCTCGAGCACCTTCCAGCGCGGCTGCAGCGCTTCAAAAGGGATCAGAGCCCAGGACGGCCGCCGGTCCCAGGCGGCCGCAAGCAGTTCCTCCGCCGGAAGCACCTGCACACTTCCACCGCCAGGAGCACCCCACAGGGCGGTGAACACGCCGGCCGTGTGTTCATCCATCAAGAGCGGTTTTCCAGCGAAGGGCCCGGTGGACTCGCCCCTCCAGGAGCGCTGCAGCTCCTCCAGGGTCACCCCCTGAGGGATGGTGGGGAACGGCGCAGCCAGGGCATAAACCCAGTTAGCAGCGGGGCTGTCCCCTCCCAGCTCGATTCTCACCCGGGCATCCTGCGGGGCATCCACCGTCCGGATCTGGTCCGGCAGTTCGATGGCCTGGCGCAGCGCCAGCGGCAGACGCGGATCAACCCACACCGTGAGAGCAGCGCCCGCGGGAACATCCGCCGGGGGCTGCCCGGTGGATGAGGGAAGTGGTGCTTCAGCAGCAGTCGGAGCTGCGGCTGGCGCAGTCGCGGACGCCGGCACTGCCGGAAGCGTGGCTGGTTGTTCAGCTGGACTGGCGGCAGCGTCAGGCAGTACGGGAGCCGGCGGTGTGCTTTCTGCGGGTAAAGGCTGGAAGGGAGTGCGGGTGGGCGTAGTGATGAAAGCCAGCGGCGTTGGCTCCTGCGTGCCCGAGATGAAGGGAGGGATGTATGCCTGCAGCGCGCAGGCCGCAGCGATGGGGAATAACAGCACCAGCAGGCCAATTAACACAAAGCGGTTTCTGACGTTCATCCCAGTGCTCCCCGGCAAGCCCACAGCGGGTATGCTGTAAACTGCGCGCTATCCGTCGCGCAGGTCGAAGGTGACCAGGGTCAACTGACCCGGCAGCACCTGTACAATGCGTTCTTGAAAACCGAACTGGACGAAGCGGATGCGGTACCACCCCGGCTGCAGGTCGCCCATGGCAAAACTCTCCTCATAAGGCGGCAGACCTGCCAGGCTTTTTTCTTCGTACGTACGGGTGTAGTAAGTGGCCACCGGAGGCTGGTCCGGAGCGGGCAGATGTTCAATCACAATATTGGGAATGTCGATCCACTGGTCCTGCGGCGTGAGCACCCGGCCGGCCAGCGCGCCACGCAGATCGCCGTTTTCTGCTTTCAGGGGGATCAGCCACAGCACCGGGTTGCGTGAGTTCTGGTAGCTGTTTTCTCCTACCCGCACCTCAAAGTGCAGATGGCTGCCGGTGGCCACACCCGACATCCCCACCCGCCCAATCTCCTGCCCGGCCTGCACGGTGTCTCCCACTTCCACCAGCAGTTCCGAAAGGTGGCCGTACAGCGTATACACAGGCTGGTCCATCTCCGGCAGGTCGTGCTGCAGCACAACCAGGTTCCCATAAAAATAGGAATACGGTCCGTAAAAAACCTCCCGGTCATCGCCGGCGACCACCACGACCCCGTCTGCGGCAGCCAGCACCGGTGTGCCGTGGCCGTTCAGGAATTCAACGCCGTGGTGAACGTCGCGGGTGCCGTCCTGCGTGCTGGCAAATGGGTAAGAAAGGTCGACCGTCTGGCGTCCTTCCGGGCCGATGGGTCGTGCAAAATGGAGACGCCCTGTGTAAATGCACAGATCGGGCGGACAGGGCGTTGCTGTCGGGGTTGGTGCAGGGGTCGGGCTGGTATCAGCGGCAGGTGTGAGCTGCGCTGCATCGAAAGCGGTGGGGGATGCCTGCACAGGCACAACGGGTGGAGCGGTTGGCGTATCCTGCGGCCGGACATCCACGGGAGCAGATGTTGGTGCAGCGGATGCCGCGTCAGGAAGACTCGATGCCGCCGCCGGCGAACAGGCGGCGGTGAGCAGCAGGATCAGAACCAGCAGGCGCCTCATGCGAGAGGCAGGCCTCCCCTCGTTTTGAGTTCGATGTGCAGCCTTTCCTCGAGCGCTACCGCCCGGCCCTCCAGCTCGTGAAGCTGCTGCAGCAGTACCTGGGCTCCGGACTGATCCTGCAGATCTTTTATATTGATGCGCACATTGAATCCGGCGCTGGTCAGGGCCGCCTTTGCCAGTGCGGCGCCGCTGGCGCCGTCGCTGATGGCGTTCAAATTCCCCAGCGACACGGCCTGAAGGGCCAGTTCCATCACCTCGACAGCCATGCGGGCGACATCCAGCGGAACCCGTGCGGCATGATAGGTAGCATCCTGGATCGCCCGTGCACGCTCCGCAGACGCTGCCGGCCCGTCCTTGGGCATCCTGAACGCTTCCATCAACGCCTCGAACGCGGCCGCATCCTTTTCCACAGCGGCTGTCAGTTCGCGGCGCAGCGCCTCAGCACGCTCCAGTACGGTCTGCATGGTTTCTTCGACTCCGGCATATTTCTTCTTGCCAATGGTCAGGCGCGCGACCATGGCAACGAGCGCCGCGCCAGCTGCAGCACTGTAAGCCGCGGCAGAACCGCCTCCCGGTGTGGGGGTGCCGGCGGCCAGGGATTCGAGGAAGTCGGGCTCCGGCTCGGCCTCACGCTGTTCCGGTCCATCGGACTGCGCCGCAGCCAGACGCTGTTCCAGGATCTGATCCGGTTCGAACTGGTCCATCTGTAAATACCAGCGCGCCGCCTCGACCAGCGCTTCCTGGGGAATCAGGCCCACCAGTTCGGAACGCTGCACGCGCACACCGTAGCGGTCTGCCTCGCGGCGGATCATTTCCATCACCTGTGCCAGCGGCGTACCGCGGAAATTGGTCAGGTTCATCGAAACCTGCGCCTGGCCTTCCACCAGAAGCCCTAATGCCTTCACATAGCGCAGCCCGCCGGAAGAGTGGCGGATGGTTTTGGCGATTTTCTTCGCAATGGAGACATCGTCAGTGGTCAGGTAAACATTGAAAGCGATCAGCGGCTGGCGTGCTCCGATGATCACCGCCCCGGCCGGCCCCACGCGGGCCGGTCCGAAATCGGGGTCACGTTCGGGATTCTTGCCGATCTCATCCTTTAATGCTTCGTACTGGCCGCGGCGAATATTCTCCAGGTTATGACGTTCGGGCCGGGTGGCTGCCTCTTCATATAAATAGACGGGGATCTGCAGTTCTTCCCCTACCCGGGCCCCTACGCGGCGCGCCAACTCAACACAGGCCTGCATATCGATGCCAGAGACCGGCACAAAGGGCACCACATCGGCCGCGCCGATGCGCGGGTGCTCACCCTCGTGCCGGTCCAGGTCGATTAATTTCGCTGCCTTTTCAATCCCGCGAAAAGCCGCCTCCTCCACCTGCCCGGGAGGGCCGACAAAGGTAATGACGGTGCGGTTGTGATCCAGATCGGAGTGCCGGTCCAGGACCGTAATTGCCGGGACGCTGGATATTGCTTCCAGTATGGCGTTCACCACCTCAGGGCGGCGAGCTTCAGAAAAGTTTGGGATACATTCAACAATGGGCGCTGGCATATGGACCTCGAGAATGAAGATGAAACTATTATACACAAGGAACCCGGATCGCCCTCAGACAGGCAGGTTTTACGCAACCGGCCATCGATGGTAGGCCTTAAATACAGCCGTTCCGGCATACAACCTGCAGCGAGTCAAAGTTGTTTCTGGAAAATAATGAAATCACGGCTATAATTAGAACATACGATCTATTTACAGCCGACCTTACAGAATCAGAATCCAGCCTGAATAGACAAATATTTCTTGTTACTCCCTTTCTTTTCAGGGTAGAATGACGGAAGAAGCTGACCTATGCAAGCACATCCACTCCGCCCCAACATGGCAATGGTACTGATTGCCTTCGCGTTCCTGTTCGGCATCATGATCGCCGCGGTGCGTCTTTTGCAGCCCGATTCGGCCGCATACTGGAATGTGCAGGAACAGGACGCGTCCGCTTCGATGGGCGCGGCAGGGCTTTCCCCTGGTCTGCAGCAGGTCTCTGCCTCGGGGTATGCAGAAACGCCCACGCCGGACCAACCGCACGCGCTGCCGCCGCTGCGGACTGAAACCGAGCAGTACGTTGTTCAGCCTGGAGATACCCTGGCCCAAATCGCCAAAGAGTACGGCGTCAGCCTGGCCCAGATTGTGCAGGCCAACCAGCTGACAAACCCCGACCTGGTGGAAGTGGGCGTCACGCTGATTATTCCCCCGCCCAACCCTCAGGGAAATGGGCCGGAATTTAAAATCATCCCCGACTCTGAACTGGTTTACGGCCCGGGCACGGTTGGCTTCGATACCGCCGGGTTCATCCAGGGTCAGGGTGGTTTTCTGGCTTCGTATTCAGAAGAGGTCGAAGGCCGGGAGCTCAACGGGGCGCAGATCGTGCAGCGTGTGGCTGAGGAGTTCTCCGTCAACCCGCGCATCCTGCTGGCCGTGCTGGAGTATCAGAGCGGCTGGGTGACGCAGACCGCTCCGCAGGCCAGCCAGGAATTCCCGCTGGGCTGGAAGGACCCCTATCGCGTTGGGCTCTACCGCCAGCTCGCCTGGGCGGCGAACCAGCTCAACCGCGGCTTTTATCTGTGGCGCGTCAACGGCGCCTCCACCTGGGTGCTGGCGGATGGCAGCACGATCCTGATTTCGCCGCTGATCAACGCCGGGACTGCCGGCGTGCAGCACCTGTTTGCCAACCTGTACGACCGTTCGAACTGGGAAAAGGCAGTGACTGAGGCGGGTGTATTTAACACCTTCAATACCCTCTTCGGCTCACCCTTTGCGCTGGCCGTCGAACCGCTGCTGCCGGCGGACCTGACCCAGCCTACCCTGCAGCTCCCCTTCGAGCCGGGTCAGGTGTGGTCGTTCACCGGCGGCCCGCACGGCGGCTGGGGAGACGGGTCTGCCTGGGCGTCTCTGGATTTCGCCCCTCCCGGTGAAGCCCTGGGATGTGTGCAGAGCGATCACTGGGTGGTGGCCATGGCCGATGGGCTCGTGGTGCGCACCGGAGACGGCGTGGTGATGCAGGACCTGGACGGGGATGGATACGAGCAAACCGGATGGGCGCTGCTTTACATGCACATCGAATCGCGCGACCGCGTGGCCCCGGGGACTTATCTGCGCGCCGGTGACCGGGTCGGCCATCCTTCCTGCGAGGGCGGCGTGTCCACGGGCACTCACGTGCATATCGCCCGCAAGTACAATGGTGAATGGATCCCTGCCGACCAGGATCTGCCCTTCAATCTGGACGGATGGATCTCGGCAGGCACAGGTTATGAATATAACGGTACACTACATCGTAATGGACAGACCGTGGAAGCCTACGCGGGTCGGTCGACCGGCAACGGCATCCAGCGCTAGTCTGTGAGGCTGCAAAGATTTAATGATGAAACCCCTCTACAACCGACTGGCGGTTTTCCTTCTCCTGCCGGTCATTCTGACGGCATGCGCCACCGGCGGAGCCTACTGGGTCCCCCCGCCCCCCTCAGGCCCATCTCCGCAGGCGCTGGCGCTTCTTTCCGAAACGCCCATTCCTACACTCCTTCCAGAAATTACCGAAACCGTCCCGGCGGTCACCGACAGCCCGACCGATACCTCCGCGGCACAGTATCAGGTCGACCTTTCTCCCACGGCCACCCCTACGGGAACCATACCGGACGACGCGCCGATTTTATATACAGTCCAGGCTGCAGACACGCTGCCCGTGGTTGCCGTGCGCTTCGGCGTGCACCCGGCAGAAATCGCGGCCGCAGATGGGAGTGAGCTTCCGGAAACCGCTTTCCTGGACCCGGGAAAGCTGCTCATTATCCCCCGCCGGCTGGCCAATACCACCTCTCCAGAGCACCTGATCCCGGACAGCGACGTGGTTTTCTCGCCCTCTGCGGTCGATTTCGATGTACACGCTTATGTCGAGCAGGCGGCGGGAAAACTGAGCACCTATCACGACTGGCTGCGCAGCACCGGGTCCACCTCGGGGGCGGATGTGGTGCTGCGTGTGGCCACCGAAAATTCCATCAACCCCCGGCTGCTGCTCTCGCTGCTGGAATACCAGAGCGGCTGGGTTTACGGCCAGCCAGACAGCGGCCTGAAAGAGCGCTATCCCTTAGGGAAGATCGATTCGAGCAAGGAAGGGCTTTACAACCAGCTCGTCTGGGCCGTCAACCAGATCTCCACCGGTTACTATTCCTATCGCGAAGGCCGCCTTACGGAAATCCGCTTCCCGGACGGCGTGACCGCCCGCCTGGCTCCTGATTTAAACGCCGGCACAGCGGCTATCCAGTACTTTTTCGCCCAGATATACCAGGGCCAGGAGTGGCTGGACGCCCTCGACCCGGAGACTGGTTTCCCGGCCGTCCATGAGCGCATGTTCGGCAACCCCTGGGAGCGTGCCCTGACCGTCGAACCCCTCTTCCCGCCGGGGATCACCCAGCCCGACCTGATCCTGCCTTTCACCCGCAACTGGCAGTGGAGCTTTACGGGAGGCCCGCACGGAGCCTGGGAGCACGAAGGTGCTTTCGCCGCCCTGGATTTCGCTCCCGGAAGCACGCAGTCCGGCTGTGTAAAATCCAACGCCTGGGTCACGGCTGCTGCTTCAGGCCTGGTCGTCCGTTCGGGCAACGGCGTCGTTGTTATTGACCTGGACGGCGACGGCCGTGAGCAGACCGGCTGGGTGCTGCTCTACCTGCACATTGCGGCCCAGGACCGCATCGCGGCCGGCACCTTTGTCGACGCCGGACAGCCGATCGGCCACCCTTCCTGTGAGGGCGGCTTTTCCACCGGCACCCATGTGCATATCGCCCGCAAATACAACGGTGAATGGATCCCGGCTGCCGGACCGATCCCCTTCAATCTGGGCGGCTGGGTTGCTCACCCGGGTGATGGCGCGTATAAGGGCACTCTGACCCGGGGGGATAAGACGGTCACCGCGTGCACCTGCAGTTCGGCAGCCACGCTCATTGTGCGCACGGATGATGACCCCTGATCCTGCAAGTTCACCATGCGAAGAGTATTACGCTACCAACCGCACACTGCAGCGCTACTGGTTATCGTGCTGCTGACCAGCGCCTGTCTCCCCGAGCCGGCGCAGATTCCGGCCGGCCAGCTTGAAGCGATTGAAGAGACGCTGGCGGCGGAAACGGAACCCACCGAGACTCCGGTCATCCCCCCGCCGTTCCCCACTCGCCCGCTGTATGCGCCGGGCGAACTGGTGGACTACACAGCCCAGGCCGGCGACACGCTCCCGGTCCTGGCCGTGCGCTTCAACACCACCGTCGAAGAGATCCGGGAGGCCAATCCGCACATCCCGATAACAGCCACCACCATGCCGCCCGGGATGCCGATGAAAATCCCCATCTACTACCAGCCGCTCTGGGGTTCGTCGTACCAGATTCTGCCCGACAGCCTGTTTGTCAACGGACCGGCACAGGTCGGTTTTGATATCCAGGCTTATGTCGACGCGCAGCCCGGCTGGCTGAAAAACTTTTACAGCTTTGCCTCCGGAAAGAACCGCAGCGGTGCGGAGCTGGTGCAGTTGATCGCCACCAATTACAGCGTCAGCCCGCGCCTGCTGCTGGCTCTGCTCGAGTACCAGTCAAAGGCGCTCAGCGACCCAACGCCCCCCGAAGAACTGGATTTCCCACTGGGCTACCGCTCCTGGCAGTACAAGGGGCTGTATATGCAGCTCGGCTGGGCGTCGAACACCCTCAACAACGGTTATTATCAGGCTCGTACGGGCAAACTGACAGCGGTCACCCTGCGCGATGGGCGTATGGAGCGGCTGGATCCGTGGTTGAACGCAGCCACCTCCAGCCTGCACTACTACTTCAGCCAGATCCTCTCTCCGGATGAATATGCCCTGGCGATCTCGCCGAAGGGCCTGGCTCAGACGTACGCCGAACTGTTCGGAGATCCCTGGGAAAACGAGCAGCCGCACATCCCCGGCAGCCTGCTGCAGCCCGAGTTCATACTACCCTTTGAAACCGGAAGCGTGTGGGCCTTTACCGGCGGCCCGCACACCGCCTGGGGCCGCGGCGATCCCCGAGCCGCGCTCGACTTCGCACCCCCGCTGATTGCATCGGGGTGCCAGGAGACCTCCCAGTGGGCCACCGCCGTGGCCGACGGGGTCGTCGCCCGTTCGGAGGAAGGCACGGTGGTACTGGATCTGGACGGCGATGGCGACGAGCGCACCGGATGGAATGTGTTCTACCTGCACGTGGCCACCGAAGGGAGGGCGAGGCTGGGCACCAGCCTGAAGCAGGGCGACCCGGTGGGCCACCCATCGTGTGAAGGCGGCTCGAGCACCGGCACCCACGTGCATATCGCCCGCAAGTACAACGGCGAATGGATCCCGGCTGAAGGGATCCAGGGAATTCTGGCTTTCAACCTGGAGGGCTGGATTGCTTACGCGGGACAGAGCGAATATGTGGGCACCCTGCAGCGTTTCTCGCAGGTGGTGACCGCCTGCGAGTGCTCCAATCAGGCCAGCTTTATTAAATCGGATCGCCAGTAAAACTTTCTGCCACTGCAGCACGCTGGCCGCCCGTGGATTTTCGCAAAGAAACCAGGCGGCCAGCGTTTTTAATTTCCAGCTAGAAGAAAATAAATAAAATCAAAGCAAAAATAAATATTTTTCAAAAATCAACTCGAAAATATTGATATTTATCAATCAAACTCTTGACCAACGCATTAATACCATATATAATGCAAACAACGAACTGAACTGGACAGACAGGGATTGGGTAAAGAGGATCGTTTATGAACACTGTACCATCGAAATGTCCGATTTGCGGCGGTGAAATTACCATCACCTCCATCCACTGCCGTGACTGCGATTCCAGGATCGAAGGCCGCTTCACGGGCGGTCCGTTCAGCCAGCTCACCCCCGAACAGCTGGAGTTCATTGAAATTTTCGTGCGCTGCGAGGGCAAAATCAGCCGCATGGAAGATGAGATTGACCTCTCATACCCCACGATTCGAAACCGGCTTCACGAGATCATTCGCGCCCTCGGCTATGAGCCGGGCGGCGAAGAGTCGAGCGGGCTGTCGGATGAGGAACGCCAGCGCATCCTTGAGGATCTGGATAAAGGGCTGATCAGCGCCGAAAAAGCCATGCTCCTCCTGAAAGAAAGTTGAGGTCGGGATGAACGAGCAGATTATAGCCACCAGTGACGCCCCCGAAATCATTATCACTCACGTAGAAGGCGACCTGCAGGTCAAAGGCTGGGACCGGTCGGAAATCGAGGTCAAAGCCAATGTAGACGAGCTGGCGGTGCAGGAAGAGGACGACGTGGTCCAGATCAGCTGTCAGGGAAGCTGCGCGCTGCGCGTCCCTGAAGCCGCCACACTACGCATCGATTATGTCGGCGGCGAAGCCCGCTTCAAGCTCCTGGAAGACCAGCTCCATGCCGTCCGCATCGGCGGCCTGGCCACCCTGCGCAGTGTGGCAGACGCCAGCCTGGATCATGTTATGGGGGATCTTTTCGTCAAGAACGTCTCCGGCGATCTGCGCGTTGGCCAGGTAGGCGGTAATGCCAGCATTCGTCTGGTGGATGGTGACTGCAGCCTGGAATACGTCAGCGGAAATCTGGAAGCGCGAGATATCGCCGGCAGCCTGAGCGCCTCAGCAGGCGGCGACGCCAGCCTGCGTGAGATCGAAGGCGACTGCACGCTCACCCGCATTGGCGGCGACCTGGCGCTGCGCGACCTGCAGGGCGACCTGCAGGCGCGCGCCGGTGGAGACTGCAGTCTGCGCCTGAGCAGCCTGGAAGGCAGTTCCTATGAAGTAAACGCAGGGGGCGACCTCAGCTGCAGACTGCCGGAAGACCCCAGCCTGCAGCTTTCTATCACCGCTCCTTTGATTCGCATCCGGCTGGCGGATGAAACGCGCACCTGCCAGGAGGGCACCTGCGAGCTGGTCCTGGGCAGTGGAGATGCCGTTATGAAGCTCACCGCGGGCGGCGATGCACTCATCGATGCCCGCGACAGCTCCACCGAAGCCGGCGAAAGCGATTTTACGGATGACTTCAGCGAGCGCATCGATAAGCAGATCGAAGCCCAGATTGAAGCGCAGATGGACGCCATCAATGAGCAGTTGAAGCTGCTGAACAACCTCTCTGCCAGTCTGCGCGGCGCCGGGCTCGACCCGGAAGAAACACAGGAAATCCTGCGCCAGGCACAGCGCAGCGGCGAAAAGTCATCCGCCCAGGCTCAGGAGAAAATGCGTCGTGCCCAGGAGAAGCTGGAGCGCAAGCTGGAGGCCGCCCGCCGCCGCAGCGAATTGAAAGCCATGGCCGCCGAGCGCCGCGCACAGGCGGCCGAGCGCAGGGCAGAGATCGGCAAACGCCGCGCCTGGACGTTCTCCTTCAAGTCCACACCAAAGACCCAGCAGCCACCGGTCGAGCCGGTTACCGATGAAGAACGGCTGATGATCCTGCGCATGCTGGAGCAGAAGAAGATTACCATCGAAGAAGCAGAAGCCCTGCTCGCGGCTCTGGAAGGCCAGGAGTAGCAGCAGGCAGGCCTGGCGAGCGCGAATGCGCCTCATGCCAGCTTTGTTGGACCAGTAATTTTCTGGAGGCAGGAATGTCGGATGCACAGGCCAGGATGCAGATCCTGGAAATGATCGAGAACGGTCAGATCAGCGCGGAAGAAGGGCTGCGCCTGCTCGAGGCGATGAACGGCGCAGACGACCTGAAGGGGCTGGGGGCAGGAGAAGAAGATGTATCTTCAGCCGGTCCAGGCGCCAGCCCCGCCTTCGCACGGATTCCCATTAACGGCGGTGCCGGTTCCACACCGGAAACTCATACCGGAGAAGCCCCAGTAGAACCGGAAGTGGTGGAAGCACCTCGTGAAAGAGGGATTCCACCCGAGGCCAGAAAATTTAAACGCTGGTGGATTATCCCGATGGGGGCCGGCGTTGTGATCACCGTCTGCGGCGGGCTGCTGATGTACTGGCTGCTGCAGAGAGCTGGCGTCAGTTTGTGGTTCTTCCTGGCCTCGATCCCCTTCTTATTCGGCCTGGCGGTCATCATCCTGTCGTGGCAGGCTCGCACGGCACCCTGGCTGCACCTGCGCATTTACGACAACGACACCGCAGGACGGACCCATCTGGCATTCAGCTTTCCGCTCCCCACGCGCCCGGCCGTATGGTTCTTTCAACGCTTTGGTAATCGCATTTCCGGCCTGGACAGCGTGCCGGTGGAACAGGTCATCAAGGCGCTGGAGACAACCGCAACACAGGAAAATCCCTTCTACATCCATGTAGAAGATGATGACGGAGATAAGATTGAACTCTTTATTGGCTGATCGTGAATTGAAGCCGGTTCTTGATTGCTACCAGCAATGCAGGAGTGAATAACCATGGCAACCAGCGAAGAACGCATCAAAATATTGAAAATGGTCGAGGAGGGCAAAATTACGGCGGAGGAGGGCGCCAAACTGCTGGCGGCGCTTTCCGAAAGCCGCAGCAGTGCGCGCAAAACAAGCATGCGTACATCAGCAGGATCCGCCCGCTGGCTGCGCGTGCGCGTCACCGATACCGTCACCGGTAAAGCCAAGGCGACCGTAAACCTGCCCATCGGGCTGGTGGACGCCGGCCTGAACATCGCCTCGCAGTATGCGCCCGGGATCGCCTTTGACGAGCTCATCGAGGCCATCAATACCGGCGCCGAAGGCAAAATCATCGACGTTTACGACGAGGAAGACGGAGAGCACGTCGAAATCTTTATCGAATGACGGCAGTACGGTAACTGACTGCTGGTTAATCATTAATAGCCAGATTCAAACGCCAGCGACCGTAAACGCGCCTGGTCTTTTTTGCTTTTATTCGGGGAAAGATCGAAAAGCAATAAACCAGAACCGGATTTCGTCGACAGGACTCCGGTTCTGTTTTTATCGTTCCGTTTTTGGCTTTAACAGCGGATACCCGGCCAGCCGCCAGGCGGCCACCCCTCCCCTGAGCGAATAGGCTTCATAGCCGCGTTCCCGCAGCCAGCGCGTCCCCGGCCGGCTGCGGTGACCGCTCAGGCACAGCACCACCACGGGGATCTGCCTGTCGAGCTCGATCTGCTCCATGACCTCCGGCATACCGGTGACCGGAGCGTGGCGGGCCTCCGGGTGGACCGTCCCCTGCCGGTACTCCAGCCCGGTGCGGGCGTCCAGCACCTGCACCGGCCGCCCTTCCTGCAGCCAGCGCTGCAGCTCCCCGGGACTGATCTCCGGGACCTTCCCAAACAGCCGCCAGCGCAGGGGGAATTTCACACTTCAACCCCGTCCGGGCAGTACTCGTACCTGCCCCGCACGACCTCGCGGCGCCGGCCGTCCCCCTCATCTTCATAAATCACATATTCGTGTGCGATGGGCATGATCTTCCCCAGCATGGCCTGTGCCGGGCAGTAGCGGACTGCCGACAGTTCGATCGCCCGCACCAGGGCCGTTTCGCTGACCTGCCGGCCAACCACCTCGTATTCCAGCACGGCAGAAGTGAACACCTTTGGGTGCTCATCCGCGCGCTCCACATGAACTTTCACGTCAAACGCAGTCACATCCTGGCGCTTCTTGCGCAGGATAGAGATCACATCCATGGCGGTACAGCCCACCAGGCTGATGGCCATTAATTCCATCGGCCGAAAGCCGTCCTCATCACCACCCACATCGGCTTTGGCACTCAGAGGCAGCTCGTAACCACTTTCCGCTGTTCCGGTAAAACTCAGGTTCTGCTTCCACGATACTCTGGCATCCATGTTTACTCCTTCAAGAGAGATGTGATGTACTTTTCCAACATCTCACGAGAAATTGCGCCCGTCCAGGTGTAGCGCACCTGTCCGCTGCGGTCGATGACATATGAATTGGGCAGGCTCAGATTTCCAAAGGTGCGCAGTGCTTTCTGCCCCCGGTCCGGCCAGACATCAAAAGTCAGGCCATATTTTTCAACAAATTCGCGCACCTGCCCGGCAGGCTCGCCGGCTTCGACAGCCACAATCCTGAAACCCTCGTCACGGTGCGCCTCATAATAGGCCTGCAGTTCGGGCATTTCTGCCAGGCAGGGCGGACACCAGGTGGCCCAGTTGTTCACCAGCAGCACCTGGCCGCGGTAGTCCGCCAGCGACACTGTGTTCCCATTCAGGTCGGTCAGCTCAAGTTCCGGGGCCGGGAAATCCACAGCCACCGGGATGACCGAAGCGGGCGCCTCGACCTGAGTCCCTCGCACTGCGCCCGGCCCGAACAGCAAGAAAAGAGTCACCACCCCCAGAATGAGCAGGCCTGTACCCACCAGGGCCAGAGCCAGCACCCTGCCTGGTTTTTTCATTTTTCTTTTTTTGCGTGAGAGGTCTCCGAGGGCTGACATCAGTTGTGGCGGTGTATGCGGCGTGGATCGCTCTCCAGTGTTCCGTTCACATAGGCCTGTACGGCATTGCGGATAAGTCCGCCGGCCAGGACAACCCGCAGCCCTGCATCGAGGGCCTTGCGGTAGGCGGGTTCGCCCATCCCCCCGCAGATCAGCACCTGGCAGTCGGTGATGGGCGCGAACATATCCGCATGTCCGTGCGCGTGTCCATGCTCCCCTTCCCCGTGAGGGTGGCGGGCGTGGTGTGCTTTGGGACGCTCTCCCTCTTCCACCACCTCACCATTCCGGACGCTGAACACAAGATAGGCAGGCGCCATGCCGAAGTGACTGCTGACCTTTTCACCATCATCGGTAACAACAGCAATTTTCATTTTATACCTTTCTGTAGAGGTGATGAACTCCCGACTATGCTGCGATGGCGCGCTGAATTTCGGCCACCAGGTAATCCTCCGGCACCGCACCCACGACCGTTCCCGCGCCCGAGTTAATGGTCGTTTGCGGCACGCCGCTGACGCCAAACCGGTCGGCCAGGTCCGGGAATTCCATGGCCTCAACCATTTCGGCCTCCACCATGGGGCTTTCCAGGGCCATCTGGTGGGCCAGGTATACTGCCCGGGGGCAGTACGGGCAGGTGGGAGTGACGAACACCTGCAGCAGAACCGGCTTTTCCAGGCCGCGCAGGAACTCGCGGGTAGTTTCGCTCAGGTCGGAGTCGCGGCGGGAGACCAGGACCAGATCGTGGACAAAGGTGCTGAACTCGTGCCCGGAGGGGATCCCCGACAGGCGGATGCCGTAATCAACAATCCGGTCGCCATCCCGGCCGGCGATCACCATCGCCGGCGCTTTATCCACCCGGTACTGCCGGGCGGTCTCCGGATCCTCATCGATATCAAAGGTCTGCAGGCCCAGCCTGTCGGACAGCGCAGTGACCTCGGTGGCTAACTGCAGGGTTTCGTCGCAGTATTCGCAGCCTTTTTTCGAACCAAAAAACAGTATTTCCACCGGCTCCTGAAGCTTTTCGAATACTTCTTTCAACTGGGCGGTGATCTCCTCGTTCAACAATGCAGTAACCATGTATTTCCTCTCCTTCAGACCCCGTGCGGGCCGGTTGTCGTTACAGCATCCATCCTGACGCCGCTCTCTTTTTAAGGCGGACATCAGGATGGACGTCCAATCACTTTATAAGATGCAATCTGAAAAGAAAGGTTGCACCTGAGGCCTGAAATCCTTTCCCCCTGTAAAGCGTGTGCAGTACCAGACGCTCATGGTTTTTTCGCGCCCGGCAGGCGGGCGTCCAGATATTCTTCCAGATCCAGGCGGCGGTACAGGCGGGCACGCACGTCCGCGGGTACATCCGGCGAGGGTGCGGTCTGGCGGTATAGATAAATCGTCTTGCGCAGCGTATCGACGACCACCTGGCAGTTCTCGCAGCCGGCCATGTGGCGCTCGATTTCGGCGCACAGCTCTTCTTCCAATACGCCATCGATGTAATCCGACAGCGATTCCAGCAGGTGGCGGCAGTCCTTTTTATCCATACCGGTTTTCTCCTTCCACCATTCGCTCTCCAAAATACCGGGAAAGCTCTTCGCGCAGGCGCAGCCGGGCACGCGAAAGGCGGGTCTTTACGGCGGTTTCGCTGATATTCAGCACCTCGGCCGTCTCCTGAGTGGAAAGGCCTTCGATTTCTCGCAGGAGAAACACTGCTCGCAGCCGCGGCGGCAGGTTTTCGATGGCCGCATCCAGGTGCGCCAGCGCCTCTGCAGACATTAGATCTCGCTCGGGAAGGCAGCACCAGTCAACGATCTGCAGCGGCTCCTGGATCTCATCCTCACCTTCGTAAGGATCTTCGATCGATACCATGCCCGTGCTCTTCTTTCGCCGGCGCAGCAGCATGAGAGCTTCATTGGTTGCTATCCGGTAAAGCCAGGTAGACAGCTTTGATCGACCGTCAAAACTGGGAAGATGGTGGTATGCTTTAATGAACGTCTCCTGCAGGATATCCTCCGCATCCTGCGGATTCCCCAGCATTTTCAAAGACAGACGGTAGATCAAACCGGAGTACGTCTCAACCAGCCTGGCAAATTCCGCCCGATCACCGGCTTTCAATGCAGGAATGTTAAACTGTTCGGGCGAAACTGTTCCTTCAGTCATTTGATGCATCCCCGGAGCAATCGTTACGTTGAATTCTTCTACAGAGGATTGTAACATACCGGGCCCGGTGCAAAACCGGGCTGAATAGTGTATACCGGTCGGCGAGAGCCTGCTCGTAATGATTAAAGCAGCGCCCATACAGTATAATTCCACACAGTCAGGCGGGTGTTTAATGCAGAGAACTCATATATTAAAGAACGACTTTCCTGGAGGAAAGCATTGACTGTTGTTACGTTAACAACTGACTTTGGCTTAAAAGACGGCAATGTCGGGGTAATGAAGGGGGTCATCTGGCGGTTTGCACCCCATGCTCAAATTGCGGACCTGAGTCACCTGATTGGACCTCAAAACATCCGCGAAGCCGCCCTGGTGCTCGCACGGGCGGTGCCTTATTTTCCCCCGGACAGCGTACACGTAGTCGTCGTCGACCCCGGTGTGGGGACGGAGCGCCGGCCGATCGCCGCCCAGATTGGCAGCCAGAAATTTGTCGCCCCGGATAACGGCGTCCTGTCCATGGTGCTGGACAGGGCAGAGCAGGAAAAGCAGCGGGTGGAAATCGTGCACCTGACGAAGCCGCAGTACTGGCTTCCCAGCATCAGCAACGTGTTCCACGGGCGCGACATCTTTGCGCCGGTAGCCGGGCATCTGGCGGCTGGCGCTCCGCTGGTTGTCCTGGGGACTCCCATCAACGATCCTGTGCGCCTCGAGCTGCCCAAACCTGTGCCGGTTGAGAACGGGCTGCGCGGCGAAGTGCTCCACATTGATCATTTTGGCAATATCACAACCACCATCCGCCAGGAGCATCTCAACGGGAAGCAGCAGGTTACGGTCCGCCTGGGTGGTTATGAAATCCGGGGGCTGGTGCGCACTTTTGGTGACCGGCCGCCTGGATCGCTGATCGCCCTCATCGGCAGCAGCGGTGATCTGATCGTCTCGGTCGTCAACGGCAGCGCGGCCGGCCAGCTCAATGTAAAAATCGGGGACCCGGTGGACGTGCAGTACGAGCCCCAGCAGGCGAACTGATTGCAGGTTTTTCAATGAATGACACCTTACCTCTCGTTGTAGAAGATTTAACCTTTCGCTACCGCGACCGGGAAGAACCTTCCATTCGTGACATATCCTTCACTGTCAGTCCTGGCGAACTGCTGCTGCTGGCGGGCGCCAGCGGCAGTGGAAAGACCACCCTGCTGCGCTGCATTAATGGGTTGATCCCGCGCAGCTACAAGGGTGAGATCAGCGGGCGCATCCTCATCAATGGGCAGGACCCCAGCGAACTATCGCTGGCGCGCATCTCACAGATGGTGGGCACCGTGCTGCAGGACCCCGAGCGCCAGATCCTGGGCTCGCGGGTGATCAGCGAGGTGGCCTTTGGCCTGGAGAATCTGGGACTCCCCCGCCCTGAAATCAGGGAGCGAGTGGACGAGGCGCTCAATCATTTAAAGATCGCCCACCTGCGCGACCGGGAAACTTTCAGCCTTTCAGGCGGAGAGAAACAGAAAGTTGCCCTGGCCGGTGTGCTGGCCATGCGCCCCAACATCCTGCTGCTCGACGAACCCCTTGCCAGCCTGGACCCGGCCAGCGCCCAGGAAGCGCTGCAGCTTGTGCGCGAGCTCGTGGACCAGGGGATGTCGGTGTTAATGATCGAACACCGCGTGGAAGATGTGCTCAAGATCCGGCCGGACCGGGTCATGCTGATGGAAGAGGGTACCGTGCGTTACCTGGGCCCCACAGAGGGGTTAATGAAAGCGGTGGATTACCATACGATCAAACTTCCGGCCCCAATGATCATCGAACGCGCCAGCAGAGACCCGGAACCTGCTGAGGTTCGCTTTTCCCCGGCCAATGGCGCGCAACCGGACCGCCCGCTGGTCGCGTTCCAGGACGTGCGCTTCTGGTATGAAGAGGGGGTGGATGTCCTGAAAGGTGTGAATCTGGAGCTGAACCGGGGTGATGTGATCGCCATCCTGGGGCCGAACGGAGCCGGGAAGACCACGCTGGTCAAACATGCCATCGGGCTGCTCAAACCGAAAGCCGGCCGTGTCCTGGTCAACGGTGAGGATACCCGCAAATTGAGCGTGGCTCAGGTGGCGAACACGCTCGGGTACGTCTTTCAAAGCCCCAGCCACATGTTATTTGCCCCCACGGTTGCAGAGGAACTGGCCTTTGGCCCTAAAAATCTGGGGCATCCAGCTCAGGTGATCGAAGAGGAGGTGAAAGAGGCGTTAGAAATCGTCAACTTAACAGGTCGAGAAACGGATCCTCCCCTGGCGCTTTCCTTCGGCCAGCAAAAGCGTGTAAGCATCGCCGCGATCCTGGCCATGCATTCTCGCATCCTGGTGATGGATGAGCCGACAGCTGGACAGGATTACAGGAACTACATGGATTTCATGGATGCAATCATGCAGATACCCAATTTTGAGGCGATCCTGTTCATCACCCATGATGTCGACCTGGCAGTGATCTACGCCAACCGGGTGCTCCTGGTGGATACCGGACAGGTCATTGCCGATGGCCCGCCTCACGAGGTTTTGAGCGACTTCGACCGGCTGAAGACATCCAGGCTGGTGCCCACCTCGCTGCTGCAGACCAACCTGGAGTGGTTCTCACAGACCCGGCGTTTTATGCGTGCCGAGGCGCTGGCCCACGCCATCAACAGACATGGAGAGGAAAGCCCGGATGGATCCTCACGCAGCTAATTGAATTTTTTGTCTCACCGAGGAGGAACTTATCATGCAAGGCACTGCTCGCAATAAATCGCTCTCTGTATTGTTGGCCCTGCTTGGAGTGGTGGTCGTCTTTGCACTGATCATCATGATCGGCGGAGCCCTGAATGAATCGCTGCAGCTCGATGAAACGGCTGTGCTGCGCTTCGTTTTCGTCGGCATTGGCCTGCTGGCCGTGTACGCCGTGTACTGGATCACACGCGAAAACCGGGTGTGGGAAGTGGGCACCCGCGAAGTCGTCTACATGTCGATCGGTGCGGCACTGTTTGCGCTGCTCTCCTGGCTGTTCAACGGCACGGTGTTCGTTGTTCCGTCGGTCAGCCAGGTGGCGCTGCGGCCTGCCATCGCCATTCCGATGTTCTTCGGATATGCGTTCGGACCGGTCGTCGGCTTCTTTACCGGCGCAGTCGGCAACATGTTCGGCGACGCCCTCACCGGCTTTGGTCTCTCGCCGCAGTGGAGCGTGGGCAACGGCCTGATCGGCATGATCGCCGGCATGGTCTGGCTTTTTGACGACAAGCGCAGGAGCATCAACACGGTGCTGATCATCACCGCCGTGCTGGCTGCCCTGGCGACCCTGATCTACGTGTTCAACCCCACCATCCCGAACATGCTCTTCTTCGAACCGGAGAACAACATCTTCGGTGACCAGCAGATCACCCTGTTTGCGGCCATTTCGCTGATCATCGGTTTCCTGCTGGTGCTGCTCATCCGCTTCGGCTTCGGCAAAGACATCGACGTCGCCGCGGCGGTGACCTGGAGCGCCCTGGGGAACATCATCGGGATCGGCTTTGCCGCCATCTCTGACATCTGGATCAACGGCTTCTCCCCGGCGGTGGCCATCGTCGGCGAATTTCTCCCCGCCGCGGGCCCGAACCTGATCTTTGCGGCCATCCTGGTGCCGATCCTGGTGGTCGCTTATGAGGCCGTGCGCCGGCAGAGCGGGCGCTAGTACCCGCAGTGCGGGCAGCCGGCCGGAGCGCAGCACACGCTTTCTGAACGGCCGGTGGACTGCGCTGCACATGCTTTTGAGAGAAAGGATCGAGACCGGCGGTGTGTTCGCCTGCTCACCGCCGGTCAGCATCAAATCATCATGTTAGTCAACTGGCGGTACCGAGAACGAGATTCGATCATCCAGAGCTTTGACCCGCGCGCCTGGCTGATCTTCTTTGCCTGCTTCCTGGCGTCCACTCTGCTGTTCTGGGATGTGCGCTATCTGACCTTTTTCCTGGTCATCGCACTGATTGTGGTCTTTCGCTCCGGCATACCCTTTCGCGAGATGCGGCGCGCCTGGCTGTTCATCGGCGGGTTCATCATCTTCTTCGCCACGCTCACCTTCCTGACCGGCCGGGGAGGCATGGAGGTTTACACAGAAGAGCACCTGATCACGCGCCTGCAGGCTCCGTTCACTATCTTGAACTGGCGACCTGTGCTCAACATCACCGTGGAGCGCACTTTCTTTGCCATCAGCCAGCTTGTGAGGGTGTTCAGTGTGGCCAGCATGACCATCCTGATCCCCTACTCGCTGAACCCTGCGCGCTACGGCATCACTTTCCGCGGGCTGGGTATGCCGGATAAGTTCGCGTACGCGATGGACCTGACCATGCGCTTTATCCCCACCCTGGGACGCGACTTCCAGCTCACGCTGGACGCCCAGCGCGCACGCGGCTACGAGCTGGAAAAGCTCAGGGGCGGGCTGATCGCTCAGGTGCGCAAGATGGCGCCCCTCATCGTGCCCGTTACCATCCACGCCATCATCGGCAGTGAGGACGTGATCGACGCCATGGACCTGCGCGCCTTCGGCGTGGGACCGCGCACCTGGCTGGACGAGCTGCACTACCGCCGGCGGGACCGCATCCTTATCGCCGTGGGCGTGACAATCCTGTTCCTGTCCATCCTGCTCTCACTCTTCGGCTTCGGCCAGTTCTGGGTGCCCCAGGCTGCCATCGAAATGTTCAGCAGCCCGGGATTGTAAAAATACCGCCGCTTAAGAGAAAAACGCGCGCACGGCTGCGCGCGTTTTGGTTTTTTCAGCATTCTTTACGGAGAACTCAGGCCTGTGCCAGCGCCCGGACCGCCGATTTCAGGGACTGGATCAGCGCGACCCGGCTCTGCGATACCTGCTGCACCTGTGCGATCACGTCCGCGTCTTTTGTAAAGCGCAAGGTCTCCGCCGGCACCTGGCGGTAATAGTCCGCCAGGCGGTCGAGATATGCTTCCATCTGCCGGTAAGCTGCCGGCAGCGCGTGGATCTGCCCCGCGCCTCGCGCCTGCTCGAGCTGCTGCTTCAGGCTCTCCGCAGCCCGGCGCCAGTCCTGCAGGCTCATCCCGCTTTTACTTTTAATTCCCGAACGAGCCAGGGGGCGCACAAAGACGGGCAGCCGCTTGAGCTCTTCCTCCGTTTCAACCAGCATTTCGATAAACCTGGCGCTTAAACCGGCGGCCGAATTGAGGCTCTCCAGGAGGTCACCATCCTTCCGGCCGGAACTCTGCTCGTCCGCCGGAAGAGCAGCGGGGGCATCTTCCACAGGCTGTGCCTGCAGAAAGCCGGCCTGCTCCAGCACCTGGTAACCGTTGACCAGCTCTCCGTGATACTCCTCACTCAGGGCGGTGATCAGGTATGCAGCCGCCGCACCGGCATGGTCGGCGGGCATGGCAGAGTCGGGATAAGCCGGGTGCAGTGAGAGTTTCATAAACTGCTCTTCACTCAGGCCCATTCGCGGCGCCAGCCCGCGGGCCGCCCCGCGCAAGCCGGGTGTATCCACAAACCCGGGGGCAAAGGCGATCACGTGCACGCCATGTTCTCCCACCTCGCCAGCAAGCGACTGGCTGAAAGCTGCGATCCCCTGCTTGGAAGCGATGTACGCAGAGAGGTAGGGCATGGCATCGGTGGAAACCATGTTCACAATGATTCCGCTGCGGCGGTCGATCATATCCGGCAGAACGGCTTTCGAGGTCAGAAAAGTGCCCTTCAGGTTGACCGCCATCACCCGGTCCCACAGGCTTTCATCCATCTCCAGCACAGCGACCGGCGGGCACAGCACCGCATTATTCACCAGGATGTCCACCGGACCCAGAGAACGGTGCGTGCCGGCAAGCATATCCGCCACGCTGCCGGCGTTAGATACGTCGGTATGGATGAAGTATGCCCGGCCTCCTGCGGAGCGGATCAGCTCCGCTGCCTGTATTCCGGTCTCAGCGTTGATTTCGGCGATGACGACCGCAGCCCCCAGCCAGGCCAGTGCGTGAGCCGTTTCCAGCCCGATCCCGTCCCCGGCCCCGGTGACGACAGCCACCTTTCCGGCAAGCGCGTCACTGCGCAGGCCCAGGCTCTCGACTGCACGCCCGCTTCCAGTAACCTTCTCAGAGCTCTGCATGCGCTTCGATTTCCTCTCAGTGACAGCCCTGTATTATGTAACAGGTTCTAAAAATGGTTTGCTAATTTGAAAAAGTTCGTGTAAAGTATATCCAATTCGCGAAGCAAAAAGTTTGGAATATTGCAGAGAGCCGGATTGTGAGTCACTTCCTTGAAAACCAGAAGTATCAGTTTGTCCTGCATCCCGATGAGGCCGTGTGGAGCCTTTTCCCGGCCGCGGGGAATGCCCCTTTCCTGGAAGCGGTTCGCATGGGGGTCTGGTACCGGAGTGGTAAGACCCGCCGCCGCGGGCTTGAATTCTGGAAGGTTTGTGAGATCACGAATGGGGAAACGGACTCACCCCACGGGCCGCTGCAGCAGATCAGCCTGTCCACCGAACCCGACGCCGGGGGGTTAGCGTATCACCTGCACTTTGCTCTGGTCAGAGAACATCCCCTCTTTCTCTGGAAGCTGGAGGTTGAGAACCAGGGGCGCCGCCCGGTTCTCATCGACCGCCTGGACATGCTGAACGCCCCCCAGGTGCGTTTTTCCACCCCCGGCGTCAGGGATCTGGCATTCTTTTCGAACGGCTGGCAGTCCTGGAACTTCACCGGTACGTATGGAGCCGGCGACCGCTTCCGGCGCACAAAGCTGGGACCTTTGAGCGAACCCATGCGCATCAACGCCGGAACGCCTCACCCACAGGATGCGGGGCATTTTGGCAGCGACATGTTCGCCGTACTGGGGAGCCGCAGAGACCGCCAGGCTCTGCTGGCCGGCTTTCTCGCCCAGCGCGAGCATTTCGGCTCTCTGGAGTGCTACCTTTACCCGCCGTATCCCTCGCTGTACATGTGGGCGAACGGCGATGGCGCGCTGCTCCACCCGGGCAGCCGTATGAGCACCGACTGGGCCTGCGCCGTCGTTTTCGACGTGGACACGGCCGACCCGCTGGGTACTTATGTGGAAGCGGTCGCGCGCGAGAATGGAATTTCTCCTTCTGCTTTACCGGCCATTCCCACTGGCTGGACGTCCTGGTATCACTATTATTCAAAAGTAAGCGCAGAAGATATCCGCCGCAATCTGCAGGCCGCGGCCGCACTGCAGCCCGAAATACCCCTTAAGTTGATCCAGATCGACGATGGCTTTGAAACGGCGGTCGGCGACTGGTTTTCATTTAAACCATCCTTCCCGCAGGGCATGGCGCCGCTGGCTGCGGAGATCCGCCAGGCCGGTTTCACCCCCGGGCTGTGGCTGGCCCCATTTATCGTCGAACCAAAATCGCGCCTGGCGAAAGAACGCCGGCAGTGGCTGCTGCACGACGATAACGGCCGGCTGGTGAACGCCGGCTTCGGCTTCAGCGGCGGGCTGACCTCCGGCCTGGACCTCACCCACCCGGATGCGCTGGCCTACGCCCAGGAAGTGATGCACACGGCGGTGCACAAATGGGGCTACCCCTTCTTGAAGCTCGACTTCCTGTACGCCGGCGCGCTGCCCGGCCGCAGGCACGACCCGACCTTCACCCGCGCCCAGGCGCTGCGCCGGGGGTTGAACGCCCTGCGCCAGGCTGCCGGAGAGGAGACCTTCTTGCTGGGCTGCGGCTGCCCGCTCGGGCCGGCGCTGGGACTGGTCGATGCCATGCGCATCAGTTCGGATGTCAGCGGCCGCTGGGAACCCTCCTACTGGGGCATCGCGTTCCCCTTTAAATCGGAGCCCGACTTCCCTGCCGCACGCAACGCCGTCCAGAACTCACTCACCCGGGCCCCGCTGCACCGGCGCTGGTGGATCAATGACCCGGATGTGCTGATCCTGCGGCCCGAAACCCGCCTGACCCTGGCGGAGGTGCAGACTCTGGCCGCTGTAATCGCCCTTAGCGGAGGCGCGCTGCTGATCTCCGATGACCTTGCGCGCCTGCCCCCCGAACGCCTAAGGATCGCCCGGCAAATGCTGCCCCTGATCGGGAAGCGGCCGGAGATTCCGGACTGGTTCGACAGGACCACCCCGCAGCACGTTCGCCTGGACCTGGAGAACCAGACCGGCGCCTGGCACCTGGTGAGCCTGTTCAACTGGGCCGACCGGGAGCAGGTCATGAAGCTGCAGCCAGCCGCTTTTGGCCTGATAGGCCGCTTCATGTGCCGCGAGTTCTGGAGCGGCCGGACAGTATTGATAGAAGAAGGGGGTTATTATGAGGCCCGGGTTCCACCTCACGGGAATCTTCTCGCCACGCTGCGGCCTCTGAATGAGGGACAGCCGCAGTACCTGGGCAGCAGCCTGCACATCTCGCAGGGGCTGGAAATCGCCTCCTGGGAAAGCGGTCCGCAGGGCATCCGCGCCCTGATCGAGCGCCCGGGTGAGGATGCGGGGCAGGTCGATCTATATTTACCAGCAATCCCGCGCGAAATCCGCCTCAACAGGATCGCCATCCCCTGGGCTGTGTGCGGGCGCGGGCATTACCGCATCCAGGTAAAAATCGCGGGCAAAGCTCTGCTGGAAATCCGCTGAGCCCTTTTCCTTTAAAGCGATCTCTGTACACACGCCCTCCGGGCGTGTGCACCCGTGCATTCGTCATTCTCGCTGAAAAACTTATATAAGGGGAAAAGCCCGGCGTTCTGATGCAAGGACTGCTCTGCTCAGAGAGCCGGCAGTTCTCGAAAAGCGCCTTCAACCAGCGCCGCAAGCTGTTCCATCCCGCGGGAGAGCGGGGAGATGCGCACAAACTCATCCATGGTGTGCGCCCCGCCGCCGGTGGTGAGGCCGATACACACGGCCGGCAGGCCCAGGCTGAGAGGCACGTTGGCGTCTGTGGACCCGATTCCCAGATGCGCCGGGATCCCCTGGCGGTCCAGGCAGGAGCGCGCCAGGCGCACCAGCGGGTGTCCGGCAGGAATCCCGCCCGCAGGGCGTTCGCCGATCACCCTGCAGGTCACCTGCACACCCGGGCGCGAGGCCTGCTCCACCAGTCTCTCAATGCTGCCCGCCAGCCAGACGAGCATGGCGGGATCTTCCGAGCGCAGGTCCAGTTCCAACACAGCTTCGGCGGCGATGGTGTTGATCGACGTGCCGCCGGAGATCTTACCCACATTTAACGTGGTGCGGGGGCGTGCGGGGAGCGCGATTTCCGTCATGCGCGCTACCAGGCGCGCCAGCTCGTGCACGGCCGAGGGCTTGCCGTAATCGACCCAGGAATGTCCGCCAGAGGTGTGCGCCTGGATGCGGTAGCGGCGCACCCCCAGTCCGCGGTGATAGATCTGCCCCAGGGCCATCCCCTCAAGGACCAGGTAACAGAGCACCTGTCCGTCGAAGCGCTCTACCACCGCCCGCATGCCGCGCAGATTACCCAGACCCTCTTCTCCGGTGTTGGCCACCAGCCACAGGTCCCCGGGAAGCGTGACCTCCCGTTCGCGCAGCAGCCACAGCAGCCCAAACAGCCCGGCGACGCCCAGGGCGTTATCGCCGATCCCCGGCCCGTACACCCGCTCCTTCAGACGCCGGCAGGTCAGATCCGTGGTTACCGGAAATACGGTGTCGGCATGGGCGCTGACCACCAGCGGCAGCGTGCTGCCCGTTCCCGGCATGCGTGCATACAGATTGCCTGCGGCATCTCTGGAGACATCGCACAACCCTTCCGCCTGGAAGCGGTCCAGCAGATAGCTGATGCGCTCTTCTTCCTGAAATGTGGGGGCTGGAATCTGCTGGATCGCAACGGCCAGGTCGACAATACGGGTGAGCAGGTTTTCATTCATTTCATACCTTTCGGACGGACAGTTTCAACGTCTCCAGACGCGCTTCGGCCAGGCCCGGAAGAGCATCCAGGGCATAAAACGGGCCGTTCCCTTCCACGGTGAGCGATGCGGAGATGTTGCCGTGCAGCACAGCCTGCAGCGGGTCATACGTTCTGCGGTAACCCGCCAGAAAGCCGCCGCAGAAGGCATCACCTGCACCCGTCGGGTTCACCATACGCGAAGGGTAAGAGGGGATTTCCCAGCGAGTACGCGATTGGGCATCATATAAGAGCTGACCGCGTTCGCCGCGTTTAATCACAATAATTTCGCAGCCAAAAGCCGCCAGGGCTTCGGCCATTTCCCACAGGTCGCTGCTGCGGCCGTGGAAGAGCGAGCGCAGTTCCTCCTCCGAGGGCAGGAAAGCCGTCAGCCCTGTAATCAGGGCAGAGACGTCATCCCAGTAGACAGAATGCATATAGCCCGGCGACGGGTCGATGGTCACCGTGGCGACCTCCATCTGCCGCAGCACAGCCGGCAGCAGGCTGTGGGTCAGATAGTCCAGGGGGCAGAGGTGAGCGGCGTTCACATTCATAAATTCCGCCGGGATATCGCCCTGACGCAGCGAGGTGGGCAGCAGCTGGGTGCGGCTGGCCACGGCCGAGGCCGGCGGCGTGCGGTAGCCCAGCAGCGCCTTGGGGAAAGGGATGCTCAGGCGGGCAAAGTGGGTCACCGGGTCTTCATAGGAGCGCGTCGTGCGGTCCGCATAAGCGTAAAAGGAACGCACATCGACCGGCTGGGGCAGCACCTTTACCCCCCCGGCGTTCAGCCCGCGGCGGTAATACTCGTCGATCCACTCCTGCGGGTAGTCTTCCCCAACCCGGGCCAGGATGCCCGGTGGAGGGTCAGGCTCCCAGACCGCCAGACCCACTGCGGCATAAAGCACATTACCGCCTGGAACATCGATCAGAGTCTCACCCGAAGGCAGAATGACGAAGTCGCGGGCCAGCTGTCCCGCGAACATGTAACGAGGAGTTTCGGGCTTCATCAATAAAAATTATACGTTAGTTTGGGATCGAGAAAAAGATGCGAGCAGAATTAATGCCCTGTCAGGCATGCGCCAGGGACTGATAAACGGCGTCGCTCTTCGCCGCCATGATGAAGTCATTGCGGTGCAGGCCGCCGATGGCATGGGTCCACCAGGTGACAGTCACCTTCCCCCATTCGGTAACCAGGACTGGATGGTGGTCTTCCGCCTCGGCCAGCTCACCGATCCGGTTGGTGAAAGCCAGCGCCTGGGCAAAATTTTTAAACTTGAAGGCCCGCTCCAGGCGGTTCACTCCCTCGCGCGTGACAACTTCCCAGTCCGGGATCTGCTTGCGGTACTCCTGCAGCTCGGCGTCCGTCACCGTGGGCTCGCCGCCGCGGCAGGGCACGCAGTGCAGTTCGCGCAGATCGACCATTATGACCCTTCACCCAGGGCGGCCACCTGGCGCAGCAGCCCCAGGACGAGCAGACCCAGGCGGACGCCGTCGCCGCCGGTGATCTCCGGGCGCGCCCCGGACCGGTCGGCCGTCTGAATAAAAAGATAAGCGGCGCTCAACCCAACCAGGGCGCCGAGGACGCCGCCGATAATCAGAACTTTCGGCTTCCAGTTGTCCTGCTGTTTGACACGAATCTCCTGGCTCATATGCTTCCTTTCTCAGTGGCTGCCCCCATCTCCCCGGCCGGGGCGGTTCAAGGTGGAGGGAACTTCAGCGCGTCTGGCGGCGCACCATCCTGCGCACACCGGCCGAGATGCTGCGGGCGCGAATTACGGGTGCGGCGGCTTTGTCCGTCATCCGGCTCACCTGATAACCGATGGTCGCAAACAGGTTCTGCACCCGGCGTGCAAAGACCGGCAGCGACTGCATCAGGCGTACGGTCACGTAGATCAGACCGGTCAGCAGCACCAGCGCAATCAGCCCGACAAAGAGCATGGGCAGGATCAGCCAGATCAGCGAAATATCGCCCCACCGGCTGAGTGCATCGCTCTGGCCGAAGGTGCTGAAAACCGCCAGGGCCAGGATCAGGACCGCGCCGATGATGAGGGGGAGAAAAATCTGCACGCGCGCTTCCCGCCGGTGCTGTTCGTGGGTCACCGGGTTTCTTTCCGCCAGCCGGGAAGATCGAAAGTCGCTCATGCTGCTTCTATTTTAGCATGATTCAACCATAAAATTTGAATACCGCAGGTGAGGTTTGCGGTATTGATTGCAAAACCGCTGCGTCCTGGCTGTCCGCGCGTTGACCTCAGTCAGCGGGCATGCTACAATTCCGTTGACAGTCCATTGATATCCGAAACAAAAAATTGACAGCCGTTCCTGGAGATCTCATGCTTGCCCGCGTTTACTCCTGTGCTGTGATCGGTTTAGAAGGCGTGCCCATCGAAGTGGAGGTCGATTCTGGCCCGGGGCTGCCTGCCGTGGTGATCGTCGGTCTGCCGGATGCGGCAGTTCAGGAGAGCCGGGAGCGAGTACACTCGGCCATCAAGAACGCCGGTCTGAGCTTCCCCCGCAAACGGATTACCATCAACCTGGCGCCAGCCGCAGTGCGCAAAGAAGGGCCTGCCTACGACCTGCCGATCGCTATCGGGATCCTTGCCGCCGCGGGCGAGCTGGATCCGGACTGTTTGAACGGCTCACTGGTCGTCGGCGAACTGTCTCTGGATGGCAGCGTGCGCCACGTGCGCGGCGTGCTCTCCATGGCTGCCCTGGCCCGCGAGCAGGGTTTCCAGCGTATCTTTACACCCGCTGTAGACGCTGCCGAGGCTGCACTGATCCCCGGCCTGGAGGTGATCCCGGTCGCATCCCTCTCGGCGCTGTTCATGCACCTGAGCGGCATCGAGCGCATCCCACCCCAGCAGCCCGTTACGCCTGAAGAGCTGCCGTTCGTTGTGGAGACGGATTTCAAAGAAGTAAAAGGGCAGGAGCACGTCAAGCGCGCCCTGGAAGTGGCCGCGGCTGGCTCCCACAACGTGCTGATGTCAGGCCCGCCAGGCGCCGGGAAGACCCTGCTGGCGCGCGCGCTGCCTGGGATCCTGCCGCGCATGACGATTGACGAGGCGCTGGACGTCACGCGCATCTACTCCGTCGCCGACCAGCTCCCTCCCGACGTGCCCCTGATCCGCAGCCGGCCTTTCCGCGCACCGCATCATACGATCTCGCATGCCGGTCTGGTGGGCGGCGGCAACATCCCCCACCCCGGAGAGATCTCCCTGGCGCACCGCGGTGTGCTCTTCCTGGATGAACTTCCCGAGTTCGGCCTGCGTGTGCTCGAAGTGCTGCGCCAGCCGCTCGAGGATAAGGTGGTTACCATCAGCCGCGCGCAGGGCTCGCTCACCTTCCCGGCCAATTTTCAACTTGTCGCAGCCATGAATCCCTGCCCCTGCGGCTTCTACGGCGACCCCGTGCGCGCCTGCACCTGCTCTTCCAGCACGATCACAAAGTACCAGAAGCGCATCTCGGGGCCGATGATGGACCGCATCGACATCCACATCGAGGTGCCGCGGGTCGATTTTGAGAAGCTCAGCGGCAGCCGCCTGGGCGAACCATCAGAGTCCATCCGGGCGCGGGTGGAAGCCGCACGCCAGATCCAGCGCCAGCGCTTTGCCCGCGCTGCGGAAGAGAAGGCCCCCGCACAGGGCGCTCTGGCGACCATGAACGCCTCCGCCCTGCAGTACCAGGTCACCTGCAATGCCGACATGCGCCCGGCAGAAGTGCGCGAATTCTGCCACCTGGATGAAACCTGCCGGGCCCTGATGCGCACCGCCATGGCCCAGCTCCAGCTCTCCGCCCGCGCCTATCACCGGGTGCTCAAAGTGGCGCGCACCATCGCCGATCTGGCAGGAGAACCGCGCATCTCCCCCGTTCACCTGGCCGAAGCGCTGCAGTACCGGCCGAGAGTCGACTGACAACGGATTTTGATCACGGATTTCACGGATTGGTGCCCTGGAGTTCGCGATTTATAACGCCAGCTTCGCCGGAAAATGAAGGAAATCTCATGGCGGGTAAATTCGTCGCTACCCCCTATGACGCGATTACGTACAAAATCATTGGCTGTGCGATGGCGGTCCATCGAGAGCTGGGCCCAGGATTGAAAGAAGCCAGCTATCAAAGGGCCCTGGGGAACTCCATGGCAGATGCTTCTCTATCCTTCGAGCCTCGCAGGTTTCTTGCTGTTTATGATGACCCTGAACAGCAGAGGCTGGCGGGCTATTATATTCCCGATTTCATCGTCGAATCCTCTGTGATTGTTGAAATTAAGGCATTGAAAGGACTGGATAACAGTCATCTCGCTCAGGTGATTTGTTATCTGGCCGTTTCTGGCTGCCCGCTGGGTTTGTTGATTAACTTCGGGGAAAGAAGCTTACGCTACCGCCGGGTTTTTCCACCGCAGAAAGTGGTTAAGGCGCTGGTCAACCGCCAGTGGCTTTTTGTTCCTGATGGGCTGAAAAGGGAGACGGACAGCAATCCGTGAAATCCGTGTTAGTAATCCGTTGTCAGCTGTGATTGTTTTCATTAATTTGACATTAAGGTTAAAATATGTACGGTTTAGAAATCAATTAGTTATGTAATTTCAAGCGACCCTCCCACAGGCGCACAGAGAAGTTGCATAACGAAGGTGGGCATTATTTTCGGAAGTGAAAAGGAGAAAGAATGTCCACCGCAGCTTCTGAAACCCATCCTGCAGCCACGGCTGCACCCGGCTGGATGGTGCACCACCCGCTGGTGGCCTTTTTTGCCATCGCCTTCGCTGGAAGCTGGGCCATGGGGATCCCCATGGCCCTGAGCAGCGGGTTCAACCTGTTCCCCCTGCCCGACCTGGCCTTCATCCTTATGTTCATCCTCGGCATCTATACCGGCCCCTTCTGGGGGGCGCTGATCGTCACGCGCGCGGTTGAGGCCCGGGCGGGCATACGGCGGCTGTTCCGGCGCGCGGTCCAGTGGCAGGTCGGGCTGCAGTGGTACCTGGCAGCGCTCTTCAGCTTTCTGCTGATCTGACTGGCCGCCTATTCCCTTCTCATGAACGGCGCACCGCTGCGCGAGTTGATCGCCAACCCACTGCTGCTGGTCACCCTCTTCCTTCCCTGGCTGCTGTAGGGGATCTTCATCCCTTCGCTGGGCGAGGAGCTGGGCTGGCGTGGATTCGCCTTCCCCCGGCTGCAGGCCCGGTACGGGCCGGTCGCCGGGACGCTCATCCTTGGCGCCCTGCAGGGGCTGTGGCATTTACCCATCCTGTTCACACCGCTCCTGGGCCCGTTTTCGGCGGAAAAACTGGTTACCTTTGTCCTGACGGCGATGGGCGCCGTGTTCCTCTACAACTGGGTTTTCAACAACGCCCGCGGCAGCGTCTGGATCGCCATCCTGATGCACGCTGCCAGCAATGCGGCCTCGACCCTGCTGGTGGAAGTCATTCCAGAGGGGGCGTCCTTTCTGGCGCAGTTCCAGGCGCTGACTCCAGACCGGCTGAACGTGATCCTTTTTGGCCTGACGGCGATCCTCCTGGTGATTTTCACGCGCGGCCGGCTGGGCTACCATCCGGAAGACCGGCCTGCTGCGCATGCAGCCTCGCCCCCAACCATGCGCTGAGACCAAGCCGGCTGCTGTCGGGCGGCACCGGCCGGGTCGGTCCCAACGGCCTACGGATTGCCCCGTTATTCGAGCCATAGCTGCACGGCTTTTACCACCTCCACCAGCCCTGGGGCATCCTGGCGTCGGTCATCAGCGGCGTGTTCTTCTACGCCTTACCGACCTGGCGCTTCCGCAGCCCCTGGATGGGGGTCATTGTCCATTCTGCCCAGAGCGTGTACTTTGCCTTCCTGATCCTTGGGCTTGTGCTGGGGCTGGCACAGGGGTGCGGCTGCTTCGCTTTGCCTGTACCGGGCTTCTTTCCTTTCCCGCCCCCGTTCTCTTTCGTTCCATCCATACATATCTGCGAGCGACACGCAGAATTATCACGAGCGGCGGGATCCAATGGGCCGGCCGGTGAAAAATCTTTAATGACTTCTTCGGTTCAATGGGAAGAGGTTAAAATTTAAAAATGGCTGTGAACAATCTTCCCGTCCAGACCACCCCATTCATCGGCCGGGATGATGAGCTGGCTGAGATCGCCGCGCTCCTGGCCGACCCGGACTGCCGGCTGCTGACGCTGACCGGGCCCGGAGGGATTGGAAAAACACGCCTGGCCGTCCAGGCTGCTGCACAGGTAGCTGCTTCCTTTGCCGACGGGGTTTATTTCGTCGCTCTTAATCCCCTCAGTTCACCTGATTACCTGATCCCTACGCTTGCCGGCACGGTTGGTTTTTCGTTCTCCGGGCAGGAGGATCCGCTCCAGCAGCTTCTGAACTATTTAAGCTCGAAGCACATGCTGCTGGTGATAGACAATTTCGAGCACCTGATCGAGGCGGCCGGCCTGATTCCTGCCATCCTGCAGGCTGCACCGGGGATCAAGGTCCTGGTGACTTCGCGAGCTGTGCTCGATCTGCAGGAAGAGTGGATCCGCCCCGTGCAGGGCCTGAAATTCCCGGAAGAGGCAGCCTCCCAGCCCATCGAAACATACAGCGCCGCGCAGTTATTTATCGAGCGCGCCCGGCGCGTGCAGGCGAATTTTTCTCCCCGCCAGGAACAGGAGTGCATCGCCCGCATATGCCGGCTCGTCCAGGGCATGCCGCTGGCACTGGAACTGGCGGCAACCTGGTTGAAGACCCTGACGTGCGCTGAGATCGCCGCAGAAATTCAGCGCAGTATGAATATCCTGGCGACCACGCTCCGCAATGTGCCGGAGAGGCACCGCAGCATGCGCGCTGTGTTCGAACAGTCCTGGAACCTGCTTGGATCTTCCGAAAGGGAAGCCTTCAAGCGTATGGCGGTTTTCCAGGGGCGCTTCCACCACCAGGCAGCTCAGGCGGTGACGGGGGCAGACCTGCTGACTCTTCAGGCGCTAGTGGACCAGTCACTGCTTCGCATGGCTCCGGACGGCCGCTATGAAATTCACGAGCTCCTGAAGCAGTACGCTGCCGAACGCCTGAGTGAAAACCCACATGAAGAAGAACAGGCCTGTGAACAGCACGCTAATTACTACGCTGGTTACCTGTCTCGCCAGGAGAAGCGCCTCATCGGCCCGGACCAGCTCGCCGTACTCGACCAGATCGATGCCGAGATCGATAATATTCGCTCCGCCTGGCGCTGGGCTGTGGAGAAGGGGAATGCTGAGACGATCAGGCAGTTCATGGGCTGCCTGCTGATCTATAACCAGATTCGCACCAGGATCCATGAAGGTGCCGATATGTTCAACCTGGCGCTGCAGCGGTTTGAAGGTTCAGGCGGGCAGCTCGAGGGCAACCTTTGCATGCATGCAGCCTGGTTTGAAGCCACACGGGGCAAATACGGCAGGGCCGTTCATCTATTTGAAAAAGGTTTCAGCCTCTTGACGGATGGCTGCCCCCAGGGATCATCTGCCATGGCGCTGGCGGGAACTACTTTTATCTATGATTCTCAGGGCCTGCCCTGGGACAAAGCCAAAGTCATGGAAATGATCCGTGCATATTTTGAAAACTGCCGGAGGACAGGCGAACGATGGGGCGAAGCCTGGCTGGCTTATGCCCTGGGAGCCTTCGCCTTTTACGACGACCGGTCTGATGAAGCTCTGGTCTGGTTAAGGGGCAGTCTGGATATCTTTCGAGACCTGGAAGACCGGTGGAGTTCGACGAACGTTTTGAACCTGCTCGGGGTCCTCTTGATCAAGGCCAGGTTGTATTCTGAAGCGCAGCGCGTCTTTCAGGAATCACTGGCGATCTGCCAGGAACTGCGCGATCTGGGCGGCGTAGCCTTTTGTCTCGGACACCTGGGTGAGATTGCGGCGCACCTGGAGGAGTATGAGAGCTCGCGGCAGTACATCCTCGAAGCTGTCAAGATCATGTACGAGACGAAACAAAACCTTTTCATGTTCTGGAACCTGTTCGACCTGGCTGAGTCCCTTCACCGGACTGGCGAGAATGAACGGGCCGTTCAGATCTGCGCATTTATTCTCAGCCAGCGGAGCGACCCGGAAACCGAATCATATATCCGGCCGCGCCTGGAGGCCTATCAAAGAGAAATGCAGCCTGAAGCCTACGCGCGAGCGGTGCAGGCGGGCGAGAGCACAGACCTGGACACTCTGATCCAGGATCTGTGGGCGGAATTTTCTCAGCAGAAAGAGACTGCTGCACAGACTTTGACTCCTCAGGCCCGGCCCACCAGCAGCAGCTCGCCCCTGGTTGAGGAGCTGAGCCCACGCGAGCTGGAAGTACTCTCTTACGTCGCTGCCGGCTATTCGAACCAGGAGATTGCCCGCAAATTGACGGTGACGGTGGGTACGGTCAAGAAACACATCAATAACATCTTTGGCAAGCTGCAGGTGAGCAACCGGACGCAGGCGGCCGCCAGGGCGCGCGAGCTGGGTATCCTCTAACCCGGTTAAATCAACCCCCTCTAACCAATAATCAACCAGTGGATACTACTTTGGGTAACTGACAGTTCACCCTCCTGTTTGCTATTGTCGTGGCAGGTATAGCAAAACAGGAGGTGGGTCATGCTGTCACCGCAGGAGAACGTTACGATTGTCAACCAGACGTTGGGACAGTCGGACGAGAAATATCGCGCACGCCGCCAGGCCATCCAGCTGTACTGGAGAGTCTACTACCAGGGGCAGCGCCGGCGGTTGTGGAGGAGTTTTATCCGCGGCAGGAATCGCCTGCGCGATCTGAATGAAGCACTGCGCTCCTCGAAGGTTAAGGCTCGCCATGCTGCCGGCCTGCAGAATGTACCCATCGCCCAAATTCGCGGCAGCGAGGGGCGCAGCCGGGACTTCGATGCCGAATTTCATCCGATCAACGAACGGACGGAGGAGCGCTGGGTAAGCATCGCCAGCGCCCAGATGCTGGATAAAGCCCTGCCGCCCGTCGAGCTCATCCAGGTGGGCGATGACTATTATGTGCGCGACGGCCATCACCGTATCTCGGTGGCCAGGGCGCTCGGGCAGATGGCCATTGAGGCCGATGTGACGGTTTGGGAGGTCGAGCCAGCCTGATTTCTCTTTCAGCCTTTTATGAAAGCCAGCTGCCCGGCCGGCTGGCGGAAGCGCCCGGCCCCCCACCCTGGTTAGCAAGGCTGATCGTGATGGGGGGCCGGATCCTGTACTGGTTTTATTGGGCAGATTTGACATGCGCGTACGATCAGCGGTCTTGCGGCAGAGGTGCGCATCAACCCCATAATCCGGTCGTGACCTGAATGTACCGGTCAGGAACAGGTTGGTTATTGGATCAGAACCGAATCTCTCAAGGCGTTGCGGCCACAGCTTCCACCGCTGTTTCGATAAGATCAACAACAGCCTTGGGGTTGGAGATCATTGCCGGGTGCGGCGCCCTGACCTGAACGATCTGGGCATTGGCGCGTTCGGCCATGAAGAACTGGAGGTAAGGAGGAATGACCTTATCGCGCGTGCCAATCAGGTACCAGGACGGGATCTCTTTCCAGGCAGGGGGTCCAGATGGCTCTGCGAGAGCACTTAATGTAACGGGCTGTTGTGAGGCAGCCAGAACAGCTGCCCCGTCAGCTCTTATCGTGTTAGCGAAGCACGATGGGAACACCTCTTGCTTAATATAAAGATCGACATCGCCGTTCTGAGCCCCCGGATACGATACGGTATTGAAAATCGCTGCGGGATCACCCAAAACGCAGGATGGAGCTGCCCCAGGTGGCGGCGGCATCGAGGCAAGCTGCAGCGCTGACTCGCCCTCCTCAGGCGCAAAACCATCAATATAAACAAGCGCTTTAACATTTGGTTTCCCGAATGCCGCATTGGTTATAACAGCGCCGGCGTAGGAGTGTCCGACCAGGATGATCGGGCCGGGTATGGTATCGAGGATACTGGCAACATAAGCCGCATCAGATGAGAGCCCGCGCAGCGGGTTGGGCACCACCCATACTGTATATCCATCCGCCTGGAGACGAGCGGTAACCCCGGCCCAGCTGGAACCGTCTGCCCAGGCTCCATGTACCAGGACAATGGTTGGTGCAGGATCATTGGATTGGGCTGCTCCCTGCGCCTGTGTGTTCGCGCCCGTGGATAACACGGGGAGGAAGAAAATGACGACGATCACCACCCTCAGGAGTGAGCGAAGAAATTTCGATCTATTGCGTTTCATGATTGATCCCCTTATCACTAAAATTGGTTGACCAGAAAACCGGTTTTAAACTCCCCCGGAACCTATTTGCGGCATTAGTTAGCAGCACTGGAACACATCAGGCCAGCACCAGCAGGTACACATCTATCAGGCTGCCCTGTCATACCGGTGCTCCCTGTAGATTTTCACAGGACCAGAAACGTGACAGTCCGATCAGGCAGCTGCAGTTTCAGAAAGCAGCCTGGCTGAGCCAATCTTCAAAACGGGTCTCTGCAAGTGAGGCGTCCTCACCGGGCACGAGTGTGCGCTCGCCGAGTTCTGCGCCAAAGTAGCGCGCATGCGGATCCGTGATGACTGCACGTGAATCGCCGCGTTCGCTGAGAAATCGCTGGACCAGTTCATCGAGCCGGTATTGTTGAGGTCCTGCCACTTCAACGATGGCGTTCACTGGTGCTCCTACGGAGATTGTTCCGACTGCACTGGCAACATCCTCGGCCGCCATGGGTTGGATCAAAACATGGGCGAGCCGCACCGCGCCATCCGTCGTCGCGTCATCAGCAATCCTTTTAATGAATTCGAAGAACTGGGTTGCATGGACGATCGAATATGGAATCGATGCTCCCCTGATCAGTTCCTCCTGTACAATCTTGGCTCGAAAGTAACCACTTTGAGAAAGCCGGTCGGTACCCACGACCGACAACACGACATGATGGCCCACACCTGCTGCCGTTTCTGCATTCAGAAGGTTGCTGGTTGACGTTTCGAAGAATTTCATCACAGCCGC
>Ga0134095_1000367_pt1 | contig 47204 bp, 42 predicted proteins | sample 6_2taG_FD_94449 | JGI IMG/M metagenome (GOLD analysis project Ga0134095, IMG submission 94449) | Switchgrass degrading microbial communities from high solid loading bioreactors in New Hampshire, USA - 6_20_20_110_A2 metaG | ecosystem: Engineered > Bioreactor > Semi-continuous > Anaerobic >... | reverse complement strand
GTTTGATGGTATAATAGTCATGAGACCTAAACGCTCCTTTCTGGGAGGTAATGGTTTTGTGACAATTTCCATTATACCAGAGGCGTTTCAGGTCTCATTTTCATTATTAAGTTAACAGAACAGGTTTTCTGAAATGGAGGGTTTGTTATGAAGGAGCTATTGGAAAATATAGCAAGGTCGCTCGTAGATAATCCTGACGCAGTATCCGTCAACGAGGTGGAAGGCGAGAAGTTATTGATACTTGAATTGAAAGTAGCCGACGAAGACATGGGAAAAGTAATAGGCAAACAGGGACGAATCGCCAAAGCTATCCGGACGGTTATGAAAGCGGCGGCCGTGCGCAATAATAAAAGAGTAGTCGTTGAAATAATTCAATGAGAAACAGAGCAGGGGCAGCCTGCTCTGTTTTTTAGAAAAATAGATATAAGATGTAAATAGTTTGTTAAAACAGGTCTGACCTTTCTGCATCTTCTCGGATACTAACATTACGTTAAATAAGCCGGGAAATTACTGTATACCTGTCGGGGTTGTTTCTGTGACATAAGATAACGCACCTTGTCCATAGTGACATTTTATCGGAATAATTATCAGCGGCATAATCACAGAATAAACACTTTGAAGTGTGATATTGAATGTATTTTCCATTTATAATATAATAAAAAAATATAAAAGCAAAGGAGACTGAGCAAAATGAAAATGTTTAGAAAAATTATTCCGGTGTTAATTGTGGTTGTCTTAATGGTAACATTTTCAGCATGCGGTAAAGATGGTGGTAAGCTTGTAATGGCGACAAACGCAGCTTTCCCCCCGTATGAATATTACGAAAACGAAACCATTGTCGGTATTGACGTTGAAATCGCCCAGGCTATTGCAAAAAAACTGGGAAAAGAACTGGTTATTGAGGACATGGAGTTTAATTCCATTATCGGTGCGGTTCAAACAGGAAAAGCTGATATAGGCGTTGCGGGAATGACAGTAACGGAAGACAGGCTGGTCAGTGTTAATTTCTCAGTGCCTTACACAACCGCTTCCCAGGTCATTATTGTACGGGAAGATTCAGATATTACCGGCCCGGATGATCTGGCCGATAAATCAATCGGGGTGCAGGAAAGCACTACCGGAGACATTTATGTTACCGATGAGCTGCCGGATGCTGATGTCCAGCGGTACAGCAAAGGCGTTGAAGCGGTGCAGGCTTTGATTCAGGGTAAAGTTGATGCGGTTGTTATTGATAATGAACCGGCTAAGGTTTTTGTTCAGCAAAACCCAGGGCTGAAAATCCTTCCGGAAGCGTATACCGTGGAGGAATATGCTATAGCGGTTTCGAAGAAAAACGTAGATTTACTGAATAAAATAAATAAAGCGCTGGAAGAGCTTTCCGAAGACGGAACGCTTCAGAGCATTATTAACAAGTACATATCGGCAGAATAGAAAACCCCATTGGTTGATTGGGCGGTTTATTACCGCCCGTTATCTTCTTAGAACAGGAGTATAGTGTTGGCTGAATGGATAAATGATTTCCGGGTAAAATTTATTAACAACTTTATAACTGATAACCGCTGGAAGTATTTACTTAATGGATTAGGCATTACTCTGGAAGTAACATTCTTTTCTGCTTTAATCGGTATTTTTATCGGTTTCATTATAGCCATAATACGATCAACTCACGACAAAACCGGGAAGATGAAGTTACCGGATGCCCTGTGTAAATTATATGTTACCGTTATTCGCGGGACCCCGGTCGTAGTACAGCTTCTTATTATATACTTTGTCGTTTTCGCTTCTGTTAATGTCAATAAAGTAATAGCGGCAATTATTGCTTTTGGTATTAATTCGGGTGCTTATGTAGCCGAAATTGTCCGCTCTGGCATTATGTCAATTGATACAGGGCAAATGGAAGCCGGGCGAAGTCTCGGGTTAAACTTTTTCCAAACGATGTATTACATCATCCTCCCACAGGCATTCAAAAATGTTTTGCCCGCCCTTGCTAACGAGTTTATTGTTCTTTTAAAAGAAACTTCAATTTCAGGTTATATCGCTTTGCAGGATTTGGCAAAGGGAGGCGATATTATCCGAGGGCGTACATATGATGCTTTTATGCCTTTAATTGCAGTGGCGTTGATATACCTTTTCATGGTTGTGCTGTTGTCTAAGGGAGTGGAGATAATGGAAAGGAGACTTCGCAGCAGTGATCGGTGAAGTATTGATAAAGGTGGAAAATCTATCAAAAAGCTTTGGCAGTATAAAAGCATTAGATGGGGTAGATGCCGAAATACGTAAAGGTGACGTAGCGGTAATCATTGGGCCTTCCGGCAGCGGAAAGTCTACTTTTCTCAGATGTCTTAACCTGCTGGAAGTGCCGACAGGCGGAAAGATATTCTTCGAAGGAACCGATATTACGGATCCCAGGGTAGATATCAATAAGCATCGACAAAAGATGGGTATGGTATTTCAGCAGTTTAACTTATTTCCTCATATGACTGTTTTGGATAATATGATTCTCAGCCCCATAAAGGTGCTTAAACAGCCCCGGGAACAAGCCGTCCGTAAAGCTGTGGAACTCCTGGAACGGGTAGGCCTGGCGGATAGAATGAACGCTTACCCTTCACAGTTGTCAGGAGGCCAGAAACAGAGAATTGCGATAGTACGGGCCCTGTGTATGGAACCGGATGTCATGCTGTTTGACGAGCCGACAAGCGCTCTTGATCCGGAAATGGTGGGTGAAGTGCTTGATGTCATGCGTAAGCTTGCCGGCAGCGGAATGACCATGGTGGTAGTGACCCACGAAATGGGATTTGCACGTGAAGTTGGCACAAGGATTATATTTATGGATGAAGGAAAAATAGTGGAAGAAAAATCCCCTTCCGAGTTGTTTTCAAATCCTTCAAGCGACCGCCTGAAGGCATTTCTTGCGAAAGTCCTGTAAAGTAGTGTATGCGCATTTTCTGAGATGGCAGGTACTACAGCGAATTTCCCATTAAATTTGGGGATATAGCTTACTAACCTATTTGCCTGATGAATACCGGAATAATTAATTGGGTGATATTATCACGGAGTAAACACGAAAATAGATTATAAGCTGTTGACAAATAGCTAAAGTGGTAATATAATGTAAGCATACCCCACCCCTGGGGGGGGGGGGGGGGGGGGGGGGGGGGCTTTATAAAAACAAAAAAAAAAAACAAAAAATTTTTTTCTCTTTTATAAACGACCAGGGGAAAAAAGGGAAAAGGGTGAAAAAAAGGAAAAAACACCCCCCCCGGGGGGGGGGGGGGGGGGGGGGAGGGAGAGGAGGCTTTATGAAAAGCAATAATAAAGCAAATGAACTTATTAATCTTCTTAAAACTGCCAGAGGGCAAATTGACGCGATTATCGAAATGGTCCGTGACGGCAAATATTGCGTTGACATTCTTGTCCAGCTTTCAGCAGTTCAAGGTATAATTAAAAAAAGTACAATAACGATACTTGAAAATCAAATAGAAAAATGCCTGTTCGACAGTACGGAAGATGCTGAGGACAGAGAAAATAAAATAAAAGAAATTATTTTAGCTGTAAAAAACTGTATTAAAGCTTAACCGCCAATTCTTTTTTAACCGGTATGACTGAAAACTGCTTTTTTGTTGCAACATAAAGGTAGTTTATAATTTATCAGCCTCGTTATATGGCGATAGGAAGGAGATGTTTATTAATGAATGATAAGGTATTGACTTTAACAAAGGATAATTTTGACAAAGAGGTATTGGAATCGGATAAACCCGTACTTGTGGATTTTTGGGCGGCATGGTGCGGTCCGTGCAGGATGGTATCGCCCATTATTGATCAACTGGCAATTGATTATGAAGGAAGGGTAAAGGTCGGCAAGGTGAATGTAGATGATGAAAATGAACTTGCCCAAAGATATCGCGTAATGAGCATCCCGACCATAATGGTATTTAAAAACGGGAATATTGCCGAGAGTGTCGTAGGAGCAAGATCAAAAGAGGATTTGTCAAGAATGCTTGATAATCATCTTTAATCCTCCCGTTTCATGAACATTATTTCCGCAGGTCCTGATGCATAGATACCACCAGCTTTGACAAGCGGCGGAACAGGGCGGTATAATTGTTCCGGATTCATTTATGCGGAGGTATTGCTATGGGTTTTGTCATAAAGAATATAACCGTTGTTTCTTACAATGACGAGCTGGAAATCCTCGAAAATGCGAATGTTGTTGTAGACGGCGAAAAAATTGCGTATGTCGGAACCGGAATGCCCGATATATCCGGATATAATGTAATCAATGGAGAAGGCAAAGTTTTACTGCCCGGTCTCGTAAATGCCCATACGCATACCCCGATGACGCTGTTGCGCAGCTATGCCGATGACATGGCTCTTCATACATGGCTCTATGAACATATATTTAAGATAGAAGCGAAAATGAACGCCGAAGACATATACTGGGGTTCACAGTTGGCCATGCTCGAAATGATCGCCGGGGGAACCACATGTTTTGCGGATATGTATTATTTTATGGACAAAGTGGCCGAAGCTACGGCGCAGTCCGGGCTTAAAGCTCTTTTATCGCGCGGGCTGATAAACGGCGCGGTTTTGGATGATTACTCGAAAGATGAAAGGCTGTCCGAAGCTATTGAACTTTTTAAAAACTGGAACGGCGCCGGGGACGGACGTATTAGGGTAGCGTTTTCCCCGCATGCCGTTTATACTTGTTCGCCGCAGTATATAGCTGCAATTCGAGATGTTGCCCAAAAGTTCGGAGCATATATACACATACATGTTGACGAAACGGTTAAGGAACACAACGACTGTGTGCAGCAGTACGGAAAGACCCCTGTGAGACACCTCTGTGATATCGGTTTGTTTGATGTTCCGACGATAGCGGCGCACTGTGTTCATGTTACCGATCAGGATATGGATAAAATGAAACAAAAAAACGTGTCATTTATCCATAACCCGGGCAGCAACCTTAAACTTGCAAGCGGAATAGCGCCTGTTCCCGACGCTCTTAAAAAGGGCATTAATGTCGCGCTCGGCACCGATGGTGCTTCAAGCAACAACAACCTTAACATGTGGGAAGAAATGAACCTTGCGGCGCTTATACACAAGGGTAAGAGCCTTGATCCAACGGCTGTAAAGGCTGAAGAAGCATTCAAAATGGCAACGGTAAACGGCGCCGAAGCGCTTGGTTTTCATAATACCGGCCGTATTAAAGAAGGCTATTATGCGGATATGATTATTGTGAACATATCAAAACCGCATTATCTTCCGAGCCATAAGCTCATTTCAAACCTTGCTTACTCCGCCCAGGCCGCAGATGTTGAAACCGTGTTTGTCAACGGGAGAATGCTTTACGACAAAGGAGATTACAAAACTCTCGACAGGGAGAAGATAATCTATAATGTTAACCGGGTCTGCAGCAGGCTGTTCTGAATCACGGGTATATTAGCGGTGTGTTAATTTATGTCGCTGCCGTTCTCGGGTTTTTCGGGATCAACAATCACGGTATTATAATTTGTATAGATAACCATTCCGGGTTTCGCGCCGGGTGGTTTTTTTACGTATTTTACTCTCGTATAGTCCACTTCGACCCTGGTTGTATTGCGTGCCCTGCTGAACCATGCCGCAAGTCTTGCCGCTTCAATCAGCGACTTGTCGGGTATCGGATCGGGGATACGCGCGATAACATGCGAACCGGGAATATTTTTTGTATGAAGCCACATATCGGTAGGTTTTGCCCGCTTAAGAGTCAATTCGTCATTCTGCACGTTATTTCTGCCTACCCATATAGGATATCCCTCGCTTGATATGAATTTCAGCGGTATTGATTCCGCGGAAGGCTTCCTTCGACTGTTCGTTTTATGAATATATCCCTGGTTACGCAGTTCTTCGCGGATTTGCTCGATAATCTCGGCGGAATCGGCTTCTTCAATACTGAACAGGACATTTTCAAGGTACTCAAGTTCAGATTTTGCCAGTTCCAACTGTTCCATAGCGAAGCTGCGGGTTGTTTTCGCCTTATTGTATTTTTTAAAATACCACTGCGCGTTTTCCTGCGGCGACCGGTTTTCATCTAGTTCTATTTCAACATATTTTTGTTCGGGATCATAATAGTTCATCAGCGAACATTTTTTCATTCCTTTGAAAAGGCTGTGGATATTGGCTGTTATCAATTCGCCGTATAAACGGTATATATCAGGATCCGAATTCTTTTCCAGGGTATCAATATGGATTTGAATTTTCTTTTCGCACCTTTCAATATTCTGGCGCACAATCCGGTTCAGATCGCTGGCTTTTTTACTGATGCTGCTTTTTATTTCCCTGACCCTGTAAAATTTATCTATTGCATCACTGATGGATTCGAAGATTTCGAAAGAACCGTAATGGGTGAGGCTTACGGCATGAAAATCAAGGGGTTTCCCCGTTTTCGCGTCATATACTACACAGGGCGAATAATTACGCTGTTCCCATGATTTTACCATCTGTTTTAATATTTTTACAGCATCGGGCAGTTTAGTCCGGTTGACCGATGCGAAGCCGATGTCGGTGTCAATTCCCGCGCGGTGGCATATTTCACGGCATAAAACCGGACTGAAACCAAGAACCGATGACAGCAATATTTTGTCAAAAGGTTTATCTGTTCCGGATACCGATTCTATAAATTCTTCAAAATCAAGTTCCGACGGTATGATTTTATCCTGTGCCGGCGGCGGGAAATACTGCCTTGCGGGCATTATTTCACGCACGCTGCTCATGCCGTGATCTACGTGTTTTATAGCATCTATAATTTTCCCTTCCGGATTGAGCAGAATGATATTGCTGTGGCGTCCCATTATTTCCGTCACAAGCTTTTTAATATTTTTGTCTCCAAGCTCATCCGTCGCTTCAATATCGATAGTAATGATTCTTTCATAATCATGAAAACGGACATTAACTATTCTGCCGCCCGAAAGGTGTTTTCTCAGGAGCATGCAGAACATGGGCGGGGAATCGGGGTTTTCAAAATCCAGTTCCGTAAGGTGGATTCGCGCCGAATTCGCGTTCGAGCTTATAAAAAGCTTGACATTGCGTTTTCCGGTCCGTATATGAAATACGAGACTGTCATTTTCGGGCTGATATATCTTGAAAATGCGCCCGCCCGATATACTCATATTCAATTCGTCGGCAACAGCTTTTGTAACAACTCCGTCAAATGGCAATAATCTCACACTTCCGTTTCCGCATAATAAAATGAGGCTGCAGAATGCATAATGCCTCGAAATATCGCATAATACGCTGTTTATTTTAACACATTTTATTTTTCCGGGAAATACCGGGCAGTATAACTCTTGCAAATGAAGACATTGATTCCGTTACACGCTCCCCACTTTCCCGTACGCTGCAGGACGTCGCCCTTCGTCACCGAAAACCGATAATATTACAATTTTATTAATTTTATTTTACAAAATGAAATAAATATGTTATAATCTGAAATACGCCGCAAAACTAATCATATTTTTGCCGTTGTATATTGCCGTCAAAAGAAAAAAAGAAACAGATACCTCACGTCGCTAATGACTCATATTACTTTTTTGAAGGGAGAAATTAGCAATGTTGTTAAAGAAGAGGTCAATTGCTATCAGTGTATTGATAATTTCCATTCTGTTGTTTGTTATGATGAATTTTACGTCATTAATCAAATAGATTTATATATATTTTTTTAGGAGGAAGGGCAATTGCCCTTTTTTTTTGCTCACTTTTACGATTTATCCGGGAAATACCAGGCATTGAATCGGTAAAAAAAACATGATATATTTATTCTAACAAAAATTGTACGGCGGAGGCTTTGTATGCAGGAGAACGGGTATAGATCCTCGCGCAGAAGACATACCGGAACCGATAAAATTCCTCTGATAATGCTGCTGATTCTGCTTGCTTGTATCATTGGAGCGGATTGGTTTTTCAAACTTGATCTTAATTGGGTGGATTATACGATTATCGGGATAGTTTTTCTAAGCGCGTTTATCGGGTATGTCAAAGGCCTTATAAGCGCGGTGTTCAGTCTCGTCGGATATGTTGCCGCCGTTATCTGCGCGGTGCTGTTTTCCGAGCCCGTCGCGCTTTTTATTATGAAGAACACGAGGATAACCGAACTGATTGCCGAGAAACTGAGGGATATATATTCCGGAATCAGCGTCCCGGTATTTAGCCAGTCGCTTGATTTATCGTCAATTCAAAATAATAGTCAAATGCTTGAACAAATTCCCGAACTTCAGAAATTTTTACAGGATAATTCAATGTTCGGGCAGTTGTTCGAAAAGGTTAATCCTTTAGAGTCAGCCTCCCAGGCAATAAGCGGCGCCCTTACGTCAATAACCGATATCCTCGTTTTTTCAATATTAAAGGTAATATCGGTAATCGCAGTATTTTTTGTTGTCAAACTCGCGGTTGTAATTGTCGGAATGCTTGTTAATTCCCTCATTTCACAAAGCAATTTCCTAAGCACGACAAATAAGACAATAGGACTGGTATTAGGCGCAATCATCGGTTGTTTGGTCGTTTTTGTCATATGTTCGTATATTGTTCCTTTCATCGGTTCAATGAATATAATAAAAATACCTGCCGAATACCAGCAATCAAAAGTAGTCGGCTGGTTGTCCCAACCGCCTGTTTTTTGAATATATGATACCGGATGAAACTGCATTTCATAATGAACCTTCATTTTGCGCCGGTATTTTCATTGATAAATCTTTTTCACTTCAATTTGATTTTTTTTGTACTAAAAATAATCATATTTATTCTTTTTATGCATATTACGGACTAATAGAATATTGATATGACTGAAATCATTCCTGTCTGGCTGCATCAAGCGTTATTTCCAAAGCGTTCACAGAGTATTTTGTAAAGTTTATATCGGATATGCCTGTTCCGACGGATCAAATTACAGAGGCAGGCAGCAATACCAAAAATTCGGGGGATTTTTTTAGGGAGGTATAAAAATGGTAACAGTAAGAACAACGACAAAAGTTCATTTAGGGAGAAGAGGCACTATAATATTGTGCTCCCTGTTGGGCATCCTGCTTCTGATTATTGGCATAAGCCTGATGTCCAGGAGCGTGAAATTTTCAAACAGAGGTGTATCCGTCGAAGCACGGGTAAGTGACATTAAAGTCAGTAAATCAAGCAAATCAACGAGTTATACACCCCATGTAACATTTGACACGCTTGACGGAGAAACCGTCAGCGTAAGCCTTAATGTCAGATATACCAACCGCTCGCCTTATTCTGTCGGTGATAAGGTAAAAATCATTTATTTGCAGGAAGATCCGACGACGGTGATAATGGATTCGTTTTTCAGCAAATACGGGTTACCGGTAATATTTATCCTGGCGGGAATCGTATGTTTATTCATAGGTGCGGTAAGGCTTATTTCCCCGAGAACTTAATGATGAATTTTTAGTCCGGCTGCAATACATATGTTCCCGACAAGACGCGCTTCCGGGTTTTCATGTAAGTAAAGGGCTTATTGTGCACTTCATTTAATGCGTGCTTATACCGATAAAAATAATAGGATTTATGGTCCGTTATTGGTAATCATGTATTGGATGGGTGATGTAATGAGCTTTTACATAATGAACGAAAACCGAGGGATTAGGCGTCTTGTTTTTCTTATTCTGCTTTCAATGCTTTTAACGGGCATTCCGCACGAGACTTCGGCGTCAAATACCATACCGGCGCGTATATTTGAAGGCTCTGAAAATTCTGAAGCCGTTTTAGCGAACCTTGATTATATCGACGTGAAGCAGTCGAATTCATGGGCAAAGAACGCTATCTGGGAAACAGGAGCGCTTGAGCTTATGAAAGGCTACGGTGAAAAGCAGTTTGGACTTAATACACGCCTTTCGGCGGAGGAAGCCCTCATTATTGCTTACAATATTGCAGGCCGCGAGGCTGAAGCGCAATTGGCCGCCGAAGCGCTGGATTTGCAGAGGCGCGAGGAAGAACGGAAAACACCTGCAGGAAGTATGTGGGCGGACGGATATTTTTTACTCGCGCTTAACGATGGCCTGATAACACAGGAACAATATGATGACGCGATGCAGGAGGGCGAGCTTGAGCCTGAACTGCCGGCATTTAACCGTTACAGCCCTGTTACGCGTGAGGATATGGCTTTTTACCTGGCAAAAGTTCTTGGAATAAACCCTGTAAACAGTCAAACGCATACTTTTAATGATTACCGCGACTGGAAGGAAGCCAATCCGCACCGCATTCCGTACATAGAGGCGCTGCTCCAGAACAGGGTTATGAATGGGGACGGCAATGGTTATTTCAGGCCGAAGGGAACGGTAACAAGGGAGCAGGCGGCCCAGATTATCCAGAACGTAGCCCCTTTTATTTTCCCGAAACTGAATATCGAAAAATTTAAAGGAACAGTTGAAAGTATCGAACAGTATATAGATAAGACAGACGGCCGCAATTCGGCGGTTACCGTTGTCAATGTCAGAAACAGCAGCGGGCAGCTCCATCAATTCCGTTTCGAAAGCCCATCGGCGGACGAAACAGCGAATGAGATGGCCCGCGGCAGTAAAAAAACCGTCTCAAAGGGCGCTGTAGTAAATGATATGGGCGTGCTTAAGGATGAGTCGGCATTCAGCGAAGGTCAGGAAATTGTATATTTTGTAAAGAACAACCGCATAGTCTATGCGTCGATAATAGTAAACAGCACGAAAACCGAATATTATCTCGGAAAAATTATGTCCGTGGATGACATAAACAGGCATATCAGCATTGAAATGCTTTTGGATCTGCCGTTTCCGGATATAAGGCTTATAGAACCCGCCATTTTGTATAACATTGCACCGGACGGCACCATAGAAAAGCTTTCGGTCAGCGAAGACGCAAAAATATTCATTGATTTTTCCTGCAAGACTCTTAAAGATATCAGGCCTGAATCAATAATGCTTATTACTGTTGAGAACGGGCTTGTTACCGGGTTGGAACAGGTTAACCTTGATCTGCTGCAGGAAGAAGGGATTGTAAGCGGAATTCTTGAAGAGAACAATCCCGGGCTTGGTTATGTGACATTATATTTCCCGGACGGTTTGGGGACTTCGCCCGTTTACAGGGAGAGCCTGTCGAATTATCGCACGTATTCGTACCTGCGGGCCGAAAATGTTACGGTTTATAAAAACGGAGCACGTGCGGCTATTGATGATTTAAAACCCGGAGACAGCGTGTTTCTCAAGATAGACGCCGACGGAAACCTTATAAGGATTAGCGCATCGGATAATTATTATCCCGTTTACGGGCAGGTCCGGGCGAAGCTCGCCGGCAGCCTGCTTATTGAAAAACAGGACGGGACATACGAACAAATAACGATTCCCCCGAATACCCCTATTTTCCGGCAGAAAAGAAGAATAACATGGGATGAAATAAAAGAAGGGGATAATCTGAGAATCCTGCTGCAGAAGAGCGGAAGCGATGTAATAGTCGGCGAAGTGACACTGGAAAAGAAAGTTCAGGAAACAACGGGTATTTACAGGGCCCAGTTCGGGTATTACGACGAATATAACAACAGCATTGTCGTGACAAGGCTGCAGCAGTTCAGCGACGGTATATGGAAGCAGCCTGAGACGGCAGGAGCGAGCAAGCTCCAGATAAGCGAGAACTATAAACCGGATATACAAAAAGGCTTGTACGGTACTGTGTACCTTGCAATGGGCAAAAACCTCATGGGAAATAATACAGTTGTCAAAATGGCATCTGACGGCGGCGCCCTGCTGTCCGAAGTAATAGGCGACACAATTGTCGAGGTGCAGCCCGGAAGGGGCAGCCTTACGCTGTTAAATAAAAACACGCGTTTTGTTTACGGACCGGATTCGATAATAGTCAAAGGCGGGAAGCTGCTTGAGCCGAATCAGGTTAAAAGCTATGATGAAGCATATGTCGTGGCAAGCAGCCATGTTGACGGCACGCATAAAGCGGATGTTATCCTGTTAAAGGAACCCGCCGACGACACGGGCCTTACGCTTTACCGCGGGCGCATATCAAGCATTGAATGGTTGAGTTCGTTCACATTGCAGTCATTTTCCGAGTTCCGCGATCCTGAATGGGAATTTGTCAATGTACCTAAAACGCTGAGTATCGATCCTCAATTCATAAGGATATACGATGATGACGGAAGAACCGATCCTGCGCAGTTTGACGATAAAGGTCAGAATAGCTATAAAAACCGCACGGTTTACGTGCTTGCGCAGGAAGGCAGAGCGATGCTTGTCAGCACGGCTCCTTACGGCGATGTTGTTTACAAGGGGCGGATACTGAAACTTGAAGGCGCGGTAAAAGACGCATACGGTCATTTCGTTTCACCTCCGGTGTCGTTAGTACTTTCGGAGGCAAAGGTGTATAACGTTCGGACGTGGGTTTGGGAAAATAAGGATAACGTTCAGATGGCGATACCACAGAACGCGGTTATTATGAGAAACGGAAAGATTGCCGGCGCCGAGCAGCTTGAAGAGGGAGACAGGCTTACCGTAATCAGATCGGAAACATCGGATAATGCATATGTTATTATCGCGGAATCATACTGGTATTGAACTAACGGATAAAGTACCGGAGGGGGATACGATGAGATATAAAAACAGACGCCGGATATTGACTTACATTATAATCTGTATTCTTACAGCCGCAGGCTCGGTGAATGCATTTGCGTATTCCGGTTCTATGGGATATGACGGAGGAATATCGGCTGCGGATCCGTATGAGAACAATACTTATCTGTACCGGGAAGTGTGCTTTTTAACCGGTGTTCCCGTTATATTCGAAGGTACGCTTACGGTAAAAAAGAATGTGAGGAAGGACAGGATAAATACGACATATACATACAATCTGCAAAACGTTGAACTTGATGCAACGATTACGCGGGTGGCTGTAATTGATACATATACCGAAACGAAACAGACGGGCCAGAAGGTTGAATCAAGCACGCATGCGAGGATGCCGACCGAGATCGTAAGATTCGGGCAAACGACGTATAGTCTTACCGGTTATCGTTTCACGCAGTCCGGGATTACCGATCCGAAACCTGCGGTATATTACAACGCGGGTGAATACAGCGTGAAAAAAACGTACAGGATCAGCACGGGCGGGACAATTGAGCTTGAAATGACCGGGAACCAGTACGGATATGACCAGTATTGGAGCAGCGCAAAAGCCGGAAGGGTAAATATAATGATATCGGCGAAACCTGAAATCGGCGGCGAAACCGCACCGTGGGGAGGATGGGCCGAAGTTTCGGTATCATGCACAGCTAAGAAGGATTTTAAATATATAAAAAATGAACCGTGGCAAATAAGCTTTGAAGGCGGTTATGTAGAGCAGAACTGGGAAGAAAGCATCCTCGAATACAATGCGATGCTGCCAGAGTTTGACAAAAACGGCAGGGCTACGGAAGTAATGCGCAGCTACAGCGAACGGATGGGCATTAATACCGAGCCTGTCAATACAAGGCTCATGGTTCCCGATTTAAAACATTTGGAGGGGCACTGGGCCGAAGAACCGGTAAAGATATTGTACAGCCTTGAGATTCTCCCCGGAACAGGCGATAACTTCAACCCGGCCAAATACGTTACAAGGCGGGATTTTACCGCGATGGTCGTCAGGGCTGTCAAGGACATACCGGAAGATCCGGATCTTGTTGTCAGAACGGTGACCACACCGTCGCGATCACGCAGCAATACCCCTGAAATATCCCCGTTTTTGGATGTCGGTACGGACGACCCTAATTATGAGGAAATCAAGATCGCAAGCAGCCGTGGAATAATTCAGGGCACGGGACAGGCATATTTTTCACCGGACAGGCATATAACAAAAGCAGAAGCTTTTACAATTCTAATCCGTGCGATCGGGCTTGAAGGTCTCGCTTCATATCCGTATTCGATAACGCATTTCGCGGATAACGACAGCATTCCCGCGTTCGCAAGAAATGCCGCCGCGGTGGCATACCGGATAGGATTGGCCGAAGAGGACAGCAGGGGCAATTTTAACCCGGACGAAAAACTTACTTACGAAAAAGCGTCGGACATTATGTACAGGTTCATTCAATACCTTGGAAAAGAGCTTGTTAAGGATTACCGCGAAAGGATTCTGAACTATTAGTCGCGAAAGGCGTAAAAATGAGTTTCTGCACGGAGATCGAGGGCTCGCCGGATAACCGATGTCCGTATTGCAACCCCTGAAAAACAATGGTAGAATTTAAGCAAATAAATAATCGGAAGCAGGCGTTCCTATGAAAAAATGTAAAAAAACAGCAATATTTTTGATATTGGTCTTTATACTTCAGCTGATACCTGCAGTTCCCGTTCAGGCCGAAGGATATTCGGATTATCTTGAACAGGTTTTGAAAATGGCGAAAGATCGCTATTATCAGGATGTGTCCGATGAAGAACTTCTAAAGGGAGCATTAAGAGGCATATTCAATTCGATGGATGAATATACGACATTTTACGATCTTGATGAAGCCGGAAATTTTTTAAGTACAATGCAGGGCAATTACCAGGGGATAGGTGTTGAAATATCCGGTGTGCCCGAAGGGGTCATTGTAGTCCGCGTTTTTGAGAATTCACCTGCCGAAGGCGCCGGAATACTGCCAGATGATATTATTACACGCGTTGATGGGAAAGATGTTAGCGGGATGACCGCTCAGGACATTTCAAACCTCATTCGCGGAGAAAGCGGAACATACGTCGAACTCGGTATTATCAGAGGCGGCACACAAGGGATTATTACTATAAGGGTACAGCGCGGCTCAGTTAATATAAGCCCTGTGAAATGGATGATCGACGGAGACGTGATGTATATAAGGCTTGAGTCGTTCAGCGGGAATAGTTCGCATTTTTTCGAACAGGCGCTTAAGGAAATGGATAACAGAGGCCTAAAAAAAATGATTCTGGATCTGCGAAACAACCCGGGCGGCGAAGTGGCTCAGGCCGTGGCAATTGCACGCAAGCTTGTGAGAAGCGGCGTTATAACCAAATTGGATTTTAAGTCAGAAGACACAAGAGACATTACGTATTATTCTTTCCTTTACAAACCCAAATATATACCGGCTGTTCTTGTTAACGGCAAAACGGCCAGCGCTTCCGAGATCCTTGCCAGCGCGATACAGGATTCGAAAGATGGCTTTATTGTCGGCACTAAGACTTTTGGTAAGGGTGTTGTACAGAATTTGTATCCTGTTTTAAAGCCCGAAGCGTATGAAAGGTATGCGGCTTTGTACGGCGATAACTTCGTTGACGGTTACCAGTGGGCAAATAATCACGGCGTGGTTATATCGGAATCCGATTTAATAGGCTGGGTAAAAATTACCACCGGCCATTACCTGACGAGAAATGGCAGGGCAATCCATAATATCGGGGTTCTTCCAGATTTTGAGGTTGATGATTACGAGCTCGTTAACGGGATTGACATTCAAAGCATAAAGCCGCTTGAGCATGAAAACGATATCCTGTTGAATGGGATCGGAAATGACGTATACAGCGCCGAGAAAATACTGGCAGTAAAAGGCGCTGAAATTGATGCGCCCGACAATATTCTCGATCAAAAAACAAGCGATGCACTGGTGCAGTTCCAGAAGGAAAAAGGCATACCATCCACGGGCATTTTGGATAAGGCGACAAAAGCCGCTTTAAACGAGGAATTAAAAGAACTGCGTTTAAAAATAGACAGGCAGTATTCAAAAGCATTGGAATTATTGGGTTATTTTTAACATAAGGATTAAGCATGATCAAATGCTGGGGTACAAATGATTGCAAAGAAAAAAACTAATATAGGCCGTATTTTGTTCAGACTGTTTATCCTCATTTTTTTAATTGCTGTTGTTATTATATCGGCAATGTACGCTTTCGACGGATCATTTCCCGGCGAGATAAACTGGGAACTTTTTAACCCGGCCGGTATTGTTGAGAAAATACGGAATAATTATGAAAATGAGCGGGGCGGTGTGATTTTTTCCGGTGACATTAATCCGAAGCTCGCCGAAATATATATGGGTAACCTTCTGATTCTTTCCGAAAGCGACATTGAGCTTATAAATTCCAAAGGCGAAGAATTATGGTATATACCGCATGAAATGCATAACCCTGTTATTAACGTGCATGATAAATTGATCCTGCTGTATGAACAGACCGGGAAAGCTTACCTTGTTATCAGCGGCGGCAAAACGCTGTTAAAAGATAAACTTGATGAAGAAATAGCATTCGGGTATATAACCGATGATTATGTTCTTTTCATAAGCCGCAGCAATATAGGATATAAGAGAACGGTTCGCATGATAGAACCGGACAGCGGAATAAATCTCGGCGCTTTGTATATCGACGATTATTATCCGTACTGCGCGATCCCTCAAAGTGGCGAAAAAAAGACATTCCTGCTGTACGGGCTTGGTCTCGATTCGATATATCCTTCAACAGTAATCAGGGAATATGGGATAGACCTTAACCCGAGTCCGGTTATGGGTGTGGAACTTGATGATATAACTCCCCTGTTCTGCAGCAACGACAGTATGAAACTTTTTGTCGGCGAGAACAATGCGTATTGTTACGATAATGATTTTACCCTGATATGGTCGAGGGATTTCGATTATAACATCGTTTCAGCCGGAATGTTCGACAACGGCGCATCGGTTTTTGTTCTTGAAGACTATCAGAATGATACGGTGGTTTTTGTCGACAAGCAGGGAAAGGACGTCAAGAGCATCAAGCTTGACAACCATGTTAACGAGATTGAGATATGCGGAAATTCAGCCGCTGTTGTTAAAGGAGCCGAGATTTTATTCTATGGTCATTCGGGAAAACAGAGTGATCATGTTACAATACCGGGAATGAACATAAAGGTCAAGTTAATTGACGAAAAAAGGGCCTATCTGATTTCGGAGCATGAAATTATTCTCCATAATATTGCTAAGAATAAATAATATGTAAGGAACTTCCGTGCTGTGTGTGCGTCTATAAGTTGGAGGTGTAAACATGGGTAAGACAGCGATAATTTGTTTGGCTATTGTCTTTTGCCTTGCGACGGCAGCATGCGGAAACAACAAGAGTTCCCGTAATGGGACTGCTGCTGATGGCCACACAACGTCTACGCCTGATGAAGATAACGATGAGAACGGTTTATTGACGGCTGAAGGAAAAGTCACAGGACTAATCGATAATAACAGCTTTGAAGCCAATATTTCAGGCAGCCCGGTAGTTTTCCGCCTGGAAAACGCGGCATCGGTATTTGAAGAAAAGGGAATCAATGACGGGGACATTGTGAAGATAGGCTATATATTGGATAAGAACAGGCAAAAAATCGTTAAGACGATTGGTAAAAATTAAATTGGCTATTATTGATAATACTCCCGAAAATGCTATAATATACCTGTAAAAGCAATAAACAGGAAAAGGGGTTATCAATGAAAGCAAATATTGTTACGGTAACAATGAATCCCGCGCTTGATAAAATGATTACCGTCGAAAGCTTAAGCCCCGGAAAACTCAATAGGGCAAAATCAGTAAGGATTGATCCGGGCGGTAAAGGGATTAACGTTTCAAAAGCTCTTTCAACGTACGGAGTAAGTCAGGTCGCAACAGGCATTTTGGGAGGACAGGTCGGAAGTCTCATTTCATCAATGCTGAAGGAATACGGAATAAAACAGGATTTTTTGTTTGTTTCCGCACAAACCCGTGTAAATATCAAAATACTTGACAAAAGCACCGGAACGATTACGGAAGTTAATGAACAAGGGCCTGAAATCAGTTATGAGACTTTGAAAGTATTTTTCAACAAGCTGAAAAGATTGGTCAAAAATGCGGATATGCTTGTGCTGGCAGGGAGTTTGCCCGTTTCAATCCCGTCATGTTTTTATTCCACGTGCATCCAAATGGCAGAGAAAATGAATGTAAAAACAATTATCGATACCGAAGGGGAAGCTCTTAAACTCAGTATTCAGTCAAAACCGTACGCTATAAAACCGAATGTGAATGAATTGGAGCAGATAGCCGAAAGACCTCTGAACAGCATTGAGGATATCGCTGCCGAAGCAAAACGTCTTATTAAAAACGGGATACGGCTCGTTCTTGTTTCATTGGGAAGCAGCGGCTCGCTCCTTTGCTTCGGGGACGGAATATACAAAGCCGAGCCGCTTACTGTTGATGTAAAATCTACGGTCGCTTCGGGTGATGCAATGGTAGCAGCGCTCGCATATTGCATCCGGACCGGTTCTACACCTGAAGAAATGGTGAAGATAGCGACTGCGGCGGGATGCCTTACCGCTTCAAAAGAAGGCTCCGACATGGCAAGCTGGAGTGAAATAAGGCAATTTTACGGGAACATAAATATAAAAGAGATGTAGAGGTGTGTCAATGTTATATCCTTTAAAATTCATACCTGTGTATAAGCAGTACATATGGGGCGGAAGAAACCTTCTTGATTTAGGCAAAAAACTTCCGGAAGGAATAGTTGCCGAAAGCTGGGAATTATGCTGTCACCCCGACGGGATGAGCATTGTATCGAACGGCAGATACGCAGGAAGAACGATAAAATCGCTGCTTGAAGAATACGGATATGACATAATCGGAAATACATATGAAAAAGGGTGCAAAGATTTCCCTCTGATGGTTAAGTTCATTGACGCGAACGATAAACTGTCCGTGCAGGTTCATCCCGATGATGCGTATGCATTGGCAAATGAAGGTGAATCGGGTAAAAATGAAATGTGGTATGTCATAGACGCGAAACCCGGAGCAAGCCTGATATACGGACTCTGTCCGGGGGTTTCGAAAGAGGTTTTCAGGGAAGCAATTTCGCGGAACGATGTCGATAAATACCTGAATACTGTAGAGGTAAAGCCGGGCGATTTCTTTTATATCCATGCGGGACTTGTTCATGCGATCGGGGAAGGAATTATTCTGGCCGAGATTCAGCAGAATTCCAATTTAACATACAGGATTTATGACTATAACAGGGTGGACAGCAGCGGAAAACCGAGACCGCTTCATATTGAAAAAGCGTTGGATGTAATTGATTTCAGCGTCAAAACAAAAAAGAGAGCAAATAAAACCTTAACTTACGGCATAAACGGCGGCGCAGCCGTTTCGGTTCTTACGGCGAACCCGTATTTCTGCGCCGAAATTTACGATGTATCGGGAATGATAACGCAAGATACAGGCGGCAAACAGTTCCATATATATGTTTTCATTAACGGAAGCGGGTCGATAAATACCGGTACCGGCAGCCTAACTGTTGAAAAAGGGGATACGGTGCTTGTACCGGCATGCATCGGCGGCTATACGCTTGAAGGGAATCTGAAAGCCATAAAAACATATAAACCCTATTCAAAAGATGAGATATACGAATACCTGTCACAGAAAGGTTTTTCCAAAGAGGAAATCGACAGCATTGAGGGCATGTACCAGTTTAATTAGCATGCCGCTCCTCGTTACCGAAAGCACCCGGGCCAGAGTCGCGTACCTACTGGAACGCGACAGCAATGCCTCGACCTGTTAGCCACCCGCTGTGTTATTGCATTATTTCCGCGGGTCCTGGCCCGGGTGTTTCGTTTCCTTGGGCGGCAAAGCACATACTGATAGCACGCTTCTGTTCCTGTACTGTTTTCACACAGCGGTCTCCATATCCCGGGTCGCTCATTATCCCGCTCCAACGCTGCTTATAGGCGGCAGGGCTTTGCAGCATGCCGCCCGGCGTCACCGAAAGCACCCAAGCCACCCGCTGGGTTATTGCATTATTTCCGCGGGTCCTGGCTCGGGTGTTTCCGGCAGCCTTTCTGCCCTTGAATAAGCGGAATTCTTCATGGTATAATATTATGACAACAAAAGAATCTTTTCCTTGGGGTGACAGTATGGCAAGCGCAAATATATCCATTACCGTGGAGGATCTGACAGCCGACAATAGTGAGACAATCAAAAAAGCTCTTGAAATAATTAATGGTGTTGAGAATGTTATCGTAAACATTGCAAACCAGAGAATAGTAATTGAATACGATGACGAAAAAATAAGTGAACAACTGATAAGGGAAACAATAGAAGACGTAGGATATAAAATCAAATAATCTGCGAAAACGCAGATTATTTTTAACTCGCCTCAAATCATTAAGGAGATAGGAGTCTGAAGCAGTGGGTAAGAAAGTTATAATTGTCGGCGGCGTCGCCGGAGGCGCGTCCGCTGCGACAAGGTTGAGAAGATTGGATGAAAATGCGGAGATTATCATGTTTGAACGCGGCGAACATATTTCTTTCGCGAACTGCGGTCTTCCCTATTATATAGGAGGAGTAATTAAGGACCGTGACGATCTGCTCGTTCAAACCGCCGAATCGATGAAATCGAGGTTCAATATTGATGTCCGTGTCAGAAGCGAAGTAATCAAGGTTGACACGGACAATAATAAGGTAACGGTAAAAAGCGATTCAAAAGGGATATACGAGGAAACATACGACTATCTCGTGCTGTCGCCGGGAGCAAAAGCAATAAAACCCGGTATCCCCGGAATTAACAGCAGCAAAATATTTACCCTGCGAAATGTCGCCGATACCGACGCAATTAAGGATTATATAGACAATAACGGAGTAAGCAGCGTTGTTGTGGCAGGCGGCGGTTTTGTCGGCGTAGAAATGGCGGAAAACCTTAAGCTGAAAGGAATAAACGTGTCCGTTGTTGAAGCAGCTCCGCATATCCTTGCTCCTTTTGATCGCGATATTGTTGTAACTGTGGAAAAAGAGCTTGTGAAAAACGGCATCAATCTGGTTTTGGGTGACGGCGTTAAGGAATTTTCCGATACGGAAAACGGGATTAGCGTTGTTCTCAACAGCGGTAAAACGCTTGCCGCTGATATGGTCATACTGTCGATTGGAATAATTCCCGATACGGAGTTTATAAAAGACAGCGGTATCGAACTTGGCCCGAAAGGACATATAATTGTAAACGAAAAAATGCAGACGAATATTGAAAATATATATGCCGTAGGAGACGCGGTCGAAGTTACCGATTTTGTTACGGGCCTTAAAACGGCCGTTCAGTTAGCCGGCCCCGCTAATAAACAGGGAAGGATTGCTGCGGACAATATATCGGGTTTGAAATCCGTTTACAGGGGAGCGCAGGGAACTGCAATAATAAAGGTTTTTGACCTGACGGCAGCAGTTACCGGGGCGAACGAGCGGGCATTGGAGAGGGCCGGGATAAGCTACAGGAAGATATTTATCCATCCGGCATCGCATGCTTCATATTATCCCGGAGCGCTTCCGATGACATTGAAACTGTTGTTTGATGACAGCGGAAAAATTTTGGGTGCACAGTGCGTTGGTTATAAAGGAGTGGACAAGAGAATTGATGTAATTGCTGCCGCTATACGCTTTAACGGTACCGTGCACGATCTTGCCGATTTGGAGCTTTCGTATGCGCCTCCGTATTCATCTGCGAAGGATCCCGTGAATATGGCGGGTTATGTCGCACAAAATGCTTTATTGAAAAAAACCAATATAATTACGTGGGATGAAGTCGGCAAACTGGATAAAGACGATTATATCCTCCTGGATGTTCGTACCGAAAGGGAATTTAAAAGAGGCCATGTTGAAGGCGCCGTCAACATCCCGCTTGACAGTTTAAGGGACAGAATTCACGAGCTTGACAAATCAAAAATAATAGTAACATACTGCAAAGTTGGCATCAGGGGGTATATAGCCGAAAGAATACTGACCCAGAAAGGGTTTAAGGTCTTTAATGTCACGGGCGGTTATACCGAGGTTGAAAGACTGCGTTAAATGCCGGGTTTGGCATATTATATATCATTATGATATTTTCAATGTAATCATTTCAGCAGTATCGGGAAAAAGTCCTTTCCCGGTACTGTTTTTTTTGTTTCCGGAGCTTTTCTGACTATAAGAATATATTCCTACTGGAAAATAAGACCAATTTCCTATTGCATTGAGTTTGTAGACTTATAGGAATTGCAAATCAAGCAACTATAATAAAAGTGTGTCGTAATATATTTAAATACGGGTGGTAGAGTAAATGTTTGTTGCGGTTGAGAAAAAAACCAATGAACCGTTGCCATTTTCAGTTGAAACTGAAGGGATAGATTATATTGACCTTTCCGAGTATTCACTGCCGGATAAGAGCATACCGTACCTGCTTGGTGAAAAAATATCAAGGAAGTTTGAGATGCTTGCGCTTGAAAAGAACGGTAATGAATTACTGCTGGCAATGAAGGACCCGAAAAACATATTCGCAATCGACAGTGCGGCTTTGATAACAAGCCTCGATATAAAACCCGTTTTGGTTGATGCCGAAAAGCTGATGCAGAAAATGGATGAAGTTTTTTACACACAGAAACAGGAACAAACCGTTATCAGCCAGGCTGTACTTGAGATAGATGAAAAAGAAAAAGAGCAGGAAAAAGAAAGGGAAAAGAAAGCCGAAAGTCCAACTGTCTACAAAGAAATGCTCGGCAATATCCTTATTTCGCAAAACGCAATAGATGAAGAGCAGTTGGAAAAAGCTCTTGAAATTCAGAAAAAGAGTGATCTGCCGCTGGGCGCGATCCTGCTCCGCGAGGGATATATAAACAAGCAGCAGTTATTAAGTGCACTGGAAGAACAGACAGGAATTAGTTATTTTGACCTTAACGGGGTTGAAATTCCCGATGATGTGATAAAGCTAATCGACAAAAAGCTTGCATATACATATACGCTCATACCGGTAAAAATCGAAAACGAGTTTTTGTATGTGGCAATGAGCGATCCGGTGAACATTTACGCGATAGATGACGTCAGGCTTGCGACAGGTTATGAAGTAAAACCGATGCTTGCCGACGGCGACCTTATCATTGAAAAGCTTGAAGCGATTTATAAGCAGGAAATCGAAGAAGAGCCCGAAAATGAGCAGATTGAAGAGATCGACTTTGAAAATGAATTTGAAAAAGTTAAGGAAGAAATTGAAATAGAGGTCAAAAAAGAGGAGCAGGTCGAAAAGACAATAAACATAAGCGATGTCGAAAATGCTCCGATCGTAAGGCTCGTAAACATGATATTCAAAAGCGCCATTGACAAAAGAGCCAGCGATATTCACATTGAGGCTTACGAGGACTGCGTAATGATTCGGTTCAGAATTGACGGGCAGCTTGTTGAAGTAATGAAGCAGGACAAAAAAATACAGCAGATACTCGTTGCGAGAATAAAGATAATAAGCGGTCTTAACATAGCGGAAAAACGAATCCCGCAAGACGGCCGCATAGCGCTGAAGATTAACAATAAGAACTACGATTTCCGTGTTTCTACACTGCCGACAATGTTCGGCGAAAAAGTCGTTATCAGGGTACTTGACAAGGACGGTTTCAATAAAACGAAAAATGAACTTGGCTTCTTTGAGGACGACCTCGTCAAGTTTGACAGCATATTGTCCCATCCTCACGGGATTGTGCTTGTTACGGGTCCTACCGGAAGCGGTAAATCAACGACGCTCTATACGGCGCTGCGTGAGTTGTGCAAACCGAACGTCAATATCATGACCGTTGAGGACCCGGTAGAAGCGACAATCAGGGGAGTAAACCAGGTCCAGGTAAATGTGAAAGCCGGTTTGACGTTTGCGAGCGCGCTGCGTGCGTTTTTAAGACAGGACCCCGACATCATCATGGTCGGTGAGATACGCGACAGGGAAACCGCCGAGATAGCGATACGCGCCGCTATTACCGGACACCTTGTTTTAAGCACGCTGCACACAAATGACTCGGTCAGTTCCATCGACAGGCTCATTGATATGGGCGTCGAACCGTTCCTTATAGCGTCATCCCTTGTGGGTGTTCTCGCGCAGAGGCTTGTCAGGAGATTATGCCCGAAATGCAAACAGGAGTATATTGCGAAAGAACATGAAATGAAAATACTGAAGCTCAGTGAAGAGACTAAAATTTACAAGCCCGCCGGATGCCCGGAGTGCAACGGCTCAGGATACAAGGGCAGAATTGCGGCTTATGAAATACTCACGATAAGCAGTGAAATGCGAGAGTTAATTTCACAGAACGCACCGATTGAAACAATTCGACAGCTTGCTTTGCAAAATGGCATGAGAACACTGTCAGACAGTTGTACAAGGCTTATACTTGAAGGTATTACGTCCCTTGAGGAAATGATGAGCGTAGTTTCAATAAATGAGTAGGGAGAGGCTAATGAGAATTGACGATTATTTACAGAGAGCTGTTGAAATGGAAGCTTCGGATATTCATATATGCGTAGGGGTTCCGGTCGTTATAAGAAGGCATGGTTCGCTGTATTATATCGACGATTACGTATTGAATAAGGAAGACACCCGCGAACTCGTTGAGCAGGTATTATCGAAGGATCAATTAAAGGTCCTTGAGTCCGACGGGGAAGTGGATTTTGCATATATGCTTCAGGGAGTAGGAAGATTCAGGGTTAACGCTTTCAGGCAAAGGGGCTCTTACGCGATTGCATTCAGGATTATCCCGACCAAAGTGCCGGAGCTCAGCGAGCTGGGACTGCCGGAAATACTTTATTCGCTGGCTGAAAGGCAAAGAGGGCTGATACTTGTCACGGGACCTACGGGAAGCGGTAAGTCAACAACGCTCGCAGCAATGATAAACCATATTAACTCTGAAAGAAGATGCCATATTATCACGATAGAAGATCCTATCGAGTATTTACATAAACACAACAGAAGCATAATAAATCAAAGGGAAATAGGCGAAGACACAAAAAGCTACAACAACGCGTTGAGAGCGGCATTAAGGGAAGACCCGGATGTAATTCTGATAGGTGAAATGAGGGACCAGGAGACAATCTCCATAGCGCTGACCGCTGCGGAAACTGGACATCTTGTTTTGTCAACGCTGCACACACTCGGAGCCGCAAAAACAATCGATAGAATTATCGATGTTTTTCCTCCGCATCAGCAGGGACAGGTGCGCAGCCAGCTTTCGACAGTGCTTCAGGGCATTGTTTCACAGCAGTTGATTAAACGCAGCGATAATTCAGGAAGAGTTGTCGCCACCGAGGTAATGGTTGTGACCCCGGCAATATCGAATATGATCAGGGAATCGAGAACAGTTCAGATTAACAGCAGTATACACACGGGAAGCGAATTTGGGATGCATTCAATGGACAGCAGCATTGCCTCCCTGTATAAGCAGGGAATCATATCCTATGAAAATGCATGCCAGTATTCAATGGATCCTGCGGCACTGAAGAAACTGATAGCGCTGAATTAAATGGAAGTGAGGTTTTTGTTATGGCAGTGGTTGATATATTCTCGAACAGTTTTATCACAATAGATATAGGCTTCAGGTATATGAAGATTGTCCAGGTTAAAAAGAATAAACATAATTTATTGTCCGTTACTAACTACGGTATCGGAGATACGCCGAAAGGATGCATTAAAAACGGCGCTATTAAAGATAAGGATGCCGTTATCGAAGAAATAAACCGTGTTATTAAGGAAAACAACATCAACATGAAGGAAGCCAAAATCGTAATGTCGGGCACGAATATCATATCAAGGGTGATTATGATTGATAAGGTTCCCGAAAACGAAGTTGACAAAAAAATCTGGGAAGAGATACGGGAAACGATCCCCGTTGATATGAATTCGAACAGGATAGATTATAAGATCCTCGGGAATACGATTGTGGACGGCCAGGAAAAGATAAAGGTCTTTGTTACCGTTGTTGCAAAAAAAATAATAGACAACTATATCGATTTGCTCAAAAAGCTGCGCTTGAAGCCGATTGCCGTCGATATCCCGTCCAACAGCGTTTCAAAATTCTTCAGGCTTGATATCGATACAGGGGAGGACAGTATGGCAAGAAGGCTTAAATACGCGAAATACAATAACAACACATGCATTGTTTTTGACCTTGGCTCTGAAACGACAATTATCAATATACTCAAGGATAAAACCCCCGAATTCAACCGCGTTATCCTGAAGGGAAGCAGCAAGATTGATGAAGAAATCGCGAAGGAACTGCAGATGCAGCCCCATGAACTGCCGAAGGCGGAACTGTACAAAAAGATGTACGGCCTGTCGACAATACTGACCCCATGTACCGAATACCTGTGCTCAAAAGCTGCAATGAAGGTAATGGATTCACTTATTAAAGACATTAAAATGTGTATTGATTTTTACCTCACGAGATGCAACGGAGAGCACCCGAGCAAAATATTCCTTATAGGCGGAGGTTCGCAGATGAAAGGCATCGAGGAATATTTTGAAGAGAAACTCGGATTGCCTGCATACAGGATAAATGTTGCAAAGATCGGCGGGCTCGAGTTTAACCAGAATCTTGACAAGGGCAGGCTTAACTACCTTGTGAACGCGCTGGGCGTTGCGTTGTAAAGGAGGATTCCATGCCGGTATATACATATAAGGTGAAAAACAGCGAAGGCGAGATATTTTCCGGGGAAACAAAGGTTAACAGCAAGGAAGTGCTGCTTGATCTTTTCAATAAGCACGGGTATAAGCCTGTTGAAATTATTGAAAAGACATTCGTAACCGATGTGTCCCAGATCGGCATTTTCAGGAAAAAGGTTAAAACCGCGGATTTGGCCCAGTTCTGCCGCCAGTTTTCAATAATGCTTGAAGCGGGCATATCGATTGCCGCGGCATTGGATGTCCTGAAGGCGCAGACCGTAAACCCGACGCTTAAGGAATGCTTAAACGACTTGTACAACAACATACAAAAGGGTATTTCGTTATCAAGCGTAATGCGCAGTTTTCCGGATATCTTCCCGCCTATCCTTATAAGCATGGTCGAGGCGGGGGAAGTAAGCGGACAGTTGGACAAGGTGTTCATAAGGATGGCCGATCACTTCGAGAAGGAATACAAGCAAAAGCAGAAGCTCAAAGCGGCGATGACGTACCCGGTGATAGTTTTTGTTATTGCAGTCCTGGTTGTCGTTATTATAGTTGTTAAGGTTATTCCCACATTCGGGGAAGCCCTGGCCGGGATGAACGTCGAACTGCCGAAGTTAACGCAGATAATGCTTAACGTAAGTAATTTTTTTACTAGATATTGGTATTTAGTTCTATTTGGGCTAGTTGTGCTCATATTTGGGATAAAAATGATGTCAAAAACAAACCGGGGGAAAAAAGTGCTGGATAACGCAATACTGAAGATCCCGATTGCCGCCGATGTAATCAAAACGATGTTGACGGCCAGGCTCAGCAGGGCCCTTGCGACACTTTTATCAAGCGGCGTGCTGATGCTCGAGTCCCTTGAGATTACAAGACGCGTGCTGAACAACTCAATACTCGATGAAAAAATGGAAAAAGCAATAGAAAGCGTTAAACAGGGCAGGTCGTTAACACAGTCGATCACCGAAATGCAGTACTTCCCGCCGTTGGTGCTGTCTATGCTGAAAACCGGCGAAGAAGCCGGAAACCTTGATGAAACGCTTGAAAAAGCCGCCGATTTTTACGAAGACCAGACAGGAGACAAGTTACAAAAACTTATGACATTCATAGAGCCAATGATAATGATCGGGCTCGGCGGAGTAGTCGCATTCATAATATTCAGCGTGCTGTACCCGATGCTGAGCGTGTACCAGAATATAGGTAATTACTGATGCTCGTCTTCTAACTTAAAACTGTATCCTATAAGCATTTAATGCTTAAAAAATAAATTATTGTATTGGAGGTATTTTCAATGAAAAAAATGTTGAAACAAAACAAGGGTTTCTCGCTGGTCGAGCTGCTTGTTGCAATACTCATAATGGCAGTAATCGCAGGAACTGCAATTATGCTGTTCGGTGGAGTACTCAGCTCGAGCAGGGAAAGCGCGGACAAGGAAACCGCTGAAAACTTCAAGAGGGCTATTTTAACGTACATGAACTTAACGAATGATACGAACCTTAGCTGTATAAGAGGTGGAGATGGTAGCGGTAACTTTAACGCAATTTCTTCTGTTGATCTTGCTCAAAAACTGGCATGCAGAATTGATCTTGGCGAAACCGATCCGGATGAGGTATCGTTTGAACGCCCGGATAATGCTAAATTTGATGATGATCCAGATGCTGAAAGCGGCGGAATAGAGGATACTGACATTAAAGGTAAATTTGGACCGTTCCTTGACGCATCCAAGGATTTGGTTCCTCAACAACCCGGAATGAAGGGATGGGAAATAACGATAGATGAGGAATTACAGGTAATTACTATTACGGCAAGCGAGGATGATGCTGAGGTTGAGTTCAAATAAGCAACCAGTAATGATGATTTGATGCACAAAGATAAAAATTATTATTCACACTCCCACGTTCTGTGGGAGTGTGAACCAAACTTTTTGGAGGGATTATTATTAAAAACAATAAGGGTTTCACGCTACCGGAAGTTTTGCTGACGCTTCTGCTTATCGGAATAATATCGGTAATTATAACGGAACTGCTTGTATTCAACGCGGCGTCGACAACCGCGTATTCAAGATTCGGCAGGCAGCAGTTTACTATTCACGACGCGTTCACACGGCTGAACAGGGATATTGAAGAAGCTTCGAAAATCAGTTTCAGCAGCCAGGTTTCGGCCTATGATTACAAAACGATCATCGTAAATGTAAACGGCGAGAATAGGGAATGGACGATTGATTCCGGTGCGCTTTACATGGACTCAACAGCCGTTGTCGAAGGCTTATCCGGTGAGAGCAGGTTTGTAAAACAGGACGACTGTCTTACTGTGGTTCTTAAGCCCGAACAGACTAACGAGGGCAGGTTCGCGCTGAATATCTCAAAACCGATCGTGACGCAGTACAGCTTAAAATATAAAAAATAGTTCGTCATTACTATAATAAATACATACACGATGTGCATTTATTATAGTAATGAAATGAGTTGGCAGAAACGGATGGAGGAGTTGACATGAAGGATATAAATTTCCTCGTAAGCGAAAATCCATTTGAAAAAGAGCTTAAAAAAGAGAAAAAAAGCGCTTCCGCCGCCAGGGTAATAGCGTTGATTCTTGCAATGGCGGTAGGAACAGCTATATTGCTTGCCCCGGGCATATATGTACGGGTTCTCGATGGAAGGGCCCAGGCTGTTGAACAGAAGCTGACCGACGCGAAGTACAGCGAGGTCAGAACAGTAAAGGCGCAGCTTGCGAATGTTACAAGGAGAGTGGACAATAAAAAAGCGATCATTAACGGAATTGACGCCGATAACATTCCCGCGTCACAGGCTTTATTAATAATTGAAAACGCGCTTCCTTCAGGCTGTTATTTAGAATCGGTAAACTTTAACGGCAACTCTGTTTCGATAAGAGGTGTCGCGGAAAACAGCCTTATCGTTTCTGACTTTTTCGGGAAAATGGACAGACTAAAACTTTTTGACGGCGGTTCCCAGGGCATTTCATTTGAAGAAACCCAGGGCGCGGTTAAATTCTCGGTTACATATGCCGCGAAGATCGAAGGAGGGGATCGGAAATGACATTAACTAAAAAGGAAAAGACGCTGCTTATAGTCCTGGCCGTGGTCGTGTATGCGTTTATATTTGTGAAATTTGTTTTAATGTCGTCACTCCCCAAAATAAAAGCCGCGCAAAGCAGGATTAACGACGCGAAAAGTCAGCTTAGCGCATTGGAATCGGATTATAAAAATATAGATCAATACAAAAAAATGATTGAAGACAGCATTGTAATAGACGAAAGGCTCGGCGAATACCTTATGGACAGCGCGGGGCTTTCGGACAGCACAGAATTTATCGAAAATCTCGCGCTGCTTATCGGGACAAGCCTTAAACGAGTGTCACTGGGCAATCCGCAGCAGCTTATGGAAGGCGGAACCGCTTATTACGCTTTCCCGGTGAGTTTTAATACCGTTTTGTCAAAGGACGGGCTGGACGAATTTATAAGGTTCTGTGAAGGCGGAAGCAGGAAGGTAACGGTCAGGCAGTTGACCATCAGCCCCGCTGACGCGAACAGCGCGGCGGAATACGGGATTGTCGTGTTGAACAAGCAACTGTTTGATGTAAACATAGGTCTTGTTTTTTATTCGTTGAACAGGGACGCGGCCGACAGTTTCCTTAAATATACGCGCGCTGCGTTCGAAAGGTTCAAGGACAAGGACGGCAACCCCGTTTTTATAGAAAATTCGGATGAGATTGCCGTAAATACACCGGCCCAAACAGCCCAGGTACCGGAAACCGCAGTCAAAGATTCCGGTGATACTTCCAACGAGATCAGTTTAATGAACGCCGATTTTAAGATTTTCCACACCGGGTACCTGTACGGGGGATATAATTTTGAAACATATACCGCGTTCAATAAAAACGACAGGATACGCAGCACAATATCGGTTCCGATGAATGTATCGCTTACGCTTGGCAGCACGCAGTACACGATCGAGTGTGTCGACGGCGACGGGCATATGAATTCGATTACGGGAAGCCTGCCCGACAGGGATTTCACATTATTTATCCAATCAAATATAAAAAACGATGTTAAGGAAGATGAAAATCTTTGGCTTAACCTTAGAATAAGAAACGACTCGGGCAAAATTATCGTCGCGAAGATTGATCAGACAGGAGATCGCGTTAAGTTAACGGACAGGAACGGGAATGAGATAACCGGAAAAAGCGAAAAGGAGAAAGTGTATCTCTGATGAAACGGAAAAGAACGCATAAATGGCTTAAGACGAGTATTTGCGTAAACAATAAAGGATTCTCGCTGGTGGAGGCGGTAGTCGCAATAGCCGTTATCGGGATTGTGTCTGTCGCGGTTTCATCGCTGTTTTTTTCGATGTCCCGGGTTTCAAAGTTTTCCGAACAGCAGATGAAGAGGAATGCCGTAATAAAAGTTATAAAGGAAAACGTCGGCAATGCGGTACGGAAAAACACCGTGATTTATGGAACAGCCAGTATGGCTCCGAATACTGTAGGCGAGGAAATAACGGAATTGCCGGTTAAAGATTTAAGCGGCCAGGAATATCCCGAATACGCTTTCAATTTAAAGTTCGCAGGATATACCGAAAATAACGTCAGGCAGTACAAAGCAGCTTTAATCAGCAAATACGGCGGCGCAAATACATTTGAATTCCTGTTTGAAATATATCATTGAGCAGGTGAAATAATGGACAAAACAGGAAAAAACGTTCACATATGTTTTAATGAAACAGATATAAAAAACAGTCGTGGCAGTTCAATGCCGATTGTTATGGTCATTACGCTTGTCGTACTGATAGTCGGAAGCGCTGTCGCTTATGCCGCTGTTCAGATGTTTGCCATAGTTAGGAATGAAGAACATAACCAGATGGCATATATCGCCGCCGAATCGGCAATTGAGAGAACTGTTTCGAATCTTGACAGGTACCTTACAAAAGAAGAATTTGCAACCGACAGGGGTATTACTTTTTCAAATGAAGTCCAGTTTATCAACGATATAATCCAGAAACTGAACGCGGGAGACCCGCAGATTAGTAACAGCTACAATATCCCGGTTTACGCAGACTCGTCGATGAACGGCGCGGATGCAACGGTATCGTTTTCATGGGACGGATCGACATATACGCGCACCGGCAATAAATTGAAGTTTATGCTGCAGGTTACCGCTTCCGCATCAATGGAAAACGGGATATTCAGGTCATACGAAAGAAAAGCCGTTGCGGTAAAAGAGTATGAAGTATGGATATACAACCCTTTTATCCTGAACGGCGCCGTATATACGCTCGGTGATCTTGTCGTAAAAGGCAGCGGTACATCGACTATAACCGATGATGTGTATGTTTTCGGCACCGGCCTTGATAAGCCGAACCGTATGGATCAATACAATATGGGCGGCGTATGTGTCGTTGACGAAGCGGTACTGCATATAGAGAAAGGCAGCATATATACAAGGAACCTGCTCAGGGTCGGGACATTTGACGAAACCGGATCGGACAAGTGCGCGGTTGTTGTGGATCATGATGTCGTCGCGCAGGGAATCCAGGCTTTCGGTGTCAATGATGATATTGTTATTATCCGTGATGCTTATACGTTTGATGATATAGAAATGAACGGCGCAAAATCATATATCGCGATTAACGGCAATTATTTCGGGATGAATCTGGGAGACGGAAGCTTTCACGATACTTCAAGCGCGGTAATAAATACATCGCCGAGATATGCCGGTCCGTCGGTGAATGATTTTACGCAGTCGAGAATTGTCATTAACGGGTACACATTTGTCAACGGCTCGACATTCAGAATGGATGGAGGTACGGTCGGGCATAAACTTGAAAACGTCGCGCTTGCATGGGAAGGAAGCGAACCCGTATATATCGCTGAAAACTGCACAAATACGGTGGATTATATAAACATTCTGACAAGCACTTCGCACGGTGAGAGAAACGGTTTTTCCGTCCTGCTCGGAAACGTTAACTGGACTAATAACGCTGATCTTGAGAGTGACTGGCAGACATGGAGCGCGTGGATTTCCGAAATACGCGGCAGGGCATCGGGACGGACTAATATCCTGCCGAGCATTCCATCGAAAATAAAAGGTTTTTGCCATTACGCAATGGCCGCTAATAATAAGCTATATCCGGCGAACGAGGATAATATTGAAATACCTGCATCAGTGGTATGCCGTGTTGCGGACGATGTAGACGGGTTGAGCGATCGGCCGCTCGAGCCGTATACGCATGACAACTGGTACGATAATACGAATATTTCGATTGGTATTCCTAAAGGCTTGCAGAACATGCTCAGTTTTCTTGAAAGCCATGTTCATGTGTTCGCGAGGAAAGAGTATCCTGAAAAGGTTACGGGCGAAATAAATTACCTGTTCAATTCGGGGATGATCCAGACCGGTTTCGGATCAACCACGGAGTTTTTAAGGATCAGGGATCAGCTTGATGATATTGACGAAACGGTGTGGAACTGTGTGGTCAAATTTGACGATGACGGAACCGATGCACCTATGCCGCCGGTGGACCTGGTAAACCATCTTATAGATAATTATACCGATCCGACGAAATACTTTTTAATTATCAACCTTGACCCTGACAGGGAACTTGTAATAAAGCCGGACCCGGTGACGGGCACTGACACGGTAAATGGAATTATCTTTACGATGGGCAGGGTAAGCGTCAGGAACGGCGCGACAGTAAACGGCTCGATTATTGCCGCCGGAAGAGGTTATGATCCGGTTTCAAAGGTAAAGGGTTCAGCCGCCGGTTCATACGATTACGATCATGATGGTGACGCAGGCACGCCGCCCATTAAAATGGCAAGGCTTCCAAGGATTGTCGGAAACACAAACGTGATCAATTTCGAATCATGGGATTACGCGGCGCTTATTATCGAAAGGGGCAACATACATTTTCCCGGAAGAAGCGCATTGTTTGCGCAGTTTGATGAAGTATACAACGGCAGAAGTTTTGGAGATATTCTTGAAGACATATTTTGAGGTGAGTGAAAATGAAGCGTTTATGTTTGGGCTTTTTATTGGTTTTATTGGTTATATCCTGCGCAGGATGCGGGTTTGTAGAGACCGCGGCGGCAGGCGATTCCACGTCAGATGAACCTGCGGGTGGCATTCAAAGCAGCAGGGAAACTGTCGACAGCAGCGACGATCAGGCAATAAAGAAAATTATTGCGGAGTATTTTACCACATTGTATACCGATGCTGATGTGGATGAGTACAACGAATACTCAAGGACAGGCGTTATACCAAGCAAAATACGAGGGTTTATCGCGGACAGGACGCTTACGGAAGGCGACGGAAATCCCGAAGTCGGAATACACCTTCCGAGATATATAAGCATAAACGGCATGACAATAACAGGATACGATATTATCGCCGCGCCGGATGACGGCAAAGACGGAAATATGAATGTCGCATCGGGTTTTATATCAAAAAATGAAGACAATTACCTGTATTTTGCTAAAGTTTACGCAAAGGCGAAAGTAGTTCCCGATGAGGTGTTCTCAAAATCATACAGGAAAGAGGAAGATAACACATACACAAAAATATGGGAAATCAGCGCGGGAGATACGGATTTAATGAGAGTCGAGATAAGGTATGATGTCGAACTGGCAAAAAGCGATGCCGGGTTCAGCATTTTGAGAGCTATTGAATCAAATATAAAGGCAGGAATGAAGAACAGGCTCTTTATACTGAACAACGACAATATTACAAGGCTTCCGTACCTTGATCTGGAAAAGACGGCGGACGGCGCGTACAGGAACCCTGTCGACGGGGAAATCTACGAGTCCGAAAAAGCGGTTATTACCGAATTTTTTCAGAAGTTTACTCTTCTTGACAGGGAGAGAATGAACCTCCTTTCTTACAGGTGGAAACAGGGCTTTGCCGAGGCAAAGGAGTTTTTGGATAATCTCGGCATGACGTCGGGCGAAGGGCAGGCAAAATTAATTGAATTCGATTATAAATACAATGAAAACTTTCCTTTTGATTCTTTCCCGCTTAGAAACAACATGGAAGAAATAAAGGAAATAAAGAACTTTGCAGTTACGCCGCACCCAGCTTATTCCGAGAAAATCAGGTGGTATTACGTGAATTTTGACGCGGCCGTTCAAAGAACGAACGGAATAACGGACGAATATTTCACTTACCGCTACGATTACCTTGTAACTCTGTCACTTGCGGGAAATTCACCCGTGATTGAAAAAATCAAACTGAATGAATATTATGTCGTTCGATGAAAGCAGTAATGAGGTGATTATGTTGAAGTCAGTATTAGTAAGGATAATAACATGTGTTGTTTGTATTTCGATGTTAACGGTGTTTGCGCCGGTCTCCGCGGCGCAGGAAACCGGGTCGGACAAGCCGAGCCAGTGGGCTGAACGGGAAATTGCGGAAGCCATCAATAATGACCTTGTTCCTGAACAGCTTCAGTCAAACTACCGGAGCAATATCAAAAGAAGCCAGTATGTGCTGCTGGCGCTGAAGGTTTTCGACGCTGCGGGAAAAAGCGTAGATATCAAAGAAAGCCGGCCGTTTATAGATACCCTGGGCCATAAATATGAACAGGAAATAGTAAAAGCGTATAACGCCGGTATAGTGAAAGGGGATGGTAAAGGGAATTTTCATCCGGATAATTTCATAACGAGAGAAGAAATCGCATCGCTCGTTGTAAATTTGCTTATGCAGATAACACCCGATAAGGATTTTACCGTCAAAGGAACTTATACATACGGCGACAGCGACAAAATCAGCGAATGGGCAAAGTATTACATCGATTTTTGCTTCGAGAATAAAATCCTGGCGGGATACGGAAACAATGTAATTGATCCGAAAGGCAACGCGACGATAGAACAATCAATTGCGCTGCTTTACCGGCTTGCGAAGAATGAAGGGCTTATCGGCGGCACGGAAGGCCCGATCAGGCTCGAAAATGTCGGAACTGCCGTAGCAAATGCCTTTATCGCTGAATATAGCGCAAAAACTTTTGATATTCTGAAAGCTCTTGCCGAAAATGACAAAGTCGAGATAACAAGTTTCTGGGAGAAAAGCGCGACTGTCTCTCTGGAATATAACACTATCAGCCTTAACAGCCCCGAATTTGAGAAAAACCTGTTCGCGCTTGTCCATAATATCGGCGAAGAACTGTTTGTAACGGCATATAAAGAGCTTATGATCGAAAACTTTAAAGATGGTGAAAAGGGCGCCCTTTTGCTTGATGAATATATTGGCAGGATGAAAGAAAAAGAACTCATTGATATTTACGAACAGGTTAATGAAACCGAAATTTTCGTTATCGAATCGATACAGGACATTGACGGCAGTGTGAGCTACATGGTTGGTTACATCCAAAGGAAACCGTAAATTGCCCAGGCAATATAGTTTCTAAATATTTATTAAGGGAGTGATAGTAAGTGTTTGCGAAAGTGGAATCAATTCCGGCTAAAAAATCAATCGTGTTTGTTATTATTTTTACGTTATTGATTGCCTGCTGGACAAGCATCAATGCCTACGGCGTAAACGGCGGCCAGGATATCAGCGTAGACCTTGAATTGTCAAGGGAATTAAGCAGCGCGAAAATTCTTCTTGGTGATGAGTTCACAATAACCTATAGAATCGTTCCGCAGCCCGTGCTATCGTCGGGAGAGACACCGGCCAATAAGGAAATATACCTTGTAATGGATACATCGGGCAGTATGAATTATGACCTTGACGGAAAAGAGGTACCGACGTGGAATACGAATAAAAGGATAGACATAGCAAGAGCGGCAGCGAATAAGTTCCTTGACAATCTCAGGGACAAAACAAATGTTAAGGTCGGGCTAATCACTTACAGCGATATCGGAGCGGTCAAGCAGGTGCTTACTTCAAACCTGAATTCGGTTAAGAGCAAGATAAACAGCCTTAACGTTGTAGGCGGGACAAATATCGGGGACGGTTTAAGATTAGGCTATTACCGGCTGCTTGACGGAACCACCGACAGCTCCGCGGATAAATACCTTATCCTCCTGACGGACGGAGAGCCTACGTACCACAGTGTATACAAAAAATATCCTTACAATTTCTACAAGGAAGACGGCACTGCCCCGCATTTCGACGGTGGAGGAAGCAAGGCGACACAGAAGGATATACAGTATTGTTATGAAATAGCGGAAGAATTTCTTGGCCGAAGCGTTATAAAATCATATATGATTGCGTTTACGAAAGGTTCAAACGCGAATATTCTCGAGCAGGTCGCGCAGAAAGCGGGCGGCGAGTATCAACAGGCATTGACTTCGGACGCTCTTAATAATGTATATCAGGACATATACGAACAAATAATGGCCGATTTTTACGTTGAAAACGTCAGGTTCGAAGAGACTTTCCCGGATGGCCTTACGGTTGTTTCCGTTCCGGACGGTTTCAGCGTAAACGGGCGAACGGTATCGGGCAGCCTCGGCAGAATATGTTACTCTTATGATGAAAGTTCCGGCTTCTACACGGCGGACCCGAAAGAATTCTCAATTACCGTAAAAGGTACTGCCGCCGGAAGCTATCTGCTTAACTCATCAGCATTGTCGTATAAGGACGCAAACGGTGAAAACAAGACTGCAGGCTTCGAAGAAGAAGGCGTCGACGTTATTGCCGTAAGCGCTCCTGTCGAAGTCGAAAGAAGTCTGAGCAAGGAAGAAATGCTCGTGAATGAAGAGTTTGATGTTTATTACACAATCAAGCCCGCAGCATTCGGCATTGATCCGGACCTGACGCCGCCGGAAAAATTTATAGTCAGAAATATCTGTTTTTCGGAGAAATTCCCGGAAGGATTGACTGTTATCCCTGCGGATGGATTAACAGTATCGGGGCAGAACGCGAGCAGGGCCATAGAAGACATTGTTTATACATACGATGCTTCGGACGGCAAGTATAAGGCCAATCCCGTCAGTTTTGCCGTTAAACTGAAGGGAATTGAAGGAGAATATATACTCGGTGACAATAACAGCTCGAAAATCGAGTATACCGATTTGGACAGTAAAACAAAAACCAGGAGCTTTCCTGAACTGAACCCCAGAATTATAAAATTCGGAATGCCGAAACTTAAGGTTTTGAATGTCGTAAGAAGAGGGGAAAAGGTTGATATCGAACTCGGCGTAGATCTGCCCGAACATACCGATTATGGCCAGATAAGGCTTGAAAACGGCAGCGCCGTAACCGTGTCGGGCAGCGGAGGAACGGTTCAAAATATCCTGAACGACGGTTCATACTGGTACAAGGATTTATCCATTTATCAAACGCATAAGGTATACCTATGGGCTGTCAGTGACTTTGACCCGGGCACGACGAACCAGACCGAGCTTATAACGATATTTAACGCAATTGATATAAACTAATATGCGATGCAGGGAACGCGCCCCCCGATTTTTCCCTGTTTACAATTCTGTTTATAAGGCCTGTTTCGGAAACAGGCCTTATGTCCTTTCCATATTAATAAAACAAAAGGTCAGCGATGTTTCATATGCGGCCGATAATATATTATAATTATATATTATATAATTAGGAAGGATACATTCGGATGAATATCAAAGCGATAGCTTCCGCGCTGGACCATACGCTGCTTAGGGTTGATTCAACCTTGGATCAGATTAAAAATGCCTGTGACGAAGCGATCAGGTGTAAAACCGCAAGTGTCTGCATACCACCGGCTTATGCGGCAGAAGCGGTAAAATATGTACAATGCAAAATACCTGTTTGTACTGTGGCCGGTTTCCCGAACGGCTACTCTACAACGGCCGCAAAGGTGGCTGAAACCGAAGAGGCTATAGCCAACGGGGTTTCCGAAGTGGATATGGTAACTAATATCGGATTTTTGAAATCAGGCCGGTATGACGCCGTCGAGGAAGAAATCAGGGCGATAAAGAAGGTTTGCGGTGACAAAATACTGAAGGTTATTATCGAAACATGCCTGCTTACCGAAGAGGAAAAAATCAAAATGTGCCGGATTGTCACCGAAGCAGGTGCGGATTATATAAAAACTTCAACGGGCTTTTCCACAGGGAATGCGACAGTTGAGGATATAGTCCTGTTTGCAAAACACATTGGACCAAATGTGAAAATAAAGGCGGCAGGCGGAATACGGACCCTGGAAGAAGCCCAAAGGTTTTTGGATGCAGGGGCAAGCCGCATCGGCAGCAGTTCTTTGATAAAACTGCTGCAGGATGCATAAGCCGCGGGATATGTATGTGATTTGCAGCCTTGAGAGACGAAATAAACGAAGCAGGCTCTGCGGAAACAAATCAGTCTGTGAATTAATGCTGTAACACAAGCGGGTGGCTAACAGGTCGAGGCATTGCTGTCGCGTTCCAGTAGGTACGCGACTCTGGCTCGGGTGCTTTCGGTGCCCCATAGATTTTGCAGACAATTCGACAAAACCGTATTGAAATATCGGCGCGGATATTCTATAATATGATACTGGTGGTATTAAGGGAGTAGCTTACAGTTTAACACTGTTTAACCGTTCGTCAGGACGGCGGATGCCCGGACGGTTAATCAAATTATTAGTTGTTTCAGGGATTATCTTGCCGAAACAATAATATTTGATAGCGAGACTTATACTACGACTTATGTTGTGGTATTTTTTTTATGCGATGATTTAATAAATTCTCACTCACCTGAAAAGGTGGCAGGTTCAATATAATATTTTTGTTGTCAGGGAGGATAAGATGGAACAGTTAAGGCAGCTTTTTCAGGGTGTTATCGAATTCAGGATTGAGTACATCATAATGTATATTGTAGGGGGCGTATTGATATACCTTGCAATAAAGAAGGACTATGAACCTATGCTGCTGCTTCCGATAGGTTTTGGGGCAATACTTGTGAACCTCCCGTTTAAATCAATTTGGCAGTATGAAGCGCAGCTTGATGAGACGGTAACAAAAATTGTATCGGATTACCCGGAATTAAAGGAATTTTTCGTTGAAAAACTCGGTTACGTTTTTGAAAACGGACAGGCTTACAAGGTTGAGCCCGGAGTTCTGCAGATTTTATTCAATTCGGGCATTCTTACCGAGTTGTTTCCGGTGCTGATTTTTGTTGCCGTAGGAGCAATGATTGATTTTTCGCCTCTTTTAAAGAATCCGAAAATGCTCCTGTTCGGAGCCGCAGCACAGTTCGGTATTTTCTTCACGATCATGGTAGCGCTGCTGCTAAACAAGGTTTTCCCCGGTCTGGGGTTTGACCTTAAAACAGCCGCATCAATCGGTATTATCGGAGCTGCCGACGGACCGACTTCAATCTTTGTCGCATCAAAATTTGCGAAACATTTAATAGGGCCGATTTCGGTCGCGGCATACTCTTACATGTCACTTGTGCCGATTATCCAGCCTCCTGTAATCAGGGCGCTTACGACGAAAAAAGAGCGCATGATACGGATGGAATACAAGGATGTTAAAGTATCAAAAACAGTTTTAATCCTGTTCCCCATCGTTGTAACGGTAATTGCGGGTATACTTGCTCCGATCAGCGTTTCACTTGTCGGGCTTCTTATGTTCGGTAATCTTATCCGCGAATGCGGGGTTCTTGAAAGATTGTCCAAAACAGCGCAAAACGAGCTGGCAAACCTGGTAACCCTTCTTCTGGGAATTACAATAGGTTCCACGATGCATTACGAAAGCTTTTTGCAGCCTGCTACGCTGATAATTCTGTTCATGGGGCTTGTTGCTTTCGTATTTGACACGGCGGGAGGAGTTATCCTTGCGAAAATAATGAATTTGTTTACGAAAGAGAAAGTAAATCCGATGATTGGCGCAGCCGGAATTTCCGCGTTCCCGATGTCGGCCAGGATTGTGCAGAAAATGGCGAAAAAAGAAGATCCGCAGAATTTTATATTAATGCAGGCCGTAGGGGCCAATGTTGCGGGTCAGTTGGGTTCAATCGTCGCGGGCGGAATGGTGCTTGCGCTTGTACCGTGGCTGTTGTCGCTTTAGTATAAGCTTTAGTATCATTTAAAATGAAACTTAAAGGGGGACAAACAATGGACGATATTGTATTGGGCATGCAGTTGATGCAGTACGGGCTATCCGGCGTATTTCTTGTGCTTATACTGTTTTACGGTGTTATTACATTAATGATGAAATTATTGCCATACCGTGCGGAAGATGATGAAAACAGACAGTCGGAATAATGAATGATTTGAATATTATGTAATCAGTCGGTTATACGGCATTGAAATAAAGGGGCTGGCAGTAGCAGCCTTTTTTGTTTTCAGCGTAGGACAAATATTATGCATAACCTAGGCCAGTTTTCCGGTTGCCCGGCGCTTATTTGTTTAATATAATTTTTTGTTGTATTATTGTGTCAAAGGGATTATTATACTTTATAATAAATGTTTTTCCCAATAATAAACAGGGATTTGACGCATACGTAAGTTATCAGTATCGGATAAACGGAGATTGGGATGCTTATGAAGGATAAAAAGCTTATAGTCGTGATTGACGCCCAGGGCGGCGGGCTTGGAAAAGCATTGGTGGAAAAGCTTAAGGGCAAGATTTCCGATGCCGGTATTCTTGCGCTCGGAACAAATGCCGTCGCGACAAGTGCCATGAAAAAAGCCGGCGCGGACCAATATGCGACCGGGGAGAACGCGATAATCTTTAATGCCGGTAGAGCCGATATCATTGTCGGTGGGATAGGAATAATATCCGCAAACAGTATGATGGGTGAAATTACCCCTAAAATAGCCGAAACGGTTTCAAGTTCATCCGCGATGAAAGTGCTGATACCTGTCGGGAAATGCAATATCTGCATCCCGGGTACGGAAAAATACTCGCTCCAGGAACTGATAGACATGGCGGTAAAGAACATTACGGACTTCCTGAATAAATCGGAAGGGTGTGATTTATTGTGATTGGAGTCTACGGGGGCTCTTTCAATCCAATACATACGGGACATCTGATTATTGCGGAGTTTGTCAGGGAGCAGTTCAATCTCGAAAAGGTGCTTTTTGTTCCTGCAAAAAATCCTCCTCATAAGAACTCGGTCGATTATCAGACATCACAGCACAGATTTAATATGGTGCAGATAGCGACAGCGGGAAATCCGTTTTTTGACGTATCGAATATCGAGCTTAACAGGAAAGGGTTAAGCTATACGTCCGACACACTGCAGGAACTGAAGAACCTTTATCCGGATAAAAAACTGTATTTTATCTGCGGCGCCGACTCAATTGTAAACCTTAACACATGGCACAGCATTGCAAGCATTTTTGCATATGCCGAAATGATTGTGGTAAAAAGACTCGATGTGAGTGAAACGGACGTAAAAAACATGTCCAGATGGCTGACCGATCAGTATAATGCGGTTATACATTTTTGCGATATGCCTTATATAGAAATATCGTCGACAATGGTAAGGGAAAGGCTTAAAAACGGGCTGTCGGTGCGGTATCTGGTACCGGAAGGGGTTTTGAAATACATACAACTGCACAGGTTATATTAACAATTGCTTGTTTACCGGGAGTTTTAATATGACTATTGATGAAATGAAGGAGAAGCTTAGACAAACAATCAGTCCGGAAAGATTCCGGCACTCGGAAGAAGTAATGAACGAAGCCGTAAAGCTTGCCGGATTATATAATGCCGATGTTGAAAAAGCGCGAATAGCCGGGCTACTGCACGACTGCGCGAAGAGCACCGGTAAGGACGAACTATATGAAGAACTGGAGAAATACCACGTAGTGCTGGACGATATTCAAAAGAAGACGCCGGTCCTGCTGCACAGCATTCTCGGTTCGTTTTACGCAAAAGAACATTACGGCGTGGAAGACAGGGAAATACTTGATGCGATATACTGGCATACGACCGGCAAGGCGGGTATGACAATGCTTGAAAAGATAATTTTTATCGCGGATTATATTGAAAGCGGCAGGAATTTCGAAGGCGTCGAAGAAGCAAGGAAACTGGCGTATACGGATATCGAAAAGTGCATTGTATTATGCTGTAACTCTACAATACGATATATACTGCAGAAGGGGAGGCTTCTTCACCCGTATATTATAGAAGCAAGAAACGACGCGCTGATGCGGATTGAGGCAGGAAGCTAAATGAATTCTGCATATATCAAGCTGTTTTGTAATATCAGTGCCGGCAGACGAATAATGATCAGAGAGATAAATTTATAAAATGAAAGGGTGGTAACATTGATAAATTATATACAGTTTGATCCTAATTTTCTGCTTGCAATGAGTTTACGGCTGCTTGCTGCATGTATTTTGGGCGGTATAGTCGGGTTTCAGAGGGAATTTCCCGTACACAGGCCGGCAGGGCTTCGGACCCATATCCTTGTTTGTCTCGGTTCAGCGCTCGTTATGGTTACATCGGAATATTTCCGCCATATATATGGCGATTCCTTTGATGTCACGCGCATAGGCGCCCAGGTCGTAAGCGGAATCGGTTTTCTCGGTGCCGGTGCTATAATAAAGCAGGGGCTAAATGTGACAGGACTTACAACCGCGGCAAGCCTTTGGGCGGTTGCATGCGTCGGACTTGCGTGCGGAACGGGGTTTTATTCGGGAGCAATTATCGCAACTGTATTGATTTACATAGTGCTGCAAATTTTAAGGGTCGCAAAGCTCAAGTTTGAAAAGCGTGCCGGCGATTTTAACATAACTGTCGAGACGGAAGTTGATACGAACCTTGTATCAAAGATATCGGAGTATCTTGAAAGCAATGGTTTTAAAATAAAGAATGTCAACTTGTCAAAACATTCATCGGGAAATAAACAATGCATCCGCTATACGGTAAGCAATACCGAAAAAAGGGAAATATTGAAAGCGGATTTAAAGAGTGAGATAAATTCGTTTGAAGGCGTTATAGAAACGTACATTAAGAAGAAGATGCTGAGGAGATATGAATAATCGTACCGGAATCCATTCTCGACAACAGTAGCGGTTTAAATTATAATTGGATTAGCTTATGTACGGACGGAGGAAAATCATGGCCGGTGAACAAAAGATCAATATTGTCAGGGAAGTATTAGAGTGGATTGCGTATTTCGCAAGCGCGGTAATTATCGCTTCCCTGCTTCAAAGCCAGTTATTCGCGCTTACCACTGTGCATCAGTCTTCAATGCAGGATACGCTGTTTGAAGGACACATGCTCATAATGAACAAGGTGAGTTATTATTTTACCGAACCGAAGAAAGGCGATATTATAGTTTTTCTGAACGGAGAGAATACGAAAGGCTTTATAAACAGGTACCGCATTTTTATTAAAGATGTACGGCTCAGATTTCAAAAAAGCTACCGGACTAACCGATTAATCAAAAGAGTTATTGCTGTCCCGGGCGATACGGTCGATATCCGTGACGGAAAGGTATACATCAACGGAGAAATCATAGAGGAACCATATGTTAAAGGCATTACGCCGCCTATGGGCAGTAACTACCCTATTACCTTAAAAGACGGTGAATTTTTTGTTATGGGAGATAATCGCGAAAACAGTTCCGACAGCAGGAGTTTCGGTCCGATAAAGCGCGAGAATATTGAAGGCAGGGCTATGTTCAGGATTTATCCTTTTACGAAAATAGGCAGGCCATGATATCGATAAACGGGCATAAAAATTACGCAAAACTTATCTCAACCAGAACTTTTTCTCCTGCTTTGAATGCAAATTGTATATGATCCCCATCAACTTTCATTTGGGTTCCATTTACCTTGAAAGATTTGATATCTTTCCTGCAGCGCAAGGTCAGAGTCTGATCCTTGTTTGACAAAAGCACGGCTTGTAAACCATTGGTATTCCAATCCATATATTCAAGCTTAGCCCATGTATAAAGCCATATGCCTTCTATGCGGCCTTTTCCGAGTGAATCGGGAACAGCAGGAAGAAATTCAACGGTACCGGGCTCTGAAAATACACACATTTCCAGCAAAATAGCAGGCATTGCCCCCTGAAGATCGGGGAACCATAATCTATAAGGGAAGTGCCTGGTTTGCAGGGCGTTTGTTATAAAACCGTGATTTATCAGTTGTGACAGATTCTGCACCGTCTCTTCTATGTCCTTTAAACGAATTGCAGTCAAACAGCGATGAATTATACCGTGCGCAGAATCATCCTGCTGCCCGCGCCTGCGGTTTGAAATCTTGATAGCTCTTGCAAGCTCCGGCTCTCTTTCGGGTGTTACGGCTCTGCCAGGCCATACATCATAATGATGCGAAACATGGCGGTGGTTGTAGTTTTCTTCTATTGCAGGCCATGCCCATTCTTTCAGTCCACCGCTTTCATCAAGCAGATAAGTCGGCAATGACTCGCGCTGAGCCTCCCAATGGGGTATGTTTTCCGACTCGATGCCAAGAATTTTGCAGGCTGTTATCAGGTTGTCGAGTACCTCCCGGCAAATGGCAATGTCCATAACTGAATTGATACGGATAGGGTTTTTATCCTTACCGGTAACAGTCATATAATCCGGGTTCGGAGTTGGATTCTCGGGTGAAAACGACGGATAGAAAATCACACGTCCATCCGGTCCGCGGTCGCAGGCATAATCTTCAAAGAATAAAGCAATCTCTTTAAGTGCGGGCACAATCCGATTCCTGAGGAATTCCTCATCACCGGTTACCAGCCAGTAACCCCATAATTCGTTATAAATCCAGCCAAGGCAGCCCGTCCAGCAAAAGTGAGGGTATGTCTTGGAAAAATGGTAAAACAAACCTGAGTCGTAATCGCAGTGGACGCTGCACAGCAAACCCCTGGCGCCGTATATTTTTTGCGCGTTTATGCGGAAATCATCAAATTTTGTTTCATAGTACCTGAAATATACATCCATTTCATCAAATAAACCGGTGTTGTTACCAGCACATACCTGGAGGTTGGTATTTATATTATGTTGACCATACATCGGCGGAAGTTTACCTGTATCTGTGATCATGTAAAAACGTCCCATATCATAAAGTTTATCCATAAGCATCGGATCGATCTGGGCATCCGTATTCGAGCGGATAAGCAGTTCTTCCGACGAAAGTGAGAAGTCTTCCCTGTCACCGGTGCAAAGGCGGGAACGTTCCATCCTCGAACCCAAATACTCCCTGTTATAATCAAGCAGCGCATTAAAGTCCGGAACCACAGCCATAACTTCATCCACAACAGGTTTGGCGCACTCAAAAGTAAAGCCGCCTTCGAACTTGACTGTCTTTGACAGTATAATAAGGCTGTCGGCACCGGACACGCGTATTCCGTTTTCTATCTTTTCTGATTCTCCGCCTCTTTGTATAAAGCGCAGCACCGAAACATATCCTTTTTGTCCGTATTCAGGATTATATGCCCATTTTAGTATAATAAGCCCCTTAGTTATCTCCAATTCATGGCTGCACCTGCTGGTATCATATATCCGATCATGCCTTCCTGACCTTTCGGCATCAGGCAGTGTGATTGAAATATCGGCATTCAGTTCCCCTTCCGGCGCGGTAAATCTGCATACAACAATATCACCTTTATAAGACGCAAACACTTCACGTGCAAATGAGCCTCTGTCGTTCTCCCACTGGACTGTGATTTTACCTGTCAGCATGTCGAGCCAGCGTAAATAATTCACCGTGTTACCGCTTTCCTGCTGCCTTATATTCAGATAAAAGGCAGGATGAATGCGCAGGCTGGACGGCGGTATGATATTATCATACCATTTGTGCATGAGAGGGCCAAAGCCGGCATCTAACTGAGTTTGATGCACCAGTTCCTCCGCTTCTCCAAATTTTCCTTCAAGTAAAAGTCTGCGAATCTCGGGCATTATACCGGTCAGATCAGGCGGTTCGGGTGTCTTGGCCCACAGCGGTGCATACAACAATTCCTGCATAAAAGCCAGTTCTTCATTGTATGGATCACCCAGGATGTCAACCCTCTGAAATCCATTGCCCGTACTCATGCAATTGGCATAGTCGACGGAGGGTTCTATACTGCACACGTTTCGTTCAGGCAGGATAGCCTTGCGTTTTTTAAGAGGCATTTCCTTGTATTTTCGTTGAAATGGTACCAAAGTTACATGGTAATCTGACATATTATATCCTCCCTGTCCATTTACTGTGACTTAATAATGAAAACAGAAGTTTACCGGCATGAGGTTATTATACCATGAACTTATGTATTCTGAGAAATAAATTCTTTCGGCGACAGGCCGGTCTGCTATGTAATAGTTTACATTTCCGTTTAACAGTAAAAATAATTCATATGCGTCATGGTAGTGATAAAAAGTACCTTTGTATGTCACTATTTTATGATTACAAAATATGTTATCATTTAGTGCATCAAATAATACTTCGTTTTTCATTGATACTCTCCTCAAAACTTATGATATAGAAGAAAATAACAAGTATTATTCCATAGATTTATTTGTGTCATTATTATGATATTATAATAAAACTATATCACAAGTTGATTCTTAATTCACTCCATTTATTTGCTGTTTTGGAGTATTAATTAAAGCCTGCCAGAAAACAAGCGTCTTTTGGGCAGCAGTCCTCAAAAGATATTTATTGGCAAGGATTATTCTTTTTTAAATAATAACTTCCCGTAATGATATGCCTGTGATGTTTTTAAAGTTTAGGTATTTCGAAAATGCTAAATTAGGACATATCTATATTTTAAAATATAAAAGTTTTATGTTCAACAAGTAAGTCGCATTACGCAAAGAAATAGTCAAACTATGCTGGTGTTTTCGCTATCTCAAAATGTCAGTAAGCTGACGGTATTGCCAGTCCAGAGATTGATGGATATAATGTCCATATCATAATCATAAAGAAAGGAAAGCGCTTCTGTTTTGATGTACCTTTG